>Ga0315297_10000080_pt1 | contig 45764 bp, 37 predicted proteins | sample YL17G15_0_MG_FD_203628 | JGI IMG/M metagenome (GOLD analysis project Ga0315297, IMG submission 203628) | Sediment microbial communities from Yellowstone Lake, YNP, Wyoming, USA - YL17G15_0 | ecosystem: Environmental > Aquatic > Freshwater > Lake > Sediment | place: USA: Wyoming | collected...
TGCAGTCGGGGAACGTCACCCTGCCGTTGACGAGCGGATACGTCGTGCCGTTGTACGTGAGTTGCGTCTCGCTCGCGTCTACCGATCCGGTCGCCGGTCCACCCGTCGCCGGGCCGACAAACGCTGCACCCCCGCCCGGACCGCACCCTGCAGCGGTGCCCGCCGGAATCAGCAGGCCGCTGTCCATCGCGATGTAGACGGTGCAGTCGGGGAACGTCACCCTGCCGTTGACGATCGGATACGTGGCGCCGTTGTACGTGAGGATGCTGCCGCTCACCGATCCGGTCGCGGGCCCACCCGTTCCGGGGCCGGCAAACCCACCGCTGCTCGAACCACCCGGCGTGCACCCAACCGCCATCCCCGCGGGGATCAGGAACCCGTTGGACGCGGCGATGTAGACGGTGCAGTCGGGGAACGTCACCTTGCCATTCACGATCGGATACGTGGCGGCGTTGTAGGTCAGCACCGTCTGGGTCGCGTTCAACGTCCCGGTCGTCGGACCGCCCGATGACGGGCCGACGAACCCGCCCTGGCCGAGGGCAACATGCGGAACCATCAGCAGCAGCGAAACCGCAATCGCTGTGTGGACGAGCCGAGGCATTCTGTGTCTGCTCATGCTGTGTCTATCCTGGCTAGGGACTTGGCGCTGACAACACTGACCTGGTTACCGTATCGGTTGGGCGGAGTCCCGACGATAGTTAGCCCCGTGACGGGTCGTACCGATCTCTTCCCCACCCAAGTATAAGCAATAATCGTTCCACTTCCAACCGCGGGATCCCCCCGCGATCTGACGCCAGCCCCTTTTTATGTGGAGACAATCGTGGCGGAGGAGCAACAACAAGTGTGTCTCATCCGCACCGCATGAGAAAACGGAGTCGGATCCGGTCGTCCTTTATTTCCCTGCAAAGAACCGGATCCGACCAGACTTCCTCGCCTAGCCCGCTCCGGGCGGGCGTCCGGGTGGTTTCTGGCCCGGCAGAGCCGGCGTCCCGGGTGGTTGGGGCGCCGGAGCAACGGCACCAGGCAAGCCGACTCCGGCGCCGGGGAATGTCGGCATTCGAGTCGGCTGCGTGTAGCGGGCCGCCGGATCAGCTCCGGTCGACGTATCGAACGGTGGGCGCGACATACCAGCCGGTGACGGCATTCCCGGCTGCCGCACGCCGGCAGGCACCGGTCCCCGGCCCGCCCCGCCATCCTCAGAGTCGTCGGGCGGAATAAACGCGGGAGGGAACATGCCTGGGTCACCCATCATCGACTGTGGCATGCCCGTCTGCGGCGACGGCTGAGCTGTCGGTCTGGCAACCGGCCCGGTCTGCGCCACTATCACGGTGGCAGGCACCGGATTGATGATGATGCAGCGATAGGTGGATGCGTCGCGGGGCGGAACCGGATGTCTGGCCGCGATGTAGCCGGTGACCGAGCGCAGAATCGTCGCCAGCGCGGCCGATTCGGGTTCGTTCGTCAACTCAAGCGACGTTACCACCCCCTGGACACGCTCTCGCGCGACGATCTTGGTTCGTCCCTCGCGCTCCCACACCGCAAGAATGTCGCTGAGCAGCGCATCGCGCGCGACCAGCGTGACCCGGCCGTCGCGAATGGAAAAGAGGATCTCTCCTGCTCGCGCCGGAGACACACTTGCCAACACGAGCAAGACGATCAGTCCGCACGTCAGGACGCGTGTCAATGCCATGGCCTGTCAACCTCTGTTGGATCAGTATAGCGCCACCCGTCCCCCGGCGCCAGACGTCGTGCCGCAGGCCGGGCGTGCCGCAAACCAGGCGTGCCGCAGGCCAGGCGTGCGGCAGGCCAGGATGCGACACAGGACTGCAGCTACACGGAGGGCGGGCGCAGCCGGGTGTACTCGACGACCTCTTCGATGATGCGGTCGAGCTGAACCGTTGGCTCGAAGCCAATCAGTTTCCGGATCTTGCTCAGGTCGGGAATGCGTCTGGCCATGTCCTCAAATCCAGCCTCGTAGACCTCGTCGTACGGCAGGGTGACGATGTCGGAGGCGCTGTGGGTCATGGTCTTGATGCGCTCGGCGAGCGCGCGAATCGAGATCTCCTGATCGTTGCCGACGTTGAAGACCTCGCCGACGGCCCTCGGCTCCTGCACCAGCCTGACCAGCGCGCCGACGACATCGCCGACGTATCCGAAACAGCGGCTCTGCGTGCCGTCGCCGTAAACGGTGATGGGCTGACCCGCGAGCGCCTGCCGGACGAACGTGGGAAGCACCATGCCATAGCGACCGGTCTGGCGCGGGCCAACCGTGTTGAAGAGCCTGACGATCACGACCGGCAGCCGGCGCTCTTTCCAGTACGCCAGGGCCAGAAACTCGTCGATGGCCTTGCTGCACGCGTAGGCCCACCGGTGCTTGACGGTGGCTCCCAGCTGAAGGTCGCCGCTCTCGCGAAACGGCACGTCGGTGCTCTTGCCGTACACTTCGGAGGTCGATGCCACGAGCACGAGCTTCTTCTTCTTATTGGCGTGTTGCAGCACGACCTCGGTGCCGTGCACATTTGTCTCGATCGTGCGGACCGGCTCTTCGACGATGAGCCGCACGCCGACTGCCGCGGCCAGGTGGAACACGACGTCGCACCCGTCCACCAACTCCGCCAGCACGGGCTCGTGCTCGACCGTGTCTATTGTGTAACTGAAGGCGGGGTGACTCTTCAGATGCGCGATGTTCTCGATGGATCCGGTCGACAGGTTGTCGATGATGGACACATGGTGCCCGTCCCGCAACAGCGCTTCCGACAGATGCGATCCGATGAACCCCGCTCCACCCGTAATCAATGCGCGCATGTATTCTCTCCGCGTCTGGTTCCTCGGAGGCGGCACGACCGTCCCGGGCTGCCGGGCGCTACTCGCCGTTAACTCCGGCCGGCCTGGAATCAGGAATGCCGACGAGAGGTCCGCCGCTGAGCGCGGGCTGTTCCCGCGCCGCCTCGAGCAGTTTCTCGGCGACGATCAGGCCGAACGGATCCTGGGTGTCGATCAGACCAAACCACGATCGCACGGGGACAATCCCGACGTTGCGGCCAGGGCCCCGTCCGGCGGCAACCACGCCGTGCCGGCTCGCGCAGGCCAGGCCCGCGACTTCGCGAAACAGCGGCGGCCGCTGCTCGCGAGACGACTCGTGATCGAGCGCGACCGGATGAATCTCTCCGTCCGGCGTCTGCATCCAGAACGCGTGGCGCTCCTCGTGCGCCGTCAGCACACTGTCGAAATCACTCGACGTGAGCGCCTCGATCACCCGGTCGACCAGGCCGCGTGGCCGGACCGGGTGACTGGCCTCGAGCAGGACCACGGTGTCGAACCGGTCGCCCTGCTGGTCCTGGAGCCAGTTGACGCAGTGCTGGAGCACCTGCCAGATGCCGACGCCCGGCCTGGCGAGTTCCACGGGGCGCATGAAGGGCACGTCGGCGCCGAGCGACCGCGCCAACTCGGCTGCGGCCTGGCCATCCGTGCTGACGACGACGCGGGCCAGGCGGGACGCCTCGCGCGCGGCATCGATCGTGTACGCCAGCAACGGCCGTCCGGCAAGCACAATGGGCCCGCCAGCGGCGAGCACGTCAGCTTCGCGGACAGGAATGATGCCAAGCGTTCGCCCGCCGTGTTCGCTGCTCACAAGGATTCTCCAGTGGTCCGGTTCTGGATGAGTTCGATCACGCGCGCGACGCGCGCGGCGCGGCCCTCGTCGCGTCCCTGATGAATGCCGTGGTGGTGATAGACGCTGGCGTGCGGTTCGTACGCGATCTGCCAGCCCAGATCCTGCACGCGCCTGGCCCAGTCGCGATCTTCGACGCCCGGCAGATCCTCATTGAACGGCACCTCCGCCCACACGGCGCGCCGGATCATCGAGTTCGCATTGTGGAAGAAGTGATCCTGCCGCTGCGTGCGGCGGTCGCGGCCAAACGTCGTCCACAGGTCGCGCTTGTCGAACGCGGTGCTGTCGGGCAGCGGCTCCTGGCGCCCGTAGACGCCCGCGATCGATGGCTTGCTGAAGTTCGCGCAGAAGCGCAGCAGCCACCGCTCGGTGGCGGGAATGCAGTGGCCCGACAGGAGGGCCACCAGGTCGGCGCGGGTTTCCCGGATGCCCAGGTTGAGCGCGCGCCCGTGGGAGAAGTCGCGGTCCGAGATCGACACCACGCGGCACGGGTAGCGGCTGGCAATCTCCAGGGTTCTGTCGGTCGAGTCGTTGTCCACCAGCACGACGTCGATCTCGACGTCTACCTGCCAGCCGATCGCGCCGAGTACCTGCGCGAGCCACGCCTCCTCGTTCTTCGTGCGGATGACAATACCGGCTTTCATAACACCACCCCGAAGGTGAGCGGATCGTTCGGGCGCAGGTCGTACCGCGCCTTGCGCCCAATCGCCAGGCCCAGATGCTCGACCGAGAGCCCGATGGCCGGCGCCTTGAACGCAATCATGTCGCGCGTCAGCACCGTGCCCGCGGCGATGGCACACGCGGCGACCAGCCCCGGCCGCATCTCGTCGACCTGGTCCAGTTCGTCCGGGGAATAGCCCAGCTGCACCCGCCGGCTCGACTCGGCGAGGCCACGAAGTCTGGCGACGCGGGTGGCGACGCGAGCCGCCGCCTCGCTGGCGTCGAGATCTCCGGTGATGGCGGGGATCTCGACCACCGATCCTCCAACGGCCAGCGCGAGGATCGCATGGCTGCGCGTCGGACGGGTTTCCTTCCAGCCGACGCGGTGACCCAGGCCCGAGAGGTGGGCCATCGTCGCGCAGTCGCGCATCAGGGCCGAGGCCGGGCTGCTGCGCACGCGATGGAGAAGCACCAGTTCGGTGGCGTGCAGGAGGGTGCGGGCCGCATCAATCTCCCGCTGGGTGCAGCCCCAGGTACAGAAGTACACCCGCTTGGCCGCGCCTGCCAGCACCTCGAGCAACGGCACGTTGCCGTTCATCGCCTCGTCGACCTGCCAGGTGTCGATGCCAGCCGCAGCCGCTTCGCGGCACGACGCGATGTCGTAGGGCGCCACCACCAGCGGCAGACGACCGAGGTGCGGCCGGATCTCGGCCAGCAGCTCGGCCGACGCGCCTGGTGCCCCGTTGGTGACGGCGGCCAGCCGCCGATCGATTTTCGAGAGCGCGTGGGTGACCCGCACCGGGCGGGTCGAGTACTGATCGGGGCGGCACGCGATGATCTTCACCGCCGTCGCGCCGACGTCGGCCAGGTGCGACAACAGGCCCCGCGCCGTGACGATGCCACCGTGGTGCCACTCGTCGACCGAGACGAGCACTTCGAACGGCAGGCCGCTCATCGACAAAGACGCGGTACTCATGCGGTGCGCCCCAACACCTGCGCCAGGCCCCGGATCGTCTTCATCAGATCGCCAAACGCCTGATAGCTCAATGCCTGCAGCGGATCGACGGCGGCGTTCTCCGGGTCCCGGTGCACGTCGATGATGATGCCATCGGCGCCCACCCCGATCGCGCCGCAGGCAATCGGGGCCACGTAGCGCCGCTTGAACGTCGAATGGCTCGGATCGACGATCACCGGCAAGTGGGAGTACTCGCGCACCGCGGGCACCACCTGCAGATCGACGATGAAGCGGGAGGTCACCTCGTGCGTGTGGGGCGCGACCACACCGCGCTCGCAGAGGACCACCTGCGTGTTGCCGTAGTAGTAGAGGTACTCGGCCGCCCCGAGCCAGTCGCGCAGGCTCGCGCCAAAGTGCCGCTTCAGCAGCACGGGCTTCTTCGCCTGGGCCACTTCCTGCAGCAGCGGGAAGTTGGCCATGTTCCGTGCGCCGATCTGGAGCATGTCGGCATACTGCGCGATCGTCTCGACGAGCCGGACATCGATGACCTCGGTGACCACCGGCAGGCCCGTTTCATCAGACGCGCGCCTGAGGTACGCCAGACCGGGTTCGCCAATCTCCACCATGAATCCCCGGCGATAGGGGAACGTGAGCGGCTTGAACGCGCCGCCGCGCAACATGGTCGCTCCGGCGGCCTTGACGGCCCTGGCGATATCCAGCGTCAACTCCTCGGTTTCGACCGCGCAGGGGCCGGCGATGACCACCAACGCGTCGCCGCCGATGACGACATTGCCGACGCGCACCGTCGTCTTGTGGCCGTCGTGCTGCCTGGCGACCAGCGGGATATTGTCGCGCAAATCGTTCGGCGAAATGTCTTTCATCGTTCGATCCCTGTCTCTGTCTTGCGGCCGAGTTTCGGCCATTCGACCAGCACCTGCTCGGCCAGCCACAAGTCGAAATCGGAATGCAGATCCAGCATGACCCGGTCATCGTCGGTCTCGATGATATCCACGTTCGGGCCCACGCGCCGTCCAGCGCGGATAAGATCGGCCCGGGTGGCGCACGCCGTCGGCGTCTCTTCGCGCAGGAGCGGCTCCCGATGCTGGCGCGAGCCGTACGGGATGTCGGCCGCCAGGCGGACCCAGCCGGACCCGACGCGGCGCCAGAAGTTCTTGTGGATGCGCAGGCCCACGAACACGGTATCCAGTTCCGGGCGGGCCAGCAGACGGCGCACGGCTTCGTCGAGCCAGGCCTGTTCGCGGAACACCGCCGTGCAGGTGAGAAACACGACGATGTCGGCGTGGTACCCGTGTTCATCCAGCCATAGTACCGCGTGCTGCAGGGCGGCCTCCGTGGTGGCCGCATCGTCAGCCAGATCGGCCGGACGCAGAAACGGGGCGTCCGCACCGAGCGCGCGCGCCGCGTCTGCGATCTCCGCCGAGTCGGTTGTGACGATCACCCGGTCGATGAGCGTGGACGCAAGGGCGGGCGCGATCGCATAGGCCAGCAGCGGCTTCCCGGCGAGCTGTCTCAGGTGCTTGCCTGGCAGACCCTTCGAGCCGCCGCGGGCCGGAATGATGGCCACCACGCGTTTGTCGGACACAGGCACAGCCACCTCGTCACCAGACACCTACCACACCTCGGTCATGCTTCGGAGGATCGCCTGCCGCGTGGCCTCGGTGGCCAGGCCCCGTTCTTCGAAGTAGGCCTTGAACACGACATCGAACATCGCGGTCACGGCCTGCTGGAGGTTCATCAACTTGCCGTTGAGGGTCGGATGTCCCGTCATCCGCGCCTGCCGCAGCAGGGCGGTTTCGGCGGGGGCGTAGACGATGTCGAACACCCGGGCGGAAGCAGGAAGTTCCATCAGCCGGCTGAGGGACGCGCGCGTGTTGCGCTCGATGCCGTCGAGGTTGCTGGCCAGGCACGCCCGAAGCGTGTCCGCGTCGGTTGCCGCCCTGGCCACGCCGGTCGGTGACACGTGGGCGAGCGCCGAGTAAGGCTCGAGCGTCACCGCAAGCGTGTCGCCCGCGGACCGCAGGCCCGTCTGGCCGCACGCCGTGCAGTTGACCAGCAGATTGACGCCGGCCATCCGAGCCGGCAGCGTCTTGACGGTTGCGGATGTCACGCGCGGATTTCGCGCGCGTGCCAGCGCGGCCACCTCATCAGCATGCGCGGGCGTGCGGCTCATGACGATCAGCGATCCATCACCGATCGCGCCGGCGAGGGCGAGCGCCACCGCGCGCCCGGCGCCGCCGGCGCCCACCAGCACGACACGCATGCCGGCGAGAGACGGGATGAATGGTGCGGCCTCACCGACGCCGCGGACCAGCGCCGCAACCGCTCCCGCCCCATCCGTGTTGTCGCCAATCAGTCGGCCCTGCGGGTCCCGGAAGATCGTATTGACCGCGCCAATCAGCCGGGCAGCGGGCGTCAGGTCGTCGAGATATTTCGCGATCTCGACCTTGTAGGGCATGGTCACGCTGCCGCCCACGTACAGCGGCCAGGCGCGCAACGCACGCACCAGCGAATCGAGCTTCCCGGCGGCCACATCAAACGAGACGTACGATGCGTCGATGCCGAGTTGATGGATTGCGCGGTTCCAGATGCTCGGACTCTTGGCGGTGCGCGACGGCTGCTCGCCGATGATGCCGGCGAGGCAGCGATCGGCGCGAGCCAGTTGGTCGACGCGATTCGAGAGGCACGCGGCGATCGCCTGGGCGCCGTCGCCAGTCGAGGTCGACGTGTCGATCGTGATGGCCGGGAGACCCAGTTTCCGCGATGCCGGGCCCTGGTCCATCATTACGCGCGCGCCACGCTCGTGGCTGGCGTAGATCGCGTGCAGGAACTCGATCGATCGGAGGCCTTCGTCAGCCGGGATCTCGATCGGGCCGCCATCCCGGACGGATCGGACCACCCGGTTGTACAGCGTGTCGTGGCCGAACCCGTACGCGTTGGGCACGTACTCGAAGTAATCGGTCTTGACCGTCGCGTCGTAGTCGCGCGCGTCGGCGAAATCCCAATGCTCAATCCGGTTCATCGCCAGGCCGCCGAGCACGATCACGCCGCCTTCGCCCAATACCGAAAGCGACGCTTCGATGTCGCGTGGCCGGGTGGCGGTGGTGGCCTCGATGATCCCGAGCGCGCCGCTCTTGAACCGCAGCGTCGCCACCGCCAGGTCTTCGCATTCCATCCGCACCAGCCGCGTCGCGCACGAGGCGTCGACGTACTCGATGGGCCCCATGCACCACAGCAGCGCGTCGAGGTGGTGAATGGCCTGCTGGGAGGTCACGCCGCCATCCATCAGCCACGTGCCGTGCCAGTTGTCACCGTCGTAGTAGGACTGATCGCGGGACCAGCGAACCCGGACCGTTCCGAGCACCGGTTTGCCAAGACGCCCGGAGGCGACCTCCGCCTTCGCGCGCGACAGGGCCCGGTTGTAGCGGTTCTGGTGAGCCACCCACAACTGGCGGCCGCGACCGGCGGCCTCCCGGATCATCGCCTGCGCGTGCTCCGGCCTGAGCGCGACCGGCTTCTCGACCACCACGTGTGTGTCGTGCGCAAGCGCCTCCATGGCGCGCGCATAGTGGTCGCCGCTCGGCGTGGCGATGTCGACCACGTCGATGTCAACCGCCCGATACATCTCCGCCGCCGAGGCAAACGCCGGGATGCCCAGTTGCGCGCCGTACCGCTGCGCGCGTTCCAGGACAATGTCGCACACCGCGACCAGGCGCGCTCCCGGCACGTGCCGCAGCAGCGCGTCCACGTGTCGCGTCGACACGCGACCGCATCCCACGAGTCCGAATCTGACGTCGTCCATATTCTTCTGTGGCGCCGTGGCTTTCGCGTCCCGAATCAGACGTTCGCCGACATATTCCGGACTATCTGTCACCGAACGTCTGATTCGGGACTCGAGCCGTCCGTTGAATCGGTGAGCGTCAGGATCGCGCGGACAGCCCGATCAGCAGCCAATCCGGAAGGCAGCATGTCGTATTTTGCCATGAACGCCTGCTGCCGTGCGCGAAAGTCCTGCCGGGACGGGTCGTCCGACAGCGCTTGACGAAGCAGGAGCGCGACCTGGCCGGGCGAGGCGGCGCCCCACATCACGCCAGCGTCGACAAACGGCGTCAGGTAGTTCGGCAGATTCAACGCGAGCGCAGGCACCCCGAGTGCCATGGCTTCCAGCGCCACGCTTGAATTCACGGTGACGACAAGATCCGACACCGCAAGCGACGAGACGAGATCGACGCCGGCAGGCGCCACCGAAACCCCGGATGCCCCGCGGGCGAGCGCCAGGTACGGCCCCGGCGTTTCCGCCGGGTGGCAGCGTACCACCAGGTGAATGCCCGGCATCGACCGCACCGCGTCGAACAACGCCAGCAGCGCGGCGTGCGCCCGCTCGCGGTACTTTGTGGCCAGCAGGACCACCCGGGCCTCCGGATCGATGCCCAGGCGGCGGCGTGTCGCGAGCCGCGTCTGGTCGGTCTGCTGACGCGCGGCTTCGGCCAGCTCATCCAGTCGCGGATTGCCCATGATGCCAAGCGACGAGGCGGGAAACGAGCCGCGCGTCACCAGGTGCTCGGTGGCAAATCGATCGAACAGCAACGTCAGGTCGGGCCGGGGGAATCCCGGCGAGCCGGAGGCCGGCGCCATCTCATCCGGATCGTGCAGGTAGTTCATCCAATGGCGATGAATGAAGCCGTGCTGCAGCCCGCACACCGCGATGCCACGCCTGCGGGCCTCGATGACCAGCGCGCGGCCCCATCCGCCGGCTTCGGCGTAGGTGAGCGCCACCCGTGGTTGCAGGTGGTCCAGCGCCGCGGCGATTTCATCCATGATCCGGACCGACCAGGGCAACTGCAGGTACGCGACGCCGGCCAGTTCGTGGCGAACGAAGCGCCACGTGTCGTACCCGCCAATCACGGCGGCGCGACGAAGGTCCACGCTGTGCCATAACCACCGGCGCACACGGCCGCTCGTCAGGCCGTAGCGGAGCGAGCCGCTCATGGCGCGCAGCCCGGCATAGCCCTCGATCGAATGCACGTCTGGCGGGGCGCCCTTCCAGTTGCGAACCTGGCTGGCGAGCGTGCGGGCGCGAAACACCGTGCGCGGGCCGAGTCCGACAAAGACCAGATCGGAGGCCGGGACCCGCGCCACCAGTTCCTTGAGCACAGGACCGACATACGCCTCGCGATCCGCGGTCGAGCGCCAGAACGCGGCATGCACGAACGCGGCAATGGCGATGCGGCCACCTGCCGGCGCGGTCGGTCGGTGACGGACCCGCAGATGCGAGACGAACGCCTGCACCAGAAAGGCGACACCCTTGACGATCGTGCCGGCCAGGCGGCGAGCATGGAACCAGGCCCCGCTCGACGCGCCCCGAAACGCCGATCCGTGGCGCCGGGCGCCCTCCTTGACGACCAGTTGGGCGATGGCGTCGCCGTCGACGAGCGTCACCGATCGTGGCTGCTCGGTCCGGAACAGGTTCTCGGTGGCTGTCACCGCGCGATACAGGGTCTCGATGACGCGCATGCGGTGGAGGTAGATCTCGACGAACCACCACAGCGAATCCCCACGGTATGTGAGACGATCGCGCAGCGGGCGACCTGCGATCTCGGCGGTGCGGACACGCTTGATCCAGCCGATCGCGTCGCGGTCGGCCTGTTCGATCTCGTCCAGAGACAGATAGTCGCCGAGCCTGACCTGCCGGCTGCCGTCAGCGGTTTCGACAAGGAGCAGGGCGTCGTCTGTCACGACAGCCTGACTCCCGGCGCCGTCGCGCTCTCGAGAAGCGAGGTGGCGGCTCGATAGACATCGTCCACCCGGACGGAAGCGAGGCAATCCGGCGTGTGACCCACGCATCGCGCCGGCGGACGCCTGATCCGATTGCAGGGACTGCAGGGCAGATCGACCCTGACGATTCGGCAGTGATACGACAGCGGACCCCAGCGTTCGGGTGAGGCCGGACCGAAGATCGCGACGACAGGCGTTTCCACAGCCGCGGCGATGTGCATCGGACCCGTATCGGGCGTGATGAGCAGCGACAGCCGAGCCAGCACGGCGGCAAGCGTGACCAGGTCGAGCGCGCCGACCAGATCGATCACGCCGGCCGACTGCGGAAGGTTCTCACGCAAGACGTCGGCGGCCGCGCGATCGTCCGCTGCCCCCGTCAGGACGATGGTCGCGTTGAACTCCGAGACGAGCCGCCCGGCCACGACGGCCAGCCGTTCGACGGGCCACTGCTTGACCAGCCGACCGGCGCCGACCTGGATGCCGACCACCGGCGATGTCCGGTTCGCCTCGGAGTGGAGCAGCCTTTCAGCCCGCTCCCGGGCGTCTCCCGGCAGCAAAAGTCTCGTGCGGGGAAGCGCCGAGGCAGCCTCCCGCGGCGTGCCGACGCGCGCGGCCCTCGTGATCGGTTCTTCGCCAAGCGCTGTGGCGACAAGGGTGACGCCGTTTGTTGCGGTATGTTTCGCGAGATCGAACTCCACCGCGTCGTCGAGCACCGGCCCGCCCCCGGCCATGTCGAAGCCCGCTTTCCATCGGGCGCCGGAGAGACCGAGCAGAAGGTTGCTTCGGATGTCGCCCTCGAGGTTGATGGCGATATCGTAGCGATGGCGGCGCCAGGCCCAGGCGCGACGTGCCAGCGCGGCGAGCCCCAGGCCGCCCGATCCGCGACTCAGCCATCGCGCGTCGATCGTCTCGATCCGGTCGATCCCGGCAATGAGGCGCGCCAGTGGTGCGTTCCAGGATCCGGTGACGAGATCGATCTGCGCCTGGGGCGCAAGCTGCCGGAGCGCATGCAGGGCTGGCAGCGACATCATCAAGTCGCCGATGCGCTCGAGTCGCAGCACCAGGACGCGCCGGATCCCGGCACCAGCCGGCCGGGTGCGTCGCCGGCCAACAGCGCACGCGGCGCGCAGCAGCGCGTCTGCCGTGGCGACCATCCGCCGTTCCCGAGCGTCAGCAATCTGCAGCACGGTGCCTCAGCGGTTTCGATCCACTCGAACCCGATCGAGCATCACACCGAGTTGACGGCCGTCCGGGCCCCCGAGGACTTCCTTCGGCGCCCACGTCGTGGACATCAGGCGCAACACGGACGCGCCCGGCTTGCGCGCAGCTTCGTCGGCGATGGCGGGGGTGATGGGCACTGTGTAGTCGTGGAAGCCATCCGCGACCTCCACGTCGCCGAGCAGATGATCGTTCAGATACACCTGGACCCGCGCGGCGCCGGCGCGTGCGGGCCGCCCGCCGCTGCTCATTCGGAGGGTGACGCCGCGGCTGTCGGGGGCGATGCCCATCAGCGACACGAACGACATGTTGCGAACCCAGCGGAAGCTGACCTCACCGTCGCGCTCCTTCGCATGGAACCGCAACACCCACACGTCGTCGACGGTCCCGACATCGACATCCGTCTTGACGGCGGGCTCGTTCGATCGGGACAACTGGAACACGCTGAGGGAGAACTTCTTGTGCCGGATGCCCCGGGGATACGCGTTCAGCGCGGACTCGTATTCCGGGATCTCGAAGATCTGGCTGTCCACCGGTGTGATGGCGATCCCGTTCGGCGTGATGTCGGTGCCGCCGTCGGCGACGAAGTAGACGTGAGCGTACGTCCCGGTCGCCCACTGGCAGAAGCGATCGAAGGCGGCGCGATCCGGTCGCGGGGACAACACCTGCAGCACGTGGCGGCCGTAGATGAACGCGAGTGGCGCGGCCAGCACGTGTGCGTCCGAAGAGTTGCGCGATTCGACCAGCACGAGGTCGCGATCGCCGAAACGACGGCTCAGCGTGTCGAGCTGCGCAGTGAGGCCCGCGTACTCGACGTGGCCGACGATCGCGATGGTCGCCGTCGCGTACTGCCATCCGAGCCAGCCAACAAACACCGTGCCGGCGATCGCGTAACAGATCGAAGGCCAGATGCGGGGGTGCGTGCCGGGCCGCGCCGCAGCCAGGCGGTCCCACCACATCTGCACACCGAGCAGAGCGCCGGTGGAGGCCAGGACGCACGTCATGGGCAGAATGACCGTGAGATAGCGCCTCGCCAGCCAGAAGTGTTCGGGCACGATCCTGGTCTTGTAGAAGAAGAACCAGGAGAGCGAGATCACGACGGTCAGCATCACCGGGTCCCGCCAGAACGATCGCCACGTGACGATGGCCAATCCGAGCACCGCCGCGAAGAGTCCGGCCGCCCCGGCGTACCAGGCGTAGTGCCTCAGCGAGTACGCGTCGCTGGCGGCCAATCCCTGGTGCAGCGTGACGCCGGCGGCCTCGTCGCGAATCGTCTCGTACGGGACGCGCCAGAGGTAGCCGTAGGCGAAGGCGATGACGACCGCCAGGGCGAGCACACGCGGGAGCCAGCGCCGGCACCAGAGGACGCCGACCGGCCAGCGGCGCGCGGCGAAGTGGATACCGAACCCCGCGGCCGTGAATCCCGCCGTCGCGGCAGACAGCCCGGCGAGACCGCGGAGGTGGGCCAACGGTGTGGCCGCGTAGTACTTCATGGGCCCGATGTAGTACAGGCCCGCCAGCCCCGTCAGCGTCGCGAGCGGCAGCCAGAACGACCACCGTGGACGCTTGCCATCCGCGACCAGCAGCAGGATGCCTCCGCCGATGGCCATCAGCAACACGAGCGTGTCGATGCGCCCGAACAACTGCACGCCAAGCAGGACGCCGGCGGCTGCCCCGAAGAGCGGATCGTCATCGATCACGGCGCGCGTCAGGGCGAGCATGCCCGCGAACAGCAGCGCCTGCTGCATCAGTTCCGAGTTCGGATACCGCGCAAACCAGACTTCGGCCACGTTGATTGCCAGAAGGGTCGCGCCTGCAAACGCCGGCAACCGGCCCACCAGCCTCGCCGATGCGAAGTACACCGCGAGCACGCCAAGCAGGCCCCAGAAGCCGACGGCGGACAACGCGCCAGTGACGCCGCCGAGGCCGTAGCCGATCGCGATCCACACGGGATAGGCGTGCGGGAACTGGCCGATGAGGGTGCCTCGATCGAAATCGAGGACGAAGAACCCCATGAGGTTCGTGCCCTGATTGATGCCCTCGGCATCCGGGGATACGAACAGCGCGCGGCTGTCGGCCGGGAGCAACGCCAGCGTCGCGTCGGGAATCGTCCAGGAGCCGTGCTGCGCGATCTGGACGCCTTCGTTGATGTAGGTGCCCGGGTCTTTGCCGCCCATGAGGTACTCGGCGGGCGGGAAGAAGAGAAACCACCCCAGCACCACGAGGGCCATCGGCATCAGCGCCGATCGGGTCGGTTGTGGCGCACGCGTACCGGCGGACGCCCCGCGGCGCCCGATCGCGACGGTCGCGGCCGCCGCGCCCGCCAGCACGAGATCGCCAACGACCAGCCGGCCAAGCGTGTAGGCACCGGCCGCCGTCAGCGCCAGTGCCACAATTGTCGTGACCGCAGCGCTGATGATGATGGCCCAGAACGCACGCTCCTCGGCCGGGAGCGAGGCCCGCGGTGTCCGGTCGTATGGTGGCAGACGGAAGATCAGCGCGCCCGGCAAGTACGCGACGACAAAGAAACCAGCGATGGCCCAGAGCATGATGTCAGGGGGAGAATCGGGAAATGGCGTTCGCCACCAGTTCGACGTCCGACTCCGGGATGCCAGGGTAGAGTGGCACCGACAGGATCTGCGCGCAGACCCGGTCGGCGACCGGGCAGACGCCCGGGTGCTCCGAGGCGAGCGCGGGCTGCCGCGGAATGGGCACGGGGTAGTGAATCAGCGTCTCGACGCCCAGGTCACGCAGCCATGTTTGCAGCTGGTCCCGGGATGCCGACAGGATGGGCAGCAGATGATAGACGTGGCCGCTGTCGCATTCGGGCGGCACGTCAACGGGCGCACCCGCGAGCAGGCGCCGGTACCGGCCCGCCACATCGCGTCGGGCACGCGTCCACCGCGCCAGATACGGCAGCCGGACGGAGAGGATGGCTGCCTGCATCTCATCGAGCCGGCTGTTCACGCCCATCTCGGCATGATGGTAGCGATCGGTCTGACCGCCATTCCTCAGGCGCTTCACCTTCGCCGCAAGGGAGGCATCGCTGGTGGTGATCGCGCCACCGTCGCCAAGCGCACCGAGGTTCTTGGTGGGGTAAAAGCTCCAGGCGGCTGCCACGCCGAAGCTGCCGACGGGCCGTCCCTCGCAGGTGGCGAGGTGCGCTTGACAGCAATCCTCGACGACGGCGAGCTGATGCCGCGAGGCGATCGCCATGATCGCGGGCATGTCGGCGGGCTGCCCGTACAGATGGACGGGCAGGATGACCTTCGTGCGCGGCGTGATCTGCGCCTCGACCGCGGCCGGATCCAGCGTCAGCCGCGCGGGATCAAGATCGGCGAACACGGGCCGGGCGCCCACCATCATGCACGCCAGCGCGGTGTACGCCGCCGAGAGCGGCGTCGTGATGACTTCATCGCCGGCGCCGATACCCAGTCCGCGCAGGATGATCGCAATCGCGTCGGTGCCGGTGCCGACGCCAATCGCATGCGATGCGTGGCACGCCTCCGCAAACGCCTGCTCAAAAGCCTCTACCTCAGGGCCGAGCACGTACCACCCGCTGTCGATGACGCGGCGTATGGCCGCGTCGACCGCGGGCGCTTCCTCGCCCGGCTTGAGGTGCATGAAGCGGACGCGCAACATCGTCATGCGCGCTCCGACGACGGCTGCGCCGGCTCCAGGTACTTCGCGAGATGCTCTCGGTAGAACGCCACCGTCCGGCCAAGGCCTTCGCGCAGGGCCACGCGGGGCCGCCACCCGGTCGCCGCAGTGAACCGGCTGGAATCCGCGTAGAAGCTGCCGATGTCGATGGCCTTCTGCTCGGCGGGCCAGTCCACATAGCGCACACGCCCGGTGCCCGCGACCTCGATCAGCAGGTGTACGAGGTCGCGATGGCTGATCGGCTCGAGGCCGCCGACGTTGAAGACCTCGCCATTGCACCCGTCCGCCGCGCCCGCCGCCAGAAACGCCTCCGCGGCATCGTCGACGAAGACGAAATCCCGCAACTGTGATCCGTCGCCGTAGATCTCGATCTCGCGATCCTCGACGACGAGCCGGATGAACCAGCCGATGAACCCCTGGCGGTTGTGCTTCACCAGTTGGCGCGGCCCGTAGACATTGGTCAGCCGCAGCGAGCACGCGCGGACCCCGAAGACGTTGTTGTAGACGAGGTGGTAGTACTCGCCGGCGACCTTGTTGATCCCATTGACGTCGGTCGGCCGCACCAGATGCTGCTCGGTGACCGGCAGCGAATCCGGCCTGCCGTAGACCTGGCGGGTGCCGGCGTACACCACCTTGGCCTTCGGGTTGTTCCGGCGGCAGGCTTCGAGCAGGGACAACTGGCTGCGGCAGTTGATCTCCAGGTCGGTGTACGGGTCCCGCATGCTGTCGATATGGCTGACCTGTCCCGCGAGGTTGAAAATCACGTCGACGTGCCGCACGAGGTAGTTCATCGTGCTCTGCTGCCGTTGGTCGGCGATGTTGACCCGCACGCGATCCTTGATGTCCTCGATGTTGTACAGGTTGCCGCCGTAATCCGGGATCAGCGAATCCACGAGCAGGACGTCGGCGCCGAGATCGGCCAACCGGTGGGCGAGGTTGCTGCCGATGAACCCAAGTCCCCCCGTGATCATCACCGGCCGGTTACGGTAGAACGTCCCGTCCATGGTCATGTTCCCGACGCCGTGTTCTGGCCCGGCGTCACGTGCCGGCGCTCGATGACCAGTGCCCACCACAGCTTGAGCACATCGATTCCCGTTCGCCAGATGCGGCCGAAGTTGAAGAACTGCGACTTGCCGTACGAGCGGTGGTAGTGGTGCACCGGCGCTTCGACGATCGCGAACCCGGCATCCTGGATCTTCTTCATCATCTCAAGGCAGATGACGCCGCTCGTCTTGTCGAGGTGCACCTTCTCGAAGATGGACCGCCGCATCAGCCTGAAGTCGCAGTCCACGTCCCGCACCTTCAACCCGAAGAGCAGCTTGACGGTATGGTGATAGATGCGGCCGATGATGATGCGATGCAGCGGGTCCGACCGGCTGATCTTGTACCCATTGACCAGATCGACGCCAGGCCCGAGCCTGGCCCAGAGGATACTCATTTCGGCCGGGTCGTACTGCGCATCGCCATCGGTGTAGAAGATGTACTCCTTGGAGGCGCTGGCGAATCCACTCTGCAACGCGCCGCCGTACCCTCGATTGCCCTGGTGGTGCACGACCCGGACCTGCGGGTACACGCGCGCCAGTTCGTCGGCGATGTGCGGCGTCGGGTCGCGGCTGCCGTCATCGATGACGATCACCTCGAAGTCGGGCGTCAGTTTGCGCGCCGCCACGACCGCACCGATCACCATGCTGGCGATCGTGCCGCTGTCGTTGTAGGCGGGGAAGAAGACGCTCAGCCCCGGCGCCTGGGGAGGTGTTGCCATCAAGAGTCCCGTACGGTACCACGGTGCATTTCACGCCGACAAGCAGCCCGATCGTACACCTGTTCCATGCGTTCGGCGACCCGATCCCATGTTCGCGACGCCACGGCGTCGGCTCTGGCCGCCGCGCCGAGCGCGGCACGCGCCGCCGGGTTGGCCATCAGCCGCTCGATCGCCGCCTCGAGTGCAGGCACATCCTTCTCCGGCACCAGCAGCCCATTGCGGTCATTCGTGACGACTGACGGGATGCCGCCCGCCGTCGTTGCCACGAGCGGCGTTCCGGAGGCCAGCGCCTCCATGACCGTATTGGGCAGGCCATCGACGTTGCCCGCCTCGTCTCTGATCGATGGCATCACGGCGATGTCCGCGGCCGCGAGGTGGCGGGCCACATCCGGCTGTGCCAGCACACCGACGAATTGCACGTGGCGGCCGATGCCCCGATCGCGCACCCGGGAGCGCAACTCGCTGTCCAGGTCGCCGCCTCCCGCGATGACGAGACGCACGCCAGGCCATCGCGGGGCCAGCCGGCCCACGGCATCGATCACGTACTCGAACCCCTTCTTCCGGGCGAACCGCCCGGCCGTAAACAGCACCACATCGTCTGGCTCGAATCCAAGCGCACGCCGGCACGCGGCGCGGCCGCCAGGGTCGGGCCGAAAACGCTCGACATCCACGCCGTATGGAATCGTCTCGATGCGATCGGCGGGCGCGCCGAGCGCAATCGTGCGGTCGCGCAGGTCGTCGCTGCACGCGGTGATCCAGTCGACGCGCCGGAGCGCGAACCGGGCGGCGAGGCGTGCGATCGCGTGGCGTTCGGCCACGTACACATCGGATCCGTGCAGGCTCGTCACCACGGGCAGCCCGGCGGCGGCTGCCGCCACGACGGCGCCCCCGGGGATCAGCCAATGGCCGTGCAGAAGCGTGGCGCCCACCTCCCGCGACACGCGCCGTGTGGCGCGGACAAGCGCCTGCAGCGCCAGCGGCGCCGCCAGAAAGGCGGCGAGGCGCAGGTGCACATCGGCACGCAGCGATTCGGCGTAGCCAAAGACATTCAGGCCCGGGTGTGGAGCGTACCGAACCGGGTGGAAGTGGAGGCCATCCTCGACGCCGAGGCGTGTGAGGCGCGGATGCCACGGCAGCACCACGTGGACCTGGTGCCCGCGCCCGGCCACGCCCCTGGCGATTGGTTCCATGAACGTCCCGATGGTGTCACCCGGAAACCTGGGGTAGGACGTCGTCACCATCACGACCACGTGACGCGCGGTCACGAACCGGCGCCTCCGGAGCCCGCCCGCCAGAGCCCGCGCCAGACCAGGCGCCACGGCATCAGCATCGATTCCGTCAGCACGCGCGTCGACATCTTGGAGACGCCCTCACGCCGCTCCACGAAGATGATCGGCACCTCGCCGATGCGATAGCCCCTGCGTGCCGCTTCGAACGTCATTTCCACTACGAACGCGTACCCTTCCGACAACATGCCCTCAATCGGAATGCTGGCGAGGGCATCGCGGCGCCAGGCCCTGAATCCCGCCGTGCAATCGCGAACCGCCAGGCGCGTGATCGATCGGACGTACCAGTTCGCAAAGGCACTCAGAATCACGCGCCGAAGCGGCCAGTTGACGACCGAGATGCCGCGCAGATAGCGCGATCCAATCACGAGATCGTACTGGCTGGTCGCCGCTACCAGATCGGGCAGGTACTTGGGGTCGTGCGAGAAGTCGGCGTCCATCTGGCACACGATGTCCGCGCCGCCGGCCAGGCCACGCTTCATCCCATCGACATACGAGCGCCCGAGGCCGCGTGGTCCCGTCCGGTGCATCACCTCGATGCGATCCGGATGTCGCTGGGCGTACCGGTCTGCCACCGCGCCGGTCCCGTCCGGTGACTGGTCGTCAACGACCAGCACGCGGTAGTCGTAGTGCGCCAGGATGCAGTCGAGCAGGACCGGCAGATTCTCTCGTTCGTTGTAGGTCGGGACGATGATCAGGACGTTCATGCGCGCAACTCCGCAGCCGGAACGGCCGCCGGAGCTGTTCGCAAAGCCCACCAGCTGGCCGCGCAGACGATGAGCGCCGGATCGATGACGGGAATGCGGAAGCGCTCCTGCGGGAACAGCGCGAGCGACAGCAACACCGCGGACAGCGCCATCAGCAAGAGTGCGATCGGAGGCCGGTCGCGCCGGACGAGCCTGAGGAATCCGGCCACGGCAAACGGCAGCACGCCGAGGTACGACACGACCGACGCGCCGAAATACAGCGGCGAGTGCAGCCGGTAGGACGGCCCGATCGGGACGATCGTGTAGAACACCTTGCGGACCTCGAGCCAGACCCAGGAGAACGGGTGGCTCGAGATGAACTCGAGGGCCTTCCGATAGTACAACCCGTCCAGTTCCCTGGCGCTCAGTCCCGGGTTCTGCGCTTCGATTTCCCGAGACTGCAGCCGGAGTACGGGGTTGGCGGCCATGTCGCCCTCGCCCCGGGCCAGTTCATTGTTGCCCGTCCAGAATGTCACGCCGCCATGCGGCGAGCCCACCACGAATCCGCCGTGCACAAACGCGTTGCGCATGGTCCATGGAAGCACGATCACGAGTACACCCGCCAGCAATGCGGCAGCCAGGCTCCACCGGCGGCGTGCCACCAGCCACAGCGCGCCCACGACGAGAAAGAAGAGCATGGCTTCCCGGGTCAGCAGCGCGGCGGCAGCGACGATGCCGGCAGCCCACACTTTCCAGCCATTCGACCGGCCGTCATCGAACCCGTCGCACAGCAGCAACACGACCGCGAAGGCGAGCGCCGTGTAGAGTGTCTCCGACAAAACGTACGAGCACGACCAGACGAGCGGCGGATATACCGCGGCGATCCACACCGTGATCGCACCAGCCGTGTGTCCCGCCGCCCGGCGGGCAATCAGCCCGACGAACAGGACGGCGACCACACCGACGATCGACTGGGCCACCTTGACCGGGGTCGGCACGCCGACGTCGCCTCTGACGCCGGCGAATCCACCGCTGAGCGTCATCACGCCCGCGAGGAAGAGGGGGTATCCCGGCGGTCGCTCGAAGTGCCTCGCGCCGCCCGGCTGCACAGAGGGCGACGGGTAGGTGAGGCCCCGGCCTTCGACCAGACTCTGGGCCAGCATCAGGTACTCTTGCTCGTCGAGGGTCAGCGGCTTGTCGATCCAGTAGCCCAGGCCGAATGCCAGCCGGAGCACGAGCCCGGTCAGCAGCGCCGCGGCGACGAGCGGCCGGACGGCCCAGCGCGGGGCCGGGATCTGAGCATTGTCCAGGGCTGTGGTCATCGGACGAGAACCTTACTCGCGCCGCTCGAATCTGAGCGCCGCGATCTGTTCCGAGACCAGGCCCACGAGGAACACGATGACCGCGAGCATGATCAGCAGGACCGACGTGTTCGCGATGTGTGACTGCGTCGCGATGGTCCACGCCGCGTACGCCGCGCCGACGGCAAACGATCCGAGGCTGATGGGCAGGAAGACCCGGAGCGGATTGAACAGGGTGACGATCTTCAGGACGATCAGCAGGAACTTCACGCCATCACGCGCGAGCCTGATCTTGGACTCGCCCTCGCGCGCCTCGGCGTCGATCGGCTCGAATGCGACATTGTACCCCGCCTTGATGAACGCCAGGGTCGTGGTGGTGGGCGTCGAGAACCCGTTGGGCAGCAGGTGCAGGAACTCGCGCAGGCACGAGGCTCGCGCGCCACGGAATCCCGACGTCAGATCCGGCACGCGGCGGCCCGTCATGTAGCCCGCCAGCCAGTTCAGCGCGCTGTTGCCGAGCAGGCGCGCACGTGTCGCGTGCGTGCCCGTTGAGCGGGCGCCGATCACGAGGTCGTACTCGCCGAGCCGCGCGACGATTCTCCCGGCATCATTGGCCCGGTGCTGGCCGTCGCCGTCGATGATGAGGATGAACTCGCCGGTCGCCTTGCGGATGCCCGACTTCACGGCCGCGCCGTTCCCCTTGTTGTAGGGATGACGGACCAGCGTCGCGCCCGCCGCCAGCGCCCGCGCGGCCGTCGCGTCCGTCGATCCGTCGTCGACCACCAGGATCTCGCGCCAGGCCCCGGCCTCTCGCAGCCGCTGGACGAGCGGGCCGATGGCCTCTTCCTCGTTGAAGGCCGGGACCACAATCGAGGTCGATGACGGATCAGCCACGAAGCTCACCCCGCTTGTCCCTGGACAGAGGGTCGCCGGCGCGGCGTTCATCCCCGCGAGTCCCGCCGGCCGAGGGGGCGAGTTCCATCCGGCGCACGCGATAGAGCAGGTCTTCAATCAGCTTGCGATTGCCGGAAATCACATCGGCCACCAGGCCAATCAGCGCGATCTGGAAGCCGACGATCATCAGCACGGCCGACACGATCAGCGATTGCACATGTCCCTGACCGGCACCGCCCAGGAAGTAGTAGACGAAGCGCGCCGTAATCGCGACGCCTGCCAGAAACACCATCAAGCCGATCAGGCCAAACACCTTTAACGGCTCGTACATCGCGTAGATGCGCACGATGGTGGCCGCCGACGTCTTCACATACGTCCAGACACTCGAGAACAGCCGCGACTTGCGCGTGCGCGGGTTCGTGCGGATCGGCACGTGGGCAATCGCGATGCGCTTCTTGCCGGCCTGGATGATCGATTCAAGCGTGTAGCTGAAATCCGACACAATCGTCAGGCGCAACGCGGCGTCGCGGGTGTACGCGCGGAATCCGCTCGTCGTGTCGGGCACCTGCGTATCGGAGACCTGGCGCACCACCCAGCTGCCGAGCCGCTGCAGGCGCTTCTTCATCGGCGACATGGAGTCGAGATCCTGCACGTTCCGATCGCCAATGACGACGTCGGCGTCCCCGTCGAGCAGTGGGGCGATCAGCCGCGGAATGTCGCCGCCGGCGTACTGGTTGTCGCCGTCGGTGTTAACGATGATGTCGGCGCCGAGTTTCAGGGCCGCATCGAGTCCCGCGCTGAAGGCCGAGGCCAGCCCGCGCCGGCGAGGGAAGCGGACCACGTGTTCGACCCCGTGCTGCCGCGCCACCTCCGAGGTGCCGTCGCGCGACCCGTCGTCGATGACGAGGATCTCGACGGCGTCGACGCCTGGAATAGACCGCGGAATGTCGCGGAGCGTTCCCGGCAGCGTCTCAGCCTCGTTGAGGCACGGAATCTGGATAATCAGCTTCATCTGGCGTCATTACTCTGGCGCGATCAATCGCGCCCCTGACAGGTTCATCCGTACTGTCCCGTAGGAGCGCAGTTGATTGCGCCAGAAAAGGGGACGTGTTGTCATGCAGGGGCAACCCCTGTGGTTGCCCCGGTGCCGGGGAGGGCACGGGGGCCCGCCCCTACGAATTCCACCCGTCGCCCGTCCCCCGAGTCCCGAACCCCTACTCTCCCACCAACTTCTCCACCACCCCGTCCCACGTCACCAGTCTTGCGCGTTCGTAACCCGCATCACCCATGGATTTCGCGAGCCTCACATCATTGGCAAGCCGGGAAAACGCGTCAGCGATCGCGCCGGGCTCGGGTTCGCAGATACACCCGTTGACGCCGTCCTCGACAAACTCGAGCGTGCCGCCGGAGTCTCGCGCGGTGATGACTGGTTTGTGCGCGAGAAACGACTCGAGCGTGACATACCCGAAATCCTCGTCGAACGGCGCATACAGCACGCCCAGCGCACCGGCATACAGCCGGATCAAACTGTCGTCATCGACCGCTCCGACAAACTCGACGCGATCGGCCACTCCCAAGCCGGCCGCCAGCCGGCGAAGAGCCTCGTCCTGCGTGCCGGTTCCCGCCACGATCAGGCGAGTGGCCGCGCCTGCAGCGGCGATGGCCCGGATGCCCAGGTCGACGCGCTTGACCGTTTCCAGGCGGCCAACCGACAGGATGTATTCGCCGAACGGCCCGGACCGCATCCGATCCGCGAGTCTCGGTGGATGATACAGCGGTTCGGCGTGAAGGCCGTTGTACTTTGCGACCCGGTTCGCCGTGTTTCGGGCATTCGTGTAGAGGCGGCGGCATTCCCCGAGCATCTCGGTGTCGAGGCCGATGAGCTTCTGTCGGAGGCCCACGTCGAGGTCGACATGGGCGAAATCGCTGTACGGGGTGCCGCACAGTTCGTAGGCCGCCCGGTACTGGTGGATGAGCCAGGCGGCCTTGTTCGGGTGCCTCACGAAGTACGACGGGAACTTGGTCGCGACCACCAGATCGATCGGTACGCCGTTGCTCTCGCTCAAATCGAGCAGTCGCCAGGCCGCGGTGTGGGCCAGGATCTCTTCCTTGGGATACCACTTGAACGGCACCGACACCAGGCCGACCTGGTAGCCATGCGCCTCGAGCTGCGCCACGAGCTGGCGGACGTGGCTCTCGGCACCGCCGTGGACGAGCGGCACCTGCGTTTCGCAGACAAGAATGGTGCGGATGGCCATCGACTTCGCTCAGCGCCTTACGTGGCGAATCGCACATTCATGATGTCGCCATCAAGGACCAGGTACTCTTTGCCCTCGAGACGGACTTCGCCGTGTTCGCGGCACGCCTGCATCGTGCCCCGGGACGTGAGCCGCTCGTAGGTGACCACTTCGGCACGAATGAACCCTCGCGACAGGTCCGTGTGGATTTCGCCCGCCGCCGCCTGCGCAGGCAGGTCCCGGGGAATCGACCACGCGCGGCATTCATCCTCGCCGACGGTGAAGAACGAGATGTAGCCCAGCAGGTCGTAGCTCGCTCTGATCACGCGATCCAGCCCGGATTCCCTCAGCCCCAGATCGGCCAGGAACGCGGCCGCGTCGGCGGCCTCCAGTTGCGCGATCTCGAGTTCGATCTTCGCGCAGACCGCCACCACCCCGGTGGAGGCGCCCGACGCGACCGAGCCGAGATCGTAGCGCGCCACCACGCCATCACGCCCGGCGGCCGCGCCGAGGTCCCCGGTCAGATCGGTCTCGTCGACGTTGACGACGAGCAGAAGCGGCTTGGCCGAGAGAAACTGGAAGCCCCGGAGCCGCCGCTTGTCGTAATCGCCGAGTCCCATCGCGCGGAGCGGCGCGCCCGATTCGAGTTGCGCCTTGCAGCGCACGAGGACGTCCTGCTCGCGCTCCAATTCGGACGTGCGGGCCTTCTTGAGATCCTTGGCCAGCCGATCGAGCCGCTTCTCGACCACCGCCAGATCCGCCAGGATCAGTTCGTCCTCCATCGTCCGCGCATCCCGGCGCGGATCGATCGAGCCCGCGGCGTGCGCGACGGCCGGATCGGAGAATGCGCGCAGCACGTGCACCAGCGCATCGGCATTGCGATACGCCGCCACGTCGAGCAGCGCTTCGGCGCCGCTGCCGGAGGGGCGGCCCGGGATATCCGCGAACTCCACTGTGGCCGGCACCCGCTTGCGCGGCTTGAACATCGCGGTCAGCACATCGAGACGCGCGTCGGGCACTCGCGCCATGCCGATGGTGGCCTCGAGCTTGCCGTGCGACGGGCGGCCCTCCTCGCGAGCACTGGTCATCAACTGGAAGAGAGCCGTCTTGCCAACCTGCGGATAGCCGATCAGTGCGGTGCGGAGCATGATGCCTCTGACGGGCCAAATTGGGACGGAAACGCACGGAATACCCGAATTCGGAATCCTACCATGCCTCTCTGCCGAGAACCGAGTAGCCCCAGGAGGGGCGAAGAAAATACGTAGATAATTCACGCTAACTCTTAGTGGGACAGGATTTTGGCGTTGACAAGCCAGAGGTCGTCCTCTAACATCCGGGTGGTCCTTGGTGGAGTAAAGTGGATCAAGTTGCCGTCTTCAGAGGGAACGCGCCGGCCAAGATAGACGACAAGGCCCGGCTGAAGATTCCTACTGGCTTTCGTGGCGTTCTCGAAACCCAGTTCGGCCGTGACCTCTTTGTCACGAGCCTGACGGGCGAGTCCGTCCGCATCTACCCGATGCCGGTCTGGGTCGAGATCGAACGCAAGCTCGCGCAGATTCCTTCGACGCATCCGGCGCGCCTCCGGTTCTTCAGCCGCGTCAATTACTACGGCCAGACGGCGGAACTCGACAACCAGGGGCGCGTGCTGATCCACGCGCGGCTGCGCGACGCGGCCGGCATGACGGGTGAAGTGGATGTGTTCGGGCAGTACGACCATTTCGAGGTCTGGAACCACGAGCGCTTCGTCACCAAGCTCGCGAACGATCCGTTCACTGATGACGACGCGCGCGCGCTGGCGCAGTTTGGTATTTAGCAGTCGGCGGGTGCCGTTCGATGGCCGTACACGTCCCCGTCATGACCGCGGAGGTTCTGGCCGCGCTTGAACCATCGCGTGGCGGGCTGTTCGTCGACTGCACGGTTGGCCTCGGCGGGCACTCGCGGGCCCTGGTTGAGGCCGGGGCCGGGCGCGTGCTGGGCATCGACCGTGATGCACACGCGCTGGAGATCGCCGTCGCGGCGCTGGCCGAGTGGCACGACCGGGTCGAGCTCGTGCACGCGGACTACCGGGAGCTGCCGCGGCTGCTCGATGAGCGGGGGATCGAGTTGATCGATGGTGCGGTCGCGGACCTCGGCTTGTCGTCCCTGCAGTTGGACGAACCCGGGCGGGGATTCAGTTTTCAGCGCGACGAGCCGCTCGACATGCGCATGGATCGGAGCCGCGGATCGACCGCGGCCGATCTGCTGATGCGGGCGAGTGAGGCCGAGCTGGCCGATGTGATCTTTGCATACGGGGAAGAGCGGCGTTCCCGGGCCGTCGCCCGCGCGATCGTGGCCGCGCGCCGTGCGGCGCCCCTGCGGACCACCGCGCAACTGGCCACGCTGGTGCGCCGCGTCGTCGCGCGCAGCGGGCGAATCGACCCGGCCACCCGGACGTTTCAGGCCGTGCGGATCTGGGTAAACGCCGAACTTGAAGGGTTCGAGATCTTCCTGCGGGCCGTGTGCGGGAGGTTGCGCGTCGGAGGGCGCTTCGCCGTGGTGACGTTTCATTCGCTGGAGGATCGGCCCGTCAAGCACACGTTCCGGGCGATCGCCGGCGAGGGCCCGTCGTATCGGGTGATCACGAAGAAGTCCGTGGTGCCCGGGTATGAGGAAACCAGGCAGAACCCTCGCGCTCGCAGCGCAAGGCTTCGTGCCATCGAACGGATTGGGTGACGCATGGCCGAGATCGCCAGGACCGCAGGCTCGGTGGGGTTCGCCGTTCAGAAAGACATCCTCAACCACCCGGTGCGCGAAGTCGACCGGGCGCGGCATCGTGAGATGTGGCTGACCGTGCTGGCGGCGGCCGTCCTCGTGGTGGTTGTCCTGGTGGCCCTGTGGCAGCAGGCCGAGGTCCGCCAGCTCGGAACTGAGCTCGAGAAGCTGCAGAAGGCGCGGTCGGCGGAAGAGACGGCGAACTGCGACCTGCGCGTCGAACTCGAGTCGCTGCGATCGTTGAAGCGGATTGAGCAGTATGCGCCGCAATTGAAGCTGGCGCACCCGGGCAACGGGGACGTCATCGTGATTGAGCGCGTTACGCCGTCGCCGGCACCCGCGAAGGGCCTGGTGGCGCGCCGGTAGCGAGTGACGGCGTTGGGGGCGGTCTGGCGGGAGTCTCTCCACTCTGGTTCGGAACAAAGAAAGCCTGGGCTCGCGAGGAGCGTCTATGAGCGACCCGACACATCGAGCCTGGCAGTCGACGATTCGCACCCGCGTGCTGGTGGCGGCGGCGTTCTTCGCGCTGTGGGTGGTCGCCATCGAGGCCCGCCTGGTGTGGCTTCAGGGCTACCGGCACGAGTACTACGTCGTGCTGGCCGACAAACAGCAGAAAGACATCGTCGACGTGCTCGCCCGCCGGGGCGACATCGTCGATCGCAACGGCCAGCCTCTGGCGCTGAGTGTTGACGCCGCGTCGATCTGGGCGGTGCCGAAGAAGGTTGAGAATCCGGACGCCACGCTTGCGCTCATCTGCCAGGCAATCGGCGGGTGCCCGCCCGGGGAAAAGAACCTGTACGCGAAGCGGCTTCGCCAGAATCTCAAGTGCGTCGTCCTCCGTCGCAAGATTCCCCCCGATGAGGCGGCGCGTGTGGCCGCGCTCAAGCTGCCCGGCATCAGCCTGAGGATCGAGCCGAAGCGGTACTACCCGAACGTCGAACTGGCCGCGCACGTGATTGGCTATGTCGGCGGCGACGACTACGGCGGCCTCAGCGGCATCGAGGCCGTCTACGACTCGATGATCGCCGGACAAAAGGGCTCCGTGCTGGAGCTGGCGGCGGCCGGCGTCAACCACAACGTGTTCGCCAGGCGCGTCCTGCGCGCGCCCACCGACGGCGCGGCTGTCGAACTGACGATCGATCGGAGGTTGCAGCACGTCGTCGAGCGAGAACTGCGCGACGCCGTCGTCTACCATCGCGCCGCCGGCGGGACGGTGATCGTCATGGACCCGCGGAACGGCGAGATTCTCGCACTGGCCAACTACCCGACGTACAACCCGAACGGCTACAACGACTCGCCGGAGGAAAACCGCCGCAACCGCGGCGTCCAGGATTTCTACGAGCCCGGGTCCACGTTCAAGCTCGTGACCGCGTCGGCGGCCATCGAAGAGCAGGCCTTCCGCACCGACGAACCGATCGATGTCAGCGCCGGCGCCATCCACTTCGGGGGGCGGGAAATCAAGGACGACCACGTGCACGGGGTGCTCAGCTTCACCGACGTCATCGTCAACTCGAGCAACGTGGGGGCGATCAAGATCGGGTTGCGTCTCGGCGCCGAGCGGCTCGGCCGGTACATCAAGCGATTTGGCTTCGGCGAGCGCACGTGCCCCGAAGTACGCGGAGAAACGCGCGGCATCGTATGGGACCCCGGGCATTGGAGTGACAGCACCCTGGCCTCGGTGTCGATGGGGTACGAGGTGGCAGTGTCGCCGCTCCAGATGGCCGCAGCCGTGTCGTCGATCGCCAACGGTGGCCTGCTCGTGCAGCCTCGGCTGGTCCGCGCCGTGGGGCGCGGTTCGTCGCGAGTCGAAACGACGCCGCGCGAGTTGCGCCGCGCGATCGCGCCGGAAACCTCGGCCGAACTCACCGCGATCATGGAACAAGTGGTGGTGCGCGGCACAGGGACGTTGGCCGCCGTTTCCGGGTACACGGTCGCCGGCAAGACCGGCACGGCCCGCAAGAATGCTGGCGGGCGGTATTCCGAGACGGACTACCACGCGTCGTTTGTCGGATTTGTGCCGTCGCGACAGCCAGCCTTCACCGTCATCGTTGTCATCGATACTCCGCGCCGCGGCCCGCGCGAGATCTACGGGGGCGTGGTCGCCGCGCCCGTGTTCAGGCGGATCGCCGAGGCCGCGCTGCGGATTCTGGCTGTACCGCAGACGGTCAATCCCGTGCCGCCCGTCGTCGTTACCGCATCGGCAGCCGAACCGGCGCCGACGATGATGCCCATCGCGGGCCGCGCGTCCGGGTCGCGCCTCGATGTGGTCACGGGCTCGCCGTCCGTGCCCGACGTGAGAGGACTGGGTGCCAGGGAAGCCATCCAGCGGCTCGCGCGTCGCGGCCTGGTTCCGCGCATGACCGGCGATGGCGTGGTCATCGATCAGGATCCGGCCCCCGGCACACCACTCGAGCCCGGCACCGCCTGCCGGCTGTGGCTCGACCGCGTCATGGTTCCGCCACCGTTGTCGTCGCCGCAATGACGCTTCGCGAACTCATAGGTGCGCTCGACGCGCGCGGCCTCACGGTCAAGCCGGGCATTCCGCCGGGCACGGACCAGTTCGCCGGACGCCAGGTGACCGCTCTCGAGTACGACTCACGGAGAGTGAGGCCGGGCGCCGTGTTCATGGGCGTGCGCGGGGAACACGCCGATGGCGCGGCCTTTGCCCCGCAGGCTGTCGCGAAGGGTGCGCTCGCCGTCGTCTCGGAGCAGGAGAGGCCGCCGCAGGTGTCGGTGCCCTGGGTGCAGGTGCGGGATGGTCGGCTCGCCATGGCGGTGCTGGCCTCGACGTTGTTCGAGCATCCGAGCCGCGCCATGTTGATTGTGGGCATCACCGGCACCAATGGCAAGACCACGACGGCGTACCTCGTGCGCGAAGTGCTGGAAGCGGCCGGTCTCCCGTGCGGGTTGATGGGCACCGTGCAGTACCGGGTAGGCCAGCACATGCGCGAGGCGTCGCGCACGACGCCGGAGGCGATCGACCTCCAGCGCATGCTCCGCGAGATGGTTGACGCGGGCTGCCGCGCGTGCGCGATGGAAGTGTCGTCCCACGCGCTCGCCCTGCGGCGCGTCGACGACACACGGTTCGCCGCCGGCGTGTTTACCAACCTCACGCGCGACCACCTCGACTACCACCACGACATGGACACGTACTTCGCGGCGAAGCGCCGGCTCTTCGAGATGCTGCCGGCCGGTGCACCAGCCGTCCTGAATATCGATGATCCGCGCGTGGCGTCGCTGGCCGACCGCCGATCGCCGGCCGTCACTTTCGCCGTGGATCGCGACGCCGATGTCATGCCCGCGTCGCTGCCTTCGTCACTGATGGGGTTGTCCTTCGACGCGCGCACGCCGGTCGGCACCCTGCGCGTCAATTCGCGGCTCGCCGGCCGGTTCAACCTCTACAACCTGCTCGCGGCCGCGGCCACCGGGGTGGCTCTGGGGCTGCCGGTCTCCGCGATCGAAACGGGCCTGGCCGCTGTGACGGCCGTGCCGGGCCGGTTCCAGATCGTGAGCTCGCCTGACGACGACGTGGCCGTCATTGTCGATTACGCCCACACCGACGATGCGCTCAAGAACCTGCTCGAAGCCGTTCGCCCGCTCGCCAAGGCCAGGATGATCACCGTGTTCGGATGTGGAGGCGACCGCGATCGCACCAAGCGCTCGCTGATGGGAGCGGTGGCCGCCCGGCTGAGCGACCTCGTCGTGATCACCTCCGACAATCCGCGATCGGAAGATCCCGAGGCGATCATCGACGAGATCGAGCGCGGTATCGCGCCCGCCGCCGAACGGGCGCGTCAGGCATCTGGAGTGGCCGCGAATGGCACGGGGCGAGCGGCGACGCCGTGGATCCGCATCGCCGACCGGCGCGAGGCGATCGCCCGCGCCGTGCGCGATGCCGGCTCCGGTGACGTGGTCGTCATCGCCGGGAAGGGCCATGAGAAGACCCAGGTCCTTCGCGATCGGGAGTTCCCGTTCGACGATGTCGCTGTCGCGCAGGAAGTCCTGCGGGACCGGCTTCTGGGGCGGGCGTCATGACCACGACCGGATTCGGGCCATCCGGCATCGTGCAGGTCGGCGCCAGCCGCGTCGATCTGACCACCGCGTCGATCGCGCGCGCCATGTCCGGAGCGCTCGTGTCGGGCCCTGCCGGTTCGCTGGTCGGCGGGTTTTCGATCGACTCGCGCACGCTCCGGCCTGGCGATCTCTTCTTCGCGATCGTGGGGGATCGGCTCGACGGCCATCGATTCGTCGACGCGGCCGGGTCGGCCGGGGCCAGGGGATTCGTGGTGTCCGACACCTCGTCGGTGTCGCGAGAGGCGGCGGCCGGGGCCGTGGTGATCCACGTGACCGATACGACGCGGGCGCTGCAGGCTCTGGCCCGCGCCATCCGCCGCGAGTCGGGCTCACGGGTTGTTGCTGTGACGGGCAGTGCGGGGAAGACGACCACCAAGGACATCGCGGCGGCGTTTCTCGAAACCCGCTATCGGGTGTTCTGCACGCACGGGAATCTCAACAATCACATCGGTCTTCCGTTGTCCCTGCTCGAACTTCGGCACGGCCCCGATGTCGCCGTCCTCGAAATGGGCATGAACCACGCGGGCGAAATCAGGCTGCTCACCGGGCTGGCCGAACCCGACGTCCGCGTCTGGACCAACGTGGCCGAAGTCCATGCCGAGTTCTTCACTTCGATCGAGGCCATCGCCGACGCGAAGGCCGAGATTCTCGAGGGCTCCGACATTGACACCGTCGTCATCGCCAACGCCGCGGACGCGCGGGTGATGGCGCGCGTGCAGGCGTCGGCGGCGCGGGTCGTCACGTTTGGAGTGGATGCGCAGGCGGACGTGATGGCCACCGACGTGGTGGATGCCGGCATTTCGGGGACGACGGCCCGGGTCGCGACGCCGGCGGGCAAGGCCGTCTTCACGATTCCCCTGCTCGGGCGAGGCCATCTCTCCAACGTCCTGGCCGGCACTGCCGTGGCGCTGCAGTTCGGCGTGCCGCTCGACGTCGTGGCGGATCGGGCATCCAGGCTGAAGCCGGCGCCGCGCCGGGGCGAAGTGTGGCGGCTCGGTGACGGCATCGCGCTTGTCGACGACTCGTACAACTCGAATCCGCGCGCCCTGCAGCGGATGCTCGATGTGATGGCCAGTGAGCACCGTTTCGCCAGACGGGTGGCCGTGCTCGGCGAGATGCTCGAACTCGGGGAGCAGGGGATGAGGTGGCACCAGGAATGCGGGCGGTCTGCCGCGCGGGCCGGCGTCTCCCGGCTTGTCACCGTGGGCGGGCCAGCCGCGCGCGCGATGGCCGATGCGGCCGTGGAGGCGGGACTTGAAGCCGCCGACGTGACTCACGTGGCGACCAGCCGTGACGCCGCCGACGTGGTGTCCGGTGTGCTGCGACCGGGCGACCTCGTGCTGGTCAAGGGGTCGCGGGGCGTCCGGATGGATGTGGTCGCGGATCTGGTGAGAGATCAGCGCCAGGAAACGGTGAACTAGGCAACGTCCAGGGGTTTCATCTGGCCGACTGAAGCAAATATTCGTCGCCGGAATGACGGGTTCGAAGAGCCTTGGCCGGCACCGACGTGTATCGAGGACGGATGGACATGAGCGAGTTCAGCGTGCGTGGACAACAGGCGGTCGTGGTGGGAGGCGCCCGCAGCGGCGCGTCCGCCGCGCGCCTGCTGGTCGAACGCGGCGCGTCGGTCACGCTCACCGATCTGCGCGGCACGATCGAGGAGGCCTCCGCCCTGGCCGGCGCGGGCGTGCGGCTCGTGCTGGGATCGCATCCGGTCGAACTGTTCACGTCGGCCGACCTCATCGTCGTCAGTCCAGGCGTGCCGCATTCCCAGGAGGCAATCGTGGCGGCCCGCGAGCGGGGCGTGCCGATCATGGGTGAGGTCGAATTGGCGTTCCGGTGGCTCCGGGGGCGGGTCATCGCGATTACCGGCACCAAAGGCAAGTCGACGACGACCGCGTTGACCGGGAAGATCCTCGAGCACGCCGGATGTCACGTGCTGGTCGGCGGGAACATCGGTGCGCCGCTGTCGGGACAGGTGGGTGCGTCGACGCCGGACTCCATCCATGTCGTGGAGGTCAGCAGCTTCCAGCTGGAGACGGTCGACACGTTCCATCCATGGATTGCCGCGCTGCTCAACCTGACGGCCGATCACCTCGACCGGCACGCGAGCTACCAGGAGTACACCGACACCAAGGCGCGGATCTTTGCGCGGCAGACCGAGGAGGACTGGGCTGTAGTGAACGCGGACGATCCGCAGACGCTGGAACTGGCTCGGCGCGGACGTGCGCGTCGGCGGCAGTTCGCCCTGCGAGGCGGCGCGAACGTTGACATCACGGTTGCCGACGGCTGCGTGGTCGAACGCGGAGACGAAGGCGACACGCCACTGGTTCGGACATCGGACGTGCGGTTGATGGGACCGCACCTGATGGCCGACGTGCTCGCGGCGGCGGCGATCACGCGACTGGCGGGCGCTCGGCCCGGACACATCGCGGCGGCGGTATCGGGGTTCCGCGGCCTCGAGCACGCCATGGAATGGGTCGACGACATCGATGGCGTGCGCTACGTCAACGACTCCAAGGCCACCAACATCGACGCGGCCCGGCACGCCATCGACACATTCGGCGCCGATCTGGTCGTGGTGATGGGCGGCCGCTTCAAGGGCGGCGACTTCGGGAGCCTTCGCGATGCGCTCGTCGCGCGCCGCGCGACCGTCGTGGCGATTGGCGAAGCGAGACCGCTCATCCGCGAAGCACTCGGCGCCGCGGTCACCGTCATCGAGGCGGCCTCGATGGCCGAGGCTGTAGATGCGGCCAGGACGGCGGGAAAGAGCGGTGGGACCGTACTGCTGGCGCCGGCGTGCGCCAGTTTTGACATGTTTGTCGACTACGCGGAACGGGGCCGGGCCTTCAAGGCCGAGGTCGCGCGTCTGCACGGGGTGTGACGGGACGGGGCTGCTCCATGTCGGGCCGTGAGCAGTCGTCAGTCGGCTGAACGAGGGAGGGACCTGGCTGCTGGGACCCCGCGCCGCCCCGGCGCGGGTAGCTGGTGTTCCTTCCCGTTGGCTGGCTGATGACTGCTGACGGCCCGACACCCGGGAACCAGGGCCCCGGGTGATTGGTGCCGCTCGTGATGTCGGTGGGAGCGTTGGCGAACTTTAGGGTGAGGCGAGGTTCATGGCGCGAAAGTTGAAGTCCGATCGCATGCTGTTCTACACCACGATTGTCCTGACCTTCTCCGGCCTGGTCATGGTGTACAGCGCGTCGAACACGCTGACGCCGCAGAGCGGCGGCCAGTTGGACCCGTTGACCAAACAGCTCCTGTTCACCGTGTTCGGCCTCGCGGTCATGGCCGTCGCCATGAAGTTCGACTACCACGCCTACCGGCTGCCGACGTTCATCTGGGCCATGTTGGCCTTCACGATTGTCGCGCTTGCGGCCGTGCTCGTCTTCGGCCCGAGAATCAACAAGACCCACCGATGGTTACTCCTGGCCGGTGTCAGCATCCAGCCGTCCGAATTCGCCAAGATCACGATGATCATCTTCGCAGCGGCGGTACTCGAGCAGAGGATGGATCGGATCAAGGAACTGCGCTACGCCCTCGGACCGATTGCCGTCGTGCTGGCCGTCGTGTTTGCGCTCATCTACTACCAACCGGACTACGGCACCGCCGTGGCGGTGCTGGCGGTGGTGGCCGTGATGGTGTTCGCGGCCGGTCTGCCGCTCCGCCATCTCCTGCTCGTCGGCGCGGTGACGGTTCCGCTGCTGGTGACCGTCGGGCTCCTGGAGCCCTATCGGGTCAACCGGTTCCTGATATTCCTGAATCCCGAACAGGACCCGCTGGGCCTGGGCTACCAACCCCTGCAGTCGCTCATCGCCGTCGGCACCGGCGGCGTGACGGGCCGGGGACTCGGCGGGAGCATCCAGAAGCTGGCTTACCTGCCGTATGCTTCCTCGGATTTCATCTATGCCGTGACGGCGGAGGAACTCGGGCTGATTGGGGCCACGCTCATGCTGGCGTGCTTCGGCATCCTCACGTGGCGGGGTCTGCGCGTGGTGTCGCGTGCGCCCGATGCGTTCGGTTCGCTGCTGGCGCTCGGCCTCACCGCAATGATCGCGGTGCAGGCGTTCATCCACATCAGCGTCGTGCTGAGCATGATGCCGAACAAAGGGATTCCGCTGCCGTTTGTGAGCGCCGGCGGCTCGTCGCTCATCGTGAGCCTGGCGGGCATGGGCGTGCTCCTGAACATCTCTCAACAGGCGTCGGCCGAAGGATAGGACGTGACGATGTTGGGACGGACCAGGCGCGTGCACTTCGTCGGGATTGGCGGCATCGGCATGAGCGGCATTGCCGAGTTGCTGGCCAATCTCGGCTATGCCGTGTCCGGATCCGACCGAACGTCGAGCGAGGTCACCGCGCGCCTGCAGACGCTCGGCGTGCGTGTCGCCATCGGCCACGCGGCCGGACACGTGGGCGCGGCCGACGTGGTCGTCTTCTCGTCGGCGGTGCGCCCGGACAATCCCGAGGTCGTCGAAGCGCGCCGGCGGAGGATTCCGGTCATTCCCCGGGCGGAGATGCTGGCCGAACTGATGCGGCTCCGAACTGGCATCGCGGTGGGCGGCGCGCATGGCAAGACCACGACCACGTCGATGATTGCCGTCGTGCTCGAGCGCGCGGGCCTCGATCCCACCGCCGTCATCGGCGGCAAGCTCAGCGCGTTTGGCAGCAACGCCCGTCTCGGGCACGGACAGTACATGGTGGTCGAAGCCGACGAATCCGACCGGTCGTTTCTCCGGCTGTCGCCGACCGTGGCCGTCATCACCAACATCGATCACGAGCACCTCGAGGCCTACCGCGACTTCGATGACCTGTGCGGGGCGTTTCTCGACTTCGCCAACAAGGTCCCGTTCTACGGCGCGATCATCGCCTGCGCAGACGATGTCCACGTGCAGGCCCTGCTGCCGCGCATGACGCGCCGGGTGATCACCTACGGCCTCGAGACCATCACTGCGGACGTGCGCGGATGCGACGTGCGGCAGGAACAGGAGTTGTGGATCTGCCGCGTCGAGGCGGGCGAGGGCGTGCTGGCCGCGTTGGGGCACGACGCGGGTTCCGGCACCGGGACCTGCGAGCTGCGGCTGCAGGCGCCGGGACGCCACAATCTGCAGAACGCGCTGGCGGCGGTCGCCGCCGGGCTGGAGGTCGGGGTGCCCCTGGCGGTCATCGCCGAGGCACTCGCGTCGTTCAAGGGCGCCGATCGCCGGTTCCAGCGGCGGGGAGAGGCGGCCGGCGTGCTCGTGGTCGACGACTACGCCCACCATCCGACCGAGCTGGCCGCCGTGATGGAGGCGGCCCGCGCGACGCTGGGGCGGAGGATCATCGCGGTGTTTCAGCCCCACCGGTACACCCGCACGGCGCAGTTGCTCGATCGGTTCGGCACCGCCCTGCGACAGGCCGACGAGGTGGTGCTCACCGACATTTACGCCGCCGGCGAGGACCCGATCCCCGGCGTGACCGTCGAGGCGCTCGCGGCGGCGATGAACGCCGGGCGGCTTCGGCCCGTTCACCTCGTAAAGGCGCTCGACGCCGTGGTGCCGATGGTGCTGTCGCTGGTTCGCCCGGGCGACGCCGTCTTCACGCTCGGGGCCGGCTCCATCAGCAGCATTGGCGATCGCCTGCTCGCCCGACTCCGGCCGACGGAAGGAGGGCGAGGCTGAGATGGCAATCACCTTACCATCCGACAAGCGCTTCCTTCGCAGCCAGATTCACACGCCGCGGCGGCGGCGTCTCCGCGCCCGGCCCGTCGTGCGCATCGCGCGGATCCTGGTCGTCGCCGGTGTGCTCATCTACGGCGGCTACTGGTCCGCCCGCGCCGCCGCCGATCTGCGATGGCTGCGGGTCCAGGACATCAGCGTGACGGGCAACCACCGCGTGCCGGCCAGCGAGATCTACGCGCTGCTCGAGGGTCTCAAGGGCGACAGCCTGCTGGCCACCGACCTCGAACACTGGCGCTCGCGGGTGCTGGCCTCACCGTGGGTCGCCGACGCGACCCTGCGCCGGCGGCTGCCCGCGACCATCGAGGTCGAGATTCGTGAGCGCAAACCGCTGGGCCTTGCGCGGATTGGCCACGAACTTCACCTGGTGGACGGGGCCGGCACGATCGATGAATTCGGTCCCCGCTACGCGGACCTCGACCTGCCGATCATCGATGGGCTCGTCGGCGACGCGGCTTCGCCCAGGCCGCGGGTCGACCAGTCGCGCGCGCAGACGGTCGGCCGCCTCATGGCGGATCTTCGGACCAGGCCGGCGCTGGCGCGGCGGGTGTCGCAGATCGATGTCAGCGACGCGCACGATGTGCACGTGATTCTCGACGGCGAGTCGGCCGTCATCCGTCTCGGCGACACGCAGTTCGCCGAACGCCTGCAGTTGTACGCGGATCTGCAGGCCACGCTGCGCCAGCGTGTGCCGGAGATTGACTACGTGGATCTTCGCTTTGGCGACCACGTCTATGTCGGCCCTGCGCGCGGGACGACCGGCGCGGCCGCCAGGCCGGCGACCACACCACCCTCGCGCGATCCAGGCGAGCGGCACCAGCCATAGCGGCGGAGGACGAGTGGGACGAAAAGAACGGCATCTGGTCGGGCTCGACATTGGCACCTCGAAAGTGGCGGCCATCGTCGGCGAGTGCCTTGACGGTCGCGACATCGGCATCATTGGCCTCGGTGTCGCCGACTCGCAGGGCATCCGGCGAGGCGCGGTGGTCAACGTCGAGGCGGCCGTGGAGTCGATTCGAAAGGCCATCGACGAAGCCGAACTGACGGCCGGGATCGAGATCGACAACATCTACCTCGGCCTGTCGGGCACCCACATCAAGGGCTTCAACAGCCGGGGCGTCGTGGCGGTGGCGGGCAAGAACCGGGAAATCACGCGCGACGACGTGCGGCGGGCGATCGAGGCGGCTCGCGCCGTCAGCCTGCCCAGCGGACGCGAGATCCTCCACGTCCTGCCCCAGGATTTCGTGGTTGACGAAGAGGACAGCATCAACGATCCGGTGGGGATGACGGGGTCGCGACTCGAGGTCAATGTCCACATCGTGACCGGCGGCACCACGACGACCCAGAACCTCGTGGCGTGCGTCAATCGCGCGGGTGTCAGCGTCAAGGAATCCGTTCTCGAACAGCTCGCCGCCAGCGACGCCGTGCTGAGCCAGGATGAGAAGGAACTGGGCGTGGCGGTCGTGGATATCGGCGGTGGCACGACGGACATCGCCATCTTCGAACGCGGCTGCCTGTGGCACACCGCGGTCGTGCCGATCGGCGGCGACCACTTCACCAACGACATCGCCGTCGGGCTGCGCATGCCGATCCCGGAGGCGGAGAAGCTGAAGCGGAAGTGCGGATGCGCGCTTTCGTCCATGGTCGGCGATGACGAAGTGATGGAGGTCGCCAGTGTCGGCGGGCGGCCCGCGCGAACGCTCGCACGGCGCATTCTCTCGGAAGTCGTGCAGCCGAGGGCGGAAGAGATGTTCCACCTGGTGTGGGACGAGATCCACCGCGCCGGCTACGAGCGACTGCTGAATTCGGGCATCGTCCTCACCGGCGGCGCGGCCAACCTCAACGGCATGCCTGAGATCGCCGAACAGATCTTCGATCTGCCCGTGCGGCGCGGAGTGCCGACCGGCGTTGTCGGCGGACTGGCGGACCACATCGGGGACCCGTCGTTTGCCACCGCCGTCGGGTTGCTGCTGCGCGCGCGCCAGCAGCGGGTGCAGGCATTGGAGCACACCGGAGCATCCTCGTTCGGCCGGCTGACCAGCAGCCTGATCGGGGTGTTCAAGCAGTTCTTCTTCATGGATGACACACGCGGGTAGCCAACCGGAGCCCGCGATCACGATGCACACGAGCAGTGGAGGCCGTTGATGTCGAACCCGAACGAAACCACCCCAACCACCGACGCGCGCCGTCAGGAGGCGCCGTTGCGACTGACCATCGATGACACGCAGCACAAGGGCGCCCGCATCAAGGTCATCGGCGTCGGGGGCGGAGGGAGCAATGCCGTCAACCGAATGGTTCGCGAGGGCTTCCCGGGTGTCGAGTTCATCGTGGCCAACACCGACCTGCAGGCGCTGCGGCAGAGCCCTGCACCGATCAGGATCCAGCTGGGCGAGAGGCTGACCAAGGGGTTGGGCGCCGGAGCCGATCCGAACGTCGGGAGGCAGGCGGCACTCGAGGATACCGAAAAGATCATCCAGGCCCTCGACGGCGCCGACCTCGTGTTTGTGACGACTGGGCTTGGCGGCGGCACCGGCACGGGCGGCGCCCCGGTGATTGCCGCCCTGGCCGCCGAACTGGGCGCGCTGACCATCGCTGTCGTCACACGTCCATTCAAGTTCGAAGGACGCAAACGATCGACGCAGGCCGAAATCGGCCTGGCCGAACTGCGCGAGCGGGTCGACAGCATCATCACCATTCCCAACGAACGACTGCTGGCGACCATCGCGCGCCACCAGCCGCTCGTGGATGCTTTTGCCACGGCCGACGACGTGCTCAGGCAGGCCATCCAGGGGATCTCGGACCTGATCCTTGTGCCAGGCCTGATCAACCTCGATTTCGCGGATGTCAAGACCATCCTGACCGGCATGGGCGTGGCGGTGATGGGCACAGGCATCGGCGAAGGCGACACGCGCGCGGTTGACGCGGCAAGGACGGCGATCTCGAGTCCGCTGCTCGAGGACGCCTCGATCGAGGGCGCCAGGGGCGTGATCATCAATGTCACCGGCGGCACCGACCTGTCGCTGGCCGAGGTGAACGATGCAAACCTGATCGTGCAGGAAGCCGCGCACGAGGACGCCAACATCATCTTCGGCGCCGTGATCGACCCGGCGCTCAACGGACGGGTGAAGATCACGGTGATTGCCACTGGGTTCGATCGGGACGGATCACGCCTGGTTGTGCCTGGCAATCTGGCGCAGACACCGGTCGACCTGACGCATTACACCAGCTGGTTGCAGCATCGGCAGCCCGGTTCGGAAATGGCGGCGCCGAGCCTGTCGCTGACTCGCCGCCACGCAGTGGGCATGTTCGTGTCGGCCACCCCGGCGACCGATCCGTCGACGTTCGCAACGCCGGTCGGCGCGGACGCCGACGCAGATGCCGCGGCCATCGACGTGCCGGCGTTTCTGCGGCGATTGAAGCAGGCATAGGACGATCCAGGTTGTCGGTCGAGCCGTCGAACGAGCTGCCTGCCGCCATCGCGTCGGCGGGCGCGTGGTACACTGAGTACAACCACGGCATCTTCGAGCGCCGCCGCCTGAGCGCGAGGTTCAGGACGAGCGGGGCTCGTCGATTGTACGGACCCGTCAACCCTGCGGAAACGCATGCGTCAGCCATCACATCGGGAACAGGCACGGGAGACCCTCGCGCGCGAGGTCGGATTCGTACGCAAGCCCCATCACGACAGGCTGCGCGTGGCGCTCGCGTTTCCGAACTCGTATTTCGTCGGCATGTCGAACCTGGGCTTCCAGTCGGTCTACCGGCTGTTCAATACCCACGACGATGTCGTGTGTGAACGTGTGTTTCTGCCCCCGAAGCAGGAGCTGGCCCGCGCGCTGGGGTCGCCGGGCTCGCTCATCACGATCGAGTCGCAAACGCCTGTCGGCGACATGGATGTGCTGGCATTCTCTGTCTCGTTCGAATGGGACTACACGAACGTCGTGTCGATGCTGCGGCTGGCCGGGTTGCCCATCTATGCCGCGGATCGCCACGCGCGCCATCCGCTTGTCGTCGTCGGCGGCGCCGTCACGTTCGTCAATCCGGAACCGCTCGCGCCGTTCGCCGATGTCATCGCGGCAGGCGAAGGCGAGGCGCTGGTGCCCGCCCTGGTCGATCACCTGCGGTCGGGGGGTGATCGGGCCGCGCAACTCCGCACGCTCGCGCAGCAGCGCGGGTTCTACGTGCCGTCGCTCTACGAGGTCCGCTACGAGCCACACGGCACGATCGAGGCGTTCGTGCCTCTGGCAGACAGCCACGCGCCTGTCCCTGTCCGAAAAGCCGCCCTGGCGACGACAACCGCAGTGGATCCGCCAGCGACAAGCATCTTTACACCGGACACCGAGTTCGGGTCGCGTCTGCTGGTGGAGGTTGTCAGGGGCTGCGCCAAGCTCTGCCGGTTCTGCTGGGCCGGCTACAACTACCTGCCCGTGCGCGCATTTCCGGCGGATCGGATCATCGAGATTGCCGAGGCGGCTCGTCCCCACGCCCGCCGGATCGGCCTCGTGTCCATCGCGCTCTGCGATCATCCGGAGATAGAGCGCCTGCTGGCGCGCCTGGTCGAGATGGGATACGCCATCAGTCCCGCCTCGCTCCGGCTCGACGATCTGACCGAACCCATCATCCGCCTGCTGCAGCAAAGCGGGGAACGCTCGCTCACGATCGCGCCAGAAACCGGGTCCGATCGCCTCCGGCGCGTGATCAACAAGACGATGACCAACGAGGAGATTCTGGAGAGGGCAGACCAGATCTTCGGAAGCGGGATCGAAAACCTGAAGCTGTACTACATGATCGGGCTGCCGACTGAAGAAGACGACGACCTCGTGGCCATTCGCGATCTGACGGCGAGGATTCGCGAGACCATGATGACGCACGCGCGCCGGCGCGGCCGGGTCGGCCGAATCAGCGCGAGCGTGAACCCGCTCGTCCCGAAGCCGGGGACGGCGTACCAGTGGCTCCCGATGGACGATCCGAAGCTCGTCGAACGGAAGCTCAAGCGGTTGCGAGCGCTCGTGGCCGATCTCGACAACGTGTACTTCTCCCTCAAATCGGAGCGCCACTCCTTCTACCAGGCGCTCTTGTCGCTGGGCGACCGGCGGGTGGCCCCTGTGATTGCCGCCGCCGAACGCAATGGCGGCCAGTGGCGTGCCGCGCTGGCCGAGACGGGTGTCGATGCCGACTTCTACGTGTTCCGCGACCGGAGCCGCGACAAAGTGCTTCCGTGGGATATCATCGACGGCGGTGTGAAGGCGTCGTTCTACAGGGCGGAGTTCGAAAGAGGCCAGCGCGCCGAGGTAACGTTGTCGCCGAAGCGCGCAGCCGGGAACACTGGCCTGCCGCCAATTGTGTCCTGAGACCTTCTGGACCTTCCGATGGGCCGTGGACAACATTCCGGGTCCAGTGTGGCCCGGTTCTTCCTGCTGACTGTGTCCGCAGCGTCGGCGATCGTGGCCATCGCGGCCGTGGCCGCCGGAGGCTTCTCGTTCACCGTGGGTTCGGTGCTGGTCCGGTCGCATCGGCCCTGGGTGGCGGTGGCGGTGGCGCTGGTGTCTGCGGTCCTTGCCGCGTGGCTGGACGCCCCCTCGTACTTCCGGCCGGCGCTCAGCGCCGCGTGGGATCGCCGTGACCGGGTGGCGACCTGGCTGGCCGCCTCGGCCGCCTTCACCATTCTGATCGTCGGCTTCGCGTGGGGAGATTTTGTCGCCGGCAGCGCGGATTCCTATGGGTACGTGAGCCAGGCGCTGCTGTGGGCCAGAGGCGATATCTCGACGCCCAATCCGATGGCCCTCGAGTCGCCGTGGCCGGCTGCCGACTGGACGTTTTCGCCGCTCGGCTATCGGCCCGCGCTTGTTCCTGGCCTCAGCGTGCCGACGTACCCGCCAGGGCTGCCCCTGGTGATGGCGGTTTTTGTCAGGTGCTTCGGCCCCGACGCGGTCTTCTGGGTTGTGCCGCTTCTGGGCGCGCTCGCCGTGTGGTCGGCCTACCACTGGGCTCGCGCAGCGGTTGGGCCAGTGCCAGGCGCGATGGCGGCGATCCTGCTGGCCGCGAGCCCGGTGTTCCTGTTCCAGCTGTTCCAGCCGATGAGCGATGTACCGGTGACGGCCTGGTGGGTCACGTCGCTCGCCTTGATGATCCGGGGGCGGTTCCTTGGAGCTGGCGTGTGCGCGGGACTTGCGCTGCTGACCCGACCCAATCTGACGCCGCTGGGCCTGTGCGTCGTGCCATGGGTCGCCTACGAGGCGTACGTGCGGGCGCGAACCCGCAGTGCCGCCGCGAGAGCCGTACTGGAATTTGGTGTGCCGTTCGCGCTGGCGTTCGCGTCTGTGTTGACGCTCAGTTACACAATCTACGGCGACCCGCTGATGTCCGGCTATGGGGCGGCACGAGATCTCTTCGGCCTCCAGTACATTTCCGGCAACCTGGCGCGCTATCCCGTCTGGCTGTGGCAGACGCAGACGCCGTTTGTCTACCTGGCGCTCGGGGCACCGCTTCTTGCGTGGCTGGCACATCGCGGCCGCCGCTCGAACACGGAGAACAACCTTCCTGCTGTCGGCCGCGTGCTGTGGGCGACAGGGTTCGCCGCCGTCGTGATCGGCTGCTACCTCGGGTACTTTCCCTTTGACGCGTGGTGGTACCTCCGCTTTCTGCTGCCCGCCTTGCCCGTCCTGCTGGCACTGGCGGCCTGGGTCGCATGCCGCGCCATCGGAGCGCTGGCCGTACACTGGCGAGCGCCGGTCACGGTGGTGCTGATTCTCGCGCTGGCATCGATCTACGTGCAGACCGCGCGCGAGGGCCTGGCGTTTTCCCTCCGTGAGGGCGAGCAGCGCTACGTGAGAGCCGGGCGCTATGCCGCCGAGCATCTGCCGCTTCGATCGGTGTTCATCTGCGTGCAGCACTCCGGAAGCCTGCGTTTCTACGGCGGCAGTCTCACGCTCCGCTGGGACTGGCTCGATCCAGCTTGGCTGGATCGCACGGTGGACCATCTCCGACGGGCCGGGTACCACCCCTATTTCGCCCTCGAGATACAGGAGGAAGACGCCTTTCGAGAGCGGTTTTCGGCCGCGAGCCCGCTGGGCCGCCTGGATTGGCCGGCACTCGCGGACCTGCGCCAGAACGTGGTCGTCCGTTTCTACGACCCGTTGGCCCGAGCCAAGTTCCGGAACGGCGAGCCCATCGATTCGGCCATCGTCCACCCGAACGGCGGCATCGTCGTCCGTTCGATGTCGGCCGGGGGTTCGAGCCGGTAGTTCGGTCCGGCAGCCGTCGCCCGTCGCCCCTACTCCGCCATCGCCAACTGCGACTCGTACTCGGTGTACGCCTGCAGGATGACCTCGCGCAGACGCTCCTGGCTGGCCGCGTCGGCGACCGGTCTGAGCAGGGCAAAGCTGCGCCGCTCGCCATTCACGGAGTACTGGCGCGCCGGAAACGTGACGTTTCGGCCGCCGCCGTTGCGCCGCTCCCAGATGCCAAAGCCAATCAGCTTCATTCCATCGAGGCTGCCCTCGCCAAAATGCAACTCGGCTTCTGCGAGCTTGCCGGGAGGATTGCCCTTGTCGTTGGGCGAGAACTTGACGATCATCATGAACTCCGCGTTCGGCCGTCGTGTGCCCGGGCGCCAGGTGGCTGCTGCATTGAAAGTGAGCGGGCCGGTAAAGGGCGGTTGACCCCAGGCGCACAGGAGCGGCACTGTTGAAGCCGGCCCGCGTCACGCCATCACCAGAGGCAAGCCCGATGCCGGTGTCTCACGCACCGAACCTGGGCGGCATAACACGCGGAAGAGAAAGGAGTTGGGTGGGGCGGTGCGCGGAGGAGCTGGCGGGGCGGCACGAGGCTGGCCGCGCGCCTGCAAACGCCGGTTGTCGATCGGCCGGGTCTACGCGGTCTTCATGAGCAGGACATGCGCCAGCGCGAGGGTGTCGGCGTGCGTGATGGTCAACAGGGAAGACGTCCCGCCGAGTCGCTCGAATCGCCGAAGGGCGCCGCCACGCAGGATGAGCCGGGGTGGGCCGCCGCCGCGCACAACCTCGATATCCCGCCAGGTCACGCCCTGCGACAACCCCGTGCCGAGGGCCTTCATGGTCGCCTCCTTCGCGGCGAACCGGGCGGCGAAATGTGGCGCGGGATGATGTTTGGCCGAGCAGTAGGCGATTTCGGCCTCGGTAAACACCCGTTGCGCAAACCGATCGCCAAATCGCTTGAGGGCCTGGTCGATGCGAGGAATATCGGTGGCGTCAATCCCGATGCCGATGATATTCATAGACTCAGTATGCCCGAACTCCAGACCTCCGACGCATTCGAATGGGTGCGATACCCGTGGGGCCTGGCTCTGCGCTGCCGACCGCTGGCTGGCGTCGCGCACCATTGTTTCACGACGCGCCGGCCCGTGATTCCATCCGGCGATGGCGCGATGGGCGATGCCTGGCACGCCCTCGCGCTGGCCTTTCGTCTGCCGCGCCACGCCATCGTCCGGCTCCGCCAGGTCCACGGCGCTGGCGTCATGACCATCAGGACGACCGATGCCATACACGCGTCGACCGCCGAGTGGGGCGCCGCCGATGCCGCGGTGACCGACAACGCAGCGGTGGCCCTCAGCGTGAGGGTGGCCGATTGCGTTCCCTTGCTGATTGGCGATCAGAGAACGGGCGCGGCCGCGGCCATTCATGCCGGATGGCGCGGTGCGGCATCGGGAGTGGTCGCCGCCGCCGTGCGCGAACTCGCGTCGGCTTTCTCGGCCAACCCGGCCGATCTTGTCGCGGCCGTTGGACCGAGCATCGGACCGTGCTGTTACCGGGTCGGCCCCGAACTGCGGGATCAGTATCTCGAGGCCGGCCACCCGGTGGACGCCATCGAACGCTGGTTCACACCCTCGCCGCCCGCCGTCGCGCTGCGGGGGGTTCCCGGTTCGGAACCGGACGTGCCCGACGGTCGTGCCCCTGTGTGGCTCAACATGTGGAGCGTCGTCTCGGATCAACTCGTGCTGGCGGGGCTGGCGGCAGAAAACGTGCACGTCGCGCGGCTGTGTACATCCTGCGCCCGCGACGTGTTCCATTCGTACCGGGTCGATGGACCAGCGGCCGGCCGGATGGTGGGAGTGATTAGGGCCGGGCCG
>Ga0315297_10000081_pt1 | contig 45745 bp, 47 predicted proteins | sample YL17G15_0_MG_FD_203628 | JGI IMG/M metagenome (GOLD analysis project Ga0315297, IMG submission 203628) | Sediment microbial communities from Yellowstone Lake, YNP, Wyoming, USA - YL17G15_0 | ecosystem: Environmental > Aquatic > Freshwater > Lake > Sediment | place: USA: Wyoming | collected...
TGGATAATAGATCAAAGGTTTGTCAAAAATAGGAAGTAATTGTTTACAAGTTACTTTTGTTGCAGGATATAAACGTGTAGCTTTTCCTCCAGCAAGAATAATACCTTTCATTTCTTTTTCCTCTTTCTTCTACTTGATAAAAATTTAGGATCAAATATATCATACTTCTTAATTGCATCTTTACAAAGAATTTTAAGACATTCTTCAAAAGGAGCTGATTGAATTGAAGTAAAAATTCCTCCTTCTGTACAATTTATTGTTTTAATTTTAAATCTTATTAATAAATTAGTAAGAGTCCCCATATATAATTTAAATAAATTAGTAGTTGGAATATCTACATCGTTTAATCGAGCTATTAAATCTCTTCGTGATACTGATAAATCATTAAGAGCCTGAGCGTGGCTTTTTATAGTTTCTTCTGTAACAGGAATATGCTGTTCCTTAAGTTGATAAATAGCTCGTCTCTCCATTAAACCATTACAAAAAGATTTATTATTAGTATATGCAAAGTCATATCCTATAAGAATTACGTGAGATGGATTAAAAATACTTGAAACTTGAAACATTGTAGCACCAATAAAAAAACAATTTTCTATAGATCCAAACCCCGAAGTAGATTTATTTAATTTTTCAAGAAAAGGACCCTTATGCCCTGTCATCTTATCAATCTGATTAAAAAATAATATTTTCCCTTTCCAATTACACAATGTCTCATAATTTGCAGTAGTAGGACAAATAAGTATCATTTCTGAAGTATCATACCAATTATCTTCTAGATCTCTCCAACCTACAGAAATCTCTGGATGAGGATCAATATTTATTACAAAATCGGGTTTTATACCATTCTCTATTAGTTTGAATAAGACAATATCAGCACAGAATATAAGACACTTATCTTGATAATCTTTTAGTAAATGGATATTTTTATCTAACGAAGGCCCTGCTGCTATAAGAACTATAGGTATCTTTTGATAAGGCATAATATTCATAAGCAGTCTAAGAGGTCGTGACCGTTCCCAACTAAATACTTCGTTTTTTATGTTTACTAAATAATTATTTTCCCAATACTTTATAAAGGGATCCATTTTAAGCAGTTCTTCATTTGTGTAAGGCTTTGGAACCTGGTTCATTTAATTATCCCAAATATTTATTTATCATGTCTTGAGTTTCTTTTAATAAGTATTCCTCTCGAAGCATGGAAAGATAAACAACATCCTTGTACTTACCATCTTTAAAAATGTATTGTCTGAATAAACCTTCTTTCTTAAATCCAAATTTCTCATGAAGCTTCCAAACATTCTCGTTATCCAAAAATACTTCACATTGAAGTCTATTCATGTTAAGATGATCAAAATAGTATCTGAGTATAAGAGCCTCTACCTCAGATCCATATCCCCCACTTCTAAAGTTTTGATTCCCAATAAGAAATCTCCCCCATTCTCCTTTTCTATTTCTCCAATCAAGATGAACTAATCCTACTGTTCCTATGGGTTGTTCACGATTTTCGATACTATCTATAATCCAAAGCTTTTCATCTGTTCTACTTAGAAAATTCTTAAACCATATTCTTTGAATTTCTAAAGAAAGAGGCTCCTGCTCATAAAAGAACTTATAAACAACAGGATCATTTCTCCAATCAACTATTTTTATAAGATCCTTTTCCTCAACTGCCCTAAGGTATATCCTCTTCCCAACAATCATAAATATCTCCTAAATAGTTACTATTGCTATACCAGAACAAACAATGTCATTTGTATGATTAAAACATTCCGTTTTAAGAGTAATGTTCTTATCGTGTATATTTATTATTTCTACTCGGGCTGTAATAGTATCTCCAATAAATATAGGTTTCAGAAAATGAATATCTTGCTTTATATATATTGTTCCATTCCCAGGAAGCTTTGTTCCCAATACTGCGGATATAAGTCCTAAAGGAAATATTCCATGAACTATCTTTTTTTTAAACCTATGATTTCTAGAAAAATCTTCATCCAGATGAAGTCTATTACTATCAAGGATAAGACCTGCCATTAATAGAACATCTTGTTCTGTTATATTCTTCGATAGCTGATCTGATTGCCCTACATAATATTGCATACCGTATATTCAAGTACCTTACTAGAAATAAACGTAACATCTTCTTTTGTTATTTTTAAATGAATAGGAAGTGTTAATATTCGTGAACTCATTTTATCAGCATTAGGACAAGTTCCTTTTGCATAAGAATACACAGAATAATCAGTATTCACTAAATAATGAACTCCTGGATTAATTCCGTTCTCATTAAGTTTTACAATAAGCTCATCTCTATTTTGTACCTCAATGACATACAAATGCCGTGAAGAATCACATTTATGAATGACAGGAATAGGTCTGACTTTATCCCAATAGTCCTGGAAACAATCATCATACCAACTTGCTACTTTTCTTCTATATTCATTATCTTGATCGATTCTTTTCAACTGAGCAAGGCATATCGCAGCCATGATAGAGTTACCATGATATTTATAACCAACATATTCTACATCATACTTCCATTTATAATTTCCCTGAGATTCTTGAGTTGCTCTTGTATAAGTATCTTTGTTTATACCAAGCCATGATAGTTTTCTAGCCAATTCGTCATTCTTCTTGTCTTTAAAACAAACCATGCCACTATCTGCACTTGGAAGAGGTTTAACTGCTTGAAAAGAATAAACTATGGCATCGGCTTCTTTCCCTGGTGTTTCCCCTTTGTATTTAGTTCCAGCACAATGGGCCATATCTAATATTAATTTTAATCCGCAATCCCTGCAAATATTCACTATCTTATCATACTGACCTACATTACCACCATAACCTACATATAATATTGCTCGGGTTTTAGAAGTTACTTTTTTCATTATATCCATAGGATCTAAACATAAATATTCATCAACATCTGCAAAGACGGGTTTCATGTTTTCATACATTATAGAATGTGGTGTTGATATGAATGTAATTCCTGTCGTAATAATTTCATCCCCATCATTCCAGTTATTTTCCATTTTAAGTATTTTTACGGCAAGGTGAAGACCTGCTGTAGCTGAATTCAAAAAATGAGCATTTTCTAGTCCTGTATATTCTTTCCATTTATTCTCGAATTCTACGGTCTTATATCCAAGGCCCGTCCAGTTTTTCTCAAGACAGTCTTTTATCTCTTTTAAGCACTCATCAATATCGTATGTTGGAACAAATACCTGTATTGCCATATTCAAACCCCTACTAAGTTTTTAAATATACTTAACCAATCCTCCGCAGCTCTTGTAACATTAAATCTTTTCTTTATATTATCATATGCATTATCTGCTATAGATTTTCTAAGTGGAGCATCTTCTATTAAGCGGATTATTGCGGTTTCCCAATCAGAACTTGTGTTGTTTACAAGAAGTCCTGTAACTTCATGAACTACGGAAGTATTATATGTAAGGATATCCGTGTATATACCTGCTATATGACAAGCCCCATAATCTCGATATTTAACATTTGCTTTTGATTCGTTGAACTCATTTTTAAAAAGTGGAGCAAGACCTATATCCCATCCCCTTTGAAAGAGAAATTTCATAGCAACTTCATAAGGATACGTTACTGGAAAAGTAAATACTCTATTTTCTTTAGAAACCTTCAATGCTTCGGTTTTTAGCATATCTAATCTAATCGGAGCAAATCCAAAAAATTCAAATATGACATTAGGATATTGATTTGCTATTTTTAAAAGAGCTTCAAAAACATGAGAAAATTGATTATCTCTACCAGGTCCACCAAAATATCCTATTCGTATATATCTATCTTTTCTTTCAAGAGTAGGAAGTATTATAGAAAAATCAAAAGTACCTTCACACTTCATGACATTCTTATTATAAGGAATACTTTCTCTATAAATAGAATCTGTAGATACTTTTACTAAGTCTGCTGTAGAAAGCATTCCCTTAAAAGATGCTATATTGTCTGGATTGTTACAATAAACAAAATCAGGAACTTCTGGAGGCATTTTGAAGAAATTATCATCCCAAGCATATATCGTTTTAGTTCCTAAAGCTTTTATATCCTGCATTGCTTTTAAATAAAAACTATCTAGAACTCTATAAAATACAACTATATCATAATTAATTACAGTATTAATATTTAAGTGTTGGAGGGCTATAACATCATACTCCATAATACCTAATTTTTTAAGTATCATAAAGGGACGAATTGCATCTACTTGAATGGTTATAGAAAAATAATCACCTAGAATAAGAACTCTATATTTTTTATAAAGAGACCTAAATATATCAACATAGTAAGATGCTACTTTCTTTACACTATAATTCTTATTAACATCAAAATTAGCAAGCATGGTAATGCTTTTTCTTTTCTTATCATCGTTAATAAGATTTTCTAAAGAGGTTATCCATCCTTCTGTCGTATTCTTTGTTAAGACTCCATTAACATTATGTGTTACCGATGTGTTGTAAGCCTCAATATCTGTGTATATTCCTGCTATGCCAAATACAGCATATTCCCGATATTTATTATTTGATTTAGATCTATTAAATATATTATCCTCAAGAGGAGCTAGTCCTATATCCCAATTCCTTTTAAAAAGCTCCTTATAAAATTCATTGATGTTGCTTATAGGATCTATAGTCTTAACATTAGGCAAGTCTTTAAGTTCTTCTGGTAAAGTTTTGAAAAATAATTCAAATCTAACTTTGTTTTTGTATCTTAAAAGAATCTCTCTCAATGCTGGTAGAATCTGTTTTAGATTTACATAGTTATAATCAGAACTGGCATATCCTATAACTAAATAATCTCTAGAACATTTTAAGTCCTTATCTTTAACTATACCACCTATATTTTCAAAATCTATAAATCCAGGAATACTTGTTATTTTCTTACTGCAGTCTTTGTATCTCTCAAATAAAGACTTCGAAGAAACAACCACATGATCTGACTTTTGACAGAATGTTCTTATATTTTCTTTTGGATTCAAACTTAAAAGATATTTGCCCACATCTGTAGAAACATCAATATTTTCAAAGTCATCGTCAATAATATAAATTATTTTCTTTTTAAGATTAACAAAGGAAGTAAGTACACTATCTATACTTTCTTTTGAGAGTATTCTTACAAATATTGCAATATCATAATTATCGTAGTCTATTGTCACTCGATTTCTTAAAATATCCCCTATGCTAAAAACATCATAGGATATGTTATAAAACTTTTGAAAGTACTTAAGAGGATTTATAATACTAATTACGACAGATGGAAGCATACCTTCTACAATTACTGCAACCTTAAAAGAAAAAACATTATTTCTTATAAATTTATCAAGATATTCCATTACTTGCGCTTCATTTTGTTTAAGGTGTTATTTAAAGAATAATATAAACCTTCAAATTTATTTCTTTCTGTTTTAACCTTCTCAAGTTTAGATTCATAATATGTCATCATACCGTGAAACAAAACACATAATTCAGAATCTTTCAAATAAGGGTTTTTTGTTACTACTCGATACCATAAGTTTTCCATTGAACCAGAGGATAATTTTATATTATTAAAAGATTTATTTATAAATTCTTCTATATCAAGAGTTTTTAAATAATTCTCAATTATAAGAAAATCCAGATTCATCATATCAATGCTTGTAAAAGAAGGTCCCAAGTCCTTTCTAAAAGGATTGTATTCTCTCAAACTCAAAGGTTTGAGGATATCATCTCTATACGTTCTTGAGTATTTTAAGACAAGATCAGAAAATACTGTAAAATTATTACCAAGAGAATCATTTACTAACTGACATCCTCGTTCATAAGAAATAACCTTATTAATAAAGGACATTTTATATCTACTGTATATTCTTCTCCATAAATCCCAATCACAATTTCTCTTAACTATTATGTGAGGATCATACCATCCAACATTTTCGATGACCTCCCTTCTAAGCATAACACATGGATTCGGTATATGGTTGTTTCCTAAATCCATTTGTACCTTATCGTAAGGCCTTCCAATTTCTACCTGAGTTTCTTTATCACCACTCCAAGCATACATAATCCCTTTTCCATAAGCCATACCAATCTCAGGTTTCTTTTCAAATTCAGAAAGAAGAGTAGAGACATGATCATTTACTATCGCACAATCATCAAATGTCCACGCTAGATAAGATCCATATGACTTAGGATATACTAACCCCGTATTCAGCGCAGGTAACCCTGTATTAATTTCAAGGCGTTCATGACGAATACGAGTATCCTTTTTACAATAGTTATTTATAATATCTGAGCTACCATCAATAGAGCCATCATCAACAATAATAAGTTCAAATTCTGTATGTGTTTGAGCTAATACACTGTTAATAGATCTCTCAAGAAAACCACCTTCTCGTCTATTGTAAGTAGGTAAAAATATAGAAACTAACTCTGTGCTCATGAAAAATTTCTCACATAATCTAATAAAGGGTATATAGCCTTATCCCACCCAATTTTTCTCTGTATATAAGACAATGATTCATCTGAAACTTTTAGTTCTGATTTCCTTTTTATTAAATTACTTAAATCCTCAGATAAGGTACTTAAAGATACAGGATAAATAGAATCTGATATTTCTCTAAATTCCCGAAATAAAGGATTGGCACTATTTGTTATTACAGGAAGTTTATTTGATATCATATCAAGTATCCTTCCCCTAACTGAATATTTCTCTTCTATCCAATCCCGAGAAAGAAGTATTCCTGCATCATAATCTTTATAGATATCAAATCGATTATCCTGATATTCTTCAATAACAGAAATATTATGTCTCATATCATTTGAGAAGAATTTTCTAAAAAATGAAAAATAGCTTTTACTGTACCGAGGGTGAGCGAGGGCCACAAAGTCTATATGAAGATTTGGAATCTCCGTGGCAATTTCTATAAGTTTCTCTGGAAAGTACCAAGCAAATACTGGACCATACCACAAGAGATTTAAATTATCTGATTTTCTTTGTGTTTTCTCCAAAGGCACGTTTATATCAATACCATAAGGAACTTTTAAAAGAGTAGAAAACTGATATGCCTTCCAATCCAATTTTCCTATGGAAAACAACTGACCCTCATAGTAAGGAAGTTGCATGTCATTAGCATATAAAATACAATTGGCCCTTTTTAACAGGGCCATATATTGCTCTATAAATCTATTCCAAAATATCTTCTTTGAAATGTTTGATTGACCTATTAAGGAACAAGGTAATTCAGCAAGAACCGGTACGTACCCATCAAGAATTACATTAATATTGTTTGGAAGGACCGAACAATTGAGAAAGCCTACACCTAAAACAGAAGGAATTACAACAAAATTGAATCCTCTATTAATTATTTTCCTATCTAGCTCTTCACTCCAATTCCAAGAAGCTGCTTCTAGGTTATACGGTTGGATATCAAATGATATTCTCTCAAAATCTATATTATCTCTTCCTGGAAAATTAACATCAGGTATAAGAAGTGTAACTGATAAATCAGGGTAAGATGCTAGAACCTTTGCTATATTCCATGCTCGAATACCTATTGCAGTGCTTCGGGTACATTTATCTTTTATTGAATGTCGTCTGTTATTTATTTCAATTTCGGAAGGAGCGTCTTTTTTTAGCAATAGGGGGACAGTGTCCGGAGACAATACTACAATTGACTTCAAAGATGTACCTCTCCATACAGAGTTTATAACTAAAAAAAAGTAACATCTATAAAAACCAAGTCAATGAAATTTTCCTATCTAACCGGAAAAATTTAATAATAGAATTTTTAATTACATAATTTCTCCATTTTTAGATTTCCAGCATCAAATATCCGTAAATAATTATTATTAAGCATATTGTCATATTCTGATAAAGCAGCATCAAATGTTTCTAGTTTTTCTTTTAATTTGTGTTTTTGAAAATTTATCCTATGAAATAATTCAAAAGTGTTCTTTCTAAAATATGAGAACCTTGTTTTACTACCTTCAGAGAACCACAATATTTACATTTTTTATACTTATATAAATCATTTTCTCTAATAAGAGAATATGCATAATCATAAGAAACATCACTCAAAGCTATTGCCTTATCAAGAAGGCCATATTTTTTAAAAGCTCGTATAAATTCATCTGATTTTTTTGAGATTTTGTTCATGTATCCATACTAATATAAGCACTTACAAAAATCAAATATTATTAATTATTAGTAAGTCCACCTTGTTAGAGTTATAACTCCCGATATAGGATATTGATTCTTTCCAAGTTCTATGTCCCCAGCACTTGTTACAGTCCCACCACCATAAGGAGTTAGTACTACACTATCTAAGTCTATGTTATCAACATATGCATTAGCTTTAGCAACACCAACAATATCTGCCTTTTCTACAGATCCATTATTTAGGATACCATCAATAAATGTAGCAATATCAAGACTTACCATTGAGGCGACATCATTGAAATTCTGACCTGCCAATTCTTTAAATCTAAAGGCAACATCGACAGTTACTTCTGTCATATTCCTCAATAGATAATCTCTATTTTCATAATGATTAGTAGGAGAATTCAATGCATCCTCTATAGTACGCAAAAGACCATTGTAAGTGTAATTTATTTCTATAGAATCTCCAACACTAAAATATCCAGTACTGGATATTCCCGTAGATGTTAATTGAATCATATCAAGAGCTCGAGTTGATTTTGCATATATTCCAGAATCTGCTATTAGTTCAAAATTAGAAAAATTAAGTAAAGTTCCATTCTTAAGTACAGAAGATGTGGATATTACTGGCTGATATGCTAAAACAATTGCAGTACTTGTATAATTCACCGTTAAAGGATTATCAAGACCTGAAGATGTTATAACAACGGTATCTGTCGCATTAGTAACATCCGATCCTATAACATAAAAATCTATAGCTCCCCCATAACCTTCATCCCTAATCATTTCAGGATCTCCAGCACCAACCACATTAACGGAAGTCACGTAGGATTGAACAAAGGATTGTAAACCTTGAGTACTGGCAAGACCTCTTCCTTGAAATTTCTCAACAACTCTTCTTAAGGCATTCGTTATACTTTCCTCTGCCTGACCCCCAGATACATTTGTTTTGTTCGTACAACCCTCTATTCCTAATATAGGGGTAACTATCCTTGTGATGGCATTAACCCCGGCCCGATAATCAGGACCTGGAAGAATAGCTTTAATATTTGCATCTATTTCCCATCTATTGGTAGTAGTATTATAATATGAAGACGCTATAGAAGAATACATTACATAATTTCCATCAACAGAAAATTCTATAGGATTAGAACTATCCGTTCTTAATACAGTTCCGTCAGATATTGTAATATCTGTCGTAGGTTCACTGTAAGTATAAAAAGTTATAGAACCATAGGAATACGTAGCGGGATTAACCGATACATCGTAATTCGCCATATAGGTCTTTGTATCATCCTCGGTAAGATCCAAATAATAAAGAAATGGGGAAAATGTCTTAGCTATATAAATAATATTATCCCAAAGAGTCATAAGTTGCCCTGAAATAGGAGATTCTATAAACATATCCCTTTCAGGAGTTCCTTCGGTTAAATCAATATTAGGTAACCGATTAAGGAACTCAGTCATTAACTCGTTACGTATTGTATCTATCGTTTTAGTAATCATACTAAACCACCCTTTGTTCGAATTGTCCTAAAGTTTCTTCATCTGCAGTTAACGTCTGGAATCTTATATCTATTAAAAGTTTAGTTGGATCGAAGGAATCAAAGAATACATCAAAATCGAATCCAGTTAAAATCTCTTCCAAATCTAGATTATTTCGTGTTTCTTGATTAGTTACGTAATATCTAAGAGCCTCATTTAATTTTGTAACGACAGTATCTCGAATAGCAGATCTTGGTAGCCCTTCATATAAAATCTTGTTATTTATCTCAGTTCCATATTGAGGATTATACCTATAATAGGTTGTTTCATTGTTTGCATACTCAGATTCCGTTATAAGAAACTTTCCTATATCTCTTCGGCATTTCTCAGCAACATTAAGCATTTGAACTTGTCCACTATTGTCCAAAACAAAATCACCATTTACTATTTTAAGTCCTATTGCCATAATGCACCTCTATAATAAAAATAGATAAAATTCTTATTATTTTAACCTGTATAATTTATAATTTGTTTAAGTTTACTCTTAAATTCAGGTAAAGTTGTTGCTATATAGTAGCTTATAGTAGTACTATTCTTTATAAGTTCTGCCCTTTCCTTTAAGTATAAGTTACTTTTCTTTATTTCATCAGACACAACATCTTTAGTAATAGCTAAAGTATTTCCAAAATCATTATTCTCCATCGTATACTTTTTACTAATAGAATCAAAACCATTAAATTTATTTTTAAAATCTTTTAAATAAAGATGTGTATTAAGTTTAGTAGATAATGCTTCTAATTGATTACTTCGTCTAATAAGATAATTATTTATGTGCTCTAGCTTTCTAATTGATGCTAATATATCCGAATCTGCTGTAGTACAAACATCTTTAATATATGATTTCTCCATAGCAGTTAGACTTTTCATAGAATCAGATATTGATTGCGCCATAATAATTCTCCTTAAGAAATTGTACCTGTTCCTACACCTGTCCAAGATGCTTGAGGTACAACTCCAAGATCTACTGTAGTTATAGTACATGTAGTTATAAATGTTTTTACACTTGTTCCCATAACAGTCGCAAAGGTACTCCAGGAATCTTGATTAAAAGCATTTATTGTTCCTGAAATAAGACCTGCTAATCCAGTTGCAACTATTGGGCCAGTTCCAGATCCTACCAACGGAGCTGTGTATGAACTTATAGTTGCAGTGCATGAAATAACATAGGTATTTATAGCATTTGCTATACTATTTGAAGCAATACTCCAATCATTTCCTTGAAACGCTGCTACAAATATTGCATAGAGACCTGATGGAGGAATAGTAACAACTATTCCATTTCCTTGACCCCCAACAATATAAGGTGGTCCTGAAGGGGGAACAACAGTCGCAGTTACTGTAGTCATAACAGAACCAGTATCTAAATAACTTTTTACTGCAGTTGCAAATAGATTAGCGCAACTATCCCAAGTGTCCTGATTAAAGGCATTCGTAAGATCCCCTATGAAACCACCGTCATTGAGTGCCATTTTTAATCCACTAGTTTATTTGATCCTATTATTCCCGAAGCAATAAAATCGTACGCTGCCATAAAGAATTCTTCTACTATATCATCCCAAAGTTTTCCTTTAAAGTTATCACAAGTAGATCTAAATTTTTCTATAGAAGAATCTGGGAAAGATATCTTAATAGGACCCCATTCAGAAGGACAGTAATAGCTTTTAAACAAATTTATAATTATATCATCTAATTGATCAAATTCGTTATTTATAATCATATTTCCAAGATCGGATTGAACTATAGATAATTGAATTAGATCAAAGCTCAGACACATAGTTCTTCCATAAGGATCAATAAATCTAAAAGCTCTTATTCCATATGCTATCTTTAAGGGAACCGTAGTAACTATAGTAGTAAGATCACAAATTTTAGTATTTAAAAATTTACCTGACTCAAATATCCTTTTTACATTCATATTTTTTTCCTATTATATTTAATCCTTTCTTCCTGCAGAAGGACAGGTTCCAGGTGCTGCAGGAACACCAGGAACAGGAACTGCCCCAAAAGGAAAAGGAGGATCTGGAATAGAGGGTATCTCCGGTAAATTGGGAAGAACTATCTCTGGTGGAAATTTTGGCAGCGGAGGTAAGGGCAAAGTAATACCTGGAAGCTGCAGTGGCATCTCTAGTTCACACGCAGTGGGACATCCCGGACACGTCCATGTTGGCATATTATTCCTCCTAAGTAACTGTTATTCCTTTCGCACTTGAATTTTGAGCATTTGCTGGATTCATTAACCCATCCGCTGGATTAACAGGACCTACAGGACCTAAATGTTTATGAATATCATAAACTTTGGCAAATCCTCCTGCTGTTAAAACTGTATCCATCGCAGAACTTGGATCTCCTATATAAACACTACCCGTAGGAGAGAGAACTATCTTTTTGCCAATTATATTTATATCCCCATCAGGGCTATTAAGTGTTATCCCTGTACTCTGCATCAAAACACTATTTTTGCTTTTATCGCTAAATTGAATATTTCCATCTTTATACATCTGCATAGTAGAACCCGAAGCATGTTTTAAATATACACCTTGCTCCTCATTTATAAGAATCATACTATCTCCAGATCTCAAAGACTTTTCTGCTGATGGTCCTACACCAAATTTAGTGAAACTTCCACTAGTATCATCAAGAATATAAAAAGATCCTGTATTATCTACAACAAGACTGCAACCTGTTGACATTTTTAGTCTAAAGTTGACACTATTACCGAGTACTGTTATTTCTTCTCCTTTTTCATTAACAATCCTATCACCAATAGTTAAAGTGCCTACGGTAGGACTTAAAGGAGGATCGTTATCAACTCCCTCTGAAGATATGGATGTTCCTACTTTAATTTCAAATTCTCTTAAGGGTGACCCATTTTTATTTTCTGCAAGAGTACTTTCCTTTACGACAACATTACTTTCATTTAAAACAATAAAGTCATCTTCATTGGTAGAGGTAACTACAGGTCTTATTATATTTCCAGCACGTAGTCTAACTCCATCCATTTCATATCGCATATTTGCAAAATTACCGTCTAGTCTATGCATTATATTGTCCAAAGCTAAGGAAGCTCCAAACTGGGCTTTTAATAATACACTCCCATCGTTGGAAAGATAGATTTCATTATTAGTAAGACCTACCATCTGAACTTCACCACTCTCAATACTTCTTTTTAATATTATAGCAACTTCATTATCTTTTGTATTAGAAGTATTGCTTATTAATTGTGATGTAGATCCATAATGATATCCAATGTGTGTATATAATTTATCGTTAACTCTATTAAGAAGAACAACAGAACTTGTAGAGGGAATAAGTCGTAATCCATAACCGTCACTTGTAAAGTTACTATTTATTTGAATACTTCCTATTACTTTATTTACACCACCGCCTATAACATGAACATCCATTAAAAGATTTTCAGCATCAACATTAACAACTTTTCCCCAAAAGAGATTATCTCTTAAGTCACCCTTAGCCATTTCAGCTCTACCAGACAATCCTGCTATTAATTTATCTGTTACTGAAGCCATATTAATTCTTATCCTTTATAAAATACATTATATTTGCCGGTCCATAAGTAGCTTCACCTAGTTTAGATGTTAATCTAATACCTATATATTTAGAACTATTTCTGTCTATATTTAAATACCCTACATGAGCAGCAAATAGTTTATAGAACAATCCATAGGTATCTACAGGAGTTCCTCGAGACTGGCTCTTGTACAAACCCTTTATAGCAGTTGTAAGAGTACCATCATTTGTTATAGTCTTACCATAAATATTCAATAGATACTGACTATATAATGCTACATTTGCTGAATTTACTTTATCTTTATTATAAGCCAAAGCAGCAGTAGTATTACCCCTTGTTTTAGTTTTTTCCAATATACTTGCTTGAAGTGATTTTATTTTTTCGGGATCGAGCTTTGGCTCTTCTGAAACATTTTTTCTCGATTCTTCTGCTAACTGTTTATTTAGACTTTCTATCTCCTTTTTAAGATTTATTTCTTTTTGAGTATCTGATGTAATTTTAGTTTCAAGATCCTGTTTAGTTGTAAGATAAGATTCTATATCCTTTGCTATTTTAGATAAAACATCCTCTCCATAAGCTGGATAGTATTGAGATTTATTATCGCCTGTATTTTGAGTGTCTATTACAGCAACTTCAGAATTTCCACGACTATCGTAGTTCATATGTCCTAAGAAATCATTTGCTACATAAAGACCACCCACCTTTATGTAACTAGAAGCATCTTTTGATAAACCACTTGTTATCTCTCCAGTAATCTGACCTCCTGTTCCTCCAATCGATTGAGCCAATATTCCATTAAGAGAATTGCTTGCAGCTGTTGCTGATTTTTGAATAGCTGCTTGAAGCTGAAGATACAATCTTCCCTGCGTGTAGAAATAATTATTATCGTGAGATCCTCTTATTATATCAAGACCAGGAATACTGTAAGCGTATGTTAATGAATTCTTTCTAATATAAGTTAGTAAAACTGTTGATGTAAAGTCGCTGCCATATTTATAATTTATAGAATACTGTTTTGACAAACCAATACAATCTTTTCTTTCTAGAAAATATGGTCTATTAAGCCACATTTCTGGTCTTCCTATAAAAGTAACATTCATTGATTGAGATTCCCCAAGAAGCCTATTAAATACTGCTTTTGCATACGCTGTTGCTTCTTCCCCATTCATTACATATTGATTACTTATATCTTCTCCTCGTTTAAAACCATATAAACGAATTAAATCTGTTCGAGGATCGTACGCTCCCGTCTTCCTCATAGCTGCCAAATCTGCTAAAGTAGTTGCTCTCATCTCACGAGGCAGAAAACATTTTTTTCTAGCATCTTGTGCTATTCCATACATTCCTTGTGCATTTACGTCACTCGTTAATGATACAGGTTCCCGAAGCATCATAAGATTAAATACAACTTCTCTTTTATTTCCTAGAACATCATTTTTATTTTGAGATCCATCATCAAGACTAAAAAGTCCTGCCTGAGTGTATTCTTGCAATACCTTAACAGTATCCTCCGAACTTGTTCCCCCTTGTTGACCTTTTTTTGATACGTCCTTTAGTATATTGTTATAAATAATATCATAATTTCCCATAGCCTGTTTTGGATTTGAAGCTATAAATAAAAAGTCTTTAACACTTTTATTTAGTATTGCAGATTCTATTTCTTGTGGAAGAGGAGCAGGATCTTCTATTTTTAATGATCTAAGTAAACCTTTACAATAATTTGTAGTAATATACCAATAGATAGAATCTTCATAATCTCCTTTCGGTTTTTTTGTTATACCTCTATCTCTAAGATAGGTTGTAACGCTAGAAACAACTCCTGGGTTCCAATCCAAATTAGGTTTTGATGCAACAGTAAAAATTGAATCTAAAAAATCTTTTATAATTGTCCTTATCTTGACTTCCATTTTAGTTAAAAGATTTATAAATACTAATTTCCTATAGGTTTCGTAAGCTTCGGTATATGCATTGGCATTTTCTTCAAATTTCTGGCGAGCTGTATCATTCTGCATAAGAGATTCAAAACCATCAGCTACATATTGCCCTTCAACAAATTTCATGTAATCTTTAATAGTTTTTGCATTTCCCTTAGCAATACCTGTAGATATTCTCCTCAAAGAAGCTGTTTGAGGATTATTCGCTATACTTTCTGGTATTCCTCCATTTTTAGTCATACCTCCAGAAACAGTTACCGCAGAAACAATCTTATCAGCACTGAATTCATGAGTATTTCTTAATCTATCTTTTTCCATTATGAAAAATGGATGATTGGCTTTCGGATTATAAAAATAGGCAGTATGAGTTACTTTTACTTGAGTAGTCTCTCCCTGTTCTGGAACTTTATTATTCCCAGATCCTATAGTTGAAGATGTATTGGATATCTCCAATTTAGATGATTTTTGAATTATGTTACGTGATTCTATTTGGCCTGAAAATTCTATAGGATGCATATCATATAATTCAGGTTCTATGTATACATCTCCACAAGGAGAGCAGTAGAAATTATATTCTATTGCCTTTAATGCTCCTTTAAAATAATCCCATATATTCGTAGCATTATCACTATCTAATTTTCCCAGATCAGCAAACTCTCCAGCTAATCTTCTTGTTCCAGAATACTTTTCAGGAAGAACTACAAATAATCGAGGACGGAAAATATTGAGATTCGATCCTTCTGGAATCGAAGACATTTTTGTCCCACCTGGAATTAGTTCAGTAGGAGATCCTATAACACTTTCATAAACTTTATCGTATAAAGTTAGTTTTAGTTTATTTACATTCTTCTCTTTGTATTTATAAAACAAAGACCATATTCTTGGTAAAATATTAAAATTATCTATAAAATTATATTTCATAGCAGGGTGATTTCCACAAATTCCAAAATATTTTGTATTAGCCCACCCTGTTCCATTATACTCATCATTTTGTACAGTTTTCTCATCAATATCGTGCTGACATTCCCAGAGTCTTACAGATAAATCAAAAAATTTCGATATTGTTGCTCCATCAAATCTTCCAGCAGGATATCGTATTTCATTTAATTGAAAATATATAGAGTTGGCTGCACTAAAAGATTTGTCGTTAGGACCTCCTGTAAAGGTATATCCATTTATATTATAATTAATCTTACTCATAGATCTTACACCTGCAGGCTGCTTTGCAAGTCTACTTATAACACTGCCTACCAATCCGTTATCTGTTAATTTGAAAGTATTCCCAATACCAAGACCTTTTCTTAAATTATTTAAGTATTGCTTATATCTTACATCTAAAGGATTTGAAGATGATCCTCCTGCCTTTAAAGCTCCTGTTATAGCTCCACTCGCAGCCCCGCCTCCACCTTTTTTAGCTGTTTCAGGGAAAACAGATTCAGGAAAACAATTATCCGTTCGCAATCCATAATCATAAGTAAATGCAACTACCTTTATCATATTTGAAAATGTAAGATTTGTCTTAGGATCTCCATAAGGATTTCCTTTAGTTTTCGTGTTGGCATTTAATATTCTGTTTTCAAGGTTGGACATTCCAAAAAATGCACCTTTGATGGTCATCTTTGTTCTTTTCCAAATTGTTGCAGTATCTTCACAATTTAGAGTTAGTACATTAGATTCCCCATATGCATCCGAGTCACTATAGGATACTATTATCCCAGTAAATGCAAAATACCAATAAGGAGAGAATCTTCCTTTCATAAATACAATAACAGGATCTCTATAATCAAAAACAATATCACCAGCTTTTTTAGTCATGCCGCTTTGAAATTTCGTTTCAAATAGCATTCTTGTCACTCCCCGAGATAAAGGAATTCCTTGAGCAAGACCTCCAAAAGTATCTACAAGCTTCTTAGTCATATCTACAATTTGTCCAGCCTGAGCTCCTCCTACCTTTTGAGCAAGTTTATCGTAGTTTAGGGGATCTTGTTTCTTAAGCTCATCATAAGTATATGCAGAAAGAATATCTTTATCTTCCCGCCATCTCTTCATAAGATCCATTTTACTTATTTCATATTTTCCACGAGGATTGTTAAGATTAATAGTACATCTACTTCCATCCATAGAACTGCTTATGTTAACACCATCTATATCTGCAGTAAGCTCAGCTCCTCCAATAAATACACGGCAGTCTGGATTAAGATCCAAAATGGTAACACCGTCCTCTCTATCTCTTTCAAATTCACTAGGATCAAATCTTTGAGAGAATGTTCCATAGACAGCTGATTGAGTTGCTGTCCTTATAAACCGATCTATTTCACTTAATATGGCCATTATGTTATAATCCTGGAATGGATCGTATGGAACTTCCAGCAAGAGCTCCTTTCTTTCCTCCATACATACCCATGACTTTTTGAAGAGCTGTTATTGGTTTTAACGATTCTATTGTAAATTCAAAACTATAATTTATAGTTTGAGGATCTTCACCAGATTCAGGAACATCAAATTTAGTATAATACCCTTCACAAATAACACCACCAGGATATTGTTTGGTATATATTTTTATGAATTTAGTGTTGTAGTGCTCAACTCCATCTGTTCCTATAAAATACATAGGATCATCTGCTATTTCCCGAAGTCTCTTCATAAATACACGAGGTGAATTCTTTTGACTATTTCTAACTGATTCTTTTGTAAAAGGCTTTCTACTGCTCGTTAATGAATTAAATATAGAAGGATCCTGTTCCTGAGGATTCAAAGCAATCCAACCTACAACTCCGGATACTGACATAATCAAAGTTTCTGGTCGGTAGTGATATGTAACAATCGCACCAGCAGTATGTTGTTTTCTATTTTGGTATGTACGTGATATATTTACCTTTTCTGGATTTATCCACATCTCATACCAGGTAGTCATTTCATTAAGTAAGCTACTAACAGGATTATCAGGTATAAGACCACCAAGTTGAGTTGTTTGAACTTGTACCCTTCTTGAAGAAAATTGAAACGGAGTGAAACCCCTTGAAGGAACAGGTTCTCCTTTCATCACAGTTTTAAATTGATTTGCCATTATTGTAACACCTTCAAGATTTCATTAGTCAATTGGTTAATAATCTGATCTTTAGTAACTCCATGAACAGAAAGATTTATAGTAACACCACCACCAGATCCTGATCCTGTCGCTCCAGCAGAAGCAAGTTTATCTACTTTATCCGAAGAAAGAACTTCTCCTCTATTACCTGGGATCATTAGTAACTCTGGTTTATTCCCTTCTCCCACACTATATAGACTTCCTGCAGATACAGGACCTCCTTCAGCTTTTTTAGCAGCTTCTCCTGCAGCTATTTTAGCTTTTGCTTTATCTGTAAGATAAAATGCATTAAAATTACGTTTAGTTTCCGATTCTACCTCTTCTTTAAGAATACCTTCAGAAAATCCTCCACCTCCACCTCCCTTCATAGCTCTAACAGCCGTATCTATTCTTCCACCAAAATAATTCATATCATTTGCAGCCATGCTTCCTAAGACCTTTCCGGCCCCTACAGCAGCTTGCTTAAATTCTCCACCTTGTTTACTCAAGGCTGCTAAAGAATTTTTATAGAGAGTATCACTTCCACTTCCAAAAAGATTAGATTTATCAAACCATCCAATTATAAGAATTGGTATTTCAAAGAGTATCTTAACAATAGCCATGTTAAGATTAACTAAATGCCTTTGTAATTGTTCACTTTTAACAGCAACGGTTTGCATTTCCCCCAGTATTTGATCCGTAGTTTTCATAGCTGCTGCTACTTGGGGATTATCCGCAAGTTTGGCAACATCATCCTGTCCTTGCGCTGCTAGTGTTCGTGCAGTTTCATCACTTAATCCAAATATATCTTTGGCTGCTTTCATTTGAAGGAAGAGGGCTTCTGCATCATCTGAAGCACCCGCAGAAGCATCCATCATTGTCTGTTTCATTAGTTCAAGTTTCTGAACCATCATCATGTTGCCTTGAGAGGCCTCACCCAAACCCATGCCTCCTGTAGTAAATCCACCTGTTGCTGTCTTTTGTATACTACCTGCTGTTTTCTCTCCAAACATAGATTTAGCCCAGGCAGCTCCAACACCTACATCCTCCATTCCACCTTTTGATCCATAAAACACATGCATAGCATCACTTACAGATTTACCTCCAGAAGCAAGTTCATTCATGATAGTAGCACCGTGTTGACGAAAATCAACACCAAGGTTGGAAAGATCTTTTGTCTTCTTGCTAAGATTTGCCATCATATTACCAACAAGACCAATGTCCACATTCAAGAAACGAGCATTCGTAGAGGCTTGTAGTATATAGTCAGCCATTGTTTTTACAGGAAGCCCAGATTCTCTAGCAGCTGCCTGGAGTTTTCTAAAGTTTGCTTGAAGTTTGTCTGCTGCTTGAACTGCGGTATTTCCCGATATCATATATTTTTCGAGAATCTTTGTTGCCTCTCCAGCACTCATATTCAAATTATATGCTAAGCCTATTGTAGAATCAATAACATTCTTATTAACAACTCCTATCCCTGCAAAAGCTGTTCCAAATTGTAAAGTTGCCTCTCTTCCTATTTTGCCAAAATACCCTGTCATTGTATTAGTAAATGCAGCAACCTGTCCAGAATCTGTTCCGAGTTGTATTTGTACTTCTCTAGTTATCTGTCTTCCTTTAAGACCCTCCTCAAACCTAAACATGATTCCTTGTATGAAACCATCTAAAAGACCGCTAATTGCTCCGGCTATTGGACCTCCTCCAATACCTACGCCCTCAAGTGCTTTGAAAGCTGCATTCTTAACAGCTTTCATAGCACCTTCTACACCTGCCATTGCTTCAGACCAAAGTTTATTAAATTGTATCATTGCACCAGCAAATGCAGTAGCAGCATTTTTAGCAGCATCCATAATTAATATGGCACTGTTCTTCATAACTGAACCAGCTTTAGAAGAATACTCAACACCAAGCCGTTTCATGTTACTATCAAGAATATGACCAAAAGAATCTGTTTCTATGTCATCGAATTCTTTTTTAAGATTTCCAGCAAATTTTGTAACAGCGTCTCTAGTACCTTTTGCAAGATACTTCACTGATTCAGACATGTCTTTTTCAAATTTTTCGGTGAGAGCTTTACCTGGATCTTTAGTTCCTTTTGCTGCAGAACCAGATTTAACTGTGTTAGTTAAATCCTTTATGGCACTTACAAAATCCTCAAAAGCCTTATTATCTGTTTCTCCTGCCATAATTTCCCTCTAGTAAGAAATTGCTATACCATCAATTCCCAACATTTTATCATAGTCCTTCTTAGGAATAATTACATTACCATTATTATCTACAAGTCCTAGATTTGGATCGTAATGAGTATTTGCTTCCGATTCTGAATATGTGCTTTCAGAACCTCCTTCTTTTCTCTTCGATTCGTAAAACCCCTCTTCTTGTGATTCTTTGTTTCTCTTTTCCTCTTTTTTCAAGTTATCAAAATAAACTTTAAATACTTGAGGATTTGCTATATGAGCAACAAGTTCAGCAGCAGGTTTATATAAAAAATTCCACTGCTGTTTCATTTCTAAACTAATAATATGAAATTGAATAGTCCAATAAATACTTGGAATATTCTTAACATCCTCAGAATAAGGATTCCATCTGTTATGAGAACAAACGTAATACTTTACGAAGTCGTCACCCAATAGATTGGCCAATTTCTCCCAAGAATCTACGGGGTGACTTAAGAGTTTTTTAAGTTATCCAGAGCCTTGTTTCTAGTATCCTCGATACGTTTGTATTCTTCATAAAATGCATTTATAACCTGAGGAGGAACATGCTCTAGATATTTTTTTAAAGCACTCTTTACTGCTAGACTGTACTCCTCCCGCTTTTTATAATCAATTGGTTTTATATCTTTAAAACAATCGTATATAGATACGCCATCAATAGCTTCCAAAGAAAAGACTACCTGAAGAAATATAAGAGAGGACATTCTCGCTGTACTTGAAGAAAGATCATCTTTTACCATTTCTGCAGCTAAAAGAAGATCTCGTTGATCAAGAGCTCGCAGTGTCCATTTATGTCCAAAGAGATTAACGGTTTCTTGATATTCTCCATGAGCAATAAGTTGTTTAAGTATATCTCGAGGGCTGTCTGGAAAAGATGTTTGATCTAATGATGTTGCTCTGGCTGCATTAATATCTTGAGTTATCTTCTCATCAATTATTTCTTGCTTAAGAGATGCTGTACTCATTTCTGTTTTCTTAAGTAGTTCTTGCCGTGCTTGAGGTGTTGAATTTATATCAACTTTGTGAAGATCGGGGATGTTTGTTGATGCTGTTTTTTGAAAGGGATTGGGCTGTTGACCTTGATTTCCGGTAATGAAGTCATTTGGAGACAAACCTACATTATCCGGATTTAAGTTCTGCTTGCTTAATTCCATTGAAATTCTCCTTCATATAAGTTAATTTTAAAAATATATATAGCGGTCCTGATAAAAACCAGGACCGCTGAAGTGCTATAATTAAAGTCCGATAGAGGATGAGAGTGGCCTGATGTATGTTGCAGCAATTTCACCTTCTTCAAGAATAGGTTCATTTTTATCGCTATCTGGTGAAGTTTCCCCAATTTTTGTAAACCAACATCCACCAAATTTCCTCCCCCAAAGAACTCCCCCGGTTACAGGACTTACAAAAATCTGATATATATCAAAAGGACGAACTTGTTGAAGAATGTTTACATACTTAATAACGGGTTCTTCTGTCTCTTGAATGTTTGGTGGAATCTCAGCTCCATCGTAAACACCACTCCCTGTTGCCCGAGATATGGCTGCTAAGAGATTACCAGTATAAAGAGCATATCTATGAAGAGTTATCTTAACTGGATTCATCTTTCCAGGAATAACTTCTATTGCCTCACCAGGCCAATACGTTGTATTTTCATCAAAAGTTCTGGCTGTATATACCGATGCAATGCCTGCAGGAGCAGTATCATCCCCACGAACATCTGGATAAGGCTCTATTTGGAAAACAGTCTTCTCAGCACGTTCCATGTTGAAAGACCACTTGTTTATGTACCCAATGGCAAACTTCTGATTTCCAATCCTTATACCCATAGTAATAGATTGAATAGAAGAATGCGGTGCATTTGAATTAGGGTTTATATTGTGTAACGGTAGTAACCTATTACCTTGTACGGTATAATCAGCCATGATTTAATCTCCTAAATGAGAAATTATTTTTCTTCATATTTTTCATTTATGTGTTATATCTCTATAGCGTATGTACCTTCAGTATATTTATGGGTGAACACAGCATAGTAGGAATAGAATATATTAACGGTATCCCTTCTTTCTGGAGGAAGGGTAACTTTCAAAGTTCCTATACTTTCAATGATACCTGCTTGTTTGTAAATAGAGAACATTATTGCCAGATATCCACTTACCGTATTAGAATAAACGCCTCTATCCAGTATGAGCCTTCCTTTAAAGGTACGATCTATTTGAATAGCAACATCTTTGGCTATGTAGTGTTTTGCAGTTATGATGTTTATATTGTTACGTTCAACAGTTGAATTATCTGTTGTAAGATCATCAATAACCTTCATTGATCCACCAGCAATGGGCTGAACAAGAAATACGCTACTTGCTCCAGCTTGAGTAAGTTGATATTCTGAATAATAGTCATCATAATCTTCTGTATACAACTCAAGACCAGGAACTGTTTTATTAAGAAGAGTCGTAGAAGGATATGAAAAAGAATCTCTATAAGCAGCAAGAGTTGCAGCTATAAATGCCCCATCTACTGTTGTATAAAGTTCTTCACGAGTTGTAGGATCATTATAGTAATATTTTGCCCTTGTTGCATTAGGAATAACAATAAGTTCGTTCTTAATACTTGCAGCAATACCCCGTATTGAATTAAAATCATCTTCTGAACCTATTTCGGTTCCAATATCAACTCCTGTCCAACCCATTCGCATTCTCATATTGTCTGGAAGACTTCTTTCAGTTACATGACTTACAAGAAGTGTTCTCACAGCAGAAGATGTAGTTAAGCAACATACTGTCTGAATGTCCCTATATTTTATAAGATCAAGAGCATCCGCATACGCAGAAGATGAAGTATTATAAACCTGAACAACCGTTACTTTCGGAACATTAAAAGTTTTAAGTGCAAGTTTGCAAATCATGACCAAAGGATTAGCAGGGATATCGTCACCAAGATCATTATAAACATCTTCGAAATTTGTAAATTCTTTATAACAATAATCATTAAGTTCGGGATTAGTAAGATAAATAGCATCATAAGGACGAATATAAAGATAATTAACATAGTACGTAGCTCCTGCTGTAACATAAGCAAGTCCTGCAGAGGTCCAAACAATTTGATCTGCAACTAGATTATAATGAGTTCCCGCTATGATATCTTTCAGGCCTCTTTGTTTCCCAGTTTGTGTTATCTGGTATATACCAGCACTGGAATATGCCAAAGAATCGGTTCCTGTAGAAGAACGAACAACTGCTTCATAAGTTACTCTTTTATATGCGCTTGCTATACCTATAAAACAAGGAGTTCTTTGAGTAGAAGAAACATTTATACTTTTCGGTTGAGTAACCTCTTCTATGGTAGTCCCTGGTAATTTATATCCTAAAGAAGCCATCTTTTTATCTCCTTGAGTCAGATTTCTTTATAGTAATAATACGTCTATTTTAAGTTTATTTAAGTAAATTTCTAAAAATTATGACCCTGAAAACGGGATAATTCCACTACTTGATTCTATAATAATAGTATTAGTTTTTCCTGTTTGTTCTATACTTGGGAATGTATATTCTATAAATGAAGTCATAACCATATTTATAGCATAAATCATATTAACTTTAGAGGGATCCGCTATTTCTTCCTCTCCGCTAAAAGAAATAGTAGTACTATTGGGAACTATATTAAAAACACTCCCATCATCTAAAGTGTATATATACTGCCACCTGTAATAGTGAGAAAAACAAATATTAATAAGTTCTGAAAACCTCATTCTGTCTTCTGAAGACAAAGCTATTATCGTAAGATTAAGAGATACTTCGGCAGCACCCGCATATATTTCTACAGATTCTTGACCAGAGGATGTTCCATAAACTTTATATCCTATGACATTATCAGCCCCGATATACATTTTCTTTTCTTTTATATCTCGAACGCTAACAATAATAATAGGAAACTTTCTTTCAGTGTACGGAAAGTCAGGACTTACAAATATCTTTGTATAATCTGAACTGTTTTGAAGATCCACTATTTCAGGGAGAGTTAAAGAATATGTTTTAACATTATTACTAAAGAAGTTAGTTAGAAATTCTACAATGATAGCTTTTGTATGTCTCTGGATTTTATAAAATCCAAAGTTATAAAGAGAAGCTCCAATATTTTCAGGTAGGAATGGTGTGTTGAAACCCACAAGTTTATTGTCCTTTTACATCATCTATATTTACGACATCACATACTATTATTTTTGTATAATCTTCCAAACTGAATTTTGTAGACACAAAGTATTTGCATTGCTTTCCTTGAAGTATGCATACTGGCTTTTTACTCATATCCATTAAATAATCTTCTTTTCTACCGACCGCCGGACATTTTATAGGGTAAACTACAGGTCCTTTTTTATCTATTGCAATTGAAGATAAAAGAACTTCTACCTGAGCTTCCTTTATAAGTTCTTCTAGCGATTTCCTATTTGTAAAATCCATAATCTTTCACCTTATCCAAGATATTCTCCAGGAATAGATTCCGCTCCAGATTCAGAAGGAGGAACAGACGGTATAGAACTACTTTCTGTAGATGCTGCTTCTTCCTCAGGTGCTGCTGAAGCCGGTGCTGTTATTTTCTTTAAACCTTTTGTTTCTGGTTTTGTTTTAACAGGAGCTCTTCTCATCTTCGAAGGCTTTCCCTCATAAACATCAACAGCATCGAATACTCTTTGTAATCCTTCATATCCTTGTATAGTATCAACTGATTTCATACTTTTAACAGCATGTTGCCCATCCATTTTATATAGTTCCTGAACTGATTTTAAAGCTTGATCATCTACTACAGGTTGATTCTTTTCTTCTTCTTGCCTTAACGATTCTACTGCTCCAGGAGGAAGCCCTCCCTTACTAGCAAGATAAGAATTTACATACTTCATACCATGATCTTTAACAGTCTTTAAGACATCAGGTGCATGCTTAAAAAGAAACTTAGCTGTCCCCGGACCTAATACAGCTGCTGCTAATAAAAAGGCTCCTAAAATAAGCTCAGCCTCTTTCTGACGATCTTGTTGAGGCTCTCTTCCATAATCTCGAATAATGTCCATATTAATATCCTATAGATTATTGCTGTCCTTGCTGTCCTTGCTGTCCTGGTTGAGCTGCTGACTGAGCTGCTGGTTGACCTTCTGTACCAGGAGTCGTTGCTGTTGCTGCCTGACCTTCCGTTCCTGGAACTGCTTGCTGTTGAGAAGTACTTTGTTGTTGAGCTCCTATTCCTAATGATTGAGCCAGAATAGAAACTACTTCTTTAGCTTTAGATCCCAAAGTTTCCAACATATTCTTTGCAATATCTTGACTACTTAAATTAGATAGAGGATCTGCTCCCCCTGTTGCTTGTTGAGATTGTTGCTCTCCAGTATTAGAAGCAGCTTGTTGTGTGCCTGGATCTGTAGGAGTAGCTTGAGTTCCTTGGATCCCTGTTTGACCAACTGACCCAACAGAGCCTGCAGGAGCTGCTGCCATTCTTCTCATACTTGCAGTTTTTACACCATCATCAGTTTCAACAGCTACTAAATAAACAGCCTCCTGACCGTCTTCCCCTCTCTTTTTCTTCAGGGTCCAATATTTAGCAGCGACTTTATCTCTATAAAGATTCTTACCCACTCTATCAAAAGCACTTCTAATAGAAGGAGTGAATTTTATTCTTTCTCTATTACGAATATTATCAGGAAGAAGTTCCTCTCTTCCCCTACTTACAGGATAGTCTTTTGCTACAGCTTCCATGCCACCATAGTTTTTATTTTGATTCGCATAGCTTACACCAAAAAAAGGATCATTATTCTCATTACCTTTGGCCATACCAAAATCTTTCAATTTCGCATCGCCTTTCTCTATCTCAGAACCCAATTTATATATTTCTTTAGCAGTAGCAGAGTCTATACTAACTCCGATATCATATCTTACTTGCTCTCGTATATTCTCTGGAGAAAGACGTGCCTCTTTCCATACTCGAATGGCCTCTCCAAAGTTCATTTCTCCTTCAGAATATTTTTTAGATAAGTAATTAAAGTCCATGACATTCTCCTTTTATTATGGTGATTTCCACGATTGTAATTCTTCTTCTGGTTGCGTTTGTATCTTATATTCGTCCATTATATCCTTAGGATATTTTCTCTTAGTTTTCTTAGAGGCCCCAGGAAGCTTTATACTAGAAACAGGTTTTACTAATAAATCTGGATTTCCTGCTGATCCCCCTAAACCTTGCTCTCCGTAAGGAACAGCGGTTTGAGACAACATTGCTGTCTTTATAAGTTCGTCTATTGATTTTATGCCTATGAATTCCATCTATATAATAATACCCTTTATACTTACTTTTTTAAAGAAGATAAGCAGCAATTTTTAAAACATCATTGCCATCCCTAACTAAAACAGACTCAAAACCTCTATGAAGTATCTGAGTAGATTCACCATAAGTAAATTTTAATAAGTCATGAGTTTCAAAGTTAAGACCTACAAAAGTCCCTTTCAAGAATCTAATGACATCCGAATTTTCAATATCTGTATCAGGAAGAGTTTTCCATTTTAGAGGAAAACGGGTAATCCATCCCATATTTTGAGCACTTCCTTCAACTTGTTGAGCAATTTGTTCCCGAGATGCTAAAAACGCAGGTATTTGAATATCCCCAAATCGAGGGTCTATTTCAGCTAAAGTAAGAGTATTTCGATATCTAAACCTCAAAGAATTCCATTTTGGAGAAGGTGCTGTCGCAAGCCGTTTTAATAAAGTTATTCTAAAGCGTATATACGAGGTTCCCTCCGGAAGAGATATAGTTGCCTGTCGATTTCCAATATTCTTTGTAATTCCTGTAGTATTCGTAAGTGTAAGAGGTATCCAGGTTGTATCATCTAGAGAATAGGAATAGTCTACTCTGTTCGCTGCAGCATCAAACTCATCATTAACTAATAAATAATTAAAATCTTTGAATTTATTCAAAGTAATTCTTTCGGTTGTTAAAGTTCCTGATATTGAAGAACCAGAAACTATATAACTACTATTTCTAGTTCCCGATACAATTACATCTTTAGTACTTGCAGTTAGAACAGAAGGAGTACTAAATACATGCTCTCGGTATCCGTACTTTTGATAACCCCCTCCCCCTCCTTCAACATCTAACCATCCTGTTCCAGAACAAAGAAAATGATCTCTTTGAGGTTGTACTGTCTGACTTGTAGTCGATCCTCCACCATCAACAGGAGTTGACCAACAATAGCATTTTGTAGAAGTTGCAGGATTTGGAGAAACTCCTATTGGAGATATCGCTTTATTTCTCCAGTATGTGCAGGGAGTTCCAAATCCCTGAATCAGTGCGACATTTCTCTGTAGAATCCTATCATAAAGATGGAAACGATCCGTTATTATTTTTATATCTGGAACACGAGGTGTTGCCCATCTCATAAAATCACCAATTTGGGTTTACCGGATCCACTGGTTGATTATTTATCGGTAAGCTACTTACTGAAAATAATCCACTTGATGTCAAAGCCGGTACTTTAATTTTTTGTCTAAATCCCAAGCAATTTATTGTAACAATAAACTCTACATTCTGAATAAGATTTAATTCAAAATATCCTGAAGACGTTGTAGTAGTCTGAATAGGTATTGGAGATATAGCATACCCACTTGAAGTTACGGCAGGAGATAGTGCAGGAACTGCATAAACAAGAGAGCTGTTCATGGGATTCCCATCACTATAAAGCAGGGTTCCGTTTATCTTGCATGTCTCCATTAATGTCACCACGTATATAATTTATAACTAAAGATCCTAGTAACTTGTATAATGAAAATCCATCTTCCTGAGCTTTCGTCTTCAACTCCAAATAAATAGAGTATGGGATTTTGAAAGTTATAGATTTTACTTTTTCTCTTGAGAACCCTTCGACGTACTTTTTAGCCATAATGATATCTTTCTATTTACATCTTCATTTAATTTAGTATTAGTTAATATAGGTATAATTTCATCTAATTTTGATTCTATTCTAGATAGTATAATAAGTATGTACTCTATTTTAGATTCCAAAAAATCAAGATACTCAATACCACTACTTGTTGTTTTTAGACACACTCGCCATTCCTAAAAGAGTCCGTCTTGTGCTTTCGTACTTTATAACTTCAACCATGGATTCTCCATTTCTCAATTTAAAATCCAATTCCTGACATTTTTCAGGATCTATAAAAACCCATGATTTCGTTACAGAATCGTACTCTGACGCAAACTTAATACCGCTATAGGATATGAATGTAGCCGAGATCAAGTCCTTGGTAGAAAAATGAGTGCTCATGATATATATCCTCTATAATTAATCTTTTTTTATCTATCTATATGTTTCTTTTTTTATCTATCTATATGTTTCTTTTTGTTTCGCATGCCATGCATGATCAGGGGGCATCTCGTTATAGTTCACTTTAGTAAAAGGAGCTGAGTATTGTTTCTGGTTATCCTGACGACGATTTAGATTTTCCCCAATATTTGAGAACAGATTTTCTTTTTCATGAGGAACAGCAACATCCATCTTTCTATATGAAAACGAATTCAACTCTTTTTGAATTTGTTCTTTTGTAAGAGGTATTATTCTAAGTCCTCTATAAATATAAGCGGGATATTGAATAAGCCCATTTAAAATAGGTATTTCTACTTTAAAATCATATCTGTTTCCCTCTCGAGAAACAGTAATATTAACAGAAACTAAAGCATCTGCTACAGTACCATCGTCAAATTGACGACTTACTTGAGAAGCCAAAAAACTATACTCTGGTATTTCTTCAAAAAGATCTGGAAGTATTTTATCCAAAATCTCTGTAACCAACCCATAAAGTTTATCTCGATACACACCTTCTGTATCGTAAGCATCTCTAATAGGAAGTTTCCTCTCACGAAAGTCAGTAATAGTCTTCTTAAGTTCTTCTACGTTATTATAAACGTATTCCTCCAATTTCTTGAATCTCACGTCATTCTTCAGTTCTTCTATTGTTCCCTGAAGATCAGAGATTTTTCCCAGAAGGTCTTTTACTCGTTCTTCATCCTTATTCTCTTCTGGAAGTATTGGAGGTAAAGGTTGAGGTGGAGCCATTGCCATACCAAGATCCGGAATAATAGGAGCAGGAGCCCCTCCAAGTTCAGTAGTGGGAGGTATGGCTGCACCTAAATCCCCACCACCAGTCACAGGAGGAATTGGAGGAGCCCCTGCTGTCGCAGGATTCTCCCCAGTAGGAGCACCAACTGTAGCAACATCAGGGATGTCAAGGGGAGCAGCTCGTCGCAAGCGTCTCTTATGACCCTCATCTTCAATAAAGTCTTCAATGTTTACAGAATTAAACAATGCTCCGAAAAATCCGGATTGATTTTCTTTGTCTGAGTTTTTAACAGGCATCATGCCCTCCACCAGATTTAGGTAATAGTTATGAAGTCTCCATCTTGCATTGCAAATCCAGTAACGAAGTCATAATTTATGGTAGCACCAACAGCCTGTGCTCCAAATGTAGCATTATGAAGAAGGCGATATCCATCAGGATCAACAACACCTGTAGGTGTTTGATACACAAGGGCTTCATCCCCTTTCTCACCAATAAATTTTATTTCTCCAGAATATGCTGGCATAGTAATATCCTCCTAATAGTTTTTCTTACTTAGTCATTCCCATAGTTTTAAGATCTTTTTCAGTCATAGGTTTTCCTTCTACGACTTCTTCTGTTTTCTTTTTCTTATTTTCATCTTTTTCAGAAACATAACCACAACCTTTTCCAGCTTCTTTAAAAGAAACAAGACCGCTCTCTTGACTAAGAACAATATTGATTTCTTCCACATTTTCTATGCTATTATCAGAAGCAATCTTAGTAACAATTTCTTCTAATTTAGCATGATCTTCTTTCTCGAGACTAATAGTATTACTGTTAATTTTCATAAGAACTTCTCCTTAAAATTATTGTTCACTTTATATATTACTCTTTATTAGAGGGGAACATTTCCTTTGGCCCCAAATCCCATAATAGTTGTATATGCGAGATTTCCTCCTGCAGTAGCATTGTTTAACAATGTACCCCACAGACCCATGGCACTCCACGGAGTAGTCCCGATTCCCACACCTGCATGATTTGCGTAATTCCATTTGAATTGAGATTTTGTTTCTTTATATTCTGTTACTAAAGTATCTCTCCATCCTTTTATCTGGGAAGCACGATCAAATGTTATCTGTAATCCGGATTCAGATGCAGAAAAACTTATATCAACTTCAAGTATTCCTATAGCCATCAGAGCCCGTATAAGAGTTCCTAATATAATAAGTTCGATCATGTCATAAGGTATTCCCTGAACTATGCCATAAGGATTAGTAAAAGGATCTGCGTCTTTTGACATGTATTGAGGCCAGAAATAAGTCATAGGAGATGATGCATTTATTTCAACAATAGTACCTTCCATCATCTGTCCTATCTCACCTATGGTAAGTTTCTTTTCAAATCCACCCGCAAAAGATACCGTACCATTTTGACCTACACTATTGGTAGTATCTACAGCAAACCCTGGATTAGGGTATCGTCTTCTTACTAAATCAAGTCGTGTAAGAACATTCTGTATAATAACATATTCTTGATAACTCATCACTTTAAAAAGAGATGGTTTCAGAACAGAATAATTCAAAAGCGGGTCTGTATAAGAAGGATAAATATTCGTGTTGTCTATAGAAAAGTAAACATCACTTGCCCCTGTTGATGTAAGAGTTGTCAAAGAACGCCACCCATAATAATCTTCAATCAACCCTTGTAAGTAAGTCGCTCCAGTGGAGGTATCGTATACAATATAAGGAACAGAATCGGACACAGATATCTCCTGCGTCCGAAACTGAACCCCTGTGGAAGTTCTCGAAACTACATCTACTAATCTGAGCATTATCTTTTATTTATATCCTAAATGAAATTTCATTACATTATAGTTTTCTTTTCAACAATAGCTGCTTTAATATCATGCTTATTAGAGATAACCGGATCTCCTAAAAGATAATCCAATTCCTCATCTGAAAGAAACTCTCCCATAACCCACTGGATGAATTCAGCTGGGTTTATACCATATTTTGCATTGTCTGGATCTGGATCAGAAGACAAACGCAACTTCTCAACTTTTCCTAGAACCAAAGGCCGTATCTTTGGACCTTGTTGTTCTTGAACAGGATTATTCTGAAATTGATTCCTGTTATTAGGATTTTGAGCATTCTGAGCATTCTGAGCATTTCTTAAAGATTCTTGCTGACGAACTATATTTATTCTTTTCTTTATAGAAAGTTCTTTTTCCATCTCCTCCAGGTATTCTCGCTGGGTTAATCGTTTAAGCATAGAGCCCATTCTGTTGGTAGGAGACATCGCTACTCGCATATCCCTACAAGAAAAAAGTTCTTCCATACCAGCAAACTGAAGAAGATCCATAACTTTTCCTTTCGGTACTACCAGGTCAGGATCCTTTATAGTAACATGACCGTCAGATATATTCTTAACATAGTAGGTATCATTTCCATATTCGTCTTTATAACTTGTTGCTGTTGTTATAGAAGATGCGGAAACACCTACTCCTCCATAATACTCTTTTTCAACGTCTGCTATCCTTTTCCGGATATCATCCTTCTTAAACTCAGAAATTTCCTCTGGAACCACTAAAGGTTTAGGAGCCGGTATAGGTCCATCAGAAGAAACTATCTTTGGAGGACCAAGATCAATATTAAAATCATCAGTGGCCCTCTGTTGCAAATGAGAACTAAGCTTATTAGACTGTTCCGGGGTCAAATTAAAATCATCCATACATTCATCTCCTTCATCTTAATATTTGAAATATAGATTCATATATCATCTTATTATAATAATAAGACATATTGCCATAAATTTAAGTCAGAGATTTGTATATATTTATAGTATTTTACCCTTATTCCCTGAAAATAACTTGAAATTTGATATGTGTCGTAAAAACAATAATATATATTATATGAAGAAGGAGTATTTGCATATGTTTAATAAAAAATTAGAATTTGATGTAGAAGCAATAAAAATTAATCAGAAGATAGAAGATAAGAAAGAATTTGAAAAACTTATAAATAAACTTAATGTAGAGCATTTTGAAGCTATAAACACTGTACATAAAAAATATACAGATCAACTCAAAGAAATCCACGATAATCATAGAAAAAATATAAAAGAAAAAGACAAGGAGCTCAACCAAAAGGTATCTGATAAATTAGCAGAAAGAACCAATAAGTATAAACAAATTCTTAGAGAAAAGATATCCGATATTCGTGAACTTAAAGAATCTAATAAGAGTCTTAAAGAGAAGTTGAGGGCCTACGAGGAAGCCTACGAAAACTATAAGTATATGAGAGAACATCTCATATCTATGGTTCGAAGAATGAAAATAGCATCTGAAAAAGTTAGGATGGGAAGTGAGGAGGTTGTTCAACAATTTGAGCAATTAGAAGATATGGCTGATTTTCATTCAACCAAAATGAAAACACTTGAACCTAAGATTGATAAGATCATGCTTTCGGATAAATCAGAGTCAGGTCTACTAAAACTAATAGAAAAGAAATAAGCTGAATAAATTTAATAACTACGAGAAGAAATTCCCCAGCGTTTAAAGAATTTTCTAACAACTGCTTCCGTTACACTATAATGATTGGCAATTTCATGTACTTTTTTACTTTCTTTAAGAAGCTTAATGACTTCCTCTTTTTTACCATCTAGTACACTTTTTGTAGTATCGTTTCTCCCACGCATCGGAATATTTAAAGTATTCAAAAATTTAATAATAGTATTTTGATTAACCTTAAATTGATTAGCTATGTGTTGAGCGGATTTTAATTGTCTTGTGTATAAATCAATAATTTCTTCCTTATGAGGATATAAAACTCTTTCCATTTTCAAAGATCCGTGGCTATCTCTAATATCTACACCATTTCGTCTGAGGATCTTTAAAATCGTGGTATGTGATGTACCAAATATTTTTCCTATATCTCCTGCAGTCATTTTTTCATCCACGTATAATCGAATAGCTTCCTTTTCATCAAGAATAACTTCACGCCTTCCTCTTTCCATTTCAAGATCTTTAAGTCGTCTATAGACAGTCTTATAAGAGACATCCAGATTTTCAGCTATCTCTTTATTAGTAGAAAATTGTTCAAAGGCATTTTTAAACTTTTCATCTTCTAAATAATTTTCTTTAACAACAATCTTATCAAAAATATCTTTTTTTCTATCTAAAAAGATAGTTGCATCTTTGTAAAGAAAATCCCTTATTCTTAATAATTGTTTAGATCCTCCATAAGCCAAAATAGATATTGTTTTTGCAGAAGTAATAGAAACTTTATTAAGATTACATTCCTTAATTAAAATTTCCTGCACCCTGGATAAAAATTCTTTAGTACCAGCTAAAGAAAATGTATACGTATCTGTAATAGAATTATGAGAGATAGAACCATCACCATCGAAATATCCTCTTATAAAATGAGAATATAATGGAGGATTAAGCCATTCAGGAAAAGTAAGAATATGCGTTTTTCTCGGAACTAATCCTAATCTAATAACTGATTCTTTCATATGTTTACTATGAATACGTAAACAAGACATTCCGTTGCTATCATGTAAGGGGTTATTACTATTAATAGCTCCATTCAATTTTTCTAGTATATCTCTATCAGAACTTTTAAGCTCTAGTCTAATAGCATTGCTTGTACTTGATACATTCCCATCTGCATAAAGAAATCCAAGAAAATATGCTTTTTCTTCAGAATCAATTGAATCAAAAAAATTTATATCTAAAGAATAAATTCTCTTACTTTCTTCCGGAGATCTTCTTTCTACATTATTTTCTTTCAATATATTTAATATAGAAGAAGAATTGGAATTATATATATCTGCAATAATCTGACAAGAATTCCCTTCTAGGTATTTATCAATAATATCTTTTTTATGAGGCTCTAAAACACTTAGAGCTCTCCTGGATTCTATATCATGTCTCTTTAGAAATATACTTATAGCTTGTTTTGTTACATTGTATTCTTTTCCTAACTCTGTAATAGTTCGTCCTTTTTGGTATTTGTCTATTACTTCTTCTTTTATATCATTAAGATTCTGTTGTTTTACAATAACACCTCTTTTCTTTAAAAATCTTCTAATAGAACTAGAACTTACGTTATACTCTTCAGCTATGCTTTTAGTACTTTTTCCAAATTTAAAATCGTTTATAATTTTATTAGAATACCTTTGTAATAATTGAAATATCTCATCAGGTTGTGCATCTATCCCTTCTTTTCGAAGAGTTTTTATTACCAAATTTCTTCCTATAGATAATATTTTAGCAATTTCTTCATAGGAGACTTTTTCTTTATGAAAATTTAATATTAACTGTATTTCTTTTTTAGATAATTTCTTTGATAGAGATTCACTAGAATCTCTTATATTTAATCCTTCTTCTATTAAAATAGAACGAATTAAATTTCTACTTATTTTATACTTACTACTCAATTCCCGAAGTGAAAGACCTTTCTCATAATCCAAAAATATTTCATTTTTCATATTTATCTTCTCTTAGTTTATTTGAGTAAAGTATAATAAATAATATAAGATAAGTCAAATAAAAAATTAATAAATTTATTTTAAATATATAAAAAAATACCCTCTTATGTAAGAGGGTACTTTCTAACTTTTAGTTATATACAAATTTTATTATGCACTTAACCAAGAAGGAACCACTGCGGTACTCTTGATGCCAACTGCACAACTTCTCGGATTCAACACCGCCTGGCCAATCATCTCCCCGAATAAATATCCATAAGAGAATTTACCAAACATAAACTGATCAGCAGGAAGCATAGTAAGGCTGATCCTTATCGGCATTGCTCCAAGATACCGGCCCTCTGTACAAGCAAAAATAACACCCTGAGGTACGCTGACGTTCTGGAGACCTGCTTCGTCAACACCAGCAGATACGAATACGTTTACTCCCCAAATATTTGCAAACACGCCGGTAAGCAGAATATCACGAGAAGTAATAGGATCGTAATCCATGCTGTTGATGTTCTTTTTGAAATCGCCCAGTTCAGCACGATTCATGATGAATTTATCTACAATCAAACGATGTCTTTCAACTTCGAGTTGCAGAGTTTCAAGAACCGATTTATTCAGAGAAGAAGTAATGTTAATCTGGCTGTTTTCAATAGTCGATGCTTGATACAGCTGACGAAGTCCATTTCTGTCCTCTTGGAGCATGATCTGGAACGTAGCTTTATCATGAGTACGATCTACCACGTCATACTGACGTTTTGCAATCTCGCCCATGTTGATCTTAGGAAATGCAGTTACCCAGAATTCAGGAGGGAATACACGATTTCCTTTTACAACAGTCTCGATTGTCTGACCATCTTCTTGTATGACAAGCGCAGTTACGTTAATATCTTTCTCATAAGAAATTATCTGTCCTTGTGCAACTTCATGAGTTTTGAACACCTGACGGATAAAACCTTCATAGTCCAATCTATCCAGAATAAGAGGAATCATTTCTGCTCCGAATCTCATTCTTTCTTCTTGGTTTCCACCGAATGCAGCTTCCATAATCCTTTGTTTCTCAGCAAGAGAATAAAAAGATCCGGTTTTCTTATACTGGCTCATAAGACCAGCAAATTTTTGCTGTTGGTTAATTACATCTTCATGATCGTAAGCATTGATTTGGCCTTTGCTGTCGAACATGTCTTGTGACGATTGTACCTGACGGCCTTTGGAATCTGTTCCACCAAAAGCTTTAGGGTTAAGCAGCCTCTCGTCTTGAGTAGAGGCAACTTTTTTAATTTCTTTCTTTTCCATGTTATTTGCCCACATAGTTAGTTACCTCCTCCTTATATTTTGAGTTTAAAATGAAGTTCTGGATCAGCTGCTGTCGGAACTTTAGTACACCGACCAACAATCGAACCACCACCACCGGAATATGATGTTATGTAACCATAAGCGTTAGCATACAAATTGCCATTCAAAGCATATGCTACAGATGTATCATATACAAGAGTTGCAACTTCACCAGCATCCTCAATAGTTGCAGCTTTCCCTGAACCAAGAGTTTGGTCAATACCAACCAGATTAGGATCTTGATACAAGTAGCTGATTTTCCAAGTTCCTGTTCCAGTTGAACCTTTTGTAATATAGCCATTAACTTCAGTAAGAGTCCAGCCTGAGGCTACTTTAAGACCACCGCTTGTGATATAGACAGAGTTTGCCTTCACATTTGCATGATTCAAATAAAGAATCGTGCTCGTATTCGGGGATACGCTAAAAGTCTGCTCTTCATCAACTACAGGTTTGTAGAAGCTGATAGTTTTGTGGCAATAAAACAGACCTATAAGGGCTGTAGTATCAGCTGCGCCTGCAGTCTGAAGAACAACATTGCCATTAGAATCAAGTCCGAGTTTCGCTACACAACCAGCTACGAATTCTGCTGCAGGATCAACATCCCTAAAACCAGGGTTATTGAGGCCAGTCAGTTTTCGCACGGAGTTAACGAGACCGTTCATGCCAAGATCTGGTAAGGTTGACATGGTTTCCTCCTAATATAAATTATAGATTATTTCTAAACGATGCCTCTTTTACGGGCAACGTCTTGCCAATAGTTCTTAAACATCTCTTTTTGAGAATCTTTGTCTGCACTAAATCCACGAAGAGGTGCTGAAGTACTGGCTTCCTTATCTCTAAAGGTTTCTTCTGTGTTCTCTACAGAACCAATTGAACCTGTTTTTACTACATAATCATCAACGAATTTTGCTATCTTGATGAACTCATCAATATCTTTCTCCATGAAAGTTTCAAACGCTTCTTTCATAATAGCTTTATGTGAGTTTTCGTATGCATCAACATAAGCATTGTGAATAATAACTTCTGCAAGTTCTGGATCAGCACCAGACTCTATCATGTTCTTTGCAAGAGCTTCACGAAGAGGATCTTCAATCATACCTTTCAACTGCTGACGAGATGCAAGCTCTACAGAAAGACGAGCTTTATCTACAGCATTCTGAACACTATGTTTCCGAACCCTTTCTGCAACTTCCATAGAAACTTTCTTTTCTCCCTTACTTCCTTTTTCTTCAGAAACAGAAAGGTCAGCATAAGCTTCTTCTGGATTAATATTTTCGTATTTTTTGTCAGCTACGGGCTGTTTTTTAATCTCACCATCAGCAGTGCTGATTTGTTTCTTTGCAGTTTCCGCATTAATGTTATCAACTTTAGCTATTGGTTTTACTTCTTTTTTGAAAGGATACAGATTGGCTTCTTTCTCTGAACGAAGCTCTTCAATCCGTGCTTTTACTTTACGAAGAAGGGAGTCAACATCAGTAGAAGATTTTTTATCTTCTTTTTTCTTACCTTTCTCGTCCTTCTTCTCATCCTTCTTCTCATCCTTCTTCTTACCTTTATCGTCTTCTTCGTCTTCTTCTTTCTTCTCGTCTTTCTTCTTGTCTTTCTTTTTGAATTTATCAAAGAAGTTAGCCATAGCAAAAACATCTTCTTTTAGTTTTTTCTTGGCTTCTTTTACAATTTCACGAGCAGCAGCTGCTTTTTCTTCAACTTCGTCTGCTTCATCTGACTCAAGGCCACCAAGATCTGCTTTCTCAAGAACGTCTTCGCCCTCGCCAATAGCTTCTTCGGCTTTACCAACGTCTTCTTTCATAAGTTCTTTTACTTCAACAAGCTCGTCTTTGATATCATCAAGCTTTTCGAGAGCTTCGCTAACATCTTCTTTAAGATCAGCAGAAACTCCACCTGATGCTTCTTCCGGACCTACAGGACCAGCATCCATAGCAGGCATACCAGCATCAACGCCAGCACCCATACCTGCACCCATACCACCCGCAGCTGTATCAACACCCTCGACAGCATGCTTAAGAGCAAGAAGACCAGCATATTTAAGTTTAACATCTTCGAATTGTTTCATGCTAGTTTTGACTTTTCTTGCAGTTGATGATATTTTATTAATAATTTCTTTTGCGTATTCGGCTGAGTCAACGACAGCCCCTTCTTTAACAATGATCTTGCCCATATTAAAACCTCGTTTGTTTATAATATCCAGATCTACATCTGTTATTTCCCTTTCGTTACTTCTATCCTCTGATGCCCCTAACGGCGGGAGACCTAAAGATGGAAGACCCCCAGGCCCCCCTGCGGGGGGAGGAGCTGCTCCCTCAGGTATTCCCTCTTCCCCATTTATCTCTTTTATCTTCTCTTTTATTAAATCGATGGTTTCGTTAACCCCATCTTCCTTAATATGCTTTATAATAGAAAAAATCATACTCTTGATTGATGATTTTAGATATTTAGAAAGACGACGAATTCTCTTTTCTGACCATGAGTTGTTTAAAAGGTAATTCAGTACATCTTCAACATTTTCTGATTTTATTTTTTCGTCATCAATAGCAGAATAGATATCATCCACAAGTGTATCAAAAGTATCTTTATCTAAAGGTTCTAAAGGAGATCCTTGATCTTTCGTAGGAGCCCCAGGAGCACCCATAGGTTTTACAGGAGATCCTCCCAAAGGAGTCGGAGGAGCCAAAGGAGAATCCATAGGAGTTTTACTTCCAGGACCTGATACAGGTGGACCTTCCGGAGGAGTCATGCTGTCTACAGTAGGTGCTGCCAAATGTGTTAACCTTAAGAAGTTAAGATTCCTTTTATTAACGTAGTATCGTCTTCTTTATTGTCTTCTTCAACAGAAGTTGCTAAACCCGCATTAGGAGCAAGAGTTGGTTCGGTAATTGAAAGTCCTTGGGTAGTATCTGCAGAAAAAATAGTTCTTATATCACTATTTATAGTACTCCATTCTTTTCTTGCTTCATCAAGACTTAACTTTTTCTTAGTAGCCCAATCAGAAAAAACATCTTCAAGAGATGCTATTTTGTTCGTATTTTTAGCAAAATCCCAAAAAGTTCCAGGCATTTTGTATATTTCCTTAGATAAACTAATCTGGTAGTATCAAAATAATTATGTACAAAACTGTTTAAAATTTAAGTTTGGAATAAAAAAAAGTTGACGATGATGTATAATAGATGTATATTATATATAGGAAGAAACATTAATATTATGGAGATAATATATGGAAGGACTTATAACTGATATTTTAGATCCTAATTGTCTTGATTGCCCTCCTATGGCCTTTATGCATGAATTAAGTCATGCACTATACTGTTTCAATTATAGGTATCAGTTTCATATTGATAAAGATATAAAATTCCCTGAAGAATATAAACCTACCATAGGACCTGGAGTAAGAGACCCTAATAGATATTCTTTTAAAGATATAGGTCATGAGCCATTCTCTTTAAGAGAATCAAAAAAAGAATATCTTGATAAATTTATAAAATTATATCTCTTAGAAAGAAACGTACCTACAAGATTTATGGATAATGTTGTTATGACTAAAGAAGATTTTGGTAAAGGGCAGATTATTTCATTATTTTTTAATCACAATAGAACTTACAAAAGAATCTTTATAAAGGATAAAAATAAATTCTTTAGATTACTTAGATTTAATCCCGAGGAAATAGAAAGCATGCCTTATGTAGATCCTCATAAAATAGAAGAGCTATACTCTATATTGAAAGATGCTTCTCATATTCCAGTTCAAGATGAAGATATAAAATATATTATAGAAACTTCTAAATATATGTTAGAACCTAATGAAAAAAATTCTATGAATGAATTTCTTTTCTACGAATAGAAATTCTAGTAATCTATGCCTCAGGAGATTCAAAAGATTGAGAAGAACCAGGAGTCTTCTTTGTAGGAGATTCTATCTGTACTACCTCATCAAATTTAGATTTCAATATCTTGGCAGCATCACTGTATTTTGTTATGTAAGTCTCTACCCAAGATCCATTATCAAAAGCCTTTATTACGTAACTACGAAGATATCTAACAATCTCCCCTGTAATATATGAAGTTGATCTTACAACTATATCTTTTTTAGAAAGAAGAAGTGATTCTTTGATTCGAGAAACTATGGAACTTCCACCAGATAAATAAGCATATAAATATCTAGAGTTAACTTCACTAAAGGCATTATTGCAAAAAGAGGTAACCCCTTGTTTAGCAGTATTATAATCTATATCTTTATTCTGAATCATCCAATTATTAAGATATCTCTCCATAACCATTTTTATAGCATTCTCAGCATTTTCAACCAGTCCTGGTTCTCCACCTATGGAATTAAATGCACTCAGTATTATGTAATCAATTTCCTTATCAGATGCTCTTTCTTTTGCTGAAAGAGCATTGATGATATTCTTCATAAGTTTTATAAAATTTTCTGTTCCTAAAAATCCAGACGTGACAGCTATTTCAAAATAATCTTTTTCAAGAATTGTTGGAGGATTAAACGCCTCTTTATACATATCAGTATTATTACTTATTTCACTAAGTACCTGTTTTGCTATATCTAAGGAAGTTCCTGATTTATTAGACCACTCAGATATAGCACGTCCTAATTCCATAGCTTGTTTGATATTCTTTGAAAAACTAAGGAACGACAATATCTGACTTCTTATGTCTTCTTTTTCTTCAGGAGCTTCTTTCTTAAAAATATCTATCTCACCAATGTAAGTAGTATCTTCACTTCCACCAAATTCTTCTTTACCTTCAATAGCCTCATCAGATTCTTTCGAGGGGTTTTTATTTTCTTCCTCTCCTATAGCCTTTTCTAATTCTGCATCAAAAGGGTCTTCTAAAGCGACTCGAACCATCCCACTTATATCTGAAGATTGTTTCTTCCTTATTCCGGCCTTCATAGAAGCTACTTCTTTTACTTTGGCAGATACTTCAGGGGTTACTTCTATTTTTGTTGATTCTTTTATCTTTCCTGGATCTCCTGAAAATACTATTCCTTCTGCTATATCTGATATTTTATTCATATCCAGTTGAACAGTATTCATTCTTTCATAGTCGTTGATTTTCTTTTTTATAGCGGTCAGCCATTTTTTTAATGGGTTATATAAATCATCACTTTTTACCCATTCCTGGCCTTGTTGTGGCTGATTCTTATTCACAAATTCTATGAATTTACCGGCAAGCAGGGGACCTATTTGATCTTCACTCATTGCAGGCTCATTTCCCGGGGTTTCTGGTATTATATTTATTCCTTGAGGATTTATTATTTCCTGTCCCAGTGCTTCAGCTTCACGTATCTTTACCGGTAATAGGGGTGTAAGAAGTTTTTGAAGAGCAATATTTATAGTATTCGCTTTCTTGTGAAGTTCTTGATCTAATGATTGCATAGCAGTTTCTCCTCTCTCTTCTTTCGTTTTATACGTGATATGGGTCTGTGATTCATTTAAGAAAGCCCTGTCTGTATGATATTTTTCTTTATACCTTTTTACTATTTCTACTACTTTCTTTTTAGTTTCTACTCTGAAAGAATCTATTTTTACACCATTCTGAAATACATCTATCCAATAACCTACTCCTACTGAAGCTCCTGGTTGTACCTTCCTCACAAATATGTCTGTTCCTGCTCCAATCGATACTGACATTATTTAGATTCCTTTTCTTCTTTCTCTACTTCCTGCATTCTTTTTTCCATAGCACTTATGTCTATATCAGATGTTTGTACTACTTTAATATTACCGTTTATGGTTACTGCTCTCTTTGTATCAGCAGATTCGAAATCTTTTATATATTCAGGATAAAAAGAAATAATAGGCCTTGTAATAGGAACAATGGAACTTTCATGAGCCTTAAGTATTTTTTGAGCCTCTTCTAATATTTTATTTTTACCTTCTTCAGATATAAACATATCTATAGTGGGAGATCCTAATCCACCTCCCGATAAGTTAAATATTCGAGATTCCGGTTTCCTTCCCAAATCTTTGTAAATATATGCCTTACCATACAATCCTTTAGAAGCTGACATAAGAATTTCATAATTATAATAAGGAGAAAATTCCTTTTCCTCTTTAGGCTCTTCTTTTTCAGAAATATCCTTTTCTTCCTCTTTAGAAAGTTCCTCTTTTTCTCCACCTACAGGACTTTTTTCAATAAGACCTACATACTCTTTTTGTTTTTCTGCATACTCTCCCGACTTTCGAGAAACTTCAGATTCATAATAATCTTCGAACTCTTTCTTTTTAGATGCAGTAAACTCATTATCATCTAAAATATCCTGTATTCTCCAATAAATTTGAGATGATAGCTCATCATCAAAACTTCTTGTACTAAGTGCTTTATTTATATAATCACTAAAAGATTGTATTTTACTTTTTTCTTCTTCTGGAAGTTTTGATTCCTTCTGTACAGAAGGACCTATTATATTATTTTCTATCTCGGATCCTATAATAGAATTAAGATTTTCTAGTATGTCTTTATCGACTAAACTAAAATTTGATTTTTTATAGTTTTCTAGACTTTTAGAAACATTCTCTTTGTTTCGTAAACTCTTCTTTATAGAGGATTCTAATATCTTCAATTCATTTTCAAGATTTTTAACATACTCACCAGAAACGGCTCCTTCTTTTTTTGTATCAAAATAAAAATCAGGAAAATTCTTTAAAGGTTTCTTAATAGGTTTTTTTGATTTACTCTTAGATTCATCCTCAATATAGGTCATTCCAAAAAGATCACTTAATTCCTTATCTCTGCTAAGTACCTCTTCCAAGTTGCTTTGTGCATTAGTAAAAGCATCAAATATTTTTTTAGAATCAAGCATTCCGTTCTCTCCAGAGAAAGAACCTAAGTTGATAATATGATCATCAAGAATCATTCTATTTTTTACTTGAGTGGGATCCCTAAGAACGTCTGCAGAACTAGTATCTCTCAATATCTCTGAAAATACTTTAGATTTTAATGAAAAACTTATATCTCCTATATCCAATTTTTCGCCCTGCTGAAGATGATAGTCCATAGCAGCTTCCTTGTTTATGGGACTAGCTAACGCTTCAAGAGCTCTTGTCTTATTTAACCAATCAGGTATATCAACAGTCATTCCCTTTTTGTGTGTTCCTAAAGGAATCTCCTGTTTTACATAAACAATAGTATCCGTCTTAAAATCAGGAGTTAAGGAAACATCTACATACGTTATAATTTTATTATAATTATCTTTTAAGTATTTAAGCATTGAGGCAGTTACTTCTTTACCACCTTTGCCAGATACAATATTTTTAATGGAATCCAAACTTTTAAATATCTCAGAAGCATTAACTTGATCCCCAAGATACCTAGTTATATCACTTTTTGTATCCATAGGAACAAGAAATTGACCTGTCTTCGCATGAGGTTCAAAGTAAACAAAAGGAGTAGATAATATCTTCTTGTAGACTTCTTCTGTACGATCAGCATATATAAAAAGATTCCCAAAAAGAGGTATTGCTGAGTATATTCCTAAAAAAGGATCGTATGTCTTATTAGGCTTCCCATCTTTTGTTACAGGAGTTGTCATCTTATTTATATGATTCATCATTGCATTTATCTTCATTTGGTTTCCAGCAAATGAAGTAAACATGAACCAACCCTTTTCAGTACCTTCTCCAGTCTTTCCAAGAGTTCCATAGTAATCTTTATCAAGTTCTGCATCAAATAAGAACTCTGGTGTATAAGAAACAATAGTAGTTTCTTCCCCTGTTTTAGGATCTACCTTTTTCTTCTTTGGAAGATATTTTTCTATTACAGAAGTTATATTATCTTTTATTTCTTTTTTTATAGAGGGATTATAAGAACTCACAATCAGTCTTATTGTATTATTAACATTAGGAACTATAGCAATACTACCAGATTCTATATTATTTATAGAGTATAAAGAATCTATTAAATTATTTATAACTTCATCCTTATTATTTCCAAAACTCCCAAAAGGGATATTAGTTATAAATACGCCTGCTCTCTGAAACATTCTAGGTTCGTGTGGTGTCATTACAAAACTTCTCCAGTTATATCATTTTTTCCAGTTTATAAATAAGAGAATCGAGCTGATTGCTTAATCTTTTTTTATCTTGAATTGTTTTCGCTTCCTTAATACTATTATAAATAGTACCCATTATAGAAAGTATTGGCTGTAAATCATCAGTAGCTACTTTCAGTAACCTACCAGGTATTATTTCTGATATGGCATCTATGACATATGCTGTATCACAAGCAGGAGAAGTCACAACACTTTGCTCATAAAATTCCATATCTTTAAGAAGTTCTGCTACTTTTTTCCCTTTGAGTCGAGATCCCCTGTTGTGTTTTAAACAAGCACATATATCTGAATCCTTAAATATTTCCTTTCCACATATAGTGCAAGAACTGCTCTTTATAGAGCAACCCATTGAAGTTCCTACCCTTGTAGGATATGTCTGAAGTGTTCGGGCCACTCCAGGACTTTTCATTTTATCGATACCAAAAAGAAGAACCGCATGCATATCTTCATAAGGCTCCATTACAAGGGTAGCATCAAAAGCAAGTCCTATTGCTGCTTCAGGATTATTACTTTGATGATTAAGAAATATACCAGCAGTTCTAAAAGTAAGATATCGAGCGATTTTCCTTACAGGATGTTCTGCCATGATTTCATCATAGTTAAATAAATCTGCGTTCTTGTTCACAGCATGTTCCCATAATGCTTTTTTATTAAGAGTTCCATGAAAGTCACCAAAGTCTAAAGCCCTTGTTGTTGCATAAACATAGTTTTCAACAGTAGGAGCAATATAAAATTCTTTATGATTAACTTCTACTATCTCAGCTATTTTATCTTTTTCCTTTTTATTGAATTCAGTAAAAAGCTGGTATTTAATAGGAGTTGATACTGCTGTTCTCTCATTCATGGTGAAACCTCTAAAGTAAATTTCTTCTGCGAAGAAGAGAAGATACTACAATTTTTGTAGTATCTATAATTATAGGATCTATTTCCCTTATATCAATATTTCTTTTTTCAAGTATAGCTTCAAATATTTTATCTATAAATTCTTTAGGTAGACAATCAAGAGTTGAGAGTATATTATTCAAGGCATCTAAAGATTTATTTTCCTGAAAATCTAATCCATCTGGGTATGCTAAATAGAAAAGTCTTTCGGCATCTTGTTCATTTACATTAAATCTTTTCATAATGAAATCAACAAGCTGCTGCTTATCCATATCCTTTTGTATTCTAATATATACTATGATCTCTTTCTCTTTATTACTTGAAAGTCCCTTGTAGGTATAGGCACGTCTTTCTTTTAAGATGTTGTTGTTTCTCTTATTAACAAGAGATCCTATTTTTCTTTGTATGTAATTTTTGTAGTTCATATTAGAATATTTTGTTAAAGCTCTGTACTGTTGA
>Ga0315297_10000082_pt1 | contig 45726 bp, 60 predicted proteins | sample YL17G15_0_MG_FD_203628 | JGI IMG/M metagenome (GOLD analysis project Ga0315297, IMG submission 203628) | Sediment microbial communities from Yellowstone Lake, YNP, Wyoming, USA - YL17G15_0 | ecosystem: Environmental > Aquatic > Freshwater > Lake > Sediment | place: USA: Wyoming | collected...
CACGATACTTTCTCATTAAAACAGCCAAAGAAAGGTGATTTATCCAAATACAAGGAATTCCTTGAAAATGTTGGGAAGAGCCATGAAAATGGCGGAGAAACCGGCTCAACTGGCTGGCAATATAAGTTTAATCCAGATAAATCAGCTGAACTTCTTTTACGCAGTCAGACAACTGCCGTATCAGCCAGGACAATGATGTCTAAGGATTTGAAAATCCCAGGTAAGTATTTTACTATAGACAGGAATTTCCGTGTTGATGAAATTGACTGGAAACACCTTGCTGAATTTGACCAGGTAGAAGGAATCATTCTTGACCCAAACATGAATTTCCGCGGACTGCTTGGCGTGCTTAAGATGTTTGCAGAAGAGGTCGGTGGCGCAAAGAAATTCAAACTTGTGCCCGGATACTTTCCATATACTGAACCTTCGGTTGAGCTTCATGTCTACTTAGAAGGAAAAGGATGGGTAGAAATCGGAGGAGCAGGAATCTTCCGTCCAGAAGTAACCAAACCTTTGGGTATAGATGTTCCAGTTCTTGCATGGGGGCTTGGTATTTTACGTCTTTTCATGACAAAATATGGTGTAGGGGATATGCGCCAGGTTTATTCAACAGATTTGAAATGGATGCGGGAGTTCAAGTGGTAATATGCCAAAGATAGTTGTTTCAAAAAAAGAACTTGAAAAATTGATTGGTAAATCAATAGATGTAGAGCTATTAGGAGAAACTCTTATGAACTATCTTAAGGCTGAGATAGAAAAAATAGAAGGTGATGAACTAACAATCAAACTTGAGGACACAAACCGACCTGACTTATGGAGTGCAGAAGGACTGGCTAGAAACCTTAGAAATCTATTAGGAAAAGAAAAAGGATTTCCTTCTTATGAAGTAAAGAAGTCAGATTTTGTTGTTAATGTTGAAGAAGCTAAACTGAAAAACATCCGTCCGTTCATTGCTTGTGCCATAATCAAGTCAATCAAGCTTGACGATGAAGGAATAAAATCCCTTATGCAGATACAGGACAAACTTGATACAACCTATGGAAGAAAGCGAAAGCGAACCTCAATAGGCGTTTATGATTTAGGAAAGATAAAACCTCCTGTTGTTTACACAACAGCTGGCCCAGACGACGTCAAGTTTATCCCGCTTGGTTTTAACGTAGAAATGACTCCTCGAGAAATACTTGAAACCCATCCAAAAGGTATTGAATACAGGCACATACTTGAGGGTTTTGATGAATATCCGATACTTATAGATTCTGAAAACAATATTCTTAGTTTCCCGCCAATAATAAATTCAGAGCATTTAGGCAAGGTAACCAGCGACACAAGAGATGTCCTTGTTGAGGTAACTGGAACTGATGAACTTGCTGTTAATGCTGTTCTTAATCTAGTTGCAACAGCACTTGTTGAACGGGGCGGAAAACTTGAATCAGTGACAATAAAGTACAAACAATGCAAAAAAGAAGAGGTTACACCAATCCTAGAACCAACTGTTTTTGACATAAAGCCATCCTTCATCAAAAAATTAACCGGATTAAATCTTGATATGCGTCAGATTAAACATGTGCTCGAAAAAATGGGTTACGAAGTATACAAAACAGATGAGAACCATGACAGTATTGAAATTGAAGCTCCTTTTTACCGCACAGACATAATGCATCCAGTTGACGTTGTTGAAGATATAGCAATAGGCTATGGGTGCAACAATATTGAGCCAGTCCTTCCAAAAACACCAACCATCGGCGGTTTAAAAGAATCAACAATCAGGGAAGACTTAATCCGCGAAATAATGATTGGAATTGGCCAGCAGGAATTGTATTCTTTTACTTTTACAAACAAAGATGTACTTTTCAAGAACATGAATCAAAACGAGGAAGATGTGGTCGAGATTGCAAACCCGGTTACAATGAACTATACAGTTTTACGTTCCTCGCTTTTGCCTGTTTTGATGAACTTCCTTGCAATAAACAAGACAGTTGAGTTTCCGCAGAATATTTTTGAAGTTGGTGATGTAATAACACTCAATAAAAAGTCAGAGAACGGTACTGACCAGAAAAAACACCTTTGTTCAGTAATCTCCAGCTCCAGCGTTACATTTACTGAGATGAAGAGCGTTCTTGAATCACTAATGAAAAACATCAACAGGGAAGTTACAATTGAGCCGACAAAAAACCCGAGCTTTATTGATGGACGTTGCGGCGAAATAATACTGAACAAAAAATCGATAGGTATAATTGGTGAAATACATCCCCAGGTTATTGAGAACTTCGGCTTGGAAAATCCAGTCGCAGCTTTTGAAATATGTGTTGATTTGATATGAAAACAAGAAAAGCAACCAAAGCAGACATACCAGTACTAAACAGGCTTTCAGATGAGGTGCACAAACACATTTCTACAGTTTCAGGATTGCATATAACCAAAGCACAGCTTAAGGCAGAGCACATAAAATCTGGAAAAGAACTGAGGACAGACGAGTATTATGTTGCAGAAGTTGATGGAAAAGTAATTGGTTGCATCATTTTTGGCAAGAAAATTGAGGAGGACGAGTGGAAAGGCAGATACATTGAACTGCATCACATCATTGTTTCAAAAGAGCACCAGGGAGAAGGCATAGGAAAGGAACTTTTTGAGCTAGTAAAGAAAGCTGCATTAAAAAAGAAGGTTAACATACGGGCAGATACTAATTTTGAGAACAAATTTGCAATAGGATTTTACGAAAAGATGGGATTTGAACAGTTTGAGATAACACTTCTTTGGAGACACCGAAATGAGCGGAGCTAAGGGCAGCAGGACTGAGCGAGAACTTCTGCACATGTTTCTTGAAATTAGTTGGGGAGCTATACGTATCGCCGGCTCTGGAAAAACAGAAAGTGCCCCAGATCTCTTGGCAGGACATCCTGGCAAACTTCTTGTTATAGAATGCAAATCAAGTAAAAAACCAGCCATTTACATCAACAAAGAAGAAATCCTTAATGTTATGTCATATTCAAACAAGTTTGGTGGCGAGCCGTGGTATGCATTTAGGTTTAATCACATGCCATGGAAATTTGTACCAGCCCACACATTGCTTGCAAATAATAAGGTTACTCCAGAATTTGGTATCAGTTTTGAGATCTTAATTCTAAAAGACAAAAAAACAATGGAACAGCTCTAGCTTCTTACATAGTCTCCTATACCAAAGCCGGCTGTTATTACCCCAAGGATTACAAGTACTGATGCAATCATGTACAAGAACCAGCTAGCATTCGGCAGCGTATAAATTAGTCCACCAAGTACCAATAAAAATGCGCCAGCAATAACATCATTTTTTGCTAAGTACCTTAAACCTTCATGTTTCGAATTTTTCTTTGCCATCATCTCACCTTACAAAATCTAATAATTATTGCTTTAAATTGTTTACTTATCAAGAAGCCTCCGAAGGGATTTGCACCCTCGACCTACAGTTTACGAAACTGTCGCTCTTCTGGCTGAGCTACGGAGGCATTATAAAAATCACAAAGTAAGGCAGATATAAAAGGTTTTAGCCACACGTTGGTAATTTGGTTGCAATACTGCAGTAAACCTCTTGTACATAGTTTTCACAGCAGAATTTTACTAAACTTTCCCTGTCTGGTTCAGCTATTGCTGTTAATGAGATAAACTTGTCATGCATTTCACTTACATCAGAAGGTTGTTTTAAATCATCTTTCATGATAAAACATTCCTTGAATGTATTTATGTCCTGGCTTGATGTTCCGTCAATTGTATAATTGTACCCCATATTTTTTGCAGTGTCTGTGCAGTATTCCTCTTGGGTTGCAGGGTGGCCCTTTTTCCCCCAATATGCACTGTCTAATTTCATTTCTGGCGCTGTAGGTTTTGCAACTTCTTCTTTCTGGCCAAATGTTTTATTCAGTTTAAGCGAGATATCTCCGCCATAATAACTTAAGAAATAAACTACAACTATCATGATAGCTATGAAAAATGCGTAACCAACCATCGAACCTTTATTCATGATTTCTCTAATAAAACAGCATTTATTAAAGCTTATGGATTCAGGCTTATTATCTTCCTGCTTTTAGGTAGAACATTTTTTATGATTCCATTTTCAAGTTTACCGATGCCGAGCCAATTATTTTTGAATTTGATTAAAACATAAGCTCCTTCCGAACATTTGTCAAATCTTGCTGGTTTGACATCAAATCCCCTTACAAAATCCCAAATACTTGTTTCATCAAGTTCAGCAATGTTCTTGTTTGCGTGCGGCCCGACAATCTGCGCGCCCTCAACACTTAACCTTAGTCTATTGTTGTCAACCCTGCCGAAATAAAGCCCAATAGAATTTGCCCTTAACTTTTCGATGTCCAGCTCAAAAACATCCGTGTTTGTTATCCATATCTTGTTTTCCTTGCTGGTTTTTAATACGACAAATTCCTTTAGTATCTCTACATTATAACATTCTCTAAGCAAAACATCAATTTCCCGTATATCTTTTTTACTTAAGACTTGCATTTTAACTCTCTTTAACAAGTTTTGTGACGAAAAATCCTTCAGTGTTGTTATCCTGCGGATAAATTCTTATGCAGTTCTTTACAGAATTATCAAATTCCTTGCCTTCCCAGCTTGTGATTCCAGGCCTTGTCTTGAACCCAGTAAGATTTATCTGTTCAGTTTTTAATCCAAGCTTTCGTACAGCGTAATCAACGTTTTCCTCATTTTCTTCAGGTTCAAGTGAACAAGTGGAATAAACAAGCGTGCCTCCTGGTTTTAGCACATGCACTGCAGAATTAAGCAGCTGCTTCTGGAGATTACTTGCCATTTTTGATGCAGTTACGCTCCATGTCTTTATTGTATGCAGCGATTTCATTATTGTACCAGTTCCAGTGCATGGTGCATCAAGCAGTATCTTATCAAATTGCATATCTAGTGTTTTGAAAGCTCTGCCATCCATATATGATAATATGCAGTTCCTTACCCCGCAGCGCTGCAGATTGATGCGCAGCGAACTTAACCTGTTCAGCAGCTTTTCTCCTGCAACTATTGCTCCGCGGTTGTTCATCATTTGTGCCATTTGTGTTGTCTTTGAACCTGGTGCTGCAGCCATATCAAGAATTTTTTCGTGTTCTTTTGGATTCAAAACAACAGCAGGGATCATTGATGCAACTTCCTGGATGTAGATGTATCCAAGAAAATGTTCAAGCGTATTACCAACAACAAATCCCTTCTTTTGCGTAAAATAAAAACCATCCTTGTAAAACGGCACCTCAGCAATCGGCCACTCCTTGATTGATTCAAGAATTTGTTCCCTGTGTGCTTTCAGGGTGTTAATCCTGAACGCGGGAGGAAATGGTTTTAGGATAGCTTCTTTAAAGATTTCCCACTCTTCTCCGAGCAGTTTCTTGTATCGTTCAATATAGACTTCCTTGAATTCAGGCATTTCTTTCCACCAATGCTTTCTTTTTAAGAAAGGATTGTGCCATTAAAACGTTTTCCATCTAGAATTTGTTTGATATTGTTTACATCAGCATAGGTTATAACCACTTTTATTTTGTTGCGTTGACAAACACCTGCTGCAATCGGGTCAAAAACATAACTTCCGCTTGGAACAACTTTCCTTCCCATTATCTCAAAAAATCTTTTCCAGTTTAGCTTTGGGATAAATTTTGCATTTTTGTATTTTTTAGGATTTTTGTCATATACCCCTTTCACATTTGTTACATTTATTACCATATCAGCTTTCATCCCTTTTGCAATATATGCGGCATCAGTATCAGTTGTCCAGCCTGGCTTGTACCCGCCAGAAACATAAAGTCCTCTTTTCTTTCCTATCCTGAACGGATGTTCAGTTGTGAACTTTCCTTTTACCAGTTTTGCAATCAGGAAAGCATTGAGATGTGTTGCCATTATGCCGACTTCATGCGCTTCTTTGTCTGAGAGCCCAAGCTCAGCTCGCCGGTTTGCATAAACTCTTGCAGTTTTACCGCCGCCGCATACGATTGAGAACCTGTTTTTCTTCTTGTACTTGTTGATCAAGTTGCAGAATTTTTTTAAGAAATCTACGTCAAGTTCATCTGGCACTATTACTGAACCTCCTAATGAGAAGACTACATTCATACTGTCGTGTTTCCTCCGCCAACCAGCGATATTGCTAATGTAACAAATTTGGTTTGTACATTGTCATGCGTGTCCGTGCTGTCAATCCTTATGTTCCCGTTGTAGGCTCCTGAAGCGCCGCTTAGTGTTAAAATCACTTCAGCAGATTGTCCAGCTTCAAGTATTGCGATGTTTGATGGGCTTATCGAAACAATTGGTGCAATCCCTGAACTCGGGGTAAGCGTTATGTTGCTCATGCCGCCATTCCCGATATTATTAAGTGTAAGTCTGATATTTGTTCCAGAATCTTTTGAACCTGTGATATCTGCTGGTGAAATTGTGATTACTCCTAAGCTTTCAGCAACCACAAGATTAAGCGAAGCTGTTTTTATGAAGCCAATGCCAGCTAAAGTAACAACGCCGTTGTATGTTCCAGCTTCAGCCTTGTTAGGCACATTGAACTCGATTGTCTTTGTTGTCTGTGCTCCCCCTGCAACATTTGTAAGGTTTTTGTCAAATATTATCCATCCTTCAGGTATACCTGTTATTGATATGGCCGCGTCAACAATAGGTGTTTGTCCAGTATTACCAATTGTTGCTGTTATTGTGTTCCTGCTTCCTTGTTTTAAGTTCAGTGAACTTTGTGATAATGAGAATGATACTGAAGGTGGCGGCAGTACTGTTGCATGTATTGATATAAATGCATCAGAATTGCTCAGGTATATTATCCCTGATGCTGCTGTGGAACTTGAACCTGGAGCAAATGTTATTGTTACAGTGCCAGCAGAAGATGGAGGCAGATTTAATACCGTCTTGTCCACAACCACCCAGTCAGGCAGATTTGTCGGGGACAATATCAAACTGACATCTTTGTTTTCGTTGTTCTGTATTGTAACCGCAACTGTAGTTGTTGTACCTGGTCCAAGCTGTTTTTCTATGAATGAGGGAGAAACCGTCAAACTTGTTGTTTTTGGTTGCGACAACATCGTAAAAGCAATAGCGCTTACAACTACTGCCACGATGACAATCGCGATTACAAGATAAATAGGAAATTTCTTTTTGGGATAAGCATATTGCTGTGCGCCATATCCTGCATAACCTGGATAATATTGCCCTTGTTCCATTGCCTCACCTGTTATAATATACCTGTTACGTCTTTAAAAATTTAGTTAGCTCAGTTATTTTTACCTTTTTTTCTTCGCCGCTTTTCATGTCCCTTACAGTAACTTTGCTTTCCTGAAGGTCCTTTGGCCCGACTATTATCATTTTTTGCATCCCTTTGCTGTTACAGTATTCCATGTTTTTGCTTAAGTTCTTACCAGCAAGGTCAATCGCACATTTTATTCCAGCTTCTCTTAGGTTCTGGGAAATCTCGATTGCTTTTTCAAGCTGTTCTTTTTTTACTGCAGCTACAAAACATTCAACATTTGTTTTTCCAACACCAGCGTTCTCAAATAATCCAGCCTCATCAAGTATTTCAGTTACCCTGTCAACACCAATTGACATGCCTGTTGCAGGAAGTGCTTCTTTTCCATAAATACCAATCAAACCATCATATCTTCCGCCACCAGCTACTGTTTTCTTATATCCGCCGTACATGACTTCAAAGATTGGACCAGTATAATATCCAAGCCCTCTTACAAGACTGTAATCAATCACGACTTTTGCTTTGACATCAAACAGCTTAAGAAGTTTTTTTATCTCTTCAAGCTCAGCAATTGCCTCTTCTGAACCGGCAAGTTTGAACTTGCCCTTTGCAAATTCAGTTATCCTTTCCACATTCCTTGGAGTTGCTACCTTTTTCAGCTCTTCAATAACCCCTTCTTCTCCGATCTTGTCAAGCTTGTCCATTGCCCGCATTACAGCTTCTTTTTTCTCAGCGATTCCAAGCTCATCAATTAGGAGGTTCAGCAGCTTTCTGTTGTTCATCCTTATTGTAAGGTCTTTTAATCCAAGTTCAGATAAAGCAGAAACAATACAGGCAACACATTCTGCATCAGCAATCATTCCTGTAACTCCGATTGTGTCAATGTCTGCCTGCACAAATTCCCTGTATCTGCCCTTTGAGATGTCTTCGTATCTCCAGGCCTTGTCAATCATGTATCTCTTGAATGGTTTTGGCAGTTCTGGGTTTTCTGCAACAACTCTTGCCATCCCTACCGTTAAATCAAATCGCAATCCAAGCTCCCTGTTGCTCTTGTCCTTGAAATAATAAATCTGGTTTTTTGCTTCTTCCCCGGATTTTACCTTAAGAACATCCCAATCTTCGAAAACCGGTGTATCCAGCGGTTCAAAGCCATAGCGTTCGTAGATTTTCCTTATAGTATCCACTACAAATTGCCGCTTTACCATTTCCTGCGGTAAGAAGTCCCGCGTTCCTTTTGGTGCTCTAAGTTCCATAGATTTATCTAAAATCTCAAGGCTTTTATTCATTTTTATCACCCATTTCAAGTATGGTTATTGCCTCAAGCGCAACTTTTATTGCGTTTTCAACCCCTTCTTTAACTGCTTCTTCATCAACCAGTTTATATATTGAATCTGGATTTTTTGCAACTTCTTCAGGAGGTTCAGGCGTATTCACAACCAAAACAGCTCCTGCAAAAATCTTTCTTAATTTTGCTATCGCAAACACAGCTGAACACTCCATTTCTGAGCTTACGAAATCTTTGCCAGCAAGTTTCACAAAATTCTTGGCGGGTTCATAAAAGGCATCGTGTGTTCTATTGACACCAACAAAATATGTTAGCCCGAATTTTTTGGCAGCTCTTACAAGTGCTTTGATAATCTGGCTATCAACTGCTACTATACCCCATACTCCATATTCTTTTGTGGTTCCGTCTCCGCAAAAAGCCGCATTTGGTATTACCAAATCGCCTGGTTGCATCTCTTTTAACAGTCCGCCACACGTACCTATCCTGATTACGGTCTTTGCTCCAGCATTTGCAAGTTCTTCTACAACAATTGCAGCGCTTGGACAGCCCATTCCTGATGTTGCTGCTGTTACTTTTATCCTGTTATAGTTTCCACTGTAGCTTACAAGACCTCTGTTTGCCGAAAGCAGTTTCCCGTTTATCCTTTCAGCAATCTTTTTAGTCCTTCCAGGGTCACCAGATAACAAAACGTACTTTTCTATCTTTTCAATTTTTAAGTGTGGCTGCATCATTTGGCATCATCCCTAACTATTTTTTCTATTCCATAAATGTTCTTTACATCCTTACCAATCTGGATTGTTCTTATCCCAAGTTTCTGCGCTGGTTCAATATCTTCCCTGTAAGAATCTCCAATAACTGTAGCTTGGTTAGATTCGCAGTTGAACTTTGCCAAAACACCTTTGAACGCAGAAAGATTTGGTTTTCTATCATCTGGTTCTCCTGTAAACACATCTTCAAAGGTATCTTCTAGTCCCAACAGTTTAAGCACGCGTTCAGTCCATATCTTTGGCGCAGATGTCAAAACAACCCGTCTGCCTGCAATCCTTTTTAAGAAATTTTTCAAATTTTCGTCGTACTTTACATATTGTTCAGGCTGTATGTCCCAGACTTTGTTGAAGTATTCTTCTCTGCTTATCCCAAATTCCTTTTCAACACCAATACTTATTTCGCCACTGTATTTTTTGTCGATTTTTGCTCTTGTTTGTTCTGCTTCTTGTTCTGAAACACCAAGCTTTTCTTTTAAGAAGCTGATGCTATTCCTGTAAACTTCCTCTAAAAGCCCCGGATTAAAGCCATAAAGGGTTCCATCCATGTCAAAGATATACAATTGCTCGTCGAGAATCTCAAGAAGTTTTTTATTGTAGTTCAAGCAAAGGTCCTTTACTCCTTCCTTGTTCTCTTCAGGTATACTCGCCCACTTAACAGGTTCGTTCCAGTAAGGGATTATCTGTCCATCTTCTGTTTTTCTTCCATCTACGCCAAGAAGGTCTCGTAGTTCTATCCATTCATAAAATTTGTATGTCTTTTCTGCTGATGCTGGCGCAGATCCATTTATCTTGTTAATTGCATCCTTTCCCCAGACACCAAGATAAACTCTGCTGATTTCAACTCCAGCATCTCTTAGCAGTTTTATTACCTCAACCATTGTATCTCCGCAAAAGGAGCCAACATCAACCAAAGCAACTTTTTCAAATTTTTCAGATAAATCCTTTAGTTGTTCGTTCAGGCTCTCATCGCCAGGTCTTGCGCCTAGACCGATAATGTTCCCATTGCTGTCAATAATTCTGCATACACTCAGGTAACCCGCCGTTTTGCCCGGTTTAACGTATACGTCATCAAGTGTTATTACAGGGTTTCTTTCGCCAGCTATTCTTTCTGCTAATTGTCTAGAAAGCTCTTCTGCGTCTAAACTCTCTTTTGCAACATTTTCGGGCACATACTGCCAGAACTCGTTCAGAAACTCTTCCTCAAGCTTCCGTATCTTTGTTTTAGTCTCATTTCTAATTATTTTTTTGTACCTATTCTCTAGAGTAGGTACAATATCCTTTGTTACCAAATAGGTGAACTAAATCACCTTTTTCTTCATTTTCCATTCTTATCACCTCTATTTGTTTTTATGTTGACAGAACAATCTGTTAAGAAAAGTGGGTCCCGGGGCGGGAATCGAACCCGCGTCCAGAGGGATCTGCCAGTTCCGCCAACGCTTTGCGTTAGCAAAGGGCTGACCACAGCCTCTAATTCTGCCGTTAAACTACCCGGGACAATGAATACTAGTATGAACTAAATCACTTAAGCATTTAAAAATTGTGACGACTACGAAAATCTCAGAACTTCCATTATTTATGAACTAAATCGCCTTTCATGGTTATCACTTCATTTAATGAAGTATTTGTTCTATATAAATCTTTCTACCGCTTTTGGGAAAAAGTTAAGCGTAATCTCCTCTGTCGTAAGTACAGGCTCCATATCTGTTATCACATTGAAAAATTTGTTTTTCAGGGATTTCATTATTTCCTCTACTTTGCTTGGATGATCGCTTACTACCCAGAAATACATCTCTGGCTTTCCAACTGTTTTAAACGCAAGATGCACATCTTTTATGCTACTTATATAATCAGCAACATGTTTTTCCATCTCATTTGTAAGGTGCCTGAAATTTACAAAAACGAGATAACTTATCAAGCCAACTTTTGGGTATACAACAAATGGGAAATATCTTACAATTACTCCTTCTTCAAGCAGCTTTTTCATTCGGTTTCTTGTGGTTTCCAGCGATGCCCCAACTGCGTTTGATATCACACTGTAAGGCGCAATTGCATCTTTTTCATTGAGAAACGCCAGTATCTTCTTGTCTAACTTATCTAGCACATAGCGCTTTGAATAATCAGGTTTAGCAGGCACGAACTTGTAGTCAAACTTGAAGTCAAAAATCTGATGATTTATCTTTAGTCTACGTACAAGCAGCTTTGCCTCATACGAATCAAGCTTATCCCCCAGTTCCAAGATGATTTCATCAAGCACTTTTTCAAAATCCTGCGGGCTTTTTGCAAGGAGTTGGACAAAAAGGTCAAATTTGCCAAATAAGCTTGTTGCCCAGACAACACTAGGATGACTCTTAAAGTACAATTTTATCTTTTCTTCCTGCTCTTTTGTTGCTTTTAGCTTGATGAATAGATCGTATGAATCGATTCCAAGCTTTTCATAGTCAAGAATTGGGAAGAACTTCCAGATTATCCCATTTTTCAGTAGTCTTTCAATCCTGTACGTAACTGCATTCTTGCTTAAACCCACATATTTTGCTATTTCTGAGGCAGTCAAGCGCGAATTCTCAAAAAGCAGGTAAATTATCTTCTTGTCCTTTAAGTCAAGTTTTTTAGGCATATATGTATATAATGAAATATTACTTATATATCTTTTCATTTTTCTCAAAAATATGAAGGAAAGTTTTATTATATGTTGTAATGTTACTACTTCATAGTTAAAATGATGGGGTGACAAAATGGAAATTAATCCAAAAAACACAGCATTGATTGTAATCGATATGCAGAATGGATATTGTTCAAATGAAGGAACATTTGCAAAGGAACTTGGCTTTGATATCTCCCAAATGCAGGAAATTGTTCCAAAACTTAAGGAATTCATTTCTAATTACAAACAAATCGGTGGATTGGTGATTTATACCAGGCAGATAGAAGGTGAGGAGTCCCCCGAAAACATGAAAGCACTATATGAGAGAGGTCCGTTAACACCGATGTGTAAACGTGGCTCATATGATGCCGAATTCTACGAGGTAAAGCCTGGAGAAGATGATCCAATCATCGAAAAACACACCTGGAGCGCTTTTAGCAACCCCAAGCTTGAAGAAATTTTGAAGGAAAACGGGATTGAGAATGTTATTTTGGCAGGTGTTTGCACTGATGTCTGCGTGAATGACACCCTTGCTGGAGCACTTGAGCGCGGATACAACATAATTGTGCCAAAAGACCTGGTTGCAACTGACGGACGTGAATGGAGACAGGCCTTGCATAACATCTATCTTCAGACAAGCTGGCCAATATTGCGGGCGCACGTCCACGATTCAAAGGATATTTTAAACTATTTGGAGAAGGGTGATTAAAATGGAAAATAAACGGGAAATAACAAAATTTTTCAAAAAGTATTTTGAACGGGAACATGAGCTTGGCGCAGCATACGGACTGAATCAGTTCTTCCACACGCTAGATTCAGAATACCAGATTTTTATAGAAAGGTTTACATCATCGAGATATCCTAGAAAAATTGCCGTTTCAAAAGACAGTTCAGTATTTTACAATCCAGAACCTTCTGATCTGGTGAACCTTGTAAGAGAGAACTTCCAAGCAGACTCCAATGTAGAAATTGTTTTTGATGAAGGCGAAGTAAGGGATTACAATAGTCAGTTAGACAAATGGCGCAATAATGGAGATTTGAGAGCAAATGTAACGCTTAATCTTGAGTTCAAGCCAATCAAAGTTGGTGATAAAGAATTTGAGGTGTATATGAGCTCAATAAAAAGCGAGGCTGAACAAATTCGAAAGGAATTCTGGAACCACCATGTTGAGTTCAAATACCCAATCTCGTACAAGATAATTATTGATGGCAATGAGTTTATGCAATTCAGAAGATTACCGACTCATTTCGGGATAATACTAGGGGTTAGCCCAATAACTTTCAGTGGGACCAACGATGAGATCGTTAATTTTGCAGAAACAGTGGACAAGACAATAGAAGCATGCTATCAAAGGACGCGTGACGATAAAACATGATAGAAAACATTTTGGAAAAAAGAGGACTGATATCATGAGAACAAGAGAAGAACTTAAAGAAATTGCACAAGAAGAGTTTTTGAGGCAACAGCAAGAGAAGCTTACGATGCCGCGTGATGGTTGTCAGATTATTAATGAAACTAAAGAATCATTGTTTGCTCGTTATAAACCTAAAATAAAACTCGGTGAAGGAACTCAGTCTCAGGAGCTTTTCCCAGATGCGCCTATATATCCTTACGCTGTTGTGAATGAGGAGCTAAAGAAAATGTATACAGCAAAAATCAAAAGGGTTGGTAACCCCAAAACCGAGGCTGTCATAGCAGCATTAAAAAAGATGGCAGACAAAGACAACAGAGTTTACATAACATATAACAATTTAGTAAATGCCCAAAAATCTTAGAAATCTTTCTTTGAATGTTTCAGGCTCTAATGTCCTGAAATCCTCGCCAATTAGCTTTGCGGCGATTTTCTTTATAGCTCTTGCTGCTGGTGACTCAGGATAAGAATACACTACTGGTGTTTTCTTTGCGATTGAGCGCTTAACATTTTCATCTTCAGGTATCATCCCGATTACTGGCAATTCAAGGAATTCTTCTACATTTTCCTTGGTCATTTCCCAGTCGCGGTTATTAACGCGGTTTAGTACCACACCCAACGGTTTTATGCCTATTTCTTTCGCGTATTCATATGCCTTAAGCGCATCAGTAAGAGCATGAATCTCTGGATTTGTTACAATTACAAGCTCGTCTCCGGCATGGAGCGCCTGCATTGCTTCCCTTCCTAGCCCAGCCGCACAATCAATTAAGACAAATTCTGTAGTCCCAATGAATTCATTTAAGACATCAGCAAGTTCTTTTTTTTGTTTTAGCTTCATGTGCTTCATGCCAAGACCTGCGGGTAAAACCTTTAATCCAGAAGCATGCAGATAAACAGATTCTTTTACTTTGTTCTTTCCAGCAAGAACCTCATGTAATGTTACAGGTAATTTTGGCATACCAAGAAGAATCGAGACATTTGGCGTGCTTATGTTGCCATCCACCACGATTACATCGCGCCCATATTTGTGGATTGCAGCTCCAAGATTTACTGTAAGGGTTGTTTTACCTACCCCGCCTTTACCTGATGCAAAAGTAATGAATCTGACCGTTCATATCACCCTATTTGTTAATATAACTGTTCTCTTTTTATAAGCTTTTATAAAACATCCTTCTTCCGCAGGCGCTTCTTTCTAAGAAGGGCCTTATGGGACCGGTGGGGATTGGACCCACGACCCCACGGTCTTCAGCCGTGTGCTCTCCCACTGAGCTACAGTCCCGGTACTATCCACAATTCAAACTTGTTTTAAATCTTTTTGCAAACCAAATCGAGATAGCTTCACCACTACGTAGAGATAACTTTTTAAATGATTGGAAGCTAAAATATTAAGGTGCTTATTGTGAAAAAGAGGTATGACACACTCATATTTGACCTAGACGGGACGCTGGTAGAGAAATCCCCAGATTTCGTAAAATTCTGGTCAAGGACGATTTTACAGGAACTCGCGGAAAAATACAAAATTAAAGATATAAAAAACATTTCTGAACGTGATGTTATAAAATATCTTGTAACAGGATTGCAGAAAGTTTTGGGAAAAGATGTAACTGTAATATTCAAGCCAAAAGTCAAGAATTTAGAGCCAGATTTTATTATCAAATTTGGAGATGAGACCCTACTTTTTGGAGAACTTGTTTTGCAGTCAAAAGGTAATGAAGACGAAAGGAAATTACAACTTAAAACCTGGGGCATTGATCCACAGGAGTTTAGTTCATACTGGCGAAATAAAACACTAATCAAGTACAGGGAACAATCAAGTTATTGTTTTGCTGATGTTCTTGTTCTGAAAGAACTGGACGGACAAAACGTATCGCTGGGAATTGTAACTGACGCACATAAAGAACTCGCAAATATGGAGCTTAAACTTGTGAAGAGATATGTTGGCAGAGACTATTTCGAATCTGTTGTTCGTACCAAGGATTCAGGATTACCAAAAAAACCAGCAAAAGAAAGCATTGAAAAATGTATTGAAGAACTTGTTGAGCAGGGTCATGTCATAAACAAAAAAAGAATAGCTTATGTTGGTAACGAGGATGTTGATATGTGGGCAGCAAAAAATGCAGGCATAGACAGCATCCTAATTAGAAGACCTGGTTATGTGAATACTGAAAAGCCAACCATATCTTTGGGTAGCCTTTGGGATTTGCTTGATTACATAAACTTAAAGAAAAAACCACGAAATCCATTGCATTACAGGAAAGTTCATCAATAGAATCTATTAAATTCTTTTTTTACATCTTCAAGCTTTGGCGAAGAGCTTGCACCCAAATTTTCTGATTTTAGTTTAGCGCAAATTATCCCGAATTCACATGCTTCTTTGTCGTCCATTCTATTAATATGCCCATAAAGGAATCCAGCCGCAAATGCATCCCCGCAGCCACTTATATCAACAATGTTACCTTTCACGATAGGAACATCAATCCTTTTTTCTTTTGTAACAATTGTAATGACATCAACTCTTTTTACCAGAAGTGTTTCAAGCCCGCACTCCATTACTGTTTTGATTGATTCTTCAACATCACTTGTATTGCACAACCTTAACAGTTCAGCTTCAGTCGGGAAAAAGAATTTTAAATTTTTGATTATGTCTGTTACATCTTTTAATTCATTTGTTGAAAAATTGTATCCTGGGTCCAAAGTTACGAATTTATGCTGTTTTATGGCTTCTCTGCAGACATCTGGGTTTGTGCCGGAAAGATGCACGATTTTTGCACTGTTCAGGTATTCTTTTTTCAGATGCTTACGTTCTAAGGATAGATTTGCTCCGCCATAAGAATGCATTTCCTTTTCGTCATTAACCAATTTGATAAGTACCAAACCCATTTGCTTGTCAGTTTTTGTGATATTTGAAAAATCAATGCCCTCGCTGTCAAGAAAAGGTCTTACAGTTTCTAACTCACCAACACATCCTACTATGCCGGACCTTAAACCAAGCCTGCTAAGCGCAACAGCAGTGTTTGTTGCTGAACCTCCAAATGAGAACAAGACGTCATCTATAAAATTCTGGTTTTCTGGATTTAATTTAACTGTCAAATCCCTGTTTACTTTTCCAATAGTTATGATATCCATACAAAATCACTTGGTTAGATAAATCCAGTTCCTGATTTGTTTACTGCTGCTTGGACCTCATCGCCCCTGATTTTTTTGCATTTCTTCAGGAACCTGCTAAGGCCAGTTTCTAAATCCTTTTTTGTGAAAAATGTCATGTCACCGACAGCCCCTGAACCCTGCATCCTCGGAGGCTGGCCAAACTCGCCTTTTTTTATGAAACGCATGACATTGTTCATATTATAAATGCCGTCACTTCTTCTGAGATAAACCCTGTAAACATCTTTTTGGACGCCATCTGTGCTTTCTACCTGAGGTACCCATACCGCGATAAAACCAGACCTGTTCTGTTCAGATAGCCTATTGACTATAGAAACACCCAAGGATACAACATAACTATCTCCCTTAGCTTCGATTTTTGATTTTTCGACTTCGTAGAAATAAGAATTCAATTTTTCCATCCGTTCTGTTTCTTGTCTATGCAGTCTTTTAATTATTTTTCTTCTTTCACCTGAAAGAGGTTTACCGAACGTTGGTATTATACATCCAGGTTCACACAAATCATCGATGCTATTTGTTCCTCTTAACGACTTTAAGACTTCAGAGGAAAGTTCAGGTAGAGCATAGCCAATAAGTTCCATCCAATCTTTTAGATTGTTTATTTTGCAATCATTTTCCAGTTCATATGCTTTTTCTATAATTGCCATAACTTTTTTATCAGGTTTGTTACCACCGCTTTCAAGATGGGCTTTGTCTCCCATTAGCCCAATTGCAACAAAAGGTACAACTTCATCGGGTTTTACTGCAAATTTGATTCTCCTTGAAGCATATTCAAGCATTTTGTACACAAGAAATGTTGCAGGTATCTGATAACTTCCCGAATTTATGTCAAGAAAAGGCTTATCTTTAACACTTCTGAACTCAATATCCAGGTCTTTTGCTTTTCCATTGGCGTCATCTGGTCCCCAATAATCCTCAAAAAAATCTTCTAGGCTGCCACTGGCTGTTCTTTTTTTAACATTTACTACCTTTCTACGCAGATGATGGTCAACTGAAACTACTGGAGCATCTATCATCCCTGAAAGATTAAATGTCCTTTCGCAAAATGAACCCGCTAATCTCAAATCAGTTGGTATTATCAGAGCACCACTTTTTTTAGGCATTTGTGATGCTATGCATTCTATGTCGCCATACACATATGAAGACATGCTTTCTTTTTTGATTTCAGCATACGCGAAGAATTTTTGTTGCGGATAAAGACGAGGTTCACTACCTTCTTCGACAGGTCCGTCCTCAAAAAACATTTGTAGCAGTTTAGATGCCATGTACCCATCAGGGTCATGATGCGTTATATTAAAAACAACCCACTCTTTCTCTTTTGCATATGCTAACATTTTGGCTCCAGCACACAATTTCGGGTACATCTCCTTCGCCCTTGTGAATGTTTTAATCCATGGCTTCCAGTTTATATCGCGATTTATTACATCGTGTGGTACGCCACAACTTCTGCTTATATACACTTTGTTAGACATTTTTTAGCCTCCAAACGTTTTTTGTTCAATTTTTAGCCACGTCTTGAACTCTCGGAGCAATTTTCCATAATTTACTTTTCTTTTGTATTTTGAGATTAGTTCAATGAATTTGTTAACGCTAAACATTGCGAACTTGATATTTAACAGTGCAGGATTCTTTTTTGACGCTTTTACGATTGCTTCTTTTATTTTTGCCCGCGTCTTTATGCTTCGCATCGCATCTCCGATGGTTATTCCCTTTTTTGAGATTATACTTTTTATTGCAGGACTTTTCCTGATGTTCTTTGACAATTCAAGTCTGTCCTTGCTTCTGTTGTAGTGCATTAACTCCAAGAATCCTTTTTCAGCATGTGGGTCGCTGACCCAGTATTTCAGAACTTCAGTTATTCCGAGTATGCGCCTGTTCCTCTTTAGGTTTTCCCCTTCTCGCATTGGCGCACAGTTTATGATTATGTCTGCTGCTTTGAATGATGTTGAAGGAACCTTAAGATCATTTACAATTCTGTCCCAGACATCATATGCTGAACTTCCGTGGACAGTTCCCATGACTACGTTTCCAGCTGCCCCGATTCTCATGGCTTCAAAAAGAGCTTTAGCTTCTTCGCCTCTTACCTCGCCAAGTATCAACACGGATTCCCCTAATCTTAATGCGTTTCTTAATGCTTCGTCTGCAGTTACTTCGTACGCTTCCCTTTGTAGCGTTGAACGTATCCTCAGGTGCTGGATGTTAAATCCGATATCCCTAAGTTTTTCAATAGGAAGTTCCGGAGTATCCTCTATTGTGATGATTCTGTAGTTCTGCGGGATTTCCGTGATTAAGCTGCCAAGAAATGAAGTCTTACCTGAACTTCTTGGCCCTGTTATAAGAAAACTTTTTTGCCCGTCAATCAAAAATGAGATTAAACCAGCAGCTTCAGCTGTAAGCATTTTGTTTTTTATGAAATGCTGCAATGTCCACGGCTGTACTGCGTGTTTTCTGAATGCAAAACCTGTTCCAGCAAATGTTATTGGTTCTGTTACTCCGGCGATTCTTACTCCTTTATCCTTCAGTTCTGCGTGTAAAACCGGATAGGATTCATCAAACGGTCTTCCTGACAGCATCCTGAATCTTGTTGAAAGCTTTTCAAGTTCTTCTGGTGCAAGGATAATGTTTGTAACGCATTCTTCATATTCCTCATGGTAAACATAAACATGCTTGTCACCCGGCGAATCAATGTAAATATCCTGTAATTTTGGGTCCTGGAAAAGTACTTCAACAATTCCATATCCAAACGAGTATCTCTTAAGCGTTTGTGCGAGTTCCTTCTTCTTTTCAGCAGTTAATTCTGGTGCAACTTCATCAACAAGTTTTTCGCATATTGCATCCGCCCGTTTTAGATCAAATTCTTTTTTGCTCAGTTTTGCAAAAGCTTTGTTAAGGATCATTAATTCATTTTTTGTAAGATTAAGTTCATGTGGTGTTATATGGTAAACTGGGTATGGCTTTCCTGGAGTTCGGTATAACCTTACGTCTGAGCCCCCTATCTGGTATTTCTCAATTATTTCTGCATCTTTTGGTATTGGGTCAGTATAGTATGAAATAAACCCTGGGAATATCTTGTCCCTGAATATTATATGATAAAGCTCAGATTCGCTGTATTTATCTTTGTACTTGTCAACCCATGTCCATATCTCGGTTTTTTCAAAAAGTTTTCTTACTTTTTCAAAATATGCTTTATCATAACTGCATGGTTTGATTCCCATCAGATGGAGCACAGCTCCAATTGGGTCTTCCTCAAGCTTGAACTTTAAAATTGAGTTTTTCTCAAAGTCTTCGTCACATAGCTTTGGTGGTTCTGGTATTTGTCCCACAGTTGTAATATACTCTTTTAATAATTTGAAAGAATTCTCGTCAAAGACCTTCTTATAGCTCCGCTGGAATATCATGTTGTCTATGCCGTCAACTTCCTTAATTTTTTGGAAAATCCTTCTAAAACAGGTTATGTTGCCTAGCGAGGAGTTGTTAGCACAGTGTAAGCAATTTATGACCAAAAAGTTCTTCGTTCCTATTTTAGTTATCTCATGTTCGCAAACCAATACAAAGCACCCCTCTAAAGTGACTACATCCTAGTGATTAATAAACTTTGTTGTTAGATAAGAAAAACCTATTTTTTGAGCCATTTAAACTTTTTTCTTCTCTTTTTAGCCTTCTTTTTTGGCTTTTCTTCAGCCCAGAAATCAAAAACATTACCTATTTTCTCTTCAGAATAGCCAATTTCTCGGGCCATGCGTCTGATTTCCTTTATTTTGAATCCTCTTCTCTCCAGCGCCTTTTTCAAACCAAGGATATAATCCTCTTCTTTTCTCGTTTTTATTACATTTTCCTTGATTTGTTCTGCAAAAATTCCTGCTCCAGTCATTGCAGCCCGTATGAATATGATTATCAGGAAACCGCTTAAGAAATATAAGAAAATCAGCCAATAGCTTTCCATCTGTACTATCATTAATGTGTTAAAAACAATTACAATACAAATGACGAAAAAAGATATTTCAACAATGTACAGCCATTTTTTCTTGAACACCCCAAAAGCCCTGGTTGCAGCTGTTTCGCCGCCAGCTATGCCCAAGACCAGTCCCATGGTTGCAAGTATTTGTGTTATAAGTTCTGTCATCTTACACCTTATAGTTTAACTACCTCAAAACCTTTATTCTTTGCCCACTCAACGATCCTTGATTTGTTGTTTATCCCTTTCCAGTCTATGAGTACATATTCCACAGCTTCCTTGCTCTTTTTGACCATCTGGTCAAACATTACGTCATCCATGTTTTCGCTCTGGTATTTTGGGAAAATATGCCCGATTGCGAACTCACCGTCAATTATTACCTTTGTAAATTTATCCGGATAATGTGTTCCTCCAAAAGCTATCCCAATCTTTGTGAATTTTTCATCTTTTATCTTTTCAAGCGTCTTTTTTACAGTTTTTGCAATCAACTCAGCAGGCGCTTCTTCCTGCCATTCCTCTTCGCTTGAGCCTATTTCTACAAATAACACAGGCTTTTTGAAATGCGTCGGCCCATGGTGCGTTGCTTCAACTACAACCTGGTACTTTTCCAGCTCAGGCTTTGCTCCCTTTAGGTCGTTTAGCGTCTGCATATAGATTTTCTGCAGGCTTGGATAAGTATACGAAAGCTCTTTCGGGTTTCCGCCATAGCTTGTGTCATTGCTGAAAACACCTGGGAAATGCGAAGTCAGGCACGGCATTTTTGACTCAGACTTATGCGTTGAAAGGAAAATATACGCATCTGAATCAGGCAGCTTGTTTATTTTTAGGATATCTTCCTCACAATAATGAACTTTTAACCTAAGTTTTTCACATTTTCTCGCAATGTTCATTCCTGCAATGTTTTTCTTTGAGGTTACGAGCATTACCATAAATCTATATATCCAAGTCCTTCCTTAAAAATGTGTTAAAATAGCAGTTGTTGTCATTATAAAGTTAAAAAGATTTATTAAGCTGCACTGCGTATAGTTATTAAGGGGGCTCAAAAATGCCAGATAAAAAGACGCTTGAGGAAAGGGTAGAAGATGCTGAACCAGCTAGACCCTGGAGTGATATTGATCTTCAAAAAAGTAGGGTTTATCACGACAAGCTCCCAGATCGCGTAGACCGTATTTATGAACCCGATATGGTTTTTGATTTAGCTGACGCGAAACACAACATGTCCATTAACAGCGATTATGAAGAAGTGATGAAAAAGGATCCAAAGTTGGGAAATGATAAAAAAAATGCATATGTGGATGCTAAATATATTATTTGGTTATTTGAAGAAGCGCGCGACTACTTAAAAGACCAGTTACAGGACTCTACAGTCAGAAATAAGAGAGAGATTAGGAAAGCAGTAACTTACATGAACCTTCTTGAAAGCAAATACATGTCTCTTGCATGCAGCTTTGTTGAAAAAGAAGGCTATTGTTTGGCTAGGCTAGAAGATGAAAAAGACAGGCATGCAAAGAAAAAACAGATATTGACAAACAAAGAAAACAACCGCATTGACGAAGTTAAAAAAGGTAAAGGTGTCCTTCAAAAAGTTGCGGTTAGATTAACTGAAGCTGTAGTGCCAATTGCTACTTATCTGTCAACACATGATGTCATAAATAACGAAACTGCGAGCATTTTGATTTCAATTTTTACAGTACTTCCTTCTTTTGGATTAGGCGAATACTTGCTCACTAAAATAGAAAACAGTCTTATTGAAGATGTACGCGAGGAAATCAGGCCTGAATTTGAAAAAGAAGATAGAACAAATGACCAAAAAGAGGAAAGGATAAAGAGCGAGAAACTTGAAGCATTCAGAAAGAAAGCCGACGATCCAACTAAGCAGCTTTTGGAAACATTGAATGGTTATTTCCCAGAATCAGTTTATCTTGTCAAGAAGGGTCAAAAATCCACGTATAGTGTTGAAACTGGATTAGCTAATTTAGACACGATTTTGAGCTTGCCTACAAATCCTTGAACGTTCAAATTTTTGGTCTAATTCAGAATTTATTGTTTTTGGTAATTGTAATCCAAACTGTTCTGTTGTCTGCTGCAAATCTCCAACTAGCATCTCTAATTGGCTAGACAAGGCTGCAGTCATTACATTATCCTTGACAAGCACAAGGTTCCGGTGGAATTCCCTGATCTCTTGGATTTTTTGAGGAGAAGGAAAATTTTCCTGATTGTAGCCTTTAAGCTCGTTGATATAACCTTGGGCCTTTTTTATCATACCCGTTACTTTTTCCTGATAGTCTTCCATAACATTATCTATTACACAGTGGTGATTTAAAAATGTTTTTAATTATCAATAAACTTTAAATTGCGAGCATAGTAGAAATTGCTATTAGCATAGCCCCGTAGTCTAGTGGTCAAATCCATTCTAGAAAACGAGGATGGAGACTAGGGATGCCAGGCTCTGGAAGCCCTTTGCAAGCAAAGCGCTTGCGGAAAACTGGAGTCACCTGGATACGGCGGTTCGAATCCGCCCGGGGCTATATTTAAGAGTAGAATTTAGATGACAATTAAATTTAAAGATTACAGTTTTGGAGCGACTTCTGCAGTTATAACAAGTTTGGCGATAATCATTAGTTTAAGCAGAGTTGTTAGTGCAAAAATAAGTATAATCACCGCTTTACTCGTTATTGCAATAGCAGATAATATTTCAGACTCTTTTGGGATCCATATATACCAAGAATCCCAACATGTACGTGCAAAAGAGGTAAAGAAAACAACATTGTACAACTTCTTAGCAAGATTATTGGTTGTATCGATTTTAATACTGTTTATACTGCTCTTACCGATAGATTTAGCAGTTATTTTATCAGTAGTCTTTGGTTTATCAATAATAGTTCTTCTTTCTTATTTTATTTCAAAACATCAAAAGGATAATCCTTATTCCATTGTTATCGAGCATCTTGCACTTACTGTTATTGTAATAATAGCAAGTTTATTTCTCAGGGCATTTATTTCGCAGTCCATGTTCCAATTTTTTAACTGAGCCAAATAAACAAAAGAGTTTAGGGCTGTTGACCCAGGTTCGAATCCGCCCCGGGCTATTGATTTTCTATACGTAGCCCTTTTTGCAGCCCTAATCGCATTGGAACGTTACGTTTAACCTAAACTATTTTAATCTGCAATAACCCTCTATTGGTATGGTTACGCCCTGTTATATCAGGTACAAGAATGCTGACATCGTATTGGACCATCACTGGTCAAGCTTTTACATAAAAGAGATTGGAAAAGACTACATAAACTTAGAAAGTGTGCTTAAGCGCGATGATGGAAAACCGGAAATCGCGATGACCCTAAATTTTGACATGACCGATAAGGATGACCGGACATTGAGAAACGAAATTGAATGGGTCTACCAGTGGCATCTGAATCACTGCAAAGAATGTAAGTCTGGCAAAGAACAACCTTGTATAGGTTATGAGCTGTCATTAAAAGCAACTTTAAAGGAACTCGTTGAATATAAACCTAAAAAGCTAAATCCTAAATCTAAAAAATGATCTAAGCAGGGTATACGCTCGCCCCGGACCATTTTTGAATAATTTTATAAATGCTTAATCTCTGTGTTAACTTTGGTGAAATCATGACGATAATCAGAAAACAATTGAGGGAATCAACAGCTGTAAGGAACGTAATTGAAGCTGAAAAAATAGTTTTAGGACAGACAAAAACTGACATTTCAATAACAGACATTAAGGAACTTAAGAGTGGAAAAGAAGCTCCAAAAGAACGTTCAGGACTTATCTTTGAAGTCACTTACAAGGTTGACTATGATCTTAGCCAGCCAAAAGGCAAAAAGTTAGGCGACATTGTTGTGGTTACAGAAATTTTCTTTGTAGATGAGATAAAGGTAATCAAAGAAATATTGTCTGAATGGAAAAAGGACAAAAAGCTTAGCAGCAATGTAATACCCTCCGTTATAAGGGTAGGATTGGAACAAAGCATGGTCGAAGCAATAGAACAATCATACAAGGTCGGCTTACCATCTCCAGTACCACTGCCAACTGTGCGGGCAAAGCGAAAAGATGAACCAGACGCGGAGTCTAGTTAAGTTTTTATTAACTTAATTTCTTTCTTTTTATATGAAAATAATAGCAATTGTAATAGCTGTTGTCTTGATTCTTGTCCTTTCTTACGCATTTATTGCTTCAAACAGCGAAAAAAGATTTAATGAAGTTGCAGCAGAATGTGACCTGGATGTGGATTGTCAGCCAGCAACATGCTGTCACCCTGCAAGTTGTGTAACTTACGATAAAGTTCCAAACTGCACTGGAACATTTTGTACAGCTGTTTGCAAAGAAGGAACAATGGACTGTAATCAGGGCAGATGTGCATGTGTAGAAAGTAAATGTACAGCAGTTTTTTATTAATTATAAGCAGTTAGCCAGTCGCCTTTTGCTTTAACTGCAGGTTCTTTTTTAGCAGGAGTATCTATCCCGTAGGCCTTTTGCCAGTCATCAAAGACGTTTTTTCTGATATAACCTGTAATTTCTTTGACATAACCTTTCATCGCAGTTATATCCCCTTGGTCAAAGTTTGCTTTAAATTTTTTATAAGCATCAACATGTCCTTCTACAAGGATTTCGTACTCAGTTGCACCACCCAATGCGTCATATTTCTGTCCTTGAGCAAAAGCCTCATCTACAATCGCCTTTGTCCGTGAAGCCAGATCCTTGTTTTTTATCTCATAAACCATGTTGTCAAATGCTTCCACAAACTTTGCGTTTGTTTTAGCTATGCATTTGTCGATTAATGCAACTGTCTTGTCAATTCTTTCGTAGAATTCCTTTTTTCTTTCCTCACCTGGGCCATGTATTTCGACCATAGGATTATCAGACGCCATGTTAACAAGCGTATAAGCCATTTGCCAGCCAGCTTTGATTACTTCTAGTTTGAACCCTATCTCATAGAACTTATCCGGTTTTAGTGGCATTTTATCAAGCTTTTCAAGCAAACGTTCGCCGCATTCTTGCGTGTTTGTCCATCTGTTTTCTTGTTCTCTTGTCTTTTCCTCTTCAAGCTTGGTTATCATGTCCTCTATATTTCCTTCCTTTGGCTGGCTATCAAATTCATGAGCAGAAACGCGTTTTGAGTTCCGTTTTTCTATATTTTTAAGGCAAGATTTGACGAGATTCATGTTATTTTTAAAGCATCCCTTTTATATAAATGTTACTACTGTCAAGTGAGACAAAAGCAAAGCTTTAAAAACGAGTAACTTTTAGTTAGAGTAGGTTAAACCATGGAAAACGGCAAAAGTTCACTTGAAGTACAGCTTACAGATGGCACAACCATAGACTTGGTTCCTAAAAGTATGTATGTTATACTTGAAAATGAGTCCAAACCTGATGAAAACAGACCAGATTTAGGTTATTCTAAGATTATTGTTCCATGGGCTAAACAGGATAAACCATACTTGTTAATAACTACAGTTAGGCCAGATGTATTGGAAAAGTTTGGGGTTGACAAAATCAAGCAAGAGGATTACATGAGATTAACTCCGGCAGTTGAAGAAACAGACAGTTATACTACTATACCTATTGATAAAGCACCACAAATTTGTAACGTAATAGCTAAATGGGGAAAAACTCATGGTGATGCAGAATCCATAGTCTATATCGACAAGTTTGCATTCCAGGAATTTGTAACAACACATAACATGAAACAAACCCAAAATACAATAAAGTCTATAATCCAAGAAATAGAGAAAACTGGCAAAATCCTTGTTTTGTCAATAGATCCAAGAGCTTACGAAGAAGAAACATATAAACCTAGCCTAAGGCAGCTTGTTACTTTAGCACGTTCTACAGGTGGATGCGAGCTGGACGAAGCAAGAATCAAGTATTAAAGAACATTATTTCTATCTTAATTCCCTTTATTAAGCGAATTTTAGGCTTCTTTTAGAATCGATAGATATTAATACATCCTACGCATTAACGTATTTACGGGTGTAAATATGAACATGGTTTGTCCGCATTGTGGCAAGGAATTCCAGTACAAAAAGCCAAAAAAGTCATATGAGATAGGTTCTCGAGACCCGATTTCGAAGATCAAAGCTATACTTTCTTATCTTAAGACCCAGGATAGCTGGGCATGGCTGCGTAAGATAGCTAAGGCAACAAAGCTTAAACCCTTTGCAGTAAGCTATTTAGTTGAAAAATATCTTGTTCTATACCTTGAAATCCTTGAGCCAAAGGATGTTTTAGAGTCAACAGGAATTAAAATGAAGATGGTTAAATTAAAAAATCGAGATTTAGACATAGATGCTGTAATAAAAGACATCAACATACGAATTAACAGTTAACAAGCTTATTTTGAGTTTCTTCTTAAAAACACCCTCACTTTTTACCCATCATCCCACCCCTATTTTGCAACTAGTTTCAGGATCCTATCTTAGCTCTTTAACTACCTCTCACTTTTATTGTTTTCAATATGGACAATAATTAATATATTACACTTGTCCTATAATATTTGGTGTTAAATGTGTTGATGGATGTGTTGAACTTGTTGACGAATCTGTCGAACTTGCTGTCGAACTTGTTGACTGTCGAATGTGTTGACTGTTGATTATTCCAACACTTAATCCAACACTCACCAACAACTGTCGAACATATCCAACACATTTCTATAGAGGAATCCAACACATAACCAACACTTACCAACAACAAGTTCAACAACTGTTGGACATGTTTGATGTGTTGACTGTCGAATGTGTTGGGTAAACTGTCGAATCTGTCGAACTTGTTGACGAATGTGTTGAAAGTGTTGGACAAAAATGCAACACATCAGCTGAAATAGAAAGGTTAATAAACAAGAAATGCCTTAAAAGTTGAGATAAACATGGGGTTTTTAGACAGCCTCAGGCGAATATTTGGTAAAAAGATAGAAGAAGAGGGCATTATGGTAGAGAGAATGACCTCTCCTGAGCTAGTAAGACCATTTATCGAAGAACCTGTTTCTGAGCAAATAACTGTTGGAAAACCGTCAACACCTCCAACACAAGAAGAACCCAATTTTAATGAGCAATTGGCAGACCAACAACAGGTTAGATACCAGCTTTCTAAGGAGTTCAAGCTGCATCATGGTAAGCTGCCTAAGCCGCCAATACAACGTGAAGAAAAGGACCTTTTCCCGCCATTTGAAGGCACTACAGAAGTTACTGAACAAAAAGAAGCACAAGTATGGGAAACCGAGCCTCAAAGGGTTCCACAAGACGAACAAAGTACACATATGGCTCTAAGGAGCTGGGAAGAAGCAATTGTGGCTGCAAAGGAACATCCGTTATCCCAGGTTAAGATAATCAACACAAAGATCCTAGAAGAGATTAACAATGTCCTAAAATCAATGAACACCCGTCTAGATAAGCTGGATGATTTAGAGAAACTAGATATAATCCTTGACTTACTTCAGGCAACCAAAGAAGAACTTGAATCAAAAGGCGTCCAGTCAAAGATGCTGGACCATGCAATAGGCCAAATAGATCAATTGACTATGAAAGACAAAGAAGTTCTTGAATGGGTAGGTCGTCAAGAGCGGGTTACAGCCCAGCAACTAGCTAGTTACATCAATTTGTCCCGTTCAACAGCCTCATTTAGGCTTAATAGACTAGAGGAATTAGGTGCTTTAGAAAAAGAAGCAATTGGCAAAAAGATTTATTACAAGTTAAAGAAACAATCTGCTTAAATAGCTAAAAGATTTAAGCAAATCTTAAAAGTTTAAGAGGTAAATTTTATGAGTGATGTCGCAAAAAATATCGAAATTTTGGAAAAAATTGAGTTCAATCATGTCAAAGACGCTTCCCAAAACATTAAGCAAGCTCTGAAAATCCTTCAAGCAAAACCAGTCAATACTAAGCAGCTTGAAGTAGCTCAAAAACAGCTTGAAGCAGCTTTAGAAAACATGCGAAAATTCACTGAAGTCTTTAATAAACAGCATAGTTTGGTTATAAGTCTCAAATTAGAAGCAGGCGACGTTGAAAAAGGACTTTAAAAGGTGAGGCAATGGCAAAGAAAAAAATAAGTTCCAAGATGTGGATATGGCATAGTGAAAATAGAAGTCATGCAGGTGGAGCATTCATATTTGCAGGTTCAGTAATCTGGATTTTAAATATCATGGGGATAATACCAGTTACAGTGCCATGGTGGCTGCAGTTTTTAGCAGTTATAGGATTCACTTTAATGTTTAACTAAAAGGTTTAAGCAAATATTAAAGGTTTTGAGGAGAGAAAATGTCTGAAAAAATTCACATAAAACGTAACAAAGCAGATGCAGTAGCAGCTGCGCTCCTTAATTTTTGCGTCTGGGGAGCCGGTTATCTTTATGACAAGCGCTACAATTTAGGCATTCTTTGGATAGCAGCTTTTGTGCCAATGAACATACCTTTCATTTATAACTTAACTGCCTTTTTGAGCACATCTTCAGGATTGCTGATCCTGTTAGGCCATTTGGTTATTTCGATAATCCTGGCAATTGACGGTTATCTTGGCAAAGGCAGAAAACACCTATAAGATAAGTATTCGAGCTTTCAGACAAAGTCATACTTTCCAGCCCCAGCCTTGTCTTATCCTCAAAATAAGCTATCAATAATAGTCACTATCCAGTAGTAAAGTTTATATGTATCAAGGACATCTAATATGTTCATGAAAGAGTATAATGAAGAAGGTGGGGAACAAGTTGATATTTCTAAGCTTAGGGTTCCAAAGATGCCATTTGAGCATTATATGGCAGCAAATGCAGGCCTTGTCATTGTTTGCCACGATGTTATTGTTGACTACAATGATGCAGCTCTTCTTGTACAAAGGAAGATTTTTCCCGCAAAAGACATATACTGGCCAATTGGCGGACGTGTTCAAAAGGGCATGCCAATTGAAGAGTCCTTAAAAGCAAAGGTAAAGGAAGAATGTAAGCTTGACCTGTCAGACATTGTCGAGCTTGGGATTGCCAGGACTTTCTGGAAAACTGACCCATTTGGCCATGGCAGAGGGGTAGACACGATCAATTTCATGTTTTATGGCAAAGGCAGCGGAACACTTGAACTTAATGATGATCACTATAATGCGGTGCTTGTTGAACCTGAAGACTATACACCTTCAGTATTCCAGCAAACATTGCATCCATATGTGCAGGAAATTATGGACAAGGCAATTCCATTAATTAAGCGGCGCGTTGATGAAGATGTTGAAAAACCAGCGCCAAAACCTATTTAATAGTTATTCTTTAAGCATAATAATACCAAAAAGTGCGTTTAAGAGCCCTTATACGAATGTTTATATTTATGTATTGACTATAACAATCATGGGAATTAGTTCTAAAGATAAATCAATTGAAGAGTTAGCAATCGACTTCACAGAAGAAGAAAAATTACTTAATGCAATTGCAGAAGATCTAGAGAAAAACGAATTAGGGCAATTTCGTGTAGTTGTGGGGAAAAGCAACAATGGTTTTTCAATGCATAATGAATACCCCCTTAGCAGATGGCTTGTTGAGACAAGGCCAGGTTGGTGTGAGGATAACTCCATCCTAGAAGTGTATAAAGAGCCAAATGGAAAAAATGAGCCCTTAGTTTACCTTAGGCTTGGGGACTCGCTTAGAGTTAATGTAGCTCTTGTTGTTGCAAAACATCTTATGGGGTATAACAAGCCATTTAAGGAGTACAGGGACAACAAAGAATTAGTAAAACGGATAGAAAGCCTCTTTTAAAACCCGATAATTCGCCAGTAGAAGTCATATTTTGATTTAGGTATAATACTGCTTTTGATTTAGGGCCAAAAGCGCGCCCAAGATTGCTCATGAACGCACCCTTGACTTTTTAAAAAAGCATCACTCTGTTTTTTCTTCAGTTACTGCTGGTGTTTCTGCTTCGACCACAGGCGCTGGTGCTTGTTCTGGTTGTGTTTGTTTCTTTTTTCTTGCCATGACGAGACACCTCCACGTTTTTGACAAGATTTTGTTAATTTAAATGTTTTTTCTTTAATTATTGTCAATATGGTAAATAATTCCCCAAAACTTTAAATACCCTCTTTTAAATCCCCTATTTATAGCTTTCTGCGGTTTTTTGAGGGTAAAGATATAAATACTTGCTCATGTTTGTATCTCACGGTGCTTATATTAAAAGCGCTCATATTGTGTTTGGGGTGGTAAAAATGAAGCTAATTGCCATTGAAAAACTAAGTCTAAACAAGATAATGAGACGAGTAAACAGGTGGTTCCTGTTAAAAAACGTCAAAGTAGAGCTTACTGAGAAGGTCAAAGAAGGGGAATATGACGAAAAAATCAAGCTAATACGGGTAAATCCAAAGTTAAACAAGCCAAAGTTTGCAGAAGTCTATATTCATGAGATTTTGCACCATGACTGGCTGCTTGACCACAACTTTACCACACGCTCAATAGGCTACCGGAGCTATGGATACAAGAAAGACAAACTCTCAGTGTTGATACTTAACGATATTTTCAGGAAAAACGCAGGCTGGCTTAAGCGAGTTTAAGCCTTTTTGTTCTTTTTTAACCATTCTTCATGCCTTTAATCAGTTTTATTATCTCCTTTGCACATTTGTCGCAGAGGATGTAATCTGCATGCTGGTGGCAGTTTTTGTCGTGCCCGCATTTTGTGAACGGGGAATGATTTTCTTTGAGTTTGTTTATGACGTCCCTGCCTTTCTTCGGGTCAATCTTGTATTCCTTTCTGTCAACCCGGACATAGAGCGCCTTAAGTTCATGTTCTATTTTTACTTCGACCATAGTTAACCCTTTTTTGTCTTGCTTATCCAAAAACGATTGCGAAATAAAAACTTTTACCCAGCGAATCCCTCAACTCAGACACTTACTTTTTTTAGTTCTTTTTGTGATTTTTTGCCTAGAACTATCATGCGAACCAAGAAATTAGTTTAACCTATGATATTGTAATCTTTTCCATTAAACTCGAAGCTTCATTGCTATGTCCCAATTCGATTAATTTTTTAGCTACACTTTTTGCTGCAGAAACATTTTTTGCATTTAGATGTAGTTCTGCTGAAATAACAAATTCACCTTTACGATATAAGTCGTAAGCTACACAATCTAATCCATGTGTAGATGGTGGACACCATCCTTTGTAAATAATCTCCTCTTTCTTAAAAATTTTTGAATATAATGCACCTGATTTTAAAAGGTTAGGTACATTCCCCATTTGGTGTAGCTCTTCAGCCATTTGTCTTGCTTTCTCGAGATCTCCACTTTTCAGGTATACTTCTCCAGCTTTTTCATACTCACCTTTATTTGAGTATGCCTCAGCTTCCTTCAATATCCTTCTCCTTTCCCAAAATCCCATATTTTTAGAATTGGTCATGATTATTGCCATTGAATTTGTTAATTAACAAGGTGCAGTCTTTTTGTCAGCCTTCAGATATGGTCTTTCCTGGAACATGTTGCATTCTCTGTCTACTACTTGGCTAAAATACCAGTTCAAAATTTCTGCAAGGCCCCTTTTTCCGCCCAATACTTTAACTACATGTGACTCAATGCATATTGGATCAGAAACCATTGGTTTGTTTAGTCCTGCCCAATTGTTCCCAGGTTCTAATATTTCTGCAAGAGTTTCTTGTTCCTGTTCTATTACCTCTTTTTCCTTTGTAAATAGTCCTAACATCGTCTTTGTTTGTTTAACAACAATTTTCATTGGTCCTTTGTAGACTATTCTATGGCCTTTACCCCATACGTCTTCAAATTTTTCTAGAACTATTTCGCTCTCTGGTTTGTTTCCCATATAAGCTTTAAGTTTATCGCACATTCCAGAAAGTACTACTTTCATCTGTTCGTACGATTTACTTACCGTATTTGTGTATCCGCCGACCATGTTGCATCCCCTCGTTCATATATTTATATAAGTTTGTTACTATGTAGTAGTTACTTATAAGCCTTTCCATAGAGCTCAACAATTGCTCCAAGAATCCCCCAGCTCAAACACTTACCAGAATGTGATTAAACCTGTATATCAAGTACATTGCTTAGAATGCCCCATACCTCAAGAACATGAGTGTGAGTATTAGACTAACTACCAGGAGCACACCAAAGATGACAAGTAAAATCTTTCTGACATTTGAATCAATCTTTTGATCAGTCCAGGCAAACAAAAGGGCGACTACCAAAAAAGGTACTAAGAAAGGCACAAGCACAAATAGGATTATCATAGGCATCACTATTAAAATATATTTTGTACCGGCCCAGATAATTTCATATTTGCCTTCTAAAAATCTGATGATAATCGGGAATATCAATAAAATAAAAAAGGAGATTATGATGCTTGTCATGCCAAAGCCTGAAGGCACAAGAATTTGCGGTGACATTGATGCTAGAACATACAGTAAAACTATGCCGATATTTGCAAGAACTGACTTGACGTCCATATTAGTTCTAAACATCTGAAAATATAAAAACTATTGCCCCTGACTCAAAGAACTACGTTTAGAAGTCCACCTAAACTGGTATGCTTGTGTTTGTCCCAGCACAAAACACAATGTGACCAGCTTCCTTGAACTGGTGCAACATAAGGTTTTGGAATCAGTTTTCCGCAACACATACACTTCATTTTAGTTCACCAAGAATGCTCTGCATGAGACAATAAGCCTAAGAGCCTTTATAAAGGCTCTTTAAAGAGAAATCATACTTTAATCCTCTCAAAGAATTCCCTGACTAAAAGACTTACCAGAAATGCTATTTTCTTACCCTTACATTTTTAGTAAAATAACAAAATATACAAATTTGTAAGTATAAACGTAAAATCCCTGATTAAAATACTTATTTTGTTTTTGACTCATACAAAAACTCGTAGTTTTTCTTTAATGTATATAATGCAAAATCAACAATTTCTGAATAGTTTTCCTTATTTGCTTTTTCAACTGCAGCAAGGTACGGGTTTCTTAGTCTTACGTAAAGATTAATTTCAGGATAATTCTTCTTTTTGAGCAAAAAGTTCATGATTAATCTTGAAACCCTACCATTTCCATCAATGAATGGATGTATCGTAACAAACTTCATTGATACAAGTATTGCGAGTTCGAGAGGATGGTACTTTTTCTTGTTATCTTTATACCATTTCACAAGATCCTTTATCAGCATAGGCACTTTTACAGGCGAAGTCGGCACAAAAGGCGAACCTCTGATAAAAACTTGTATTTTCCTGTACTTGCCAGCATTTTTATTGTCTATGTTCTTGAGTATGAATGAATGCAGCTTGAGTATTAGAGATTCATTTAGTTCTCCCCTGTACATTTCAAGGAACTCCAGAGCTTCTTTGTGATTTTTTGCTTCATTCAACTCTCTTAAAGTTGCGCCTTCAGGAGTAATGTTTTCGTTTATGATGGAGGAAGTTTCCCTAAGACTCAGAGTGTTACCTTCTATTGCATTTGAATTGTATGTTAATTCCGTAAAAAACCATTCTTTAAAACTTTCAATGCCATTTTTGCCAGCTTTTAGTAGGTATTCATTAAATCTCGATCGTAAGTCCTCAATCTCTTTAACTTCTTGTGGTGTCAGGAAGAGATAGTGCGCCTCTTCTAAAAGTTCTTTCTTGAATTTTTCAATTTCCGTTTGTATTTTTGTTTTTGAGATGTCGCCTTTGCCGATGTATTTGCTGAATTTTTTCCATTTGCCGCCTATCCGTTCATTATGGACTAAGTAATTGTACTTTATACTCTTCCTTTCTCTTACTTCATGATAAACCATGTATTATCTATGTGGGCACATTTTATATATCTTTCTATTTTGTGCCCATATATAATTATCTTGCAAAGCCACAAAACATCGACCCTGAACTCAGAGATTTACCAAAAAAGTGCACCTAAGCGTCATTAGACGAACTAAAAAGTTAGATTACTGCATTTAGTTGTTGTATGTCTTAAGTCCTCCAAAACGTGTTATGGAAGGAGAATATTCTCTAATCTCAGCAGGGATATAGCCTATTTCAAAAAAGTTGGTAGTTTCAATGTAACAGAACTCTTCGTAGTTTGGATGTTTACATTTGATGCCTACTGCTGCATGATCTGCGCCATAAAATGTTAATATCGCAACATTATAATTTAATTCCCTTAAAAATGTTAACAATAACAATGTTTTCTCCATACAAACTCCTTTTTTTGTATAAAGTGTTTCATATGGGAACTTTATTTGGAAACTAACACTGTTTAGCTTAGAGTAATCGTAATCTAAGCCCTGTACTAAGGAGGTCACTCCCAACACTAATTGATCATCGCTTATTTTAGGATTATCAGATTTTAAATCGTCAATTATCTCCCTGTAAACATTTTTCTTGAATATGTAATTATCAAAGAAGGATATTTGTGAGATCCAATCAACAAAATATCCTTTGTTTAACGATGAGTAAAAGAGATATTGGTAGTCATTTAGTGTTATTTTAACCGTTTTAAACGCAGCTGGAACCGTGTAATCCATTTGCGTATTGCCTGCTGGTAAAATGGGCAGTAGATACATGATTGCCAGATAGATGGTATACACAGCGAGAATACCTCCTGCAAAGTAAAAAACCTTTTTCCATAAATCTTTTGGTGATTCTTTTACAAATTTGTATATCATGTATGGAAAAAAGAAAAACAAAATAGCATAAAACAGCAAAAAAGAAAGAAAGCCCCAAGGTTCTATGCTATATCCTATCTCTAAAAAGATAGTATTGATTATTTTGGATAATATCAACCAAAACAATAGAATTATTGAATCAATTGGTATTTTAAAAAATCCGTTAAAAAGATAGCGTAGATAAAAAACAAACCTTCTAAGAAAACTCCTTAATTTTTTAAAAAAGTTATATATTGGTTCTCGTAGTTCTACTCTATGTTTTGGTAATAAGCTATGAACTGTTTTTTCTATATGTTTGAGCTCTGGTCCAAAAACTCTCTTAGCTCCTTTAAATAATAGAGGTTCAGACTGTTTCCTGTTTTCTTTCATCTCATCCAAAGCCTTAATATATGCTTCCCTTTTCTTTTTTTCATTAGCTTCCCAAAACTCTACAAAACTAGGACAAGGATGACCTCCAGGTTTATGATATTCTTCCATAAACAATAGATCTTTTGGTTTTGTGCTCTTAAAGCGCGGCATTCCCGGTGGTTTTGGGTTTAGATGTTCTTCACAGAAATACTTGTCGCAGTAGCTACATCGGTATAATTCAATTCCCTTTTTGTCACACAAATGGAAGCTACATACGCCAGCCCCATTTTTATGTTTGTGATGATGTTTTCTCATGTTTGTTTTAGTTTTCTAAATGTCTTTTTTAATAGTGTTCGACTCTTAGCTTCACGCCTGTTAAGCAGTCTTTTTAGTAGAAAATCATATTCGCACAGAATTTTACTATCTCTGGTAAGCGTTGCTCTGATCAAAGCGTGTTTGAAATTAGGCTTTGATTTTTTGTCTATGTACAGCTTTACTGCTATAAATTTAAGCAATGGTAAATTCCTTGCAATTGTGGCGTGATACTCAAATTTCCTTTTTAGATCATAGGGTTTAAGCGAACAGTACAGTTGCAATGTTTTTGACAATTTCCATCTGAACAAATCAAATTCTTTGTCAGGTTTAATATTAATAAAAATGACACGCGTTAATAAGAAATAACCATAACCTTCAACTGTAAAATGCATTAGGTTGTGTTTTTCACACAGACTTCTAAAATCAGAAAGTAGTCTACGCTGATTTTTTGTTTCGAATGGACCCGCAAGAGATATATGAGGAACTGGGCGTTTTCTTCTGCCAAAACTAAATTTTTTGTCTACTTCCAAAATGAGGCGCTTAATCTCTCTTTTCGCTTTCCCAAAGAATCTGAACTCAATCAGATAATGTGACATACTTGTTAAAAGTGTTATTATGTTTATCTAATTATTTATTTTCAGTATAGCCAATAAACCATGCACAAAGAAAGTTGCCTGATAGAGACAAGGTACAATGACTTACTAAAAATTAGTTTATTTGGGTTTCCAAGCTATTCAGTAATATCTTCTTGTAATCCACCAGACAACAGTTCTGCTTTAGATTTTTCCCCAGTAACAGTATCTAATGTTTTTTGTTTAACTTTAACTACCTCATTGTAAATCTCACGGTATGCCTCTACTTTTCTCTTCCATCGTTGATTATGTTCTTTTACTTCCTTTTTCAAATCTTCCCATTCTGATATGATAAGTTGGACTAAATGTTCAAGACTATTTTTGAAGCTGGCAGATTCCATGTATTCCATGATTTTCTGAATAACATTATCCCTTTGAGCTTTGTTGATGCCTAGATTAGCGATTTGAATTATTGTTCTTCTCAGTAATTTTGCAAGGAATAATACTCCCGCAGGATGTATAATAATTACACCCTTTTCAGTTTTGAACCCGCTGTAACCTCTTGTTGTAGCATTTGTGACTAAAATTGCATAAGTAGCGTCTCTCTGTCTTTTTGCTTTTGCTGTTTGATTTATGTGTGATTTAGTAAATTTGAGTACTCTTTTACATTCGTATACTATTATGCCTCTGGACTTACCTTTGTACATAACAGATTGGAGTATATCCCCACCTTTCCCAGTATGCCGAAACACATCTTCAGGGAATTCATATTTTAAAGCGCTTAAAAGTTTATCTTCATACAACAAACCTTCTACCTGTGGAGTGATTTGCTTCTTTAGCTGATTTTGTAAATCGTCTATCTTCTTCCGCTGTTCTTCCGTTGTTCTTGTTAAAGATTGTGTACGTATAATCGCTAACTCTCGTTCTTTTTGATATTTATCTATCCTTTGTTGAGAATACTGTTTTAATCTCAACTCTCTCTCTTTAATCTTTGAACGTAATTCTGCTTTTGCAGACATTTTTAATTCTTTTTTTATCTGCGATATACTCCTTTCATATTTTCTTTTTTCTAGTAATTCAGTTTTGTGTATTGCAGAACATATCTTTTGTTGCATCTTTTTAATAGTTTCATTTTTCTGGTTATTTAACTGTAATATACGAACTTCCAGTCTTTTTGTTCTTCTCTTTATCTCCAATGCTGATTTTGATTTAAATTTATCTTGGAATTTTTTCTTGTTTTGATAGAATAACTCTCTTAATCTTACTTTCTCCTTTTTTAAGGAATCAATTTTTTGCTGATAAACACCTATAATTCGCTGTTTCTCGCCCCAAATTCCTGTTATTTTATCATATAATCTTTTAGTGACAGGTTGACCACATAATGGGCATAACAGCGTTTCCATAATGAGTATGTAACTATCCTATGCTTATCAAATTTTCTAATTTTGTTCCAATAATAATCAATACGTCTTTCGTTATTTTTTAACATACTGACAATCTCCCACGAGCTGAGATACAAAAGACTTACCAGAAAGTTGTTTATTTGGCTTTCTAAAAACGTTCGCATAATCTATGTTCTATGCAGTTTTTCAAATACGAATCCCCTGACTCAGAAATTTTTCAGAACTTGTATTGAGTTTTAGCAGTCGATTAAAATCGAAATCTGATGACCATGGAAAACTAAAGTTTCCGAGGTATAAAACATAATCAGGTTTTACATCTTTTCGTAAATGAGTTATAGAAGCTGTTTTAATATTGACATAGCCCTTTTCCCGCAAATAGCCTAAAGCGGCATTCATGGTATCCCCTGTATCTACTGAATCATCCACCAATAATATGGCAAGATCAGTTCCGGCAGTCAATCCGCCATTCCCATATGCTTGAGGAGAAATGTTGTCGCGCAGAAACCTGTTAAACATACCTGTAATTATTTTTAATTCCTGCGGCATATCCAGGTAAAGATTCTCAAGGTATTTTACAGGCTGACTGTTTAAAAACGGGCGATGCACATCAATAGAATATTTAGGTTTATCAAATAGCTGCGAGATTAAGGTCCCGACTGTGCAGCCGCCATCTTTTATGTCCACAATTATGTCAGGCTTAAACTCGGGAGCAATTATTTCATATAACTTTTTACAACTTTTTAAAATCATTTTTTCAGTAATTAATTTGCGCCGCTCTTCCATGCCATAATCTCCAGAACCCCACCTTTCTAAACGCGATTATTAAAGAGTCCTCTTACACACTTCACATCTTTTATAAATAATGAACGATCCAAAAACTGATTGCACTCAACTGTGACCTCGCCGGAAAAGCCGTTCTTTGTTAATATCTCGCCTATGCGATTAAAATTAATAGGGTCTTTTCCAGACGGTACACGGCTGTTCTTCAGATGTATCCCCTTGATATGTGAAATGTGGTTTTCCAAAGCCTGATACAGATTTGCTTCATAATTGTATAGATGTGCTGTATCAACTACTACTCCCACCTTGTCATAAATCTCAAGATTCTTTTTGGATAAATCAAAGACGAACGCACAAAGCTCATCAATGCTTGGGCAGAATACTGTTCTTGGGAAAGGCGAAAGCTCCCCGCCTAGGTGTTCTATAAGTATATCGACAGTATTTGGCAACTTTTCTGAAAGTTCCTGATAGACTTTTCTCACGATTTTCTTGTCATCAAGTTTCTTTTCATAGATTGCAGTAAGAACGTGATTACTCCCGATTGTTTCAGCAAATTCAATAAGTTTGGAGATGTACCCCATGAAAAATTCCCTGTCTTTTGGGCTTGATATAATATTTTTCCCATGACAATCGTAGGCAATGATAGTCGGACAATCCACCCCACTTAACAGCTCTGCCAACTGCTCCTTATGGTTCAAGTCTTCAGCAGTCACTACAACATCCAGGGCTACATCAGCATTTTTCGCATTGCGAATCCGCGCTTTTAGGTCATTGCCTGGTATTGATGCACTGCAATACGCCAAGAAAGCTTTTTTAACCCTTACCCAGGGCAATTCATTTCCGAACTTTTTCTTCTCTTGGAAAAAATGTTCCCTGCACAAATAACTCCAGCCTTTATGCTCGTACTTGTCGCCCATTAGAAAGGGATGAACCTGGAAATATGCCGTATTTTCGCATTTCCCGTGATAATCGCATTTCGGAATTTCCATTAAAACCAACTTTAACAGATATTTTGTTCCAGAACCCCACCTATAGTCTGCAGAATATAATCGCTTTTAAAGTTAACGAATCCCTGGAGCTACATCCAGTAAACTCTAAGGAAGCCTTTAATCCAGTCGTGGTAAATCTTTTCAGCTGCTCGATTAGTATCATAGATTCCGCCTGGCTTCAGGTAATTGTACTTCTGGGCAAACCTTTCGAGAAATGTGTCCAATTCATCCAGGGGAAGGCCGTATTTTTCCTCAACAAATTTGCCAACACCCCTGGTCCGGAACTCAGAAAGCAATGCAATAACTGATTGCTCAATGTCTGCTATCTGCTGAGGGGGAATGCAACCTTTAAGGATAGCAGATTTTTTCCCTTTGAATGGAAGTACCCCTGGCGTGTCGATAAGCATGGTATTGGCGTCCAGACTAAGGAATTGGATGCCTTTTGTATAACCTGGAAGGACCCCTGTTGGTGCTGAATGCCTGCCAACTAATGCATTGATCAAACTTGATTTTCCGACATTTGGATATCCTATGATGCCTATCCTGGTCTTCTTTTTGTTCCGCACCATCCGTATCGCGCTGAAAATGAGTCGCGCCCCTTTTTTTTGTGTGGATGATGTATAGATTGTTCTTGCGTCCCTTGAAAGCTTTTGGGCTGCCATTTTTACAAAAGTTTCAGGAACAAGATCCGCTTTGTTCATTACAATGATGAGGTCCTTTCCAAGCTTTTTGATCATTGCTTCAAGCCCAAAATTTCTGGAATCCATTGGAAACCTTGCATCAACTACCTCGATTATTACATCAGCTTTTCTGATTACCTTTTTTACCAGTTCCGAATAAGATACCATCGTTGTACAGATTCAAAGAAAATGCCCTTTATCAGGGTTTCCAATAACATCCATTTGGGCCTTTAACCGCAGATGCCTTCATCGCTTGCCCCATGAATCCCCCGCAAACACTTGACAGAACGCGTTTAAATCTATTTCTTAACAGCTTCTACTTTAAGGCTCTCAAGAGCTACCCCATTGTACTGGCTTTTGCTGATTTCTTTGTCTTCGCCGAGAATTCTTACTTCAAAACCAGCTTTTTTCAATTTGTCAATATAATCATCTTTAAGCAAAGCTCCTGCAACACAGCCGCACAGAAGCTTCTCGTCATTTTTCTGTGCTTTAGAAAGTTTTTTTAGCAGCACAATGTCCGAAACACACATCCTTCCGTTTTTCTTCAAAACCCTATACGCTTCCCTGAACACTTTGAGTTTGTCAGGTGCCAGATTAATCACACAGTTGCTTATTATTACATCAATAGAACCATCCTTAACCGGAAGCTCTTCGATGTCGCCGAGCCTGAACTCGACATTTATGAAACCATATTTTTTTGCATTTGCCCGCGCTTTTTCAATCATCTCTTCTGTCATATCTATTCCGATTACCTTTCCTTTTGACCCGACTTTTTTTGATGTTAGAAAACAATCAATGCCTGCTCCGCTGCCTAAGTCAAGCACGGTGTCGCCTTCTTTTATTCGTGCAAGAGCTGTCGGATTACCGCAACCAAGGCCCATGTTTGCATCAGGCGCAACCTTCAGCTCTTCTTCTGAATATCCTATCTCTTTTGAAATTTTTTTAGATGAACAGCTGCAGCAACCGCCTGTGCTTGCAATCTTGCTGTAGCCCTCTTTAACAATCTCTTTTACTTTGTTTTTTGGCATAACCTTCAACATACACAATCTGTTTTTAAACATTTTTGATGTTATTCCTCAGTACCCCGCGAATCCCTTGACCCAATAAACCCTGCATGGCAAAGATGAGGTACAAAGGAATTACTTTAGAACGTTTTATTAATTTCGGGTCGTTATTCAAAGATATATGGAACTAGGAAAAATACTGTATGTAATCAACAGAAGGGATTGGCGTTCATGGCTTTCTAAGAATCATGATAAAGAACAAGAAATCTGGCTGGTCTACTACAGAAAATCATCGGGTAAGCCAAGAATTCCGTACAACGATGCTGTTGAAGAAGCACTCTGTTATGGCTGGATAGACAGCATTGTCAAACATGTTGATAAGGAAAGATTTGCCCAAAGATTTACACCTAGGCGGCCGAAAAGTGTGCTGTCAGAGCTGAATAAGGAACGTATCCGTAGACTTATTGCAGATAAGCGTATGACCTCTAAAGGCCTTGATGCAGTCAGTCATGCATTTGATAAGAACCAAAAATTTACAATCGCATCTGATATTTTGAAAACTCTTAAACAAGACAAGGATGTTTGGAAAAACTTCCAGAAATTGCCTAGCTCATACAAACGTATTCGTATCAATTGGATAGAAACAGCTAGAACTCGTCCAAACCTCTTTAATCAGAGATTAAGATATTTTCTCAAGATGACAGCAAAAAATAAGAAATTTGGAATGGTACAGTAATCCCCCGACTCAAAAGACATATACTCTGACAAAATTACATAACTAGTGTCATGGAAAACGAAACCGAGCCCAAAAAAGATTGGAAAGCAATAATGAAAGAGCGCAGGAAAGAAATTTACATTAAAATGAAGGCTCAGCGAAAAGCGTATCTCGCTAAGCCCGAAGTCAGGGAAAGAATGCAGATAGCTAAATACAAGGCAAAAAACCTGCGAAAAGCATTCATGAAACGGATAAAGGAAGAAAGAAAGCGCAAAACAGAGAAAAAGACCAACACATCCCCTTATTAAACCCCTAAATACTGTATATTATTCTAAAGGTGATATTTAAAATGGTAAAAGTCAACTGCAAACGTTGCGGAAAATTAGTTTTTGAAAGTAAGGGAACTAAACCTGTTTTCGGCAATTTTATCTGCGTAAGCTGTGATTCAAAAGAGCGCGGGCTGAAAAAAGCAAAAATAGCAGCGGATAAGTAAACAATCAGATGTTGCTGCATCCTTTATTTTCTAGATTTTTGTTAATGCATTTAGTATTGATGCATGAGCAGTCTTCAGGATTATATGCAGCACTGCAAGAAAACATTGCAGTACAAGCTTCTGGCTGCTTGAAGCTGTTTTCATAAGCTTTGTTTATGCATTCAGAAGGGTGACAGCCTGGTTTAGGTATACAATCACTATCAGCATTACAAGAATAAAGTTCTTCTTGACTTGGATTAGTGCATCCTAAGATTAATCCAATTAAAAAGATTGAAGCGAACGCGAGCAAAACATATTCATTTTTCATGTAACATCAAAGAGATTAGTCGTTTATCTTACTTCTCAATATTTTTTCTCAGCGCAGCAGTAATGTGCCAAAGACCATTGATAAAACAGAAGATGCTGACAAAGTTGAGCACTGGTGCAAAGGCAACATATCCCGACAGGTATATAACATAAATCAGCAAGAAAACACCCAAACTTGCAGCAAACATCTTAATGCCCTCGCGCAAATTTGGTCTGCCATAATCAACTATTAGGATATCCCTATGAAACACAAAACCTACAACAAAGATGCCGATAATGGTTAGCATGTAGTATAGCCACTGCGTTGTTGCAAGGTTATACAGGAAGATAATCAATAACACAATCAGAGTAGGTATAGATATTGCGTATTTTGGGATTCCTTTTTGTTTGTCCATACTAGTTTGGAACGTCTGATATTTATTTAATTTTCTGTGATAACTCAGCATTAATCAGTTACAGACTGGTGACTGCAAATCCCCGCCCAAAGACTTACCAATGATCTACTACGATCAGTTACTAAGAATCGGCTTTCCATCAATCAGCCTAACAACAGCCGTCACCTTTATCGGTGCTCTGTCTGCAGGCTTGTTCGTAAGGTCGACTTTTTTGCCATCAGCAAGAATCTCTGCTTCGCCAGCAGCCACATAGATGCACCCAGAATCATCATAAATAAGAATATCGCTCCTAGTCTTCATGGCAATCTTGCTTGTGTCACAATTGGGTACACTGCTCCAGCCCGCATATTTCGCATTCAGCACCATAATTTTACCTGTATAAGAGCTAGGATTAGCCAAAATATCTCCTATTGTTACGGTCTTTCCTGTGCTCGCAATACCCACTGTAGTTGATGTCTCTTCTGTGCTTGCATTATCCTGGTTTTGAGAACTGGTACAGCCTAAAACTAGACCAACTAAAAGAATGGAAACAAAAGTCAATAACAGATAAGTACTTTTCATATAATCCTAAAGAAGAACCTTGTTTATTTGAGTTTGTATCAATAAATCCAAGAATCCCCTGATTCAAACACTTACCAGAAACCCAGATAAACGAGCTTTTTCTCTGAAACGTCATGGCAAAATACGACGATTTGGCAGATATATACCACAACACCCGCATGAGTGGAAAAGCTTTCTATAACGAATATTATGAAGTGCCGGCTATGCTCAGATTGTTACCGAACCTTAAAGGAAAAAACGTTCTTGATTTGGGCTGCGGCTCAGGCATTTACACTAAGATATTTCTCAGTAAAGGCGCAGCAGTCACAGGTGTTGACATAAGCCGTAAGATGATTGAAATTGCCAAAACATACGCACCTGAGGCAAAGTATCTTTGCCAGAACATGACAAAGTTAACTGTTCCAAAATCCAGCTTTGACATAGCTGTTGCCAGCCTTGCATTGCAGTACCTGACGAACTGGAAACCCGCACTTAAAGCAGTTTACCGCTCGCTTAAGAAAGGAGGATTTTTCTTTTTCTCCATAACAAATCCGCTTTTTGAGATAGCAGACGTGTTTGACAGGTCAGGCAGGCATTACAGTTGGATTGGGCATGACACCAATTTCAAAAAAGGCAAGACTGTTGTGCACGGTGATTATTTCAGGCAAAGATGGATTGTTTTGAAATGGAGAACCGAACGCTGGGGAAAACCAATTGGACTTCGAAACTATCACAGGACACTTGAGTATGTAATCAACACATGCATAGCAGCGGGGTTTGTCATAAAGGGAGTTTATGAGCCAAGACCTGTGGCGGCGGGCGCGAAGATATCACCAGTTGAATATAAAATCCGCAGCCAGCTTCCAAACTTTATGATTTTTAAACTTCAGAAACCCAACTAAATGAACTTATTACTGGAAATACTGGACAGCACCTTAAAAATCATAAAGGGGGAAATTCTTAAATCTGGTATAAAGCTAAAAAATGAAACTTAGCGAAGTGAGACAGAACGAAAAGTTTATATACTATAGTAGGCTATAGACGTCTATGGAAAACATAACAACAATACAAATCTCAACTAGTTTAAAAAACAAACTTGAACATCTAAAAGATTTTACTAGAGAAACTTATGAAGATGTAATATCCAAACTTATAGACATAGTTGCTGAAGACAATATGGAACTTTCTGCAAAAACAAAAAGGGATATCGAAGAATCCAGAAAACAAATCAAAGAAGGAAAATTTGTTACACTTGAACAGGTTAAAAAAGAGCTTGACCTTGTATGATCTCAGAGTTTACTGTGATTTTATCAGAAAACGCTGCAAGCCAGTTAAAAGACTTGCCTAAGGAAGTATATCAAAACATTGTAACTAGATTAAATGCAGCAAAAAAGCGGCCGTTTCATTTTTTCATACGTTTGAAAAACAGGCCAGACTATAAGATGCGTTGCGGTGATTACCGGGTAACTGCAGATATAAATATACATGAAAGAAAGATATTTGTAACAAAAATTGGGCATCGAAGGAATATTTATGAACAATAAACTAGAATTGAGTAAAATTCAGGAAACAAAAATGAAAGAATTGTGGTACAATGAGAAAGACGAGATATGGGAACGGGTTTCTGAACTTAGACCTGAATCTAAAGAAAAACTGGCTACATGTAAAATTTGTGATATTAAATACTCAAAAACAAAACCTTGCTGTAACGAAGCTGTTTTAATGAGAAGAAAAGATTTAGGAGAATTTGGAAAATTTATGGGCGAGGACTACTGGTATTGGTTTTGTCCAAAACATGGACGTCATGATAATCCAAATTACGTTTAAGAACCATTAGACGAAGATTTTAGAAATAAAAAAAGAAAAGGATTATCTAAGCATCTCTTAGTCTTTATTTTAGATCTACTTATTAATCCAATAAAAGTTTTGTTTGCCTGTTATCTTTCTGATGATACTTTTGTCTTCAAGTAGTTCATTTAGAGCCTTACGAATTTTACGATATAAAACGCCGTCTTCTATCGCCCATTCATCATTCTCTAAATGTTGTTTACTACACTTACCTACCTCAATCATCAAGCCAGTTATGGTATATGCTTGTTTTGAGTTATCTGCAAGGTGTTTTAATATCACCTTTTTTAT
>Ga0315297_10000083_pt1 | contig 45646 bp, 35 predicted proteins | sample YL17G15_0_MG_FD_203628 | JGI IMG/M metagenome (GOLD analysis project Ga0315297, IMG submission 203628) | Sediment microbial communities from Yellowstone Lake, YNP, Wyoming, USA - YL17G15_0 | ecosystem: Environmental > Aquatic > Freshwater > Lake > Sediment | place: USA: Wyoming | collected...
ATAGAACGTCCGGATGGCGTTGACCTCATACTGCATGCGCTTCTGGGGCAAGTCGGGGACGATGATCACCGTCCGTTCGTCGATGATCCGGTAAAAATTCTTGGTCGCGTAGCAGACGGACTTGAGGGCTTCCTCGAAAGTTAAGTCCGCAAGCTCCGTGGTAAAGGCCATTTCCCGGAAATTCTCATCAAAAAGCATATTGATGCCGGCCGATTTGCCGAGGGCGAGAAGGATCGACTTGAGGCCCGTTTCCGCCGGAAACTTGAGCTGGAGCCTATCCTCCTTGGCCTTGAGCTTGATCGGGAATTCCAGCTTCTCCTTCTTGGGCACCGGCTCTTTCGGCGTTTCCGCCGTCAGAACCCGAGCCTCCCTGGCGATTGACGTGTCGCGGAGGTTGTAGCTCAGCGCCTTGGCGTATTCGGCCTTGGCCTCTTCCTTCCGGCCCTGGGCGACGAGCTTGCGGGCTTCCTGGAGGTGGAATAGGCTGGCCCCGATCCTGGCCCGGATCAGGGCTAAGCGGTAGACCGGCTCCTTGGGATTCTCCAGGCTGGCTTTTTCATAGAATTGGATGGCTTCCTCCCACTTCTTGTTCATCTCAGCCTGGGTGCCCAGCTTGTAGTTCAGGCTGAGCGTGACACAGGCCCAGCTCGTCATGGCTATGATAACCACCAGGGCGATTTTTTTCATCGCTGTTCTCCTTCGCGGGAAAACGTTCGGGATTTTTTATCGGGGCCTTCGACTTCCAGCTCTTTGGCCGTGATTTTCAAGACCTTCCATCCCATCGGCAGAATGTCCCCCTCTTGGACAGCCGTCACCTGCTCCTCGAAAAAGACCAGGGCCACGAATTTCTGCTTCGTCTCGTTGTAGCTGTAGCCGATATAATGCAGGGTCACTGGGGGCGCCTGGGACTCGCCGGAAGGAGCCTCCTCGGGAGGAAGAGTTGTCTTCAATTTGGGCATCACCAACGGGAGGCCTTCGGTTCCCACGGTCATCCATGGGGAAAAGAGGTCCCGCCGGGCCGCGGGCGTGCGGACGGCTTTTTTCTGGAGAAGGTCTTTCCTGATCAGGGGCTTTTGCGGCTTGACGGCTGGTTTCTCCGGAGATTTCTGGCCGGCCCAGCCGGCGCAAAAAAAGGCTAAGGCCCCCGTCATGACCAGTCCGAGAAGAGTGAGCTTACCTTTCATAGTACCCCGCCAGATTGATCTTGGCCTCAAGCTGCCCTGCCTGGGGGTCGATCGTGGTGAAGGAGATTCTCTCGACAAAGAGAAACTTCGGATGTTTTTCGACCGTCTCCAGGAATCTTATCAGGGCCGCGTAAGAACCGGAAAAGACGAAGCTCACATCGACCTTCTTGATGCCCTCTGCCGTAAAGTCGGAGTAATCATACTTGATCTGAGACCAGTTGACCCCGGCGGCGTAAAAGATCTGTTGGAGGTCGAGGCGTAAACCCTGGCCGGCGGATTTCTCGTCATAAAAATAACTCTTCTTAAGCTCCTCCATATCGCGGAGCCCGTCCTGCCATCTCCGGAAATCCCGCCGGGCGTCGTTTCTCTCCGTGTCGAGCTTTTTGTAATTCAGCTTCTCATTCTGCAGGTTCTTGAGGGTCCGTCCGGCCGTGCTCCTCTCCTTGACCAGCCCGAAGGCCAGGAACAGGAGCGACGCAGCCAGGAGCAGGCAGAGAACACCCATGATTCTCCGTTCCCGGACGTCTAAAAGGCTAATCAGTTCTTTCATAGACCGCCGATATCTCGGAGAGCATCTGCCCTTCGATCTTGGTTTCATTGATCACGGAGACTTGTTTGAAGTCGAGCGCATAGAGCTTCCGGACGAGCTCGACGAGCTCATCCAGGTTTTGGGTTACGACCTTGAAACGGACATCGATCTTTCCGGCAGAGGTCTGCTCGTGCGACAAAGCGGTGATGTAGCTCGCGGCCGGCAGCGCCTCCTCGAGAAGCGAAAAAAATTCCCCCCAGGAAAAGCTCTTTCTCCGGATGAGGTTGTTGATCAGGTCGACTTTGTTCTGAGCGCTGTTGGAGAGGTCGAGGACTCTGTTGGTCCAGTTGACCTTTTCCTTTTGGGCTGTCTCGCGAACGAGGACGAGCCGGGCCAGCTCACGGCCGGCCGTGTCCGCCTGGCCCTTATACTTGGAAAAATAAGAGCCGGCCGAAAAGGCGACGACGACCAAGGCAACGGTCAACACCCCGGCGCCGGCAAAAAAGAACCGGCGGTTTCGCAGCGGATGACTGGCCAGATTCAGGTTCAGTTTTTTTCTGTCGTTCATGACACCTGTCCGATCAAAGGAGAAAGAACCTCCATGTCACTGGCGTTGACCATCGGAGGCCCGGCCGGCGCGAATGATTTCCAGGGAAAAGCCGTGCGTCCCTTGGCGGAGTCCAGAAGGTCACCTTCAGACTTCGGGATCACCGAGCGCACCCAGACGGCATCCACCTTTTTTTTCTCGCGGTCCTCGATGAAATGGACGGTGTTTTCCACTTCGTTGACGATGGTCTCGAATTTCTGCGCCGGGAGCATCGATGAGAGCGCGTCCGGAAGGAACGGCTTGAACCGGTAGAGAGAGATCTCAAAATCCAGGACGGCTAACAGGCTGACGGAATCCGCCTCCACATTGACGATCAACGCATTCTTGGCATCGTCGCCTTTGAGAAGGTTCGCCAAGTTGGGGGCCGGAATTCCGACGGCCCGCACCTTCATGCCGCACCGGGCATAGAGTTGCTCATATTCCTTAATGACGGACGATCGGGCCATGGCCAGGAAGACCTTGACCTGGCCGTCGGATTTGATGATGGCGTAGGAGATACGCGTGTCCGGAGGCTTGATCGGGATGACTTTGTTCAGCCTCCAGCGCAAGAGCTCCTCCCGCTCCTTGACTGAAGCGGGAAGACGATCAAAAGAAAACACGAACACCTTCAAGCAGGATTCCGGAATAAGCAGGGAGGCAGCGTTCTCTCCCGTCCGCAGTCTCCGCGTGCCCTCCCTGATTTTCCCTTCAAGGGTCGCTCCATCGAGGATATTCTTCCTATCGAACGACGGCTCAAGGACTCCCGGCGGCAGCGGCAAGACGAAATGGCCGCCGAATCTCCGTTCTTTCCGGGAAAAATGAATCCCGCTCACATACGAGCGGGAAATCTGGAAGGCCGCGGACGGGTTGGGCTGCTCGGTCAAGTAATCCTTTAAGCGGTTGATCGCGGAGATCATCGATTATTCCACAAACGTGACCTTGTTGAGCTCCTTGAGGCTGGTGATGCCCTTGAGGACTTTTTCGATGCCTACTTCCCTCAGGAAAATGATTCCTTCGGCCTTGGCTTTCTTCCTGACTTCGGACAGGGGCTTCCGCTCCAGGATCATCTCGCGGATCGGATCGGACAGCTCGAGGAGCTCGGCGATCGCCGTCCGGCCCTGATAGCCGGTGAAATGGCAGTCCGGGCATCCCTGGGCTTCATTGAAGACCTGCTTTTTATAGACCGCCGGATCCAGGCCCGACTCCAGGAGCTGTCGGTCGTCATAATGAACGGCGGCCTTGCATTTCGGGCAGAGGATCCTGACCAGCCTCTGGGCCAGGATGCAGTTCAAGGCCGAGATGAAGCTGTAGGGGTCGACCTGCATATGGAGAAAACGGCCGATGACGTCGAAAACGTTGTTGGCATGGACCGTCGTGAAGACGAGGTGGCCGGTCAAAGCCGACTGGATGGCGATCTGGGCGGTTTCCGGGTCGCGGATCTCGCCGACCATGATCTTGTCCGGATCGTGGCGGAGGATGGACCTCAAACCGCGGGCGAAGGTCAGGCCTTTTTTCTCATTGACGGGAATCTGGGTGATCCCGTCGATCTGATATTCCACGGGGTCTTCGATGGTAATGATCTTGTCTTCCGTCGACTTGATCTCGGTCAGCGCGGCATACAGGGTCGTTGTCTTGCCGCTTCCCGTCGGACCGGTGACAAGGATCATGCCGTAGGGCTGGGTGATGTAGCGCCGGAATTTTTTCAGGACCAGGTCGGAAAAGCCGAGCAGATCGAGCCTGAGCTCCAGGATCGCCTCCGTGATCATTTCCTTGTCCAGGATGCGGATGACGGCATCTTCGCCGTAAATGCTGGGCATGATCGAGACGCGGAAATCGATCGTCTTGTTTTTGATCTTCAGCCGGAAGCGGCCGTCCTGAGGAACCCGGCGCTCGGCGATATCCAGGTCGGACATGACCTTGACCCGGGAGATGATGGGCGACTTGAACTTTTTGTCGATCAGCTCCATGGCCTCGCTGAGCACGCCGTCGATCCGGTATTTGATCAACACCCCTTCTTCCTTGGACTCGATGTGGACATCGCTCGCCCGTTTCTGGACCGCCGTGAAAATGATGGTATTGACGAGCTTGATGATGGAGCCGTCCTGGTCGGCGAGCTTTTCGATGGAGATGACCTCCTCCTCCTCGCCGCTCTCTTTTTCGACGACCTGCATGATGAATCCTTCCGTGGCATCTTTGAGCACCTGGAGGGCGGTCTCGCTTTTGCGAAGGGCCTCATGGATGGCGCGCTCGGGCGCCGCATGGACCTCGACCTTCCTGCCCAGGAACGACTCGATGGCATCGATGGTGGCGATGTCCGAGGGGTCGGCGATGGCGATTTTGATGGTGGTGGCGGTGGCCTCCAGCGGAATGAAATTGGACCTATAGAGAAAGTCGGGCGGAAAGGTCAGGACGAGCTCCCGGTCGATCGAGGCCGACCCGAGGTCGATATACGGAACATGGTACCGCTCGGCGAGCTTGCGCGTCTCCTTCTCTTCCGACAGGAGGATCTTTTGGGATTCTTGTTTCGATTCTTGTTTGTTCATTTTAGCGTGCGACCTTGACGATGTTGAAAATGGGCAGATAAACGGACAGAAGCATGGCCGCCACCAGAATGCCCATGAAAATGATGATGACGGGCTCGATGAGCGACACGAAGGTGTCGATCTTAGCCTGGATGCGCTCGTCGAAGACGTCCGCGACTTCTCTCAGCATGCCTCCGAGGTTAGCCGATGTCTCCCCGATCCGGACCATATCCAGGGAAAGAGGCGGAAAAAATTCGGCTTTGGCCAGCGATTCGGACAGGCTTTCGCCGTTCTTGATAGACGCCGGCAGACTCGCCGTCTTCGAAACCAGATACTTATTCGGGATGGCCTGGGTGGCGATCCCGACGGCCGGGAGGAGGGAGATCCCCGCCTCGAGGAGAAGGCTCAGAGTGCGGAAGAACATCGAAATGGCGGATTCAATCCAGACCAGGCGTCCGAAGGGAATCTTCAGCTTGAGCTTCTCCAGAAGGATGAGCGTATTTTCCTTTCTCTTCATCCGGAGATAGACCAGGACCAGAACGGCGATGAGGATGATCCAGATATACCAGTGGTTCCGGACAAACAGGGCAAAACTCATCATCAGCTGAGTGATCAGCGGTAGCTGGGACTCAAAATCCTTATAAAAGCCGGCAAAATTGGGCAGGACGAAATTGATCAGGATTCCCATCAGCCCCAGGGAAAAGAACAGGAGGAGCGTGGGATAGATCAGGGCGGAACGGATCCTGGATTTAGTCTGGGCGATGACTTTGGCGTACTGGATGAACTGGAAGAGCGTCTCGGCCAGGTTGCCGCTTTGTTCCCCGGCCATCAAGGAGGCGGTGTAAATCTTGGAAAACCGTTTCTCAAACGGGGCAAATGCTTCGGAAAGGGATTTTCCCTGCCGGATGTCTCCTTCCACCTTTTTTAGGACTTCCTTCAAATAGACATTCTTGGCCCGGGCAGATATGATTTCGATACTCCGCAGGACCGGGTATCCTGCCTTAATCAGAGCCCTGAGCTCCTGGTTAAGCATGATAAAATCCCTGTCTTTGATCCTTTTTTCGAGCGCCAGGGAGGACAGTTTGATCTTTTTCCAGTCTTTTTTAACGGCAAGGACGCAGTAGCCCTCGGACTCAAAATGCTTCCGGCATTCTTCCAGAGAGGAGGCAAGGAAGGATTCGGAAAAAACCCTCCCGTCCTCGGCGGCCAGCCGGCAAAGAAAATAGGGCATCCTCGCTATCTCACTTCGTCTATCAGTCAGCCAAAACTAATAAAAATACAAATGTTAGCCCAATATTAGGCTAACACCTCGCATTTGTCAATTAGGCTCGGGGTATGCCGCTCAAAGCTGCGGGGGAGTGTTTTTTCTGCCAATCAGTCCTCGCCTTGCCAAAAAATTGTTCAAATTCTTAACAGGGTGGCGGGCACTTTGCCGTCCCAATATGTTCTATCCGCTCCTCGCTAAAAATGTTAAGATCCATCGGACACTGTCCCAAGAAGATAAGCGGGGCGAGGGACTCACCCCGAGCCCGATTTGACAAACCGGGGCGGAAGGTTTATCTTTAAGGAGCGGTGAAACAAAAAATCATCGGCTGGGTGGCGCTTTTCCTGGTCCAATCCCTTTTCCTTTTGCTTTCCGCACGGGACATGAACTTAATCCAGCAGAATGAGCCGGTCAAAAGACAGGCAGACTATATGAGCGATTTTCTCTCGAGAAACACGAAGCCCCTCGGCCTAAAAGAGGACCGGCGCCTGGAAAAGCTCCTGAAGCAGCCGGCCATCGATTGGGCGATCCGGGCCGGCGCCAGGCATATTCTGGACTAGCCGCGGCCTGCATATATTTTTTGTTAGACGGATTCAATTTTTTGGATTTTTAAAAAAATTGACGTTATAATGGGAATTGGATGAATAAAAAGGCATACTGGCTGCTGGCTCCTCTGGCTCTCCTGGTTTTTTTAGGCGGCCTCAATATCTACAGAAAGATCGTTTGGAAAGAGCCCACGGACGGCGTTATCTGGGAACGGAAGGCGGCCGGCCTGACAGCCATCAAGGTCGAATCGGGCAGTCCAGCCTACATCCAGGGGATTAAAAAGGGGGACATCCTTTATTCCATCAATTACAACCTGATCAAAAACAAAATCGTCGTCACGAACAAAATCGACTTGGCCAAGAATCTCTGGCGCGCCGGCAACCAGGGGCAACGGGTCACCTATGAGATCTACCGGGCGGGAGAGATCACGCCGTTCAACTACAACCTCTATCTCGTCCAGAAGGGAGTCAGTCTTATCTATTTTTATCTCGCCCTGATCGGGTTGATGACCCTGATCATCTGCCTGATCGTGTTCTTCAATTCCTCCAAGCCCTTTTCCCTCCCTTACATCTATTTCTATCTGCTCTCCGTCCTTTTGTATTCCTTTTACACATTTTCCCCGACGGGAGAGCTTGACCTCTTCGATACCATTTTCTACTGGTTGGATAAAGCGGCGTTCCTGGCTTTTCCGCCTCTCCTTCTTCATTATTTCCTGATTTTTCCCCAGCGGAAGAAATTCATAAAGGAACGGCCGTCCGTGATTTACTTCCTGTATATCCCGGGGCTTCTCCTGCTCGTCGCCAGGATCGTGGCCCATCTACCTTATATTAATAATCTGGACGACATCCTCATCCTGGGGTCCTTTGACGCCCTGGAAAAACTGGACCTTCTCCATTTCTCGGTGTACACGATCATCACCCTGGCCACGATCTCCCACAGCTACTTGAAAAACCCCAGCGTTCTGGTCCGGCGACAACTCAAGTGGGTCGTCAACGGCTTGAGCTTCGGGATCATCCCCTTCACGCTTTTCTACGCCGTTCCCTTTTTGACGGGGCATGCTCCCACCCAGGTTGCGGAGCTGACCATTCTTCTCCAGGCGTTGGTTCCCTTGGCCTTTTCCTACTCGATCTCCCGGTACAAATTGATGGACCTGGAAGTGATCCTCAAGAAAGCCGCGACCTTGATTTTCTCCTACTTCGTCCTGGCCCTGCTCTATCTGGGCATCGGCGCCCAGACAAAAATCTTCGCCGGAAGCAAGCTGAACGCCCTGCTCTTGTGGATTCTGGCCATCATCCTGGGCGTGACGCTGTTCACTCCGCTCAAGAAGCTCTTTCAATCTCTTTTTGACCGGGTCTTCTACAAACGCAGCTATCAATACCGGAAGACGTTGCTTTCGATCAGCAAGGAGCTGAGCCGGGAGCGGAACCTGGGAAACCTTGCCCGCTCCCTTCTTGAGCTGATCGCAAACGCCCTGTCACTCCAGACAACCGCCCTTCTTCTCCCTGTCGAAGCCGACAGCCCCATTTTTTCGGTGTTCAGCTCCCTGGGAGAAGCCGCGGCGCTCCCTTCCCGGCTGACCTTCGATCCCCAGGTCTACAAAGATTTGAAAGAGAAGGACTCCCTCTCGCTTTACGCACTGCCGGAAAAAAGGGGACTCTCCCAAAAATTCGAAGAGCTTCGCTCATCGGGCTTCGAACATCTCCTCGCCCTCAAGGTCGAGAACCATATAATCGGATGCCTGGCCATGGGCAAAAAGCTCGATGCGACCTTTTTGACCAGCGAAGACTGGGAGCTGCTGACAACGATCTCGTCTCCGGTCGCTCTAGCCCTGGAAAACGCCTCCCTCTATAATCAGGCCAGCATCCGTACCCAGGAGCTCGAGCGGCTCAAAGATTACAGCGAGAACATCATCGAAAGCCTGACCGTCGGCGTGGCCGTGCTCGATCAGAACGGCCTCATCATCGGCTGGAACAGGGTCCTCGAGGACACGTTCGGCAAGAAAAAGGACGAGGTCATCGGCGACAACTTAATGCGCATTTTGGGAGCGGACAACTTTGCCGCCCTCTTCCCATCAGACACCCAGCAGGAATATCGCCTCCTCAGCGAGATCTCGATGGACATGCCCTCGGGAGAAAAGAAGATCTTCGACATCGCCAAGACACCGCTTTTGGACAACCGCCTGAATCCCTATGGAACGATCATCGTCTTCGAAGACATCACGGACAAGATCCTCCTTCAGCAGCAGCTCGTGACGTCGGAGAAACTGGCCTCGATCGGGCTTCTCTCGGCCGGCGTCGCCCATGAGATCAACACGCCCCTGACCGGCATCTCCAGCTATGTCCAAATGCTCCAGAAAAAAGTCACCGATACCCATTTCGCCCAGATCCTGGAGAAGATCGAGACCCAGACCGATCGCGTCTCCAGGATCATCAAGAACCTTCTCAATTTCGCCCGCAATCCCTCGGACATCGCCTTTCACCGGGTCAGCCTCAAGGACAACCTCCAGGAGATCGTCTCGCTGATCGATTACAAGCTGAAGACCATGAACATCCAGTTGGAGATGAACTTGGCGCCGGTCAAACTTATCTGGGCTCAGGGCGAACGGCTTCAGCAGGTCTTCATCAACATCATCCTGAACGCCATGGACGTCATGCCTCACGGCGGGACGCTCAGGATCGAACTGGCCGAGCTGGATCATGAAATCCAGATCAGGATCACGGATACCGGGGCGGGGATCAAGGAGCAGCACCTGCCGCATATCTTCGATCCTTTCTTCACGACCAAGGGCCTCGGCAAGGGCACCGGCCTGGGCTTGTCCATCAGCTACGCCATCATCAAAGAGCACGAAGGACATATCGGGGTCCAAAGCGAGGCCGGCAAAGGCACCAGCTTTATCATTTCCATTCCCAAGGACCTGGACAAGAGAAAATTGAGCTTTCCGAAAAACGAAAATTCCGACAAGAAAGATTGAACCATGAACGCCAAAGGACTCATCCACATCATCGACGACGAGCCCGTCATCCACGACGTCTTGAGCCAACTTCTGACCTCGGAGGGGTACGACGTCGAGCTCTCGTCCTCCGGAGAGGAGGGGCTCCAAAAACACCCGGCAGGGGCGTTCGACCTTATCCTCCTGGACCTGCTGATGCCGGGGATGGACGGCCTCGATGTTCTAAAGGCCATCAAGAAGATCGATCCCCTGGCCGTCATCATCATCATCACCGCCTATGCCTCCGTCGAGTCCGCCATCGAGGCCATGAAGATCGGGGCGTACGACTATATCCAAAAGCCCTTCAAGCACGAGGAGCTGCTTCTTACTATCAAGCGCGCCCTCGACCATAAACGCCTCCAGGAAGAGAACCTCCGGCTTCGGGACGAGCTCAAGCGGAAATTCAGCTTCGGCAACATCATCGGCCGGAGCAAGCCGATGGAAAAAATCTTCGAGCTCATCAAGGCCGCCGCGCCCACCCGGAGCACGATCCTCGTCCAGGGCGAGAGCGGAACGGGCAAGGAGCTGGTCGCCCGGGCCATCCACCAAAACTCCAACCGGGGGGATTATCCGTTCGTCGTCGTCAACAGCGGCTCGCTCCCTCCCGACCTGCTGGAAAGCCACCTGTTCGGACATGTCAAAGGCGCGTTCACGGGGGCGGTCAGCGAAAAGCAGGGCCTGTTTGAGGCCGCCGACAACGGGACGATCTTCTTCGACGAGATCTCCTCGCTGAACTTGGAGACCCAGGCCAAGCTGTTGCGGGTCATGCAGGACAAGGAATTCATGAGGCTGGGCGGAACGAAGACCATCAAGGTGGATGTCCGGATCATCGCCGCGACCAACACGGAGCTTGAAGAGCTCATCCGGCAGAAAATGTTCCGGAAAGACCTCTTCTACCGGGTGAACGTCATCAAGATCGAGCTGCCGCCGCTGCGGGAAAGAAAAGAGGACATTCCCCTCCTGATCAAGCATTTCATCGACGTCTACGCCAAGGAAAACAACAAAGAGATCGAAGGCGTATCGGAGGATGTCCTACAAATCCTGGAAAAGAACAGCTGGCCGGGCAATGTCCGGGAGCTGGAGAACCTGATCGAACGGGCCATCGTCTTCGCCAAATCCAAGATCATCACCCGGGAGAATCTCCCGGATTTCTTCCTGTTGTCCGAAGACGAGCGCCGCGACTTCGCGGCCGCCGGGGGCGCCGAGCTCAATCTCCGGGATCAGACCATCGCCTTCCAGAAAAGACTCATCGTGGCCACGCTGAAAAAAACGAAAGGCGTCCAGAAGAACGCGGCCTCCCTGCTCGGGGTCAAGCCAACGACGCTGAATGAGATGATCAAAAGGCTCAGGATCGACGTCAGCGAGTTTTGAGAGCCGGGTGGCGCGGCATGTCCCTATCCGTCCTCGCTTAAGACCCGCCCACCGACCACCCCGGAGACACAAGCCTATTTTGCTCCCCCCTTAATTCGCTAAGGGGGGAAGGGGGGATTAATATTCATAGTTCAGAATCTTGAATGCGTCTCCGGAAATACGATTCACTCATCAGCTCCGGGCGGATAGGGACATGCCGCGCCACCCGGCTCTCATTTAATTGGAATAGGGCTAATAGAGCGAAATGAAAACTCCCCAGGCAAAAGCCTGGGGTTTAGTGGCATTTTCTATTAAAAAGTGATTATTATAAAAATTTTCCCGGCACAAGCTTATCGGGATTAATTTTAATTTTGGCCGGTTTGACGGCCGTCCGGAACTCGAACTCCTTGGTCTTTTCATCGATCACGACCATCTGCTTGACTATTTTTTCATTCTCCTGCCATTCCAGCCACAGCGGGAAGACAAAAACGTCCTTGGTCTGGTTTACCCGGAATTTGAGGACGTAGGCGTCGTCGGTTTTTTGGAGGACATGGGCCGTATAGACTTCGGGAAGGGCGTGGGATTGGAACCAGCCCTTGAAGAACGCCTGGAGATTTTTTCCCGAGACGCTCTCCATGGTGCTGACGAAACTCGAGGTCCTGGCTTCCCCGTATTTATGGGTTTCATAGAACTTCCGCAAGCCTTTAAAGAATGGATCGTCCCCCAGAAGCTCGCGGAGCATGTTCAAGGCGATGGCCGTCTTATTGTAGACGATCGCCTGGAAAGCCTTGAAATCGAGGTAGCTCAACCGTGAACCCAGCGTAATCGGGCCGAACACGGATTTTTTGTCGGTCCACTGGGAAAATTTCTTGAGGATGTTCAAAAAAACCCGGTCGCCAAGCTTCGTCTTCAGATAATAGACGGCGGCGAATTGGGCCAGTCCTTCGCTCAGCCACTGGTCATGATACTCGGCCCCTGTCACAGCCTGGCCCCACCACTGGTGGGCGATCTCATGGGCGAGGTAATATTCCTTCCAACGGGAAAGATCGACCGGGCTGTCGGCGTTGACCAGGTAAGCGGGAGTATCCTGGGTCCGGCGGAGCTCGTTCAGGATGACGAACGAGGCCGGGCTGTGCCCGCCGCCGGTCGGCCAGAGCCTCTGGATCACGTTCAGCTTTTCATAGGGATAGGGCCCGAACCAATTTTCGTAACACTTGATGAGAGCCCGGGATTCGTCCAGGAGGCTTTTTCGCTGAGAGCGAATGTCCTCGGAGGTGAAGGCTTGGATGGGGACGGACGCCTGGCCGCCGTTGCCGTTGCCGTTGGTCACTTTGGACAGCTTGCCGACGATGAAGGACAGGTATTTCACGGGATATTTCGTTTCAAAGGTATAAAGGGAGTTCCCGATTTTATCCAGGGATGAAACGCGCCGGACTTCATCCAATTTTCCCTGCTCTGTGAGCTCGCCGTTGGAGATGCAGAGGAAGTCGGGAGGAATGCTGAATCTCAGCCGGGCCTGAAAATAATCATTGTTGGCGGGCGCAGGATACCAATAGGCCGACTGGCTGTAGAGGTAGCTATCGTAGGCGGGCTGGATGAGCGAGATGGTCTCGTTGTACTGGCCGCCCGGGACGATATCCGTCGTTTGGATAGGGGGCTCGAGCTCTCCCCGGTAGTAGACTTCGATGGCAAAAGGCTTGCCTTTCTCGGCCGGCTGGAGAAGATACACATACAGGTACTTCCTCAACTTGTCCATGGTGTAGAACAGCTCCCGGCCAGTCTGGTCGTAAATCCGTAGGATGCTCAGGCTCGGGTTGAAGTTGAACTTCAGGTTATCCACGGAGTCCAACAGGGGAAGAACCTCGACCCGGGCCTTGGCCGAAAGATAAGTGCCTTGCGGCTTGAAATCGATGTCCATTTGATAACTTTGGATGTCGAACTTCTGGCCGAACGAGATGAACATCTGTTTTCCCTCGCTCTCATCCCGGGCCGGCGAGTAGAGGTTGACAATCCGGCCCTTCTTTTGCGAGATCAGATGAATCTCTTCCTCGGAAAACGGCGAATTGATATAGGTCAGCTCGCCCAAGCGCTCGGCTCCCAATTCGAACACGACCTGGTTGCCCTGCGGGAGGAAGGACAGCAGCCCCTGGGTCAGGGAATTCTCGATGGTGAAGGATTTGGCATAATGTTTGGTGAACAGCGAATAAGCCCGGTTGTTCTCCGGCTCCGAAACGGCCTGTGGGCTTTCCTCGGGGGCTTTAATAATCCTGATGTTATTCTCGAAAAACGAGCTGGAAAAACGCAAATAGACGTATCCGAGACGGTCTTCCAGGAAGTCCTTTTTATAGGCCAGTTCCAGCTGATGTTTCTCGACAGGGTCGGAGGGTGAAAAAAAGAGGTGGCCTTTGCCGATCACGACCAGGGCCGTCTCCACATTAGGAATATTATCGTGAAAAATCCAAGCGTCGTTGAAGGTGATCTGGATGTCGTCGTGGCGGATCTCGACCCGGCTGGCGTGTTCCGGTTTTCCCGAGGGGATACGGATTTTATAGAGATTGCTGATGCTCCCGGTGACCTCTTTTGTTTGGACCTGCCATCGATCATCGGCGTTTTCCAGGACGACATGCCACGTTTCCAGCATGGCCGAGTACACATTCTCATAGAGGACTTGGTAATAGAGGCTGGGATTCGGGTCTTCCTCATTGCCCCGGGTCGCCCGGTGGAAAGTGACTTTGTCCATTTTCCATGTGTCTATGAAGGAGGTGACGACGGCATTTTCCTTCGGGCGAAGGCTCGGGGCAAAATCACTCAAATACGCTGTCTGGTTTTTCGTCTCGAATGACTTTTTGAGACGGATAAAAAGGTCGTCGATGCCGTCGCCGGCGACGACCCCCTGTCGGCCCCAAAAAAAGAAGAGGCACAAGGCGAGGACGCTGCGTCCCCACAATCTCCATTTCACCATTTCATTATAACAAAAGCGGTCCCGGGCAGGACATTTCATTTTCATTCCAAATTTTCTAAAGCATTTTTCGTGCCAAGAGAAATTTGAAGCGGGCAGGCCGAAACATTGCTTTTTCAGCGATTTAGGATTGAAAACGGAGGAAGGATGTTTACGTTATGTAAACAAGTTTTACATTTTTATTTCTTTTCCAGGTTCCTCTTGAGTTCCTTTTTAAAATCTTCCTCCCACGTGACAAAGCTGTGGAAGAATTTCCAGTCCCCCTCGTCAATGCCCCGGGTGATTTCCGTGATATGAGAAGTCGAAGCACCGAACGCCTCGACCGCGTAGACGACGGCCTTCTCCGGGTCGACTTTGTTGCCGCAGGTATATATGTCGAGCGCCCCGTAACGCATCTCCGGCCAGGTATGAGTGGAAATGTGGGATTCCGAAATCACCACCACGCCGCTCACACCGCTGGGAGGAAACTTGCTGAAAGCAATGGCCCAGACTTTAGCCCCGGCGATCTCGGCGGCTTTGACCAGGATCTCCTGGACCTTCTGGACGCTGCCGATGATTTTCGGGTTGCACCCGGACGCCTCTACGATATAGTGATGGCCGATGGGCTCATAGATTTTCTTGGGCATTTTTCCGTCCTCCGATCCTGAACGGTATTATGTCACAACCCTCAAGGCTGTCAAGGAGACTTTTCAGACAAAAACCCGCCGCTCGTCCTTGACGATGTTCAGGACGATATGGGTGACCGTTCTTCCGATGAACCGCATCGCGTTCAGCTTTTTCAAAAAGTCGTTGAGGTCCTCTCGCCCCTTGAAATAGGCAATCACCAGCGAGTCCCATTCGCCGGTCACGTCGTAAACGCCCGCCACCTGCGGGATCAGGGCGATCTTCTTCTGCGTCTCCAGCAGCTTGCCCTGGGAAATGCAGAGGGCGATGATGGCCGTCAGGTCGAAGCCGAAATGCCCGGCGTCGATGACGGGAATATATCCTTTGATGGCCCCCAGGCTCTCCATTTTCTTGACCGCATGGATGACGACCGGGGCCGATGTCCCGACCTCTTTGGCAATTTCCCGGAAGCTCTTCCGGGCGTTCCGATTCATGATCCGAATGATCTTTTTATCGAGATCGTCAATCATGGCATTTTCCCTCTATTTTATATTTTGGCCGCTTATTATACAATTGTCAATATTTTGTTATATAATCTTGACAATTATATCATTTTATTGTATTTAAGATACCAAATGTTAATATCTTCCTCGATCGTTGTCCTGCCCAAAACGGCCCGAGGAACGCCCGCCCATTTTTTAAATTTATTCCATTTCGTGTGGGAGAATTCTAGAGTTCGTAGCGTTGGCCATGAGCGTTGTGGACTCCGTCCTCATCCAATAGAGGAGCGCCCATTTTATCGACGATAAAAAGGAGGTTGGCATTGGATCCAATGAAAGATCGCGAAGAGAAGGAATTAGGGTTTGAAAACGAAGAGGACGTTCTCCGGGCCGTCCTCGATCCATCCCGGAAAATCGAGTTTGTCCGGGTCATCTTTCCCGACATTCTGGGACGGCCGATGGACTTCTCGTTCCCCAGCTCGGAGCTTGAAAAAGCATTTCACGACGGGAAAGGCTTTGACGGGTCCTCCGTCGAAGGATTCGTCCGGATCGAAGAGAGCGACCTGACCATCCGGCCCGATCCTGCGACCTTCAAGGTCCTGCCCTGGGAGTACCGAGGATTCGCCGAGGAGACCACTTGGCACGAAGCGATCATGTTCGGCGATATCCTGACGCCCGAGGGAAAACACTACGTCGGCGATACGCGCTATGCTCTCAAACAAGTCCTCCGGCGCGCCCGCGAGGAATACGGTTTCGACGACTTCAAGGTCGGGCCCGAGCTCGAATTCTTCATCTTTGCCAACAACCGGGAGGCGGTGCCCAAAGATGAGGGCGGTTACTTCTCCGGCGGGAGCCACGGTGAGATCCGCAAGGAAATTCAGCTGCTCCTCAAAAAAATGGGGATTCTCTCCGAATATGATCATCATGAAGTCGCCCACGGCCAGCACGAGATCGACCTCCAGTACTCAAGCGCGCTGGACATGGCCGACACGGCCATGATTTTCCGGTATATGGTCAAAAAGGTCGCCCGGATGCATAACCTCTACGCAACCTTCATGCCCAAACCCATCAACGGCCAGAACGGCAGCGGCATGCATGTTCACCAGTCCCTTTGGAAGGACGGAAAAAACGCCTTTTTTGACCCAAAAAATCCCTATCACCTCTCTTCCACGGCCTTGTCCTACATGGCCGGCTTGATCTGCCATGCCCGGGAAATCTCCGCCGTTTTCAGCCAATGGATCAATTCCTATAAACGGCTGATCGAAGGCTACGAAGCGCCTGTCTATATCGCTTGGGGGCAGAGAAACAGGTCCGCCTATATCCGAGTCCCGGAATACCAGCCCGGCAAGGAAAACGCCACCCGGATCGAGCTCCGCTCCCCCGACCCCGGCTGCAACGTTTATCTGGCCTTTTCGACCATGTTGGCGGCCGGTCTGAGAGGCATTCAAGCCCAGTATCCGCTTCCGCCCTCGGTCGAAGAAAATATCTATAAGATGAGCAACTCCCGCCAGAAAAAATTCAAGATCCAGACGCTGCCCCGGAACCTGGAAGAAGCGGTGAAGCTCGCCGAGAAAAGCGAGGTCGTCCGCGAAACGCTGGGCGAACACATCTTCTCCCAGTTCATCGCCAACAAGCTCCACGAGATCAAAGACTACGCTAAGAACGTCAGCGCCGAATTCGATAAGCAGGTGAGCGACTACGAGGTCCGCCGCTATCTTCCTTTTTTGTAGCGACGTCTCCCTTTTCCGGCTCGTTTGGGCTATTGACACCCAGCCTCCCCTTGGGATAGATTCTTCTCGGGAATTCGACGATGCGACTCGGGTCTCTGAGGGAACAAGCCACTCGGGGAAAAAAATCTAAACCTTCATGATTTTGCCATCCGCTCGGAGAGGGATAAACCGATGATCCTGACCATGAGAATCGTTCATGGATAAAGAAGAGGCCCTCAAGGAGTTTTTAAAAGCCCTCAGGGTCGCCCTTAAGAGCGTCCTGATTTATCAACCGGAGCATGCGGCCGTCGTCCAGGCGGGCGAGGAGCTCAAGAAGAAAATCGACGCCCTCCTGAAATGGATCAACCCCCTGAAAATCGGGTTTACCCAGCAGTCGCTCCACATCGATGATCGAATTTGGGAGAACGATAAGATCTGTGTCGAGATCGCTAGATCCTTTCACCAGCGAAAGATCAAAGGCCTCGAGATTCGCCAAACCATCGACCTCGAAGAGCTGATGATCCTCATCGCCAATTTTTCACTCCCGGTGAAAGAGATCGCCCATCGTGGGGGAATCAAGAATATCCTCGAAGAGGAGGAAGTCCTCAACATCACCGTCGAGGAGCTCGACTATTCCCAGCTTCTCAAGGGCGACGGCGAAGAGCTCGAGGATGTCTGGACCTACCTCCTCTCTGATGCCGTCGATGAAGACAACGCCGAAAATCTCGATGAACTGGCCGACAATTTTGACCGGGTCATCTACAGACTCAATCCCGATGAGATCGCCCAGGTGGAAAGGCTGAGAGAGAATTTTTCCCGGTTTTTTTCCTATCTCAAAGAGAACAACGAGGTCAAATACAGCAAATGCGCCAAAGACCTGGTCCGGGCCGTCCTCCGCGACAAAAACCTTTCCTCGGAAGCCAACCTGGAAAAGCTCAAGTCCATGGTCGGCGGCTTGTCCGAAAAGGAATTGGCCTCGCTCCTTCATGAGGAGATCATCAGCAACGAGGAGTTTGATGCATTGAGCTTCAGCCTCTTTTCCAGGCTGACCGAAGGCGATCGGGACAATCAGATTTCCTCGCACCTCACCCAACTCTTCAAAAAAGACCTCTCCAAGGGAAACATTCCCGAATTCAAGGACAAGATCAAGCGATTGCTCTTTGGCACCGAAACCTCTCTCATTTCCGAGAACTACCGGAAAGCGCTGAGCCTTCTCCTCGAAGGTCTCGCCTACGACAAAAGCCGCAATTTCGACCCCCACCTCCTCCCCAAAAACTACCGCTTCATGCTGCTCAACCTTCTGGACAAGGAAAACAAAAAAGAGGCCGCCGGAGACCTCCTGGAACTCATCCTCAAAGAATGGGACCATATCATTGAAGACGGCGACTTCGACTACCTGAGGAGCCTTCTGGAAACCTTGAAAAAGAAGGAGCGATTCCTGTCCGCCGATCCCCGCGCCCTTCGCCTCGAACGCTCGATGGCCGATTTTGTCGAAAAAGCCATTCTCGAAGGAGCCGATCTGCCCGTTTTCAACTATTTCATCAACACCTTCCAGGCGGGAACCCTCGACGTGAACATCTATCTCAAAAAAATCTTCTCATCCCGCCGGATCACACCGCATATCTTGCGGGCCTTCTTCAAGTTTCACCAGGACTCCCAACTCTATTTCAACATCAATCTCCAACAGCACGCCGGCGACACTCCCTTCATGAACCAACTCATCGAAAATCTCCAGAAAGTGGACTCCCAGTCATCGCTCACGGTTCTTAAGACCATCTTCGCCCAGGACAATCGGGAGGTCAAGATCCGGGCTCTCCAGGCCATGCAGCACCTCTCGCGATGCGACGACAAATTCCTCTTCCGCCTTCTTAAAAAAGGGGACCTTGTTTTCAAAAAAGAGGCCATGGCCGTCTTGGCCAAGTTCGATTCGCTCCGGCCGAGGGCCCTGGAGAAGCTGTTGGGGCTTCCCTCGTTCTTCGGGCTTCAAAATCGGGTCCTCCTGGATCATCTCGGGATCGTCAAAGAATTGAACCTGCGGCCGGCCAGGAGCCTTGTCGCGTCCCTGGCTCGGAGAGGATTTCCCTGGAACAAAAAATTGAGAGAAGAAGCCCTCCGGCTGCTTGAGGACTGGGATGCTCGAAAAAATTAAAGCATTTCTCATCGATTTTATCTCCACCATCCAGGCCGCCAAAATTTACGCCACGGACCATCCCCAGCTCCGGGAATTGATCGAGCGGGCTTTCCGCAACCTGGAGGCGGTCCTCAAAGAAAAACCGGAGATCGTCATCGGGATCGTCGACAACGAGCTGGCCTGGGAGGAAGAAATCCTGTTCGACCTCAGCCGGAAGCTTCACTCCCTTTTTCTCTACCTCAAAGAACGGGGCATTGAACGGATGTCGTTTGAAGCTCCTCTCAGCAAAGATGAGCTCAGCCGGTTCGTGGCGGCGCTGACGAACCCCAAGATCAAGGATTATGAGGACCCCCAAGAATATTTAGCCGAAATGGGCATTCAGAAAATCAAAGCGGGGAAACTGACAGCTCCTCGGCTGGTCCCGAGGGCCGTCCAAAAAGGGCAGGAAGACCTCCAAGGCCAATATGAAGCTTCGGTTCAAAGCGTGACCCAGTCGATCGAGAGCATGCTCGAGGGAAAAGCGCTCAGCTCCCTCGACCTGGGATTCAGCATGCTGGACATCATGGACAGCTTCGCCGGGAAAAGCCAGAAATTCCTCGGCCTCATCTCCATCAAAGAAAAAGATATCCTGACCTTCGCCCATCTCCTGAACGTGTCCGTCCTGGCCATGCATCTCTCCTCGAAGATGGGGTATTCCAAGGACGAAGTGCTGGAACTGGGCAACGCAGCGCTTTTCCATGACATCGGGAAGCTCTTCGTCTCGCGCAAGATCCTGAAAAAGAAGGACACGCTGAGCAAGGAAGAATTTTCGATGATCAGGGACCATACAGTCCTCGGGGCCAGGATTCTCCTCAAGTACGAGGGGACGCTGGGGATTCTGCCGGCGGTGGTCGCTTTTGAGCATCACCTGCGCTATGACCTCAAGGGATACCCGAGGCTGGCCTTCCCCCACCGGCCCCATCCGGCCTCGTTCATTGTCTCTCTCTGCGACGTCTATGACGCTCTTTCCCAAAAGCGGACTTACAAAAAAGACTTTCCGCCGCTCCAGATCTACGAGTTGTTGACCAAGGAAAAAGGAAAGCTTCTTGACCCCGAGGTCGTCGATGAGTTCTTCAAGACGATGGGCGTCTGGCCAGTGGGGACCATCGTCGTCCTGAACGATGAGAGAGTCGCCGTTGTCCGCGAGGCCAATGAGCAGGATATTTTCCGGCCGAAGGTGGAGGTGATCGTTCCCGAGGACAAGCGGGAGCATATCGATCTCATCGAACAGAAGGACAGGCTCGAGATCAAAGACTATCTCAACCCGTATGGAGAAGGCCGAAAATATCTAGACTTCATCTGATTTCCCTTCGCCCTCCTTCCCCTTGACAAGGACGAATTTTATCTGTTATAAAATCCCCCTTATTATTGTTTTCGGCTTTTTAGGTTAAGAAGAGGAGTCATACATTTTATTCTATTGTACTCTGCATCTTCGTCTTCCCCAAAATCCTCCCGCCGTCCGGTATTCCTCATCTCCCCGCCGGGGACTCCTTCCCTGTTGTCCGGAGGACATCAAGAAAAAATCAATCCATTCTGGAGGAAAATAAGTGGAAGCCGTCAACTCGACCGTGAACACATTCCTGGCCAAGCACAACAAAGAAAAAAGGGCGCTCATCGCCATCCTGCAAGACATTCAAGCGGAATACAACTATCTTCCCCGGCAGGCTTTGCAGCTCGTCTCCCGATGCCTGGACATTCCGCTTATCGACGTGGTGGGCGTGGCCACATTCTACCGGGCCTTCAGTCTCACGCCCCGCGGAGAGCATGTGGCTACGGTCTGCCTGGGAACGGCCTGCCATGTCCGGGGAGGCCCGAAAATCCTGAACGAGTTTGAAAAGAAATTGAACATCAAAGCCGGAGAGACGACAAAAGACAACCGGTTCACCCTGGAAACCGTGGCCTGCCTGGGATGCTGCGCCATCGGACCGGTGGTCGTCGTCGACGGCAACTATTACTCCCATACGACCATCGGAAAAGTGGATTCCATCATCAAGACGTACGCCAAGAAAAGAGCAAAAAAATGAGCGCGAAAAAAATCACATCCATCAAGGAACTCCAGGCCGTCATCCGGGAACAGACCGGCCTGAGGAAAGCCGAGACCAGGCCGGTCCTGACCGTCTCCGCGGGCACCTGCGGCCTGGCCCGCGGCTCGCAGAATGTCATCGACGCCCTCAACCGTTGGATCAAAAAAGACAAGCTCGAAAAGAAAGTCAAGGTCAAGGTGACAGGATGCCACGGTTTCTGCGAGGCCGAGCCCAACATCATCATTCACCCCAAGGAAATCTTTTACCAGAAAGTCGGCCCTGAACATGCCGGAGACATTCTCCACAAAACCGTCCTCAAGAAGAAGGTCCTCGGGGAGCTTCTCTATATCGACCCGAACACCGGAGATCGGGCCGCCACCGAGGCGGCTATCCCTTTTTACAAAAAACAAAAACGCCTGGTCCTGGGCGATAATGCCCTGATCGACCCGACGGAGATCGACGATTACTTTTCGATCGGAGGCTACGGCGCGCTCCTCAAAATTCTGAGCGGAAGGACTCCCGAAGAGGTCATCGAGACCGTAAAACGCTCCGGCCTCCGCGGCCGGGGAGGCGCCGGCTTCCTGACCGGCGTCAAATGGGAGCTCGCCCGCAAGGTCAAAGGCGACACTAAGTACGTCATCTGCAACGCGGACGAAGGAGACCCCGGCGCCTACATGGACCGCAGCCTTCTCGAGGGAAATCCCCACCGGGTGCTGGAAGGCATGATGATCGGGGCCTACGCCATCGGCTCGACAAAAGGATACATGTACGTCCGCGACGAATATCCCCTGGCCGTGAGACACATTTCCAGGGCCATCGAACAGGCCAGGGAGCTGGGCCTCCTGGGGGAAAACATCCTGGGGACGGGCTTCCAATTCGACCTCCAGATCGCCAAGGGCGCGGGCGCCTTTGTTTGCGGTGAAGAGACGGCGTTGATCGCCTCCATAGAAGGCAGAGTGGGAGAACCCCGCCAGCGGCCGCCCTTCCCGGCGGTGAAAGGTCTCTGGGGAAAGCCCACCAACATCAACAACGTGGAAACCTGGGGCAATGTGCCCATCATCATCCAGAAAGGCGGCGATTGGTTCGCCAAGATCGGGACCGAAGGCAGCAAGGGCACGAAGATTTTCTCGCTGGTGGGGAAGATCAACAACACCGGCCTCGTCGAAGTCCCGATGGGCATCAGCCTCGGCGAGATCATCTACGACATCGGCGGCGGAATTCCCAAGGACAAGGCCTTCAAGGCCGTCCAAACCGGTGGTCCTTCCGGCGGCTGCCTGCCCAAAGAGATGCTCGGCCTGCCCATCGATTACCAGAGCCTCGCCCAGGCCGGCTCCATCATGGGCTCGGGCGGCATGATCGTCATGGACGAAAACACCTGCATGGTGGATATCGCCAAGTACTTCCTCAACTTCCTTCGCGACGAGTCCTGCGGCAAATGCCTGTCCTGCAGGGAGGGAACGCAGAGGATGTGGGAGATCGTCAAGGGCATCACCGAAGGAAAAGGCAAAGAGGGCGATCTGGAGCTCCTCGAAGAGCTGGCCGGGGCGGTGAAGGACGCCTCCCTCTGCGGACTGGGCCAGACGGCCGCCAATCCCGTCCTGTCCACACTTCGCTATTTCCGGGACGAATATGAATATCATATTAAGTACAAGAAATGCCCCGCCTTGGTATGTAAGGAAATCCTCTCCTCGCCCTGCCATTACATCTGCCCCATCGGCCAGGAAGCCTCGACCTACATTGCCCTGATCGCCGAGGGCAAATACAAAGATGCGTTCAACGTCATTATGAAGGACAATCCCCTCCCCTCGGTCTGCGGCCGGGTCTGCAATCATCCCTGCGAAAAAGTCTGCCCGGCCGCCGAGAGCGGGGAGGCCATCTCCATCCGCGGTCTGAAGCGGTTCGTCATGGACTGGGCGGAGAAGCGGGGCATTCGCTATGCCGTCAAGCCGGGCCAAGGGAACCGGGAAAAGGTCGCCATCGTCGGCTCGGGCCCGGCGGGATTGACGGCGGGATACTATTTGGCATTGAAGGGATTCAAACCGACCATTTTCGAGGCCCTTCCAATTGCCGGAGGAATGCTGGGCGCGGCCATCCCCGAACACCGGCTTCCCAGGAAAACGCTGAACAAGGAAATCGAAAACATTAAGAAAGCGGGCGTCGAGATTAAGACGAATATGAGGCTCGGCAAGGACTTTTCCCTCGACGAGCTTTTCCTCGACGGATACAAAGCTGCTTTCATCGCCACGGGCGCCTGGAAATCGATGAAAATGGGGATTCCCGGCGAAGATGCCGAAGGTGTGATGGAGTCTCTGGAGTACCTCAAAACCGTCAACCTGGGGCAAACCATGCCTGTGGGCAAACATGTCTGCGTCGTCGGTGGGGGGAATTCCGCCATCGACGCGGCGCGTGTGGCCATCCGGGACAAGAACTGCCAGAAGGTCACCATCCTCTACCGGCGGACCAAAAAAGAGATGCCGGCCTTCCCCGAAGAAGTGGATGCGGCCATCGATGAGGGCGTGGACATCCGATTTCTCGTCGCCCCGGTAACGATCTTCACCAAGGGCGGCAAGATCACCGGAGTCGAATGCATCCGGATGAAGCTCGGCGAGAAAGACGCGAGCGGCAGACGCAAGCCCGTTCCCATCAAAGGCTCCAACTTCAAGGTCAAGCTGGACACTCTCATCCTGGCCATCGGCGAGAGGCCGGAGACGTCTTACATCTCCCCCTACGACGGCATCAGCATGGCCAAGGAAAACATCGTCGTCGATGTAGAGACGTTCAAGACGACGCGGGACGGTGTGTTCGCCGGCGGCGATGCGGTCACCGGACCGAACACCGTTGTCGATGCCATGGCCGCCGGAAAGATCGCAGCCCAAACCATTGAAAAATATCTTGAGGGCCAGCCTTTGACGAGGACTTACTCGCTGACCAGGCCGTCCGTTTTTATCAAGCCGGTCGAGCTGAGCGAAGCAGAGGTCGCCAAAGCGAAGCGGCCCAAGATGCCGCACCGGACGGCCGCCCAGCGCAGGAAGAATTTCAAGGAAGTCGACCTGGGCCTGACGGAAAAGATGGCCTGCCGGGAAGCCCGGCGCTGCCTGCGCTGCGAGCTGGAGACAGAAGACGGCAAAAACGCCTTGGGAGCAAAGAAATGATCGAACTAAAATTAAACGGATTAGAGGTCAAAGCAGAGGAAGGCTGGACGCTCCTCGAAACGGCCCGCTTCTACGGGCTGGAGATCCCCACCCTCTGCTACAACGAGGGGCTCAGCGTGTTCGGCGGGTGCCGGCTCTGCCTCGTCGAGATCGGCGAAGGCCCTAAAGCGAAGCTGGTTTCTTCTTGTACATATCCCACCGAGCCGGGCCTTGTCGTCCGGACCGACACTAAAAGGGTCATAGAGGCCCGGCGGATGATGATCGAGCTGATGGTCTCCATCGCTCCTTTCTCGAAGAAGATCCAGGACTTGGCCTCGAAGTTCAACGTGACCCAGGTCCGGTTTAAGATACGCAATGAGGAGTGCGTTTACTGCGGCCTTTGCGTCCGGATGTGCCGGGAGCAGATGGACGGCAAGGCGATCGGCTTCCAGAACCGCGGCCACAAGAAAAAGATCTCCACGCCCTTCGACATGCGTTCCGAGGAATGCCGGCTGTGCGGCGGCTGCATGTATATCTGCCCCGCCTGCCAGCTCCGCTGCCAGGGACCCGAAGCCGAGACAGCCCTGTGCAACGCCTGCCTGACCATGGACCCCACCTGCCTGGACCATTACGACGAACTCCAGTGCTGGATGTATGATGCGGGCCGGTGCGGCACCTGTGTCCGGGAGAAAGCGTAAGCAATGACCATTCATTATAAATTGCTTAAGAAAATCTTAAGAGGATCATAAGGAGGTAATCATCATGGCCTATACGAGACTCAATCGAAGCGCTGCAACCTTGACCAAGAACAGGACGGAAGGCTCGATCAGTCCTTTCAGCGGGATGTGCGTGACCTGCGTCGACGGCTGCATCGGGATGTGCGAAATCGGAAAATCCGCCTATCGGGGAGCCGAGGTTCTCTATCCCCAGCCGTTTGGGATCATCACGGCTGCCTCAGAAAAAGAATATCCCGTGGACCTCTCCCATTTCAGCATCATGGGAACAGCCGTCGGAGCCTACGGGGTGGAAGCCGACAGCGACAAGGCCACGTTCGAAAAAGTGACCATCGAACAGAAACTGGGACACGACAAGGGCATCAAGATCAAGGTTCCCTTTGTCCTGGGCGGCATGGGATCCACCAATGTCGCCAAGCAGAACTGGGAGGGGCTGGCCATCGGCGCCGCCCTATCGGGGGTGATCCTGACCATCGGCGAGAACGTCTGCGGCATGGACGAGGAAGCCGAGCTCAAGAACGGAAAAGTCGTCCGCAGCCCCGACATGGAAAATCGGGTGAAACTATTTAAGGACTGGCAGGACGGATACGGCACGGTGGTCGTCCAGGCGAACGTCGAAGATACTCGCCTCGGCGTCCAGGAATACGCCATCCATAAGCTGGGCGTCGATGTCGTCGAGCTCAAGTGGGGCCAGGGCGCCAAGGACATCGGCGGCGAAGTCAAGATCAAGAGCCTCAAAAAAGCCCAGGAGCTAAAGAAGCGCGGCTACATCGTCCTCCCCGATCCCGAAGAACCCGGCGTCATCCAGGCCTTTGAAAAAGGCAGCTTCAAGGAATTCGAGAGACATTCGCGGCTGGGCATGGTCGAAGAAGAGGGCTTCATGAAGCGGGTGGAAGAGCTGAGGAAGGCCGGCGCCAAGTACGTTTTCCTGAAGACCGGCGCTTACCGGCCCGCCGACCTGGCCCGAGCTGTCAAATTCGCCTCTAAAGCCAAGATTGACCTCCTGACTGTAGACGGAGCCGGTGGAGGAACCGGCATGAGCCCCTGGAGAATGATGAACGAGTGGGGTGTCCCAAGCGTCGAAATCTGGTCGTTGACGCACCAGTACGCCCATACGCTGGCCAAGAACGGCGAATACCTGCCCGACATCGTTTTCGGCGGCGGCATCACGTTCGAAGACCAGATCTTCAAAGCCCTGGCTCTCGGCGCGCCTTACGTTAAGGCTGTCGGGATGGCCAGAGGCCCCATGGCCGCGGCCATGGTCGGAAAAACGATCGGCAAGCGCATCCAGGAAGGTCAAATCCCCGTGTATGTGGAGCGGTTCGGAAACAACGCCGAAGAAATCTTCGTCACGGCGCCCGAGCTCAAGCGAAAATACGGCAAGAAGTTCGACCAGATCCCAACGGGAGCCATTGGGCTTTATACCTACTTCAGGAGATTGAGTCAGGGCCTGCGCCAGCTCATGGCCGGAAGCCGCAAGTTCACGCTGGGCTACATCACCAGAGACGACATCGCCTCCCTGACCAAAGAAGCGGCCGACCTGAGCGGCATCAGCTATGTCCTTGATGTGGACAAGGACGAGGTGGCCAAGATCCTGAAGGGATAGGATCCGGCCGATCATCTCCGGAGAAAAAGGAGAGGATGATGACCATTAAGCAGTTGCTCGTCATGTATCTGATCACGCTGGCCGTCTTTTTTCTGATCGACATGGTCTGGCTTGGTGTCGTGGCCAAAGGATTCTACCGGCGGCACCTCGGATCGATGCTCAGCCCCAATGTCAATTGGACGGCGGCTATTCTTTTCTACCTTCTTTTCATCGTCGGCCTGCTCGTCTTCGCCATCAGGCCGGCCCTGGTCGGCGGAGAGCCGCTCAAAGCCCTATTCCTCGGTGCCCTGCTCGGCCTGATCAGCTACGCCACGTACGACCTCAGCAACCTGGCCACGTTGAAAGACTGGCCTTTGGTCGTGACGATCGTCGACCTTGTCTGGGGCACGGTCCTCGGCGGCGCGGTCTCCTTCGTCAGCGCCGTTCTCGGCCGCGGACTTCTGAAGCTTTAGGGCAAGCGTAGAACTCCTCAGCAGCCACGGTTTTTTCTTTTTTTTGTCAAACTTAGAACTGGCTGAAGTCAATTTGCCCCCATCCGCTGCCCAGACTGTGGCGAGGAGCGGCTTCTGATGTTCTCCTGCCGCCCCGCACCGCGGGGACACCACTCTGGATGTCTAGGAATCGCTGGTATTGCTCAACCGCTTTCTCGCGCTCTGAATTTTTTATTCCGGGAAAATTCTTTCCAGGAAATTCCGGAAAGAAAGGGCGAGGATCCCGTCGCTGACCTTCCGATCTCTTTCGCCCGTAAACACCAGGTATCCCTGTTGGGTTTTATTTCCGTATGCCTGGACGAAATAATCCAGATGCCGTATATCCCCCGGCCTCAGGTTCTCTCCCCACTTGACTTCAACCGGAATCCACCGGTCTCCAAGGTCGACCACCCAGTCGACCTCCCGTCCCGCATAGTCTCTCCAGTAGCGCAATCTGCCGACCATCCCCTTCGCCCTCATCAAGCGGAGAATGGATAGGCCGACCCACTGTTCGAAAAGCTGCCCCCAGTATGCGGACGTGAATTCCGCCGGCCCGAGGACTTCGGCAGCAGCGTTTCGAACGCCCGTGTCGAAGAAGACATACTTGGCGGACTTCCGCAATTTTCCCCTTTCCCCGGCCGGGAGGAGCGGTTCGACCCTTTCGGCGACGAGGGAGTCCTCAAGGACCTGGAAATGCCCGGAGATGGTCGCGTGGGTCACACCGATATCCTGGGCCATCGACCTCATGCTGACGAGTCCGCAGGAGCTTTCCGCGGCCAACTTCAGGAATTTCGCGAAAGCGCCGAGGTGCCTGACGAGGGCCTCGGCCCTGACCTCTTCTTCGAGGTAGGTCGCGACATACGATGCCAAGAGCTCTCTGGCGAGCTTTTCCCGGCAGTCTGCGACGAGGGTCAGGATCCCGGGGAGTTCGCCATGCTTGAGCACCCGTTTGAGCTCGGTTTCGTTCTTGACCGCGAGGACGTCCCGGTATTCAGGGTAGACCAGAGGATCCATCCGGAAATGGAGAGCCCGCCCGGGCAGGAGATTGACGTCTTTTCGTCTGAGCTTCCTGGCGGAAGAACCTGTCAAGGCGAAGACTTTTTTCTCTTTGTCGATGAGCACCTGGATGTCGTCCAGGACGGAGGGCACCTTCTGGATTTCGTCGATGAAGACGCGCTTTTTCCCGGAAGCCGACACCTCCTGGCTGAGCAGGGATGGGTCCCGTTCATACCTCAACCTTTCCTTTGTCTCCATCAGGTTGAAAGAGAGGTGGTCCAGTAGACGGAAAATCTGGGTTAGGGTGGTCGTCTTGCCGGTCTGTCGCGGGCCTAGGAGAAAAAAAGAGACCTCATCTTTCAGGGCGTCCGAGAGCCTCCGTTCGATTAGCCTGGATATCACGCTATCCATATTAGCCAATTATGGATAGCCCGTCAACCGTTATTATTGAACTACCTTAGCTCTATAGAGCTCGATGCCCAGCAGCCTTAGGTTATAAGCCCCTCATCGCCTTGGGGGATCAGACCATTCTCGAGGAAGGCATGACCTCCAGCGTCGAGCCCGGATTGTTCGACCCGGCCCATGACTTCGGCTACAACCCGAGCAATAATCTTCTGGTGACCAAAAAGAAGGGCGTCCTTGTGGGCAGCGTGCCCTACACGAAAGAGTGGATGTTCCTCAAGCTCTGAGAGATTCGCAGCAAAGCCTCCCCCACCGCGCATCGCTTATCAGGAAGTCCTGATGGCCGCCGAGACTTCGGCCGCAAAAACAGGGAAAGAACATTGCGACCTTGTTTACAAATAGCGAAAATTCGTCTAGGATGCATGGCAAGTGCACCATGAATGTATAGAAAATATTATTAAGAAATCAGTACTGTCTAATTGAGATTTTTTAGCGAATATATGTGTTGTAATAATTGAAGTTACGAGGCAAGAATATACAATTTGAGTTCAAATCGATTACGGTCGAAAACAGGCGTATCTTCTGTATTACGTGCATGATGGAAGACTTTTCAATTTTCTCGATTAGACACTACTGTTAAGAAATATAAAGATTAAATATTTTAATGTAGGTTATAAATCCGTCAATTATTATCTGATTGATGCTGACCAGCATTGTTTAGCCATTGATGTTGGATGGCCGGGAACATTAAACGACTACGGCAGGCAATTGCGTCCCACGGGAAAAAGGGTACAAGATATAAATTATCTGATTGTTACCCACTTTCATGTCGATCACGCCGGCTTGGTTCAAGAATTCAAAGAGCTGGGAGTCAAGTTTGTTTTATTTGACACGCAAATCAAGCATATCGCTCCAATGGAAACGATGATCCAAAAGAAAATGAATTATAAGCCGATCAATTTGGAAGACAATATAATAATTACACTACCAGAATCGAGGGAATTTTTACATCGTATTGGCATATCGGGTGAAGTGGTTCATACTCCGGGACATTCAGAAGATAGTATTTCGGTTTTTCTTGATTCGGGGGACGTCTTTATAGGCGATCTGAGACCAGAGAATCAGATAATGAAGGATGATTTTACAGCGAAAACCAGTTGGCTTAAACTTAAAAAACTTGGTGTAAAACGGATAAATCCGGGACATGGTTATTCTTTTGAGCTATAGAAGAGTAAAAAGTTAGGGCATGAACGTTCAGTCGGGCAGCCAGCTCATGATCCTCCGGGCGGCCTGGCCGGCCGTGGGCGGATCGAAATTCGTCAGGACGATCACGATGTAGCCGCGGCGCGGGTCCCACTCGACAACGGAGTTGATGCCCGGCGCTCCTCCTGCGATTCCAAGGCCGTTGGCGATATCGGGGAGGAAGATTTTCCCTCCCTTCAAGGCCATCACATACTTCAGCATGTCCTGGGCGATCGAATAGCCGCCCCCGGCCGAACTTCCCCGTCCGGGCAATGTTGCGTGGTTGAGAACGCGGGCGCCGCCCGACCGTCCTTCCCTGGTATAGCCCAAGGCCAGGTTGGGAATGCCCGCATCCCGGGCGTATGAATCGGTGTCCAGCATTCCGCACGGTTTAAAGATGTTTTCGCGGATGTAGGCATAATAATCCATACCCGAGGCCTTTTCGATGATGGCCCCCAGGACGATGTAGCCGCCGTTGGAATAGCGGTTATTGGTCCCCGGCTCGAACTCGAGCGGCAGGTCGGCGAACAGCGGCAGGTAATCCTGGAGCGTCCGGATTTTGTCCTTGGGCGTCGCGTCGTAGCGGCGGCCGAAGAAATCGCCGATACCCGAGGTCATGTCGAGCAAATGACGGATGGTGACCTTTTCCGCGGCTTGCCGATTGGGATAGTCCGGCAGGAACTTTCCGATCGGGTCGTCGAGCCCCAGCTTGCCCTTTTTCTCCAGTTGGTGGATGGCGGCGCGGGTGAAGATCTTGTTGATCGAGCCGAGGTTGAACTTGGTGTCCTTGCGGTTTGGGATCTTTTTATCCCGGTCGGCAAAGCCGTAGGCCTCGTGGAACAGCACCTGGCCGTTCTTGGCCACGAGAACGACGCCGGAGAATTCGTCTGCTTGGGTCTGCGCTTCGATAAAGGTCCGGACGGCGGCGGTCAATTCCTGGTCATCGGCCTTGGGATCGGGGATGATGAGATTGTCGGGGTCGTCGACGGCCTCGAAGAAGATATACAAAAGCTTATGCGGCGGCTCTTTTTCGACACGGACCCTTAGAAGGAAATTCTGGCCGTTGCCGGCCTTGGCCAGGACGAATGTTTCGGCTGGCCGCTCAGCCACGATTTTCTGTAGTTGGATGGACTGGAGCCGGGACTTCGTCGCGGCATAGCGCCCGACCCGCTGTTCGACCGAAGTTTCCTTGAGCGCGGACTCTGCATAGTGCGCCAGGAAAAATTCTCGCAGCTTGTCCGGGCTGCCGGAGTTGAAAGCGTCGAGATACGCCTTCAGCCGGGCCGTGGCCGGCGGACCTGCCGGGTTTGAGCCCTGGGCGGCGGCGCCGGCGTTGAGGATGGCCGCAAGAACAACCAATAGGGCGATAATGGAATATCCTCTGCGCATGGATTTTCCTCCTTGATCAACCATGGGGTCCGCGGCTTCCCCCGGGGAGAGCCCCGGTCACCTCGGCCAATTTCATTCTCAGCATGAGTAATAACTTCCTGTTGGAACATCTCGTTTCAACGGATTCCGATGCGCCGTCTTGGGCAAAAAACCCGGCCCAGGCTTTCCTCCCGCGGTCCGGAACAAAAGATAAAATCAGGGCTGATTCCGGATAATTGTCATGATTTACGGCCTATCGGATCAGGTGGAACGCCGTCTGGCGGCCGTCAAGAAAGTGGACGCCGTCCTTCATGAAGGCAACGTCCTGTTCGAGCGGCAGCCGGAAGTCAGCGCCGCCCCATTCGGGCACACTCGTCGTGACGCTCATCTCCGCCGTGAAACAGCTGTTGAGGACGAGCTTCACGTCGCCCCGGCCTTCATTCTTCACCTGCTCCCAAGGAAGCCCGATAAGCGGTCCGGGCTCGTGGAGGAAGTAGCCGAGAGAATGGGAATAGATCCTGGGACCGGGAATGGTCAGATCCCCGGCTTTCTTGAGCATGCGGCCGAGCATCTCGTTCCCCGAGAGACCTGCTTTGAACTCGCCGCAGTAGACATCCTGGAGCCGATTTGCTTCGGCCATCATTTTCTTGAACGTCTCCGGGGCATCCGTCTCGCCGATCTTGAGCACGTAGGCCATCTCCTGGTGATCGGAGATGTAGCGCATGTACTTTAAGCCCACGTCGCAATGAAGAAAGTCGCCGGGCCGGATGACCTTATCCCCTTTTCCGTACTTCTCGACGTCCTTGGGATGGCGGCCGCGGATTGAGACGAAGGGACTGAAGGAAACTTTCAGGCCGAGGTCCGCTACCTTCTGCCAGTAGAAATATCGGAGGTCGTCTGTCGTCGTGTATCCGGGCGTAACAACCCTGTTCGAGAACATCTCGGCGATGATGGCGTGGGAAATCGCCGCCGCCTGCTTCATAAGGTCGATCTCCTCATCCAGGAGGGTCTCGCACCACAGCGTCGCCAGGGGTTCAGCCGACTGGATAAGAGACGCATAATTCGGCTCGATCGCCTCGACGATGCGCTTCTTCAGCACGGCGGTCAAACCGCCCGCCACCCATTGGACCTCGCCTTCGTTGAGGCCGATCTTTTTGGGATTCCGTTCGCGGACGATCCGCCCCAGGCAATCCCACTGGCTTTCCTTTTTCTTAGTATCCCAAGCCGCTGCGTCCCAGACGTTCTGGAAGAGGCCTTGGGTGTCCGTTCGGGAGACGTTCAAACGCTCGACCCCTTTCTCGAGGCCGCGGTCGTAGAAGACGATGATCTGTGTGATCGGGCACCAGTTCTCGTAAGGCATCATGGTCTCGAACACGGGATCGAGATTGTCTTCGTTGCAGGCGATGATCCACATATCGAGGCCGGCCTCCCGCATAAGCTTCGGGAGAAGCTGATCGAGTCGCTTCTGGGTGATCCCCAGGACAAGGCTCGCCCTGTCCCTTATGCTCAGGACGGCCGGGAGCTTCTGGCCGGGCGACGCGGCGACCGAGCCCACTGGCGTAAAAACGAAGAATGCCAAAACCGAAAATGCAATTCTTTTAATCATTCCTGATCCCTCCATCGATGGCCAGCATTATAACATTTTCGACAGCCAGATGCATAAAGTGACGGCGAAGTATTTCCAAGTATTCGATTTCAAAGAGGCGTGGGAATCGCCACTGCAGCCCCTCTAGCGGAGGGGGCCCCGGACACTCTTGGAGGAGGACCCTTTTGCAGGTTCCCCCTCCAACGGGCGGCGGGAATCCCCGCCCGCCCTGCCACCCCTCCAAGGAACATCCTCCCATGAATTCATCGCGAGATGCTCCTTGGAAGGAGGCAGAGAGCGAAGCGAGCGTTGGAGGGAAACCCAGACCAAGGGTTTCCCTCCAAGAGTGTCCGACGGGACTGGTTCCCCAGGGGTCGCAGCGGCGATTCCCACGCCTCCTTGAAATCACACAATCGGAGAAGTCTACAAGAGACGGCTAAGATTTGACAAGCCTTCGGGCGCGAGTGTAATGTTACCGTCAAAGCGCCGCGGGATGACGCACGGATTGGAATGCGAAGGATAGAATCGCGGCGTGTCCCTTTGAAAAGGAGATATCCATGAACAAGCGCACGATTCGGATCATCAGCTTCTGGGCAGTGCTCATCTTGTTCTGCGGCAGACTGGCGCACGGCCAAGCCGCCTCCATGGCCTCGCACGACGAGGCTGCAAAGTGGGCTGACAAGACCCTGGCCGGACTGACTCTCGAAAAGAAAATCGGCCAGATGATCTGCGCGGAGATCGCCGGCGGGTATATCGCGGACGACGACAAGAGACTCGAAGGATGGATTAAGCTCGCCAAGGACCTGGGCGTTGGCGGCTTCGTCCTCTACGGCGGGACTCCGCACGATGTCGTCCGCCTCCTCAACCGACTTCAAAAGGAAGCGGCGCTGCCCCTGCTGATGTCGGCTGATTTTGAAGGCGGCCCGGGCCAGCAGATCACGGGCGCAACTGAGTACCCCGCGAACATGGCCTTCGCTGCGGCCGGATCGGAAAAGCTCATGTACGAGGCGGCCAAGATCGGAGCGATCGAAGGCCGAGCCATGGGCATTCATCTCACCTACTCGCCGGTCGTGGACATCGCCGTGCGGCCCGAGAACCCAGCGGAAAGCGTACGCTCTTTCGGCGGCGATCTCGACCTTCTCGGCCGGATGGTCCGGGCCTATGTCCGAGGCTACCAAGAGAACGGCATGCTGACGACGGCCAAGCACTTTCCAGGGCGGGGCGATGTCGCCCGCATGCCCAACCTGCCAGATTTCAGCTATATCGACAAGCCGGCCAAGGATGTCGAATCCCAGGAATTCCGGGCATTCAAGCATGCCATCGACGCCGGGGTTACCTTTGTTATGACCGAGCATATCGCCGTGCCGTCGGTGACAGGGGGATCGGAGCTGCCAGCCAGCGTCGAGAAGAAGCTGGCCACGGGATGGCTGCGCGAGCGGTTGGGATTCAAGGGCGTCCTGACAACCGACGACCTGTGGTACGATCACGTCATCAAGCGTTTCGGCCCGGTCGAGGTCGCCATCCTGGCCTTGAAGGCCGGGCACGATGTCCTCCTCAAGCCGAAGGATGCGGCGGCGACGGTCCGGGGCGTGGCCGCGGCCGTCCGGTCGGGCGCTATCGCCGAAGCGCGGATCGACGAGTCCGTTCGCAAGCTTTTATATTGGAAAGCCCGGTTGAGCCTGAACAAGGAGCGGTCCGTGGACGAAAGCCTGGTGAGCGGCCTCGTCGGAACGGCCGCGCACTTGGCTTTAGTCCAGGAGGTCGCCGACCGGTCGCTGACCTTGTTGAAGAATTCCGGAGTCCTGCCGGTCCGGACGGAGAGACTTAAGACAATCGTAAATATCAACATCCAGAAGCTGGAGGCCGATCCGTCGCCGGCCGCGCTAGGAGCGAAGTTGGCGGCCGCTTTCCCGGGCACGAAGAACCATACTCTCCGACCCGACATGGACCCGGCCGTGTATGAGAGAGCCTGGAAGGATATCGCTGGGGCGGACCTCGTCGTCCTTTCCTTCTTCGTGCCGCGCAACCGGCTGGGTGACGCGGCGCCTCTCCGCGAGGCCGACTTGGCGTTCATCGACAAGATCATCAAAACCAAGCCCAAGGCTGTGATTGGCATGTCCTACGGCAACCCGCACCTCCTCAGGAAGCTCGAGGCCGTGCCCGCATTCCTTGTCGGATACGGTGAGCGCGGCTGGTTCGGCAACCAGGCCGTCTATTTCGATTCTTTTGTCAAGCTGCTCAAGGGCGAGATCAAGCCGGGGGGCAAACTTCCGGTCAAGGTGAGCGATCGATATCCGTTAGGAAGCGGATTGACATACTAATATGAACGCAATAAATAAGGTGACATTCTATGGGTGGTGCTTAGTCGTCCGCAGGCCCCCGTAGCGGAGGGGGGACCCGGGCACTCTTGGAGGAGGACCCTTTCCCAGGGTCCCCCTCCAACGGGCGGCGGGAACACCCGCCCGCCCTGCCACTCCTCCAAGGAGCATCCTCCCATGAATTCATCGCGAGATGCTCCGAGGATGTCACTTTATTTATTGTGTTTGTATTAATCCGTGGTCCTTCCCGATCTTGCGGGGATTCGGATTCCGGAGAATGATTTTTTCCGGTGTGTGTCACCGAATTCGTGAGTAGGAAATGCCGACGCCAAGTTCCCTCTGCAGGCCTTCAGGCGCTTCCTGTCTCGGAATCCAGGTCCGTGAGCACTTGACTTCAAGCCCTGCGAAGGGGCGACGCGGCAGTCTTAAAATCAAAGGGTGCCAGTCATGATCGTTGAAATCGAGGATCTCCGGCTCGCCCTCATCGATACGGAAGCTGACCTGGACCGGAGAGGACGCGATGTCCGGGTGATTACAGATGGCCCGCAGATCCAGATCGGTCCGGTCCCGGACTTCTATGGGATCCCAGGCCTCTTTTTTTGTCCAGCGCATCCATAAGTCCTCACCCCAGCGCTCCCATCCCCAGAATCCTTTGGCCAATCCCGGGACGGCCTGGACGCGCTTGAGAAGCCGCCGTTCTATTTTTCCTGATCCCCATCTTCCCGATTTGGCAAAAACAAAGAATGAACGCCGCGAAAACTCCAGGCGCTCGTCATAGCGCTGATGCAAAAGTCGCTCAACCTTGCCTAGTCGGCGCAGCCCGGCGCGGCGGAACGTTTGTTCCCACCACCCGATCGTGGCATGGGTCAAATGGCCGAGGTGCGGCCGGCCGCAGTCATCGAGGGGAATATTGCGGAAGGGAATGGCCAAGGCGGCATCCCGGCGCCATTCCTCGTACTGAAGAGGATAGAGCTCGGGGCCGAAAACGTTCGGCCCATAGGCCGGGATCACGGTGAAGAGAATTCCTCCTGGAGTTAAAACAGCTGCCAGATTTTTAAGGGCTTGAGGGATTTTCTCCGGCGGCAGGTGCTCAAGGATATCCAGAGCCAACACCATCTCATAGCCGTCGGCCGGCTGCTTCAAGTCAAGGACATCCTCCCTGCGAATCCAGGGCCGGACGTCGGGAGGGGCGTTTTCAATGCACCACTTCGAAAAATCGAAGCCTTCGGCGTCCACGCCGAGTCCTCTCAGGCTTTTGACCAAAAGCCCCATGGCACAGCCGGCCTCGAGAACTCGGCGCGGGGCAAAGTTCATGGCGATGAAGGAGGCTACCGTCCGCTTGTCTTCGCCGTCGTCATAGATGATGGCGCTGTCAATTTCACAGAGCGGCGGCCGATAATAGTCCGCGCCGTAAAAATCGCCCTGGAGCTCTTTGGCGTAGAGGCCGACATAATCCGGGGCCGAATCCGACATCGGACCTCTCTGGATTCGCTTGATGATTTCGGGGCTCATCGACCTGGCCGCCTTGATTCCATCCTGGATTTTTTCGTTCTGGAATTTGGGCTTTTAGAATTCGCCCATCCATTATATAGATATTTAAAATGGGAGGCAAAGATATCTTGCCAGCCCAGACGGGCCGCAGACAGGGCTACCGGGCGGAGAAAGGCATGATCGTCTGCCCTAAAGAAGGAAGGGGAAAAGGGCGGACAAGAAGTAAGCCGCTACCTTTTTCTTCGAGAGAGCTGGATGGCTCGTTCGATGGCCTGGGAAAGGTCGGCCGCATTCAGAGGCTTGGCCACATAGTCATCCATGCCGGCGGCCAGACAGCGTTCTCGATCCCCTTTCATGGCGTGGGCGGTCATGGCCACGATGGGGATATGAGCGCCCGTCGCTTTCTCTTTTTTTCGGATGAGGTCGGTGGCCATGAGCCCGTCCATCAAAGGCATCTGGACGTCCATCAAGATGAGGTCAAAGATGTTTTTCTCCATGGCGTCCAAGACTTCCTCTCCGTTCTGGACATACGACACATGGTGGCCCTGTTTTTCCATCATATAGATCGCCACTCTTTGGTTGACGATATTATCCTCCGCGAGCAGGACTCGATACGCCCGACGAGGCTGTTGGTCGGGGAGCTTGGCTGGGGCCGGGGCGATATTTTCTTCCTTCCGAGCCGCCATCCCCGTCATTTCTTTGATTTTTTCCAGGAGGTCGGAAGGCTTGAGGGGTTTGTTCAGGTACATCGAGATCCCAAATTTTTTCCAGGGCGCCTTATCTCCATCGGTCCCGGACGAGTTCAACATCATGATGATGGACTTAGCCAGGTTGGGCTCGGTCTTGAGATAATCGAGGAGGAGGAAGCTGTCCTGGCCCGGCAGATGGGCGTCGACGAGGATGACGGTAAACGACGGGCCTTTTTTTTGCCTGGCCCGGTCCAGAAGAATGGTCGCATCCTCCGCGCTCCCCGTTTCGGTGGGGCTCAGGTTCCACGAGGTCACCAATCTCTTCAAGAAGCGGCTGGTCGTCACATGATCATCCACGAGAAGGACGGGGAGTCCTTTAAAGTCCACGGTCTCGGCCCGAACGGGCTTTCCCGATGCGTCCTTCTGGAAGCCAAAGCGCGCCGTAAAATGAAAGCGGCTCCCTTTTCCGACGATGCTTTCGACCCAGATCTTGCCACCCAAAAGCTCGACCAGCTGCGTGGAGATGGACAGGCCCAATCCTGTTCCGCCGTATTTTCGCGTCATATAGCTTTCCGCCTGGACAAAGGCCCCGAAGATGGTCTTTTGCTTTTCCTCGGGAATGCCGATCCCGGTGTCGGTGATGGTGAAATGAAGTAAGACTTGATCCTCCGTCTTTGATTCCTCTTGGATACAGAAGACCACTTCGCCCCTTTCGGTGAACTTGATGGCGTTGCCGATCAGGTTGATCAGGATTTGCTGCAGACGTTTTGAATCGCCGACAACGGCCCGAGACACCTGGGAGGGAATATCGCAGATCAGTTCAAGCTTCTTCTTCTGGGCCTGGACGGCCAGCGGAGGAAGGGTCTCAAAAACGAGATTTTCCAGGTCGAAGGGAGAAGCCTCCATTTCCATCTTTCTGGCTTCGATCTTGGAAAAATCCAGGAGATCGTTAATCAGGGACATCAGGGATTCGGCCGATGATTTGATGCCTTTTAAATAGACTCGCTGCTCGAGCGAAAGATTCGTGCCGAGGGCCAGCTCGGTCATGCCCAGGATCCCGTTCATGGGTGTTCGAATCTCATGACTCATCTGGGCCAGGAACTCGCTTTTGGCCTTGCTGGCCGCTTGGGCCTGCTCTCGAGCCGAGACGAGCTCTGTGACGTCGATGATGTTCAAGAGGACTCCATCATACTGCTGCCGGCGGTAGATGGGCTTGATATGCAAAATGACTTCCCGGCCGTAGAAGTTTCTTTGATAGACGATCTGGGACGAATGGGGATCGCGCCGGAATTTTTCGAGGTGGTCTCTGAGCTTATCCGCGACCGGCCCGACGTGGAAATCCCAGAGGGTATGACCCAGGACCTCTCGTTTTTCCCGCTTCATGAGCTTCAGGAAAAAATCGTTGACCTCCAGGACCCGGCCTTCCCGGTCGGCATAGACAAGGCCCTCTTCGATCCCCGAGATGATGGCCCGGTATTTCTCTTCCGACTTGAGCAATTCTTCGAGTGTCCGTCTCTGCTCTTCTTGTCTTTGTTCCGGGATCATTGTGGCCGTGGCTCCAAATTCGACATATCTATACCTGTGGCATTTTCATCATTGATCTTAACGGGTTGGGAAGATAGGGCAATCGCCTTTTTAGACGGAAACAGGGGTGATTTTTGTGCCGGCCGTCTCACCCATAAAGAGCAATCGCGGCTAATCCACGAGACGAAACGAAAGGGGGAGAAGGGGAGCGAATCCCTTTTCAAAGCGCCCCGCTTATGCTATAAATACCTCTGGTTAAAAAATGAACATCGTATCCATTATCCTCCAGATCTTCGTGGTTTTGTTCGCCATTACGGTTCACGAAGCATCTCACGGCTGGGCCGCCTTCAAAATGGGAGACCCAACGGCCTACAACCTGGGCCGGGTCAGCATCAACCCCCTGGCCCATATCGATCCGATCGGAACGATTCTTCTCCCCGTCTTCCTGGCTCTCATGGGCCTGCCGGCCTTCGGCTGGGCGAAGCCCGTGCCGGTCAATCCCTACAATCTGAGGAACCCCCGCCGCGACAACCTTGTTATCTCGGCAGCCGGTCCCCTGGCCAACATTCTCGTGGCGGCCGTCTCGCTCGTCCTTCTCCTCATCCTCAAGTTCGCCAGCCCCAGCGTGAATTATTTCCTGAGAAGCAGAGAACTCTCGCGGGCCGTCCTCCCACAGGGTTTTTTCCCGCTCGAGGGCTTGGCCATGATCCTGTATTTGGCCATCCTCATCAATATCTATCTCGCCGTCTTTAACCTCATCCCGCTGCCGCCTCTGGACGGGAGCGGCGTCCTCATGGGCCTCCTTTCGGACGAAGCGGCCCAGAAGTATGAACGGATCCGGCCCTTCTCGATTCTGATCGTGCTGGCCTTGATCTATTTGGGCGTCCTGGACATGATCATCTTCATGATCAATTTTTTCCTCAGCCTTGTTCTCCGATGACCGAACAAAACGCCGTACCAAAAAAAGTCGTTTTGAGCGGGCTCCGCCCGACGGGCCCCTGCCATCTGGGCAACCTGGCCGGCGCCCTCCGCAACTGGATCAAACTTCAGGACATCTACCAGTGTTATTATTCCATCGTCACCTGGCACGCGTTGAGCTCGGAATATATGAAATCCCAGGCCATCAGGGACAACGTGTTCGAGGTCGCCATCGACTGGCTGAGCATCGGCTTGGACCCGGAAAAATGCGTGATCTTCGTCCAGTCCGAAGTCAAAGAACACGCCGAGCTCCATCTCCTCCTGTCCATGGTCACGCCGCTGCCCTGGCTGGAAAGGGTGCCCACTTACAAAGAGATGCAGGCGGAGCTCCAGGACAGAGACATCCACACGTACGGTTATCTCGGCTATCCTGTGCTTCAGACGGCCGACATCATCATCTATAAGGCCGATATCGTCCCTGTCGGTGAAGACCAGGCCCCTCATCTTGAGCTGGCCAGGGAGATCACCCGTCGCTTCAACCGGATCTTTGGCCCGATCTTCCCGGAACCTCAGACCCTCCTGACCGAAGTTCCAAGGTTGGCCGGCACGGACGGCCGCAAAATGAGCAAGTCGTTCAATAACGCCATCTATCTCAAGGATTCGCCGGAAGTCATCCGGGGAAAGATCGCTCCGATGATCACGGACACAAGGCGCATGCGGAGGAGCGACCCCGGCGAGCCTGATGACTGCCCCGTCTTCACCTTCCACAAGGCTTTTGTCCCCAAGGACAAGCAGGCCGAGATCGCCCAGGGCTGCCGGACGGCCGGCATCGGTTGCCTCGAGTGCAAAAAGGTCGTCATCGACGCCTTGATCGAAATGCTCGCTCCCTTCCGGGAAAGAAGAAACGAGTTCGAAAAGAACCCTCCGCGGATCTGGGACATTCTCCAGGAAGGAAACCGGAAAGCCCGCCGGGTCGCTCAGCAGACCATGGACGAGGTCAGGACCGCGCTCGGATTTTGATGGACGCCGAACAAAGCTACCAGGTCAGGCTCGAAATTTTCGAAGGCCCTCTCGACCTGCTTCTCTTCCTGATCAGAAAGAAAAAGATCGACATTCAGGATATCCCTATCGCCCTGATCACCCGGGAATACCTGGACTACTTGAGCCGCAAGGACAGGATCAACCTGGACCGGGAGGCCGAGTTCCTGCTCATGGCCGCCCTCCTCATCTATATCAAGTCACAGATGCTCCTCCCCCGCGAGCAGTTGCTCGAGCCCGAGGAAGACCCGCGGAAAGAGCTCGCCGACCGGCTCATGGATTATCAGACGATCAAGGCCGTTGTTCAGGTTCTCCGGGAAAAAGAAGACGAGCAGATGCAGGTCTGGAGGCGGTCGGCCCTCACCTCGCCGCTGCCGGACGAGGACCTGGACCTCATCGAGGTCTCCCTGTTCGACCTGGCCGAGTCGTTCTTCACCATGATGAAACGGCGGCAGGGAGAGGAGCTCAAGGTCATCAAGGGCAAGGAAGTCACGATGGCCGAGAAGATGAACGAGATCATCAACGTCCTGAAAGAACGTCATTACCTGGATTTCCTGGAATACCTCGGCGAACAGGAGACTTTGGAAGAGGCGCTGGTCGCCTTCTTCTGTCTTTTGGAGCTGATCAAGGCTCGTCTGGTCATCGCCATCCAGGAGCAGCTCTTCCACACAATCAAAGTCTGGCTTCGAAAAGAAGCCCATGTAAAGGCAACCCATGGCTGAAAAGCTCAAGGAAATCATCGAATCCATGATCTTCATTTCGGTCGAGCCCCTGACGCCGGAGAAGATGAAAGAGGTCCTCCAGGACGTCCCGGAGCAAGACATCGCTCAGGCCGTCCAGGACTTGGTGGCGGCCTATGCCGCGAGCGAAGGCGCCATCCGTATCATCCAGACCGCTGGAGGATATGTGTTTTCGACAAAGCCCGAGTTCGACCCCTACGTCCGGCGCCTGCTCCAGATCGAAAGAAAATCGAGGCTTTCCCACCAGGCCCTCGAGACGCTCTCGGCGATCGCCTACCATCAGCCGGTGACCCTGCCCGAGATCTCGGCGATCCGGGGCTGTGACTCCACTTACGCCCTGCATTCCCTCCTTGAAAAAAAGCTGATCAAGATCGTGGGCCGCAAGGAGGCGCCGGGAAGGCCGCTGCTCTACCGGACAACGGATAAATTCCTGGTCTATTTCGGCCTGAATTCGCTCGAGGACCTTCCCAAAGAGGAGGAGCTCAAGAAACTCATGGAGGAGGAAAACGCATGAAACGGGCCGCGGCTTTTACGGCGATCGCTGCCGCTCTATTCCTTTCTGCCTGCCGGCCTCAACCAGTGAAAATGCCCGAGCCCCCTCAGGACAGACATGCGCCCTTTAATTATGCGGGACGAAAGGGTATGGTCGTCGCCGCCCATCCGCTGGCCGCCCAAGCCGGCCTGGACATGCTGAAGGAAGGCGGCAATGCCGTGGATGCGGCCGTCGCCACGGCCTTTGCTTTGAATGCCGCCGAGCCTTTTGCCTCGGGGATCGGAGGCGGAGGCTTTATGGTCATCTATCTGGCCAAGCCGAAAAAGGTGACGACCGTCAACTTCCGGGAAAAAGCGCCGGCCGCCGCGACGCCGACGATGTTCGCCAACAAAGGGGAAGCTCTGGAACAATGGAGGACCGAACGCGGCACGGCCGTCGGTGTCCCGGGGATGCTCGCCGGATGGAGCTATGCCCTGGAAAAATACGGGACAAAAAGCCTGGCCGAAGCGGCGCGGAGGGCGATCGATATCGCGGCCGACGGCTTCCCCGTCAGCCTGACCTTCAGCACGATCAACAAGGACGAATATGAAAAGCTCCTGAAAAATGCGGGGGAGACGACCTGCTATCTCAACGGCGGCGTCGCCTATGAGCCCGGCGATACGTTCAAGAATCCCGAGCTGGCCGACACATTGCGCCTGATCACGACGAAGGGGATCCAGGAATTTTACAGGGGAGAAATCGCCCGGAAGATCGTGGCGGCCGTCCGAGCCAAGGAAGGCATCATGACCCTCGAAGACCTGGCCGGGTATGAGCCGGAAGAAATGACGCCGCTCCAAGGGACGTACAAAGACTTCACGATTTACACCCTTCCGCCGCCCGGGTCGGGCGGACTCCACCTCCTCCAGCTTCTCAACATCGTCGAGAATTGGCCGCTCAAGGATTGGGGGCATAATTCGGTCGCCACCATCCACCATCTCTGCGAAGCCATGCGGTTCATATTCGCCGACCGGGAACATTATCTCGGCGACCCGGACTTTGTGACGATCCCGGTCGCTCGGCTTCTCTCGAAGGATCACGCCCGGAGGACCCGGGAGAAAATAGTTCCGGACAAGACCGCGGCCGCCTACCCCTACGCCGTGTTTGATCCCGCCCAAGAAAAGAAAGAAAATACCACGCATGTCTGCGTCATCGATAAAGACGGGAACATCGTTTCCTTGACCCAATCGATCAATGACTTCTTCGGCGCGGGAATCGTCCCGGAGGGGACGGGCTTTTTGTTGAACGACCACATGGCCGATTTTTCATCCAACCCCAAATCCCCGAACGCGCCCAATCCCAACCGCCGTCCTACGAGCTCCATGGGCCCGCTGATCATGTTCAAAAAAGGCGAGCCGCTTCTCGTGCTGGGCTCCCCGGGCGGAACGAGGATTTTCTCTTCGCTCGTCCAGATCATCATCAACATCGTCGACTTCGGGATGTCCCTGGACGAAGCCATCGAAGCGCCGCGGTTCTTCAGTTATTCGGTGAGCGGCAAGCCCCGGCCGATCTCTATAGAGTCGCGCATTCCGGAGGCGACGCTCAAAGCCCTCGAAGCGCTGGGCCACGAGATCGCCGTCAAAGAAGATTACGATAAGTATTTCGGCGGCGCCCAGGGCCTGATGATCCTCAAGGCTAAAAAGATCATCCTCGGCGGTGCGGACTCCAGGCGGGACGGCGTCGGCGCCGGATATTAAAAAAAGGAGCTTTCCATGAAGATGACCTGGGAAAAAACTATCCTGTCCGTTCTCCTTGTCTTCGCAGTCATCGCCGTCTATTCTTTCGGCCGGCAGGAAGCCAAAGCCTTGTTTGAGCAGCCGGCCCTGATCACTTCGGCAGGCCAGAGCGCGGACGGACTGCAGGCCTCGGTGCTGGCCAAAAAAGCGGAGCTGAAGGCGGACCTGGCCAAATTTGCCGTCAGTAAAGACCTCGAAAATCACAAGGCCCTGATCCTGGTGCTGGGCGCCAGCATGAAGGGGTTGGGAGCCGCCGGCCTCGATACAAACAAAGAGAAAGGGAGGATCGCCCAGCTTCTTGCCGAGGCAAAGAAAAGGAACGTCCCTGTCCTTTGCCTTCACATCGGCGGGGAAGCCAGGCGCGGCCAGCTGACGGACGAAATGATCGGGGAATACCTGCCCTCCGCCCAAATGGCCATCGTCGTAAAATCGGGAAACAAAGACGGCATCTTCACGAAAATCTGCACGGCGAAGAACATCCCGTTGATCGAGGTCGACAAGATCCTGGACGTCGTCGTCCCTCTGAAGGCCTCTTTTAAAAGGTAAAATCATAATCAAATGCCCATTACGAAAAGCGAGTTGGCGCGGGTGGTGCCGACCTGGGCGCCCCACCGGACGCTATGGAAGAGGAGCCTTTGAAACGGTCCACCTGCAAGAAGTATTTTCTAATTGATACATCGCCAAATGCTCCAAGGAAAGGAGGCAGAGAGCGAAGCGATCGTTGGAGGGAAACCCGGTCAATGGGTTTTCCTCCAAGAGTGTCTGACAGGTCCCGCGCCCTTTTAAAAGCATGCCTGACTCCTTGATCCTCCTGCTCATGGTGGCCGTTTTCGTCCTGTTGGCCACGGTTTTCAAACTCCCCATGGGCATCAGCCTGGCCCTTTCCGCGCTGGCCGGGTCGCTCGCCGGCGGCGAAGGGATCGCCCTGAGGCATCTCGTCGAGGGTGCTTTCGGGTTCTTCGACATCATCCTCATCATCGCTTCAGCCATGATCTTCATGAAAGTCCTCCAGGAGTCCGGCATCCTGGACAGCCTGGTGGCCGCCATCCTCAGGGCCTTTTATAAAAACAAGATTCTCCTGCTCCTGACCGTCATGCTGCTCATCATGTTCCCGGGGATGATCACGGGATCGTCGCTGGCGGCCGTCCTGAGCACCGGCCCGCTCATCGCTCCTGTCCTGATCAAGCTCGGCCTGCCCCGGCTCAAAGCCGCTGCCTTTATTGCCGTAGGCGCCATCTTGGGCATGATCGCGCCTCCCGTCAACATCCTGGTCATGATCATGGGCGGCGGCGTGGACATGCCGTATGTGGGATTGACGCTGCCGCTTCTGATCATCACCGTGCCGCCGGCCGTCATCATCGCCCTCTGGCTGGGCACCAAAGACCTCCGGATCGTAAGCAGGGAAGAGATGCAGTTTCTTTTGCCGGCATCTCTCCGGGAGAAATACGGCTTTCGGCTCTACCTCCCGCTCCTCGTTGTCCTCGTCCTGATGGTCCTCCAGAATTTCCGTATCGGCCCCATCCCCGACCTCGGCCTCCCGGCGATCTTCTTCGTCGGCAGCCTGACCGGACTTTTTTGCGGCCGGCGCTTCAACTTTTTCAAGGCTACCCAGAAAGCCATGGAAGAGGCTATGCCCATTCTTTCCATCCTGGCCGGAGTCGGCATGTTCATTCAGGTCATGACCCTGACCGGCGGGCGGGGCTGGGCCGTGATGACCTTTCTCGCTCTGCCTCCGGCCCTGCTCTATCTCAGCATCGCGGTCAGCATGCCTCTCTTCGGCGGCGTCTCGGCCTTCGGGTCGGCCTCCGTTCTGGGTGTCCCGTTCTTGCTGGCGCTGATCGAGAAAAACGCCCTGATCACCTCTTCAGCCCTTTCGGCGATCGTCGGCATCGGAGACCTGATGCCTCCCGCGGCTATGGCCGCACGATTCTCGGCCCAGGTGGTCGGCGAAAAGAATTTCTTCCGGGTCCTGCGTCACTGCATGATCCCTGCCTTTTTGATCTTGGCCATGGGGATCGGCGTCCTCCTGCTCGCTCCCCTGCTGGATAAGGTTATCTAAGAACATGCGCATTCTCTATCATCTGATCGTTCTTTACATGACGATCCAGCTTGTCTGGTACCTGTTTCGCGAGAAAAATTTCTGGAAACAGGCGAGCCTGGTGCTGGTGCTCGTCCTGTTCCTGTTGAGGCTTTT
>Ga0315297_10000084_pt1 | contig 45599 bp, 42 predicted proteins | sample YL17G15_0_MG_FD_203628 | JGI IMG/M metagenome (GOLD analysis project Ga0315297, IMG submission 203628) | Sediment microbial communities from Yellowstone Lake, YNP, Wyoming, USA - YL17G15_0 | ecosystem: Environmental > Aquatic > Freshwater > Lake > Sediment | place: USA: Wyoming | collected...
TCGGTGGAGGTGACCGCCCGCACCGCGAGCACGTTCTGGTAGGTGCGCTGGTCGCCCATTACCCCCACGCTCTTCACCGGCAGAAGCACGGCGAAGACCTGCCAGATCTTCCGCTCCAGGCCGGCCTTGCGGATTTCCTCCAGGACGATGGCGTCGGAATCCCGCAGGATCTCGAGCCGGCGGGGGGTAATCTCCCCGACGATCCGGACCGCGAGCCCCGGCCCCGGGAAGGGATGCCTCCAGACAATCTCCTCCGGAAGCCCGAGCTGCTTTCCCACCTGGCGCACCTCATCTTTAAAGAGCTCCCGGAAAGGCTCGATCAGCTTAAAATCCATCCGCCGGGGCAAACCCCCGACATTGTGGTGGGACTTGATCGTGGCGGAGGGCCCGCCGAAGGCCGAGCGGCTTTCAATCAGGTCCGGATATAGGGTGCCCTGGGCTAGGTACTTGATCCTTCCGAGCTTCCGGGCCTCACCCTCGAAAGCCCGGATGAACTCCCGGCCGATGATCTTCCTCTTCTTTTCCGGGTCAACCACGCCCTTCAGGGCCTGGAGAAACCTCTGGCGGGCATTGACCAGGATCAGGTTCAGGCCCACCCGTTTCTCAAAAACTTCCTTAACCAGCTCGGCTTCGCCCTTGCGGAGCAACCCGTTATCGACGAAAACGCAAACCAGCTTTTCCCCCAGGGCCCGGAAGAGCAAGAGGCTCAACGCCGAGGAGTCTACTCCCCCGGAGAGGCCGAGCAACACCCGCTCCTCTCCAACTTTCTTCCGAACCTTCTCGATCTCCCGCTTGATGAAAGACCGGATGGTCCATTCCCCCGAACATCCCGCGACCCGATAGAGAAAATTCTCAAAAATCCTGCTTCCGCAGGGGGTATGAAAAACCTCGGGATGAAACTGGAGGCCGAACCATTTCTTCCGGGGATCGCTCATCGCCGCGATCGGGCAGGCGGGGGAAGAAGCCGCCACCCGGAAACCGGGCGGGATCTTGACCACGTGGTCGCCGTGGCTCATCCAGACCCTGACCTTTTTCCCCAGACCCGTGAAGATGTCATCGGGGCGGGCAACCCTGATCTCGGTGAATCCATATTCCCGGCGGCTGGACCCTTCCACCTTCCCTCCCAGTATCCGGGCCTGGGCCTGCATCCCATAGCAGATTCCAAGCATCGGAAGCCCGAGTTTGAAAATCCCGGGGTCCGGAAGGGGAGCCCGGGCGGCGGTCAGGCTGGCGGGGCCGCCCGAGAGCACCAGCGCCCGGGGGCAATGCTTGATTATTTCGGAAACCCGGGCGGTGCACGGGAGAATCACCGAATATACCTTTTTCTCCCGGATCCTCCGGGCGATCAACTGGGTATACTGCGACCCGAAATCCAGAACAACGATTGTTTCATGAGCATTCATGGGCGATGCGAATGACTAATTCCTAATTCCTAATTCCTAATTTCTAATGTCTAATCAAAACGTAAATGACTAATGACTAATTTCAAATGATTGATAAAAGCGATAACGACTAATCATGAAAAATATAACAAAATATTGGGTAATGAAGCTCCCCGCGGCAAGACCGCGGGGTATCTAAGTTAAAAAGACTCTTATATTGTCTGGTGTCATTCCTGCGAAAGCAGGAATCCAGAAAAATAAAAAAACTGGATTCCGCATCAAGTGCGGAATGACAGAAATAAGCTAACCCCGTGGCAAGACCACGGGGAATTGCAAGTTCAAGATTAGACATTTTGTTTTTTAGACATTGATTAGTCATTCGTCATTAGAAATTAGTCATTTTCAGATTCTGACTTCTATCCCTTTTTCTTTAAGATATTCCTTCACCTGCCGGATGGGATACTTCCCGTAATGAAAAACCGAGGCCGCCAGGACCGCGTCCGCCTTCCCCTCGGCGATGGCGTCATAAAAGTGCTCGAGTTCCCCCGCCCCCCCGGAAGCGATCACCGGGATCGAAACCGCCTCCGCGATGGCCCGGGTCAGATCCAGATCGTAGCCAATGGTAGTACCATCCCGGTCCATGCTGGTCAAGAGAATCTCCCCCGCTCCCCTTTCCATCACCTCCCGCGCCCACTTCACCGCGTCCAGGCCGGTGGGGGTTCTCCCGCCCTCGACGACCACCTCCCAATAATTTCCCCGGTTTTTGGCGTCAATCGCCACGATGATGCACTGGCTGCCGAACTGCCGGGCCGCCCGGGAAACGAGCCCGTGGTCGCGAACGGCGGCGGTGTTGATCGAAACCCGGTCGGCCCCGGCGTTCAGGAGATTCCGGATGTCCGTGAGGTCGCTGATCCCCCCTCCCACGGTCAGGGGAATGAAAACCGCCTGGGCGGTCCGGCGGACCACGTCGATGATGGTCTTGCGTTTCTCGTGCGAGGCGGTGATATCGAGGAATACCAGCTCGTCCGCCCCTTCCCGGCCGTAGATGGCTCCCTGCTCGACCGGATCCCCGGCATCCCGGAGATTCACGAAATTGACCCCTTTCACCACCCGGCCATCCTTGACATCGAGACAGGGGATAATTCTTTTCGCTAACACCGGCCGGTCTCCGACCGGACCAGCTGATAAAAATTCCGGAGCACCAGCTGGCCGATATCACCGCTTTTCTCGGGGTGGAACTGCATGGCGAAGATGTTCCCGTGCTGGATCATGGAGACAAAATCCCCCCCGTAATCCGTCCGGGCCGCGACAATTCCGTCCTCTTCGGGATCGACATAATACGAATGAACAAAATAAAAGAAGCTCCGGTCCGGCACCCCCTTCAGCAGGGGGGTTTCCTTCACGCTCCGGACCCGGTTCCAGCCCACCTGGGGAATTTTCAAATCGTGCCGGAATCGTTTCACCCGGCCCGGGAACCAGTTGAACCCCAGGTGGCGGCCTTCCTCTTCGCTTTCCGTGAAGAGCATCTGAAATCCGAGACAGATCCCCAGAAAAGGCTTGTTCTTCCGGAACCCACCCTCGAGAACCGGGATCAGCCCCAGGTCCCGCAAGCGGTTGATCGCGTCCCCGAATGATCCCACCCCGGGAAGAACCACCCCGTCGGCTTTTTCGATGGTTTTCCCCTCGGAGGTGACGGCGACCTCGGCCCCGGTGAGTTCCAGGGCCTTGCTTACGCTGGTCAGGTTTCCCGCCCCGTAATCAATCACCGCGATATTGGCCATATTTATAATGACTAATTTCTAATTTCTAATTTCTAATCAAATCCCAATGACCAAGCGGATGGAAATGACTAATTACCAATTTCTAATGCCTAATTAAATCCCAATTTCCAATGACCAAACCAAATATTTAGAAGTTAGGAATCCAACATTAGTTATTGGTTAGGAATTGGACATTAGAAATTTTCAAATTGGGCATTGATTGGAAATTCGTCATTAGAAATTAGAAATTTAAACACCTTCATTTTTCGTCCCGTCCCGTCTCGATCCCGTATTCCTTCATTTTCGCCCGGAGGGTGGTCCGGCTGATGCCCAGGTTTTCGGCGGCCTTTTTCTGGTTCCCGCCGGAAAACTGGAGCGCCCGCTCGATCGCCATCTTTTCCAGGTCTTTCAGGACCTTTCCCTTGCCCTCCCGGAATGTTTTTTCCCAGAACCCGCCTTCCCCCGCCGGGACCTGTTCCCCCCCGGGAAGCAGGTGCAAACCTTCTGAAATCGAGATCTGGATGTCATCCGGGAGAATCATATTCCCGCGGGCCAGGACCATGGCCCGCTTGATGATATTCTCCAGTTCCCGGACATTCCCGGGCCAGGAATAACCCTGGAGTTTCTGCAGGGCGGCCGGGTTGACCGCCTGGATTTCCTTGCCCAGTTCCCCCCGGTACTTCTGGATGAAATAATTAACCAGCGGCGGGACATCCTCTTTCCGCTCCCGCAGGGGGGGCAGCAGAACGGTAATCACGTTCAGGCGGTAGTAAAGATCCTCGCGGAATTTCCCGGTGCTCACCGCTTTCTGGAGATCCATGTTGGTGGCGGCCAGAACCCGAACATCCGCCCGGATGACCTCCTTCCCCCCCAGGCGGTTAAATTCCCCTTCCTGGAGAACCCGGAGGATCTTGGCCTGGGTGGAGGGCGACATCGATCCCACCTCGTCCAAGAAAATGGTGCCGCCGTTGGCTTGCTCGAAACGGCCAATCCATTTCTCGCTGGCCCCGGTGAAAGCCCCTTTCTCAAAGCCGAAAAGCTCGGACTCCAGGAGGGTGTCGGGAATGGCGGCGCAGTTAACCGGGATGAAAGCCTTCTTGGCTCTCCGACTGTTCTGGTAGATGGCCCGGGCCACCAGCTCTTTCCCTGTCCCGCTCTCTCCCCGGACCAGCACGGTGATATCCTTCTCCGCCACCTGGCCGATCAGCTTGTAAACCTCCTGCATCCCGGCGGAGGCCCCGATGATCTGTTCTTCCCCGGTGACCGCGCTCGAGGGGTAGCTCACTTTCTTCTTGGCCGCTTCCCCCACCGCCAGCGATTTCTTGACCAGATCCAGGATTACCGGGACATCGAAAGGTTTTAGTATGTACTCAAAAGCCCCCAGCTTCATCGCTTCCACCGCGGTCTGCATCGTTCCAAAGGCGGTCATCACAATCACCGGGATCCGGGAATCCAGCTCCTTGATCCGGTCGAGCACCTTGAGCCCGTCCATCCCGGGGATCCGGACGTCGAGGAGAACGAGGTCCGGCGACTCTTTCTGGACCTTCTGCACCGCCTCCTTCCCGTCCCGGGCCTCGAGAATCTCGTAATCAAGTCCCAGGATTTTCTGGAAGGAATAGTGGACGTTGGGTTCATCATCCACGATTAATATTCTTTTCATCCGCGTCGTCATATTCAGAGTCCGGTTTTTGACATTATATCCCGATTAAAAATATTCCGGTTATCTCAATCCCCGACCGGCAGGAAAACCGTAAAGATCGATCCCCGGCCCAGGCGGGAGTGGACCCGGATGCCTCCTCCGTGTTCCTCGGCAATCCGCCGGGAAATAGTCAGGCCCAGTCCGGTCCCCCCTTCCTTGGTGGTCACAAACGGCTGAAAAACCCTTTCCCAGTCCTCTTTGGGTATCCCCGGACCGGTATCCGCGATGGAAATCTCCACCCGGCCATCCTCGACCCCGCTCGAAAGGGTAATCCTGCCCCCCGGTTCCATGGCGTCCAGGGCGTTCAGAAAAAGGTTAAGGAAAAGCTGTTCCATCCGGTCCGGGTCGGCCTGCACCAGGGGAATCTCCTTAAGGTGGTTGTGCACCTTGATCCCCTGCCGCCCGATCCGGTGATTCAAAAGCTCCATGGTCATCAGGAGGAGCTTGTTCATATCCACCTGGACGGGCCGGTCCTCGGGGGCCGGCTTGCCGAGGTGCAGAAACCGGCCGGTGATCCTGTTCATCCGGTCAATTTCCTCCGCGATCACCTTGCGGTCATTTTCATCCCCGGAGAGGGAGTAGACGAGCATCTTCACGATCGTAAGCGGGTTGCGGATCTCGTGGGCAAACTCCCGGGCCAGTTCCCCCATCACCCCCAGTTTCTCGATCCGGAGGATTCTTTTTTCCAGGTCGATCGTTTGCTGGTAAAGGTGGGCCTTGTCAATCGCCACCGAAGCGAGATCGGCCAGGCTGACCAGCATCCGGACCTCGGCCGGACCGAATTCCGTGCGGGTGGATTTGTAGGCGTTCAAGACCCCGATCACTTCTCCTCGGGCCAGCAGGGGAACGGACAGAAGCGAGCACAGTCCTTCCTGGCGGGCGAGATCGAGATACTGGTATCCCTTCTCTTCCCGCACATCAATGGAGGTTACCGGCTTGCGCGTGCGGACGACCTTCCCCACGAAGCTCGAGGCCACCTTCAGGTTGGGGCGTCCCACGTAGCCCGGTCCCCCTCCGAAAACCGCCTTGATCTCGAGTTCCTTGCGATTCGGGGTCAAGAGCATCAGGGAAACCACCCGGCTCTTGAGCAGGCGGGCCGCCCCCGCCACCACCTGCCGGAAAACCGTATCCAGTTCCAGGGTTTCGCTCAGGGTTTTCCCGATTTCGAAGAGCAGCTTGATCTCCCCCGCCCTTTGCAGTCCCTCCCGGTAGAGGCGGTCGTTCTCGATGATCTGGGCCGAGTGGGAGGCGAAGGTGGTCAGGAGTTCGAGATCGCTCCGGTCAAAAGCCCCGATCCGGTTGCCGTTGACGTTGATAATCCCGATCACCCGTCCCTTCAGGATGATGGGGACGGCGAGCTCGGAACGGATCCGGGGATCAAACTTGAGGTAACGGCGGTCGCGGGAAACGTCCTGGACCAGGGCCGGTTTCCCGGTCTTGGCCACCCACCCGGTGATCCCCTCCCCCATCCGCAGGTGCTTACGGATGTAACGGGTGGAGTATCCCCGTAAAACCTCAATCGAGAGGTAATCGTTTCCCGGCTCCATGATCAGGAGCGAACCGCTCGAGGCCCCGGTGATCCGGATGGCCTCGTCAATAATCAGGCGGAGTCTTTGCCTCGAACCCAGGGGTGAATTGATCAGCCGGCTGAAATGATACAGGCGCTCCAGACGCTCATCCATCCGGTCCGGTTTGTTTCCCATCTACTTCCTTTCCTATACCTGCCGGTTCCGGCAGACCGCCCGGATGAAATCCCGGAAAAGTGGGTGCGGGCGGCGCGGCCGGGATTTGAATTCGGGGTGGAACTGCACCCCGACAAACCAGGGATGCTCCGGCAGTTCAATGATTTCCGCCAGCCGCCTGGACTCATATTCGCCGGTAATCCGCAAGCCCCGGCCGACCAGCCGCTTTCGGAAGCGGTTGTTCAGCTCGTAACGGTGCCGGTGCCGCTCTTCGATCAAAACCTTCCGATAGGCCGTATAGGCAAAAGAACCCCGGCGCAGGCGGCAGGGGTAGCTGCCCAGGCGCATCGTGCCCCCCATTTTCGCGACCCGCTTCTGCTCGGGAAGAAGGTCGATCACCGGATAGGGGGCGCGGGGATTGAACTCGGTGCTGTTGGCCCCCTTCATCCCGCAGACGTTCTCGGCAAACTCGATCACCGCGCACTGCATCCCCAGGCAGATCCCGAAAAAAGGAATTCTTTGCTCGCGGGCGAAGCGCACCGCTTTTAACTTTCCCCCGATCCCCCGATCCCCGAACCCGCCCGGGACCAGGATTCCATCCACGGCTTTCAACCTCCGTTCCAGGTCATTCCTTTCCACGTCGATATACTCGATCTTAACCTTTACCCCGTTTTCCCAGGCCCCGTGATTCAAAGCCTCCCAGATGCTCTTATAGGCATCCTTAAGCTCAGTATATTTGCCGGCCACCCCGATGTTAACCGTTTCGGTGGCCCGGTTGATCCGCTCGAGCAACGCTTCCCAGTCCGAAAGGTCGCCGGTTTTTTTCTTCAAACCCAGGAATTTCAGGATCAGGCCGTCCAGTCCCTGCCGGGCCAGCATCACCGGAACCTCGAAGATGGTTTCCTTCACATCCCGTTCCTCGATCACCGCGTTAACCTGGACGTTGCAGAAAAGGGCGATTTTCCTCCGGAGGTCGCGGGCCAGGGGCCGCTCGGTCCGGCAGACCAGGATCTGGGGTTCGATCCCGATCTCCCGAAGCTTGGCCACGCTCTGCTGGGTCGGTTTGGTCTTCACCTCTTCGGCCGCCCGGATATACGGGACCAGGGTCACGTGGATATAGCAGACCTGGCCGGGCCCCAGGTCCTGCCGGATCTGGCGCGCCGCCTCGACGAAGGGCAGGCCTTCGATGTCCCCCACCGTCCCGCCGATCTCGGTGATGACAATGTCGTTTCCCTTCCCCAACTTTCGGATCCGGGACTTGATCTCGTCGGTCACATGGGGGATGACCTGCACGGTCTTTCCGAGGTAATCACCCTTTCTTTCCCGGGCGATGATGGTTTCATAAACCACCCCGGTGGTGAAATTGTTGTCCTGGCTCATGCTCTCGTCCATGAACCGCTCGTAATGGCCGAGGTCGAGGTCGGTCTCGGCCCCGTCGTCGGTGACAAAAACCTCCCCGTGCTGGAACGGGCTCATCGTCCCGGGATCTACATTCAGATAAGGATCAATCTTCAGGATCGTGGTCTTCAGGCCGGCGGCCTTCAGCATGGCGCCCACCGAAGCCGCGGTGATCCCCTTCCCCAGGGAGGAAACCACCCCGCCGGTGACGAAAATATACTTGGTCATGATTTATTCCTGCTTTCTGGTTTAAAGTTCCGGGTTCACGGTTCAACGTTCGGAATTCAGCTTTCAGAAATTTCGTTTCGCAAGGCTAAAGCCTTGCCCTACGGGTTCGGTTTTCATTCGTCAATCGTCAATCTGCAATCGTCAATTCCTTTCTACCTCTCCCCCTCGGTTTCATAGGTGGAGTAATAGTACGGGGTGTAAGCCTCGAACTCCGCCGCGCAGGTATCCACCACCTTGAAAACCGGGGTCAGGCCCAGGCTCATCCGGTGCTGATAAATGGTCTGTTCGTCAGTCCCGAGGAGCCGGGCCAGCTGTAAATCCGAAAAACCGAATTCCTTGGCCTGGCGCCAGAGCGGCGCCGGCAGCTTTTCCCAACCGTCCCGGAAAGCGCCCAGCTCGCCTTCGAGTTTGACGATCTCCTCGAGGTTGGAAAGAAACCAGCGGTCAATCCTGGTCAGTTGATAAATTCTCTCGATCTCCATCCCCGTGCGGAAAGCTTCCCGGAGGTAAAAAATCCGCTCCGCCCCGGGATTGCGCAGGCGGTCCTCGATGATGACCCGCTCGGAGCTGACCGCGATTTTTCCTCCCCCGGTCTCCAGGCCGGCCACCCCGATCTCCAGTGATCGCAAGGCTTTCTGCAACGATTCCTTGAAGGTGCGCCCGATCGCCATCACCTCCCCCACCGACTTCATGGAGATGGTCAGGATGGGATCGGCGGCCGGGAACTTCTCAAAGGTAAAACGGGGGATCTTCACCACGCAGTAGTCGATCGCCGGCTCGAAACTGGCCGGGGTCTTGCGGGTGATATCGTTGGGAATCTCGTCCAGGGCGTAACCGACCGCCAGCCGGGCGGCGATCTTAGCGATCGGGAAGCCGGTGGCCTTGGAGGCCAGGGCCGAGCTCCGGGAAACCCGGGGGTTCATCTCGATGATCACCATCCTCCCCGTGTCCGGGTGGACGGCGAACTGAATGTTGGATCCCCCCGTCTCCACCCCGATTTCCCGGATGCAGCGGATCGCGGCGTCGCGCATCAGCTGGTATTCCCGGTCGGTCAAGGTCTGGGCCGGGGCCACGGTGATCGAGTCACCAGTGTGCACCCCCATCGGGTCGAAATTCTCGATCGAGCAGACGATCACCACGCTGTCCCGGAAATCCCGCATGATCTCGAGCTCAAACTCCTTCCAGCCGATCAGCGATTCCTCGATCAGGATCTCGGAGATCATGCTGTAAGCCAGGCCCCGTTTCGCCAACCCGCGAAATTCTTCCTGGTTATAGGCCACCCCGCCGCCGGTTCCCCCCAGGGTGAAGCTGGGCCGGATGATCAACGGGAAGCCGATTTCCTTGGCCACCTCCAGGGCCTGGGAAAAACTCCTGGCTATTCCGCTCCGGGGCAGGTCGATGTCGACCTTTTTCATCGCCTGTTTGAAAAGCTCGCGGTCTTCGGCCTTTTTGATCGCCTCCACCTTGGCCCCGATCACCTCCACCCCGTACCGGTCCAGGACCCCTCTTTCCGCCACCTCCACCGTCACGTTCAGCGCGGTCTGCCCCCCCAGGGTGGGCAAAAGGGCGTGGGGTCTCTCCCGGGCGATGATCTTTTCCACAATGTCGGCGTTGATCGGTTCCACGTAGGTCCGGTCGGCGAATTTCGGATCGGTCATGATCGTGGCCGGGTTGGAATTCAGGAGGACGATCTCGTACCCTTCAGCCTTGAGAACCTTGCAGGCCTGGGCCCCGGAATAATCAAACTCGCAGGCCTGGCCGATGACGATCGGCCCCGAGCCGATGATCAGGATCTTCTTAATGTCGGTGCGCTTGGGCATAAATCAGCACGCTCGGACCCTTGACCCCTTGAATCTTCACTCCTCTTAACTTTGAACCTTGAACGTTGAACTTTGAACCCTCAGCTCATCATTTTTATGAATTCCCCAAACAAATATCTGGCATCATGAGGTCCCGGGGAGGCCTCCGGGTGAAACTGCACTGAAAAAGCCGGGATCTCCTTATGCCGGAATCCCTCCAGGGATTGATCGTTGAGGTTCAGATGGGTGATCTCAGCCTTTCCCGCCGGCAGGGAATCGATATCCACGCAGAACCCGTGATTCTGGGCGGTGATCAGGATCCGGCCGCTCTTGACGTCCTTGACCGGGTGGTTTCCCCCGTGGTGGCCGAACTTGAGCTTATAGGTTTTGCCCCCGAGGGCAAGCCCGAGAATCTGCTGACCCAGGCAGATCCCGAAAATCGGGAGCCGTCCCAGGAGCTTCTTCACCGTCTCGGCCACATAGGGAACGCCTTCCGGGTCACCGGGACCGTTGGAAAGCAGAACCCCGTCCGGCTTCTTTTCCAGGATTTCCTCGGCGGTCGACCGGGCGGGCAGGACGAAAACTCGACAGTTATGCTCCTTCAGGCAGCGTAAAATGTTGTATTTCACCCCGCAGTCGAGAACCGCCACCCGGTATCGGCCTTCCTCGCTCCAGGAATAAGGCTCGGGGGAAGCCACATCTTTAACCAGGTCCAGACCGACCAGGCCGGGAGAGGCTTTCGCTTTCCGGGTCAAACTGGAGTCATCCAGATCTTCGGTGGAAACCACCCCTTTCATCGCCCCGGCCAGGCGGATATGGCGGGTCAGGGCCCGGGTATCGATCCCCTCGATTCCGACGATCCCGTTCTCGGCGAGATACCCGGGCAGGTCCTGCTCCGCCCGGAAGTTGGAAACGATCCGGCTCGACTCCTTTACCACGAAACCTTCCAGGAATAATTTCCGGGATTCGACATCCTCGCGGTTCACCCCGTAGTTGCCGATCAGTGGATAGGTCATCGTGACGATCTGGCCCTTGTAGGAGGGGTCGGTCAGGATCTCCTGATAACCCATCATGCTGGTGTTGAACACCACCTCGCCGAACCTCTCCCCGGGGGCCCCAAAACCGCGGCCGGGATAGACCGTCCCGTCTTCCAGGACCAGCTTGGCGATTCTGGCTTTCACCGGCTTACACCTAAACCCCGACCCAACCTGGTCAAATTGGCTTCCAATTACAATCCTCGAGTAATGAGTTTGTCCTTCAAACCCCGGAGGAACAACCTTGTTCCGGAAGGAAATCAGAGGGGTTTGTTGATTATAACCTGATTTTTATTTTTTCCAAAACCAGTCACTTCCCGGAGGGAACAACCTGGACCAGAACATTTCGGGTTCGGGGACCGTCGAACTCGCAGAAGAAAATCGCCTGCCAGGTGCCCAGGGCGAGCTTCCCCCCAGTGATGGGAATGAGCTGGCTGACCCCCACTAGGCTGGATTTGATGTGGGCGTCGGAGTTGCCTTCGGTATGAAGAAATCTTTTCCCGGCGGGAACCAGTTCCTCCAGGTGTTTTAAAATATCTTTGACCACATCCGGGTCCGCCCCCTCGTTGATCGTAATCCCGGCGGTGGTATGAGGAACATAAACCAGGCAGAAACCTTCCAGCACCCCGCTTTTCTTCACCGCCTGGTTGATCTCGCGGGTGAGATCAACAAATTCATTCCGGGATTTGGTTTTTAGCTCCAGGGTTTCCATTTCTTTTTTATCTAAGCTTCTTCAATATCTTTTCACTATCTTTTTTACTGACAACCGCCAAAATTATTGCCTCTTTATTAACGATCCGGTAGTAAGCCCGGAAATCCCCGCTTCTCAAGCGATAAAGGGGCGGGGAAAAACCGGTCAATTTTTTAATCCTGGTTTTGCCAAAAGGAAAGGGGGAAGTTTCCAGATATTTCTTTATATCCTTTGCAACCTGGAGGGCCTCATCAATTTCGAGCCGTTCGATCTCGCGCCGGGCGGCGGGGCTGAATACAACCTCAAACCTTTTTTCTTCCACGGCGTTTTTCCAATTTTTTTATCATGGCTTTAGCGGAAATCCCGCCCTGGCTCTGATACTCGGCGTAAGCCTCCTCGATGCGGGCCCGGAAGGCGGGGTCATTTTCAACCAGGTAATCCGCCAGGTCGTCCTCAGTGATATGGTGAAGGATCGCGGTTGGTTTACCGTAAGAGGTAATAATAATGTCCCGTTTTTTCGATTCCTTCAGAAGGTCCATCGTGTAGTGCTTAAGCTCTTTCACGCCCGCAAAACGCATATTCTTCCTCCTTTTACAAAGTTATACTTTAGTATAACTCCATTTCCTGGACCGGTCAATCCGGAAATCCTTTTGCTTTGATTGTCATTCCGGACTTGATCCGAAAAATTATGATTTAATTTTGGATTCCCGTTTTCTTGAAAATCCCCCCAACCCCCCTTTTCATAAAGGGGGATTTAAAAAAAGACTGGATTCCCACTGGAGTTTATCCAGCACTCTGATGCGGGACGGGGATGACGAAAAAAGTACCCTTCGTCTTCGCTCAGGGTTGATTCTCCTGCCCCCGGGGAATTAAATTTATCCCCGATATTGGGAATAGCAAAAAGGAACTGGATTCCCGCTGGAGTTTATCCCGCACTCTGATGCGGGACGGGAATGACGGAAGAAGTTCAAATATTTTATGGAAACGCGGAATATCCATCCCGGGATTGAGATGATCCAGGTCGGCGAGGTCCATTCCTCTTACCTGATCCGGGACGAGAGCCTGGCCCTGGTCGAGGCGCCCCATCCCAATGAAGCGCAGGAATTGATTCAAGGCCTCGCGGCCCTGGGGGTGCGCCCGCAGGACCTGAAATGCCTGATCACCACCCACATCCACCTGGACCACGCCGGGGCCATCGGGCACCTGGCCCGGGAAAACCCCAACCTGATCGTTTTCGTCCATGAAATCGGCGCCCCCCACCTGATTAACCCCGAACGCATCAATCAGAGCGCCCGCCGCTCCTACGGGCCGGCCATCGAGGTCATCGGGGAGATGCTCCCGATCCCGGAAACGCAGATTCATCCGTTGACCGACGGCGACGAAATCAAGCTGGGGAGAACCCGGTGGCAGGTTCTCAACACCCCCGGACACGCCCGCTACCATATCTGTCTTTTCGAGGAAAAGGAAAAGATCCTCTTCGCCGGGGATTCCCTGGGGTGTCTTTACCCGGGAGTCCCTCTTTACATCGTGGCCCCCGCCCCCGAATATGACTTCGAGCTTTCCCTGAAATCCATCGCCCACCTGGAAAGCCTGAAACCGGAAATGGTGGTCTTCACCCACCTTGGCCCCTCCCGGGACAAAACCGTTTTCGAGGAATGCCGGAAGCAACACCGGCTTTGGGTCAGAGCGATCGAGAAGATCCTGAAATTCACCCCCGACGCGGAGGCAAGCGAGGTTTTAAGATTGATCGCCGAGGATATCCCGGTGGTGAAGAATTTCCCCCAATACTCGGGTTCTTATATCCTGAATATCGGGGGGATTAGAAGATATTTAATGAAGAAAGCTAATCCCGCTTAAAGCGTCTTAAGTTCTTAGTCTTCAATCCGAAAATGAACCTCCCCGCGGCAGAGACCGCGAGGTATCCTTCTTCAGGGGTATCTTTCTTAAAAGGATTATTAAGCGTTGGATTGTCATTCCCGCGGAAGCGGGAATCCAGGCCCCTTTTGTCATCCCCGCGAAGGCGGGGATCCAGAAGAATGAGGATGGATTCCCCCGGATCAAGTCCGGGGCAGGCTGAATCAAGTGCGGAATGACGACACAAGGTAACACCGTGGCAAAAACACGGGGAATTACCATTTGTACATTCCACCTCGCAGCCTAAAGGCTGCGGCTACCGGTTTCCGGTTATCGATTGCTGGTTACTTCAGCTGAATTTTTAGTTCCCGATGCAGGGCATATCCGAGAACCCGGTAGAGCAAACGGGCGGCGGTAAAATCGCAAAACTCAAAACCTTTTTGGGGGCGGAGTTCGACCACGTCGAACCCGATGATCCGCCGTTTTTTCGCCACCGCTCGCACCAGGTTTAAAAAATCGTACCAGCCGATTCCGCCTGGAACCGGCGTCCCCACCGCCGGCATGAGGGCGGGATCGAAGCCGTCAAGATCAATGGAAAGGTAAACGTTTGGTTTCAGACGGGGGACAATCTTTTCCCAGAGCCAGGGCGAACGGGCCAGATCGTGCGCCCAGAAGATCGGGACCGGGTTCTCCTTCAGGAATCCGGCCTGATCCTCGCAAAAAGTCCGGGCCCCGAATATTACGAGGTCCGGATTCATTTCATATACCCGGCGGGCCGCGCAGGCGTGACTGTATTTGCTCCCTTCATATTCGTACCGGAGGTCCGGGTGGGCGTCAAAATACAAAACCGAAAATTCCGCCTCGTCTTTCAACCCCTGGATCGCCCCGGCCGTCACCATGTGTTCCCCCCCGAGCAGAACCGGGAATTTCCCCGCCCGAAAAGACTTTCTGACCTCCCGGGCGATCATCTGGAGAACCTCCCGGGGTTTTCGGCCGATGAAATTTAACGGCGCGGGGGTGTGAATCCCCACCCGGGAAGGATCCGCCCACAATTCTTCATCAAAAAATTCAACCTGGCCGGAAGCCTCCAGAATTTTCCGGGGGCCCCGGGCAGTCCCCTTCAGGTAGGAAGTGGTTTTTTCATAAGGGGCCTGGATGACCACCACCCGGGAGGATTTATAGGGATGGTTAATTCCCAGGAATCCTTGGTTAGAACTCATTTAATAACTTTATTTAAATTTCTAATTTCTAATGACGAATTTCTAATCAACGCTTAAAACCAAAATGTCTAACAGCAAACTTTTAAATCATTAACCATCTTTTTTGGTCATTGGGAATTAGGAATTAATTAGAAATTAGTAATTAGATATTAGAAATTCCGCTGGAGGGTTAATCCAGGAAAACCGCGGCCGACACCACCGTGGTCCAGAGGCCTTTCTTGTCGCAGGTGGCTGACTGGGTGATGTTCCGGGTCACGACGATATGCCCGCTGATCTTCCAGATTTCTTTCTTAGCGTCGTAACTCTTGTCCGGATCGAAATCCACCCCGAGAATCGTGGCCAGCATGTAGGCCGCCAAGTCCTCGGCGTAATCACCCGCCACCTTTTCCGTCTGGCCGAAGCTGTGATGCTCGGAGAGATAGCCGTGCTGCTTCTCGTTCTTGGGGATGGCCAACCCGACGGAGCAGGCGATCAGGCGATGGGGCTCGTCCGAGGCGTTCTCGGAAAGGACCACGAAGACGATCTGCCCGGGCAAAACCCGCTTTAAGCCATCGGCCTTGGAGATAAGTTTGCAGCCGGGCGGGACAATGCTTGAAACCCGCACCAGGTTCAGACCGGCGATCCCCGCGTCCCGGAGGGCCATCTCGAAGGAGGTTAGTTTCTCCTTGTGCTTGCCCATCCCCTTGGTCAGGAACATCCGCCGCGGGATATACATCCCCATGGTATTGATGGGGAAAATGTCAATTTGACTCATTGCTTCCCTTCCTCCCCGATCCCACAGTTTGTCAAATGCATTATAAATTTAATCGCACCAATGTCAACGCCGGTTGACCCCCGGCACCTCCCGGAATAAACTATAACAATAATGTTGAAAGATACTCCCATTCTCCTCGGCCTGACCGGGGGAATCGCCATTTACAAATCCGCCGAGCTCACCCGCCTGCTCCGCCGGGAAGGAGCCGAGGTGTACTGCGTGATGACCAGAAATTCCCGGCGCTTTGTCCAGCCCCTTCTCTTCGAAGCCCTCTCGCAAAACCGGGTGGCCCTCGACGAGGGAGAAGTGGCCCACCCCTTCGACCATATCCGGCTTTCGGAAAAAGCCCGGGTTTTCGTGGTGGCTCCCGCGACCGCCAATCTCCTGGGAAAACTCGCCTCCGGGGTTGCCGACAATCTTCTCACCACTATGCTTACTTACGCGCTGGGCCGCCGGGCCCCCATTCTCCTGGCCCCGGCCATGAATGCCAACATGTATAAAAGCCCGGCCGTCCAGGAAAATCTGCGCCGCCTGAAAAAATGGGGAATTCACCTGGTCGGACCGGCCTCCGGGGAGCTGGCCTGCGGCGACGAAGGCCCGGGGCGGATGTCGGAACCGGAGGAAATCCTCGACCGGATCAAAGGCCTCGTCCACGGTCTGGACCTGGCCGGACGGAAAATCCTGGTCACGGCCGGTCCCACCCGGGAACCTCTCGACCCGATCCGGGTACTCTCCAACCGGAGTTCGGGAAAAATGGGTTATGAGCTGGCCCGGGTGGCGGCCCGCCGGGGAGCCCGGGTCACCCTGGTTTCCGGTCCCACCCAGCTGGCCGCTCCTCCCGGAATCAACCTGGTTCGGATCGAAACCGCCGAGGAACTCAAGAAAAAAACGGAAGAACTTTACCCCCAAACCAACGTCCTGATCATGGCCGCCGCGGTCGCGGATTTCCGCCCCCGCCGTTTCCATTCGCAGAAACAGAAAAAGACCGAGATGAAATCCGCCGGCAACCTCCTGGAACTCTCCTCCACCCCGGATATTCTGAAAGAAATCTCGAAGCATCCCCGGCGGGGCCGTGTTCTCATCGGGTTTGCCGCCGAAAGCGAGAATACTATTCCCAACGCCAAGGCCAAGCTCCAGGCCAAGAACCTCGACCTGATTGTGGCCAATGACGTTTCCCGGCCCGAGTCGGGTTTCGAGGTTTCCACCAACCAGGTCTGCCTGATCTCGGCCGACGAGAAAATCGAGGAGCTTCCCCTCCTCTCGAAAGAGGAGGTGGCGGAAAAGATCCTGGATCGGGTAGTAAAAATCCTGGAAACCCGGCGCCGCCCGAAACCCTAACCGGAAAATCCCCCGGGAACATGCCCCGTCCGGAAGCGGAACTTCTCGAAATCGTAAAAAGTTTGAAGGCCAGCGTCCGGGAGCTGAAAACCTGGGGGATCAGGGATTTCCTCAAGCCCCCGCGAAAACCGGTTCCGGCATCTTCTCCCCCTCAACCGTTAACAACCCCCGAAGCTTCGACCTTCGTCGCCGGAGAAACCCGGCACCTTTTCCCCGGGCTCGCGCCGGAAACTGCCGGTCGGCCGGCCATCCCGGCTTTCCAGTCCCTGGGTGAAATCCAGGAATTCCTGAAAGACTGTTCCCGCTGCCGCCTTTCCCAGGAACGGAACCTCCTGGTTTTCGGGGTGGGAAATCCCCGGGCGGAAATTCTTCTCATTGGAGAAGCTCCCGGTCGGGAAGAGGATCTCAAGGGGGAACCATTCGTGGGACGAGCGGGGAAACTCCTGGACCAGATCCTGGCCGCGATCAACCTCTCCCGCCGGGAGGTTTACATCGCCAATATCGTCAAATGCCGGCCGCCCGAAAACCGGGAGCCCTGGCCCGACGAGGTGGAAACCTGCCGCCCCTTCCTGACCGCCCAGATTCTCTGCATCAATCCGCGGATTACGGTCTCCCTCGGTGCGCCCGCCACCCGCACCCTCCTGGCCACCAAGCAGCCCATCACCCAAATCCGGGGAAAGTTTTTGACGTACCGCCTCGCCCGTCCCGGGCAGCCGGACTGGAAGGGCATTATCCTCCCGACCTATCATCCGGCGTTTCTTCTCCGGAACCCCAGCCGGAAGCGCGAGGTCTGGGAAGACGTCAAAGCCCTCCGGGAGGAGCTCGATAACCCCGGTTCGAAAACGGGACCGTTAAATGTCTAATTTCTAATGACGAATTTCTAATCAATGCCCAATTTGAAAATTTCTAATGGCCAATAACGAATTTCTATTTTCCGAGTTTTCGTATTGGTAATTGGGATTTTATTAGACATTGAAAGATTTGCGATTGGTCATTTCCAGTTGTTTGGTTATTGGTGCTTGGTCATTGGGATTTGATTAGAAATTAGAAATTGGTCATTAGTAATTGAGGATATTATGAGCAAGGATAAGGTTCAATTCATCTGCCAATCCTGCGGGTACCGTTCCCCCAAATGGATCGGGCGCTGCCCGGAATGCCAGGGCTGGGACACCTTCGCCGCCGAATCCATTTCCCGGCCGGAAAAACCGCGGGGAAAATCCGGATCGGTCCCGATCCCCTTCCCGGAAATCCAGGCGGACGGTGAGGCCCGAATCAAAACCGGGATCGAGGAAGTGGACCGGGTGCTGGGGGGCGGGATCGTCCCGGGATCGGTGATTTTAATCGGGGGTGATCCGGGTATCGGCAAATCCACCCTGATCCTGCAGATTCTGAATCAGCTGGCCCGCCAGAAAACCAAGTGCCTTTACGTCAGCGGAGAGGAATCCGCCGCCCAGGTCCGCCTCCGGGGTGAACGTCTCGGGGTGGATTCCCCTCTCCTTTATTTATATCCGGAAACATCCCTGGAACCCGTCCTCGCCCAGTTTTCCAGTTTCTCCCCGCAGGTGGCGACGGTGGACTCTATCCAGTCGGTCAATTCGGAGGAGCTCGAATCCCCTCCCGGGTCCTTCAGCCAGCTGCGCACGGTCGTGGATGGATTGGTCTCCGCCGCCAAAACCGACGGGTTCGCGCTCTTTCTCATCGGCCATGTGACCAAGGAAGGCGCGATCGCCGGTCCCAAACTGATCGAGCACCTGGTGGATACCGTCCTTTACCTGGAAGGAGATTCCTCTTCCCCCTACCGGATCCTCCGGGCGGTAAAAAACCGGTTCGGCTCCACCAACGAAATCGGGGTTTTCGAGATGACGGAATCCAGCCTGGCCGAGGTGAAAAACCCCTCCGCCGCCTTTCTCGCCGAACGTCCGCTCGGGGCCCCCGGCTCCGCCGTGACCGCCAGCCTGGAGGGAACCCGGCCCGTGCTGGTGGAAATCCAGGCCCTGACCAGCCCCACCCCCTTCGGAATCCCGCGCCGGAACGTGACCGGGCTTGATCCCAACCGCTTGAACCTCCTGATCGCGGTTTTGGACAAACGCGGCGGCCTCGCCCTTTCCGGCCAGGATATCTTCGCCAACGCCGCCGGAGGGATCAGAGTCACTGAACCGGCCTCCGACCTCGCCCTGGCCGCCGCCCTGGCTTCCAGTTTTTCCGGGATCCCGGTTGAGCCCGACGCCATTTTCTTCGGGGAAATCGGCCTGGCCGGGGAGATCCGGGGCGTGACCCGGCCGGAAATCCGGATCCAGGAAGCCCGGCGGCTGGGATTCAAGAGTTGCTTTCTTCCCTTGTCAAATCAAAACCGGTTACAATATACTGACCAGAATTTGAAGGTAACCGGAGTGAAAAACATATCGGACTTTTTAACCGCTCTCTTTCCCGGGAAAGGCAACCATCGCCGGTAACCATGCTTAAATTCGCCGACAATGTTCGCCGGGGAAACTGGTTCCCGGCCTTGATCTGCCTGCTCGGCTTCACCCTTTTCTTTCCCCTCTTCTCCTGCTCCGCCCATTCCGACTCGAGCCGGGTCCTGACCATCGTTTATGCCAACCGGATCAACGGCCAGCTCGATCCCTGCGGCTGACCGGCCAAACGCTACGGCGGACTGGCCCGGTGGGCCGGATACATCAACAACCTGCGCAAAGACAAAGCCCCCCTCCTCGTGTTGTTTTCCGGTGACCTCTTCCCCACCCAAAACCTGAACCCGGACATGATTTATTCCACCCGAACCCGGGTTTCCTCCGAGGGCCTGATCGATTTCGCCAATCTGATCAAACTCGATGGCCTCGGCCTCGGCGAGCAGGAACTCGCCCTGGGAAAAAAGAACTGGGATATCTTGAAAAACCGGGCCGGGTTTCCCCTGGTTCTGAGCAACCTGGTGGATGCCGAAGACAAACCTTATTTTACCCCCAGCCTGATTCTCAAAAGGGGCGAATTAAAAATCGGCGTCCTGGCCCTGATCTCCCCCGGCCTCTATCCCGGACCAGTGACCGCGACCTTCCCGGGAGCGAGGCTCAAGGACCCGATTGCCACCGCCCGGGAACTGGTCCAGGAGCTCAAACCCCAGGTCGACCTGATCGTGCTCCTCTCCCACCTGGGAATGGAGACCGACGAACAAATCCCCGGCCAGGTGGAAGGGATTAATTTAATCATCGGTTCTCATCCCGGGATGCAGCTCTTTTCCCCGACTGAGATCCAAGACACCCTGATCGTGCAAACCGGAGAACAGGGCAAATATATCGGTCACCTGGAACTAAAAGTCACGGGAACTTCGCCCTGGAAACCCTTCCCCTGGACGAAGAATGTCCCTTACCCTCCCTCTCTCGACAATCACGGGGGCATTCTCTGGTATAAGAATTTTCTCGAGGCCGCCAGTGAAGATATTCCGGAAGATGCCCAGGCCCAGCAGCTCCTGAGGCGGATCAAGGCCAATCTTTCGAATCTGAACTAACCGCTTCACTCAGAAAAGAAAGCCGGATCCGGTCGGTAATCGCGATCCCCTCCGGTTTGATCTCAAGCATCCCCTGTCGTTTCAAGCCCGCCAGGATCAGACAAGTGATCTCGATCGACAACCCGGTGAGCTCGGAGACAACCGGCGGGGTGATGGCCGGGGAGAGCCTCACTCCCCCCCCCGCTTCCTGCCCGAAACCCCGGGCCAATTTCAAGAGGAGAGCGGCCACCCGAGGCCCGGGCTCGACCCGAATCAGTTCCCGGACCGACTGGGTCAGCTCCATCCGCTTAAAACCCTTGCGAATTTTCAGCTTGATTTTCCGGTCTTCGACCAGCCGCCGGGCTTCCTCCGGTTCAATCTGAAAAATTTCCGGCTCCCCCGCGGGAACCAGCAAAAAAGAATCCGGCTGGTCCCCGGTCTTCCAGTTCACCCCGAAAATCTCCCCCGCCTTCAGCCTAGCCAGGGTCAGGGCCCGGGGAGTTCCCGGCTGGAAAACCAGTTCCAACTCTCCCCGGTTGATTAAATACACGAAGTCGGCCAGAAGTTCCGGCAGCTCCGGCTGGGCGCTTTTTCCCTCTTCCTTCCAGAGGATATCCACCCGGAACCCGGTGATCTCCTTTTCCCCCAGCGCCTGCCGGAAATCAACACCTTTTACCAGCCAATAACGCATCATAACCGCCTTTAACGTGATATATTACTACATGCTTAGGATCGCGGTAAAATAAAAACTCCGGCCCCGCCAGATTTTCATCCCCGCTGACCGCGGCCATTGACAATTAATCCTCCACCGATTACAAGGTTGAAAAAATGCCGAAGCTAAATATTCAGCCCAACCCAGATGATCACACTTTCCCGGGGTAATAATGACCCATTCAATCCGACGGAATCTCCCGGAAACTCCACCCGATCCCCGGGGGTCGGCGGTCACGATCGGGAATTTCGACGGGGTTCATCGGGGGCATGCCCGGATCATGGAAACCCTCCGGACGGAGAGCATCCATCCGAAAACCCGCTCGGTGGTGATTACCTTCGACCCTCACCCGCTCCGCATCCTGAAACCTGATCTCGACCTGAAAGAAATCACCCCCCTGTCCGAGAAAGCCCGTCTGCTCTTCCGGTCCGGCATCGACGAGGTTATCGCCCTGACCTTTACCCGGGAATTCGCCGCGCAGACGGCCGAGGAATTCTTCCGGCTTCTCCTCCGGCCGCCCCTTTCCTTGAAAACCCTGGTGATCGGCTACGATTTTCATTTCGGCCGGCACAAGTCCGGCGGCTTTGACCTGATCGCTTCCCTGGGAAAGAACCATGGGGTTTCCGTGCACATGGTCCCCCCTTTCGAGGTCGGTGGCCACCCGGTCAGCTCGAGGCGGATTCGCGAACTCCTCCGCCAGGCGCAGGTGGGGGAAGCCAACGCCCTCCTGGGTCATAACTATCTCCTGCTGGGGCACTTGACCTCCGGTCGGGGCCGGGGAAAAACCCTGGGTTTTCCCACCGCCAACCTGGAGCTGGCCTTCCCGACCCTCCTGCCGTCGGGGGTATACGCGGTCCGGGCGGAATTCGAGCGCCAACACGCCCCGGGCGTGATGGCCCTCGGCCCCCGTCCCACCTTCGAGGACCACGAGCACTCTGTCGAGATTCACCTGCTCGACACTCCCCACGATCCCTCGCTGAAAGCGAGGGAAACTTTTCGGGTCGAGGTCCTGGACTGGCTCCGGGAAAACCGGAAGTTTCCCGGCCCGGAGGCCCTGATCCAGCAGATCAAGAAAGATATTGAAAAAGCCCGGGGGGTCTTTTCAGAAAAAAAATGACTAATTCCTATTTTCTAATTCCCAATCAAATCCCAATGTCCAAGCAATTACCAATCAATTGGAAATGACTAATTTCAAATTTCTAATTTCTAATAAAATCTCAATTACCAATGACCAATACGAAAAATCGGAAATCAGAAATTCGTCATTGGACATTTTGATTTTAGACATTGATTAGTAATTCCTCATTAGAAATTAGAAATTTTCACGATATTGTTTTAGAATCATTTCCAGATGAATGGCACTCTTAATGGCCCTTTAATTCAAAAATAATACCCTGATGCTGGCCATCACTCCCAAAACCCGCGTCTGCGGAATTATCGGCAAGCCCCTCGGGCACTCGCTCTCCCCTGCCATCCATAACGCGAGTTTCCAGGAAAAAAACCTCGATTTTGTGTACCTGGCTTTCGAAGTGGACGACCCCGGACCCGCCGTCCAGGGTATGCGCGCTCTGAAAATCCGGGGACTTTCCGTAACCATCCCTCATAAAACCGCGGTCATTCCCTTTCTAGACGAAATCGAGGGGGTGGCCCGAAAGATCGGCGCGGTCAATACCATCATCAACGACCAGGGCCGGCTCACCGGCTATAACACCGACGGAACCGCTGCGCTCCGGGCTCTGCGGGAGGCCGGGATTGAAACCCGGGAAAAATCGGTTCTGGTTCTCGGCTCCGGGGGAGCCGCCCGCGCCCTCACCTTCAACCTGGCGATGAAATCACCTCCGGCCAGTTTGAAAATCCTGGGAGTAATCCCGGACGAATTGAAAAACCTGGTCCAGGACCTCCGGGAAAAAACCGGGGTCAAGGTTTCCGGGGATCCCCTGGAGGAATCCACCCTCAACCGGTTCCTGCCCGAGAGTGAGATCCTGCTGCAGACCACCCCGGTGGGAATGCATCCCCATCCCGATCAAACCCTGGTGCCCGGCGGGCTTCTCCATCCCCGCCTCCAGGTTTTCGATGTAATTTATAATCCCCGCGAAACCCGGTTGCTCCGGGAGGCCAGCGCCCGGGGCCTTTCCACCGCTTCCGGCCTCGCGATGTTCGTTTACCAGGCCACCGACCAATTCAAAATGTTCACCGGCGAGGAAGCCCCCCTGGCCCTCATGCGGAAGATCGTGCTGGAAAAGCTCGCTCAGAATAAATAGGGTTCCAGGGGCCCAGGGTCCAAGGGGTCAAGTGAATGGAAAAAAATTTGTTGGACTCCAACCCAGGAACCCTAGAACCCTTGAACCCTCGAACCCTGTAAGGTTATGAACATCGTTCTGATCGGCTATCGGGGCACCGGAAAATCCACCGTCGCCCTGGCCCTGGCCCGGATCCTGAAACGCGAGGTTATTTCCCTCGATGAAACCATCGTCCGCACTTCCGGTCTTTCCATCCCCGAAATCGTGGAACGCTCCGGCTGGGATCACTTCCGGAACCTCGAGTCCCAAACGGTCCGAGAGATTTCGAAACGGGACAACCTGATCATCGACAGCGGGGGCGGGGTGATCCTCCGGGACGAAAACACCCGGGCCCTGAAAACGAATGGTTTTCTCATTCTCCTTTCGGCCGACCGGGATACCACCGTCAAAAGGATTCAATCCGGAACCGACCGGCCCTCTCTGACCGGGAAGAAATCCTTCGTCGCGGAGGTGGAGGAAGTCCTGAATCAAAGGATGCCCAAATACCTGGCGGCGGCGGATTTTCAAATCGACACCGGCCAGCTCAGTCCGGAGATGATCGCGGCCCGAATCATTGAGGAACTTGGAAATCGTAATATAATCAAACCCGATGCCGGCCCTAGATAAACTTCATTCTTTTCAAAATTGGCACGACGCCCTTCGGCATTTCCTCCGGCTCCTGCCGGTCCAGGGCAAACTCGCTTGGTTCCTGGCCAGCCTGTCCCCGGAACCTCGGATTCAAATCCGGATCGAGGATGGAGAAAAACCGTCCTGGCCGCTGGTAACCCCGGAAGCCCCTTTTATCTCCATTACCGGAACCTCAGCCGCTTTTGAGAAAATCCATTCCGGGCAACTCACCCTGGCCGGCGCCTTCATGCGAGGGGAAATCAAGATCTTTCCCGCCCGACCCCTGATCATGAACCGGCTTTATCTCGCTTCCCTTTCCCACGCTTTTTTAAAAACCCCCCGGCCGGCCGCCCGGCGGCTCCTTTCCCGGCTCACCCCGGCCTTCCTCCTCCGGCGCCTGCTTTCCCCCGCTCTCGGGCTCGGCGGCCGCGCGCTCAACTCCGCCCCCCTCCGGAATCTCCTCGTAAAAATTGCCAAGCGCTCCTAATCCGGCTTATTTTAGTGTGTCCCAAATATTTTTTGAAAACCTGTAAAAATCCCCCTTTATCCCCCTTTCTTGTAAAGGGGGATAAATTATCCTGATAAGGAAGATCCTAAATTCCCCTCTTTGTTGAAAGAGGGGCGAGGGCTTGCCCTCCGAAGCTTCAGCGAAGGAGGGGAGATTTGAAATATTATTAGGAATATCCAATACTTTTCCTATCATGCGGGTCCTGGCCCTGGATATCGGAGAAAAACGGATCGGGGTTTCCATTTCCGACGAACTCGGGATCACCGCCCAGGGCCTGGATACCATCAACCGGACCAAGCTTGACGAGGATATCGAAAAAATCCGCCGGCTCGTGGAAAGCGCCGGGATCACCGAAATCGTGGTGGGCCTGCCCCTGAACCTGGACGGATCCGAGGGACTGTCGGCCCAGAAGGCCACGGGCTTCGCGGGTATCCTGCGCCGGGACCTCGGGGTAAACGTGATCCTCTGGGATGAGCGGCTCTCCACGGTGGCGGCGGAGAAAAGCCTCCTCGAGGGGGATCTTTCCCGCCGGCGGCGCAAACAGCTCCGCGACCAGGTGGCGGCCACCCTGATCCTGCAGGGCTACCTCGAAAGCCTCTCCCATCCCGGCGCGAATTGAAATGGTTCCTCGGGCCCGCAGGTTATCACTGTTTATCACCATTATTTTCACGATATTTTTCTGGGCGGCTACGATCCGAATTTTGTTCCTTCTCTATTCCCCTTATCCCCCCTATCCGGCCGGGACAAAAATTCTGATCGAGGTCCCCGCGGGAACCGGTCTGAAGGGCACCGCGAAAATCCTGGCCCGGCACAGTCTTATTCCTTCCGTCCCGGCCTTTGTCCTCTTTGGATACGCCCGCGGGGCCAGCGCCGAGATCAAGGCCGGCACCTACGAATTCTCCCTGCCGGTCGCCCCGGCCCAGCTGCTTCGAGACCTGGCCTCGGGCCGGGTCAAGGTTTACCGGGTTACGATCCCGGAAGGGTACAACCTTTTCCAGATCGCCGAAGCCATGGCCGCCGCCGGGATCACCGGCTCGGAGGGATTTCTCCGGACCGCCCGCGACCCGGGACTGCTGGCCGACCTGAAAATCCCCGGGGATTCCGCGGAAGGATATCTCTACCCGAATACGTATTATTTCGCCCACGGGGTTAACCCGGAGCAGGTGGTGCGAAAGATGGCGGACAGTTTCTGGGAGGTCTTTAACCCGCTCTGGGAGGAAATTGAGCCGGGAGTCAAATCCTCTCTCGCCCCGGAGAAAACCGTGATCCTGGCCTCGGTGATCGAAAAGGAAACCGCTGACCCGGCCGAGCGTCCCCTGATCGCCGCCGCCTTTTTAAACCGCCTCCGCCGGGGAATGCGGTTGGACTCCGATCCGACGGTTATTTACGGGATCTGGGACAAATTCGAGGGGAACCTGCGCCGGGCGGATCTGACCAATCCGACCCCTTACAACACCTATCGGATCCACGGGCTCCCCCCGGGACCGATCTGCAATCCGGGCCGGGATGCTCTCCGGGCCGTGCTCCACCCGGCCCCGGTTCCCTATCTATATTTCGTCTCCCGTAATGATGGCACCCACCAGTTCTCCTCTGCGCTCACCGAACATAATCGGTGGGTGTCCCGATATCAGAAATCCAAGCTCCGCAATAAAAAGCTCAAAGCTCAAAATCTCCCTCGACCCCGAACAGATTCTCGGGACGAGAATCCCAGAGGGGCAAATGTCAAATAAATGTCAAAATTCAAATGTTCAAACTTTTCTTCTTTGAACTTTGGGCTTTATTTGAAATTTGAGCTTTGAAATTTGTCATTCTTCTTCGATGATTTCCCCCACCAAGTCATAAACCAGCGCGTCCAGAATTTTCACCCGGTGAAAAGACCCCGGGGGCAGATCCTCCCGGTAAATTTTGGTGATTCCGTCGATCTCGGGAGCCTGGCCGGGCGTCCGGGCGACGGTCACCTTCTGGTCGGGATCGAAGACTTCGATCAAAACCTCGTATTCCCGCCCGATCCGGGATTTGTTTCTCGCTCGGGAGATCTGCGCTTGTAAAGAAAGTAATTCCGCCTTCCGCTCCTCCTTCAATTTTTCCGGCACCTGGCCGGGAAGGCGGACCGCTTCCGTCCCCGCCTCCGGGAAGTAGCCGAAGGCCCCAAGGTGATCGAATTCCACCTCCCGGACAAAATCCAGAAGCTCCCGGAAATCCTTCCCGGTTTCACCCGGGAAACCCACCATAAAGGTGGTACGCAGGGCGATTGCGGGGATTCTCCGGCGGAGTTTTAAAAGCCGACGGCGGATCTCCTTCCCGTTAGCTCCCCGGCCCATGGCTTTTAGAATCCGGTCGCTCGCGTGCTGAACCGGCACGTCCAGGTAGGAAACAACCTTTTCGGCCTTCGCCAGGGTTTCGATCAGCTCCTCGGTTAATCCGCGGGGATGGGCGTAAAGAACCCGGATCCATTCGACCCCCCTCACCCGGTCCAGGTTTTTCAAGAGCCTGGAGAGACTAGTTCCATCTTTAAGGTCATTTCCGTAGGCCGTTGTATCCTGAGCGATCAAGGTAAGTTCTTTCACTCCCTGGCGGGCCAGACGCCGGGCCTCCCGGAGAATGGAATCCGGGGGCCGGCTCCGGAGCTCCCCCCGGATCTTCGGGATCAGGCAGTAGCGGCAATGATTGGAACAGCCCTCCGCGAGTTTGAGATAGGCCCGAAACGGCGGGGTGGAAATCACCCGGGGCAGGCGGTGGTCGGGCAGCCAGGTGGGCGAACCCAGATCCACCAAGCCCGTTTCCTTTCCCCTGACGATCTCCGCGATCCGGGAGAAACTATTCAACCCGAGGAAGACATCCACGTCGGGGAATTGCCCCGGCAGGGAATCGGGAAACCGCTGGGGCAGGCAGCCGGCCACAATCACCCGGCGGACCCGGCCCGCGGCCTTCCAGGCCAAAGCCTCCCGGATGGCATTTTCCGCCTCCTCCACCGCCGGCCGGATGAAGGCGCAGGTGTTAACCACCACCGTGTCCGCCTCCTCAAGCCGGGTGGTGACGGCCAGCCCGTCCGCGGCGAGGCAGCCGACCAGGTGCTCGGAATCAACCAGATTTTTCGGGCAACCTAAACTGAGGAGGAGGACCGACGGGGTCCGGCGCGAAAGGGAACGGACCTGTTTCGATTTTGGGCCCGGTCCTTTCCGGGCGGACCGATCGGCGGGCTGGGATTTAACGTGCCTTATTTCTGTTTTACCTCGAAGCTGAGGACGGAATCACCCAGTTGGATCAGATCCCCGGCCCTGAGGGCCGCGCCTTCCACCTTTTTTCCGTTCACGCAGGTTCCATTCCGGCTCCCCAGGTCGATGATAAAAAAGCGGTGGTTTTTATAAACGATGGTGACATGCTTTCGGGAGATCTTGTTGTCCGCCAAGGGCACGGTGGCGTCCTTCTCCCTCCCGATGAAGATGGGAAGCTCCTCAGACATGAAATTCGCTCCCTTGTCGGGCCCGGCCACCACATTGAATTCGACCTTCAGATCCGGGGGCATTCTCTCGTCCTCCGGCTTGAGCCCGAACTTGGTTTCCATCTCCTCGTCGATCAGAGATTTCTTGCTCTGTTCCTCGAAAGACTTGGAATCGAAATCCCTACCCACTGTTTATCCCTCCTTAATGCCGGTTAATTCTTTCCTTCCCTTCCAAGCTATATAATAATGTTAAACAGGCAAAAGAGTAAACTTGGAGGCAGTTTGAAGATCACGGTCATCGGGGCCGGAGCCACCGGCAGCCTTTTTGCCTGGTTTTTCCACCGGGCCGGGGAGGAGGTCTGGCTCCTGGACATCCATCCCGAGCGGGCGGAAATCATCCGGCGAAACGGAATCTCCCTGGAAGGCATCAGCGGGGATCAACATTTTTCCCCCCGGATCACCCTGGATCCCCGGGAAATCGGCCCGGTTGACCTCGTGCTCATCGCGGTCAAGTCCTACCATACCGAGGCCGCGGCCGAGGCGGCGGCACAACTTCCGTCCCGGGACGCCCTCGTGCTCACCCTGCAAAACGGGATCGGGAACCTGGAAAAAATCGCGGCGGTGGTGGGGAAAAACCGGACCCTGGGAGGAAGCACCGCGCAGGGGTCCACCCTGCTCGGGCCGGGCCGGATCCGCCACGCCGGGAAAGGCGACACCATCATCGGGGAAATCTCCGGCCCCCCGACGGAAAGGGTGGAAAAAATTGTCACCACCCTCCGGCAGGGCGGGGTCGAAGCCAATCCCACCGCCAATCTGGCGGGAGTCATCTGGGGCAAGCTCCTGATCAACGCCGGGATTAACCCCCTGACCGCGCTCACCCGGCTTAAAAACGGGGAGCTTTTAAATTATCCCGGAACCCGCATGGTAATGCAGGCGGCCATCCGGGAAGGGGAAAAAATCGCCCGGGCGAAAAATATTTCGCTTCCCTACGAAGACGCGGTGGCCCGCACGGAAGCGGTCTGCCGCGCCACCGCCGGGAATATTTCCTCGATGCTCCAGGATGTCCTGAAAAGAAAGCGGACCGAAGTAACCAACATCAACGGTGCCCTGGTCCGGGAGGGAGAAGCCCTGGGAATCCCCACCCCGGTCAACCAAACCCTGAGCGGCCTGGTGCAAACCCTTGAGGAAAGCTATGCACAGCAGGTTTATAATCTTTAAAACTCTGAGCTTTTCCAAAAGCTACGTGAGGAATGAATTTTTAGTATGGGGTGGGAATTATTAGATAAATATTTCTGACCAAGTTTGCAATTATGTTATTCGGTCAGCTACCCATCACATAAATACCGGGCATGGTTAAAAATTTATTCCCGTCCATACATGTCCAAATTATCCAATAACTTCCGAAGGAAAGATGCGTTGAGGACTTGGTTTTATGAATCATTTATTTTGGCCCCTCACCCCGAGGGGAGAGGGAAGGGGAGAGGGTGAAATTGTTATTTTGGACAGCTGTGATACCCGTCTAAGGATTAGAAAATGTTCAAATGGTTTAGATTTCTGCTTCCGCTGTGTCTCTCGCTTTTGCTCTTTCAGTGCGGGGGGGGTGGGAAAAATTCAAACCCGGAAACCACCAATCCCTATGCCGACGATTCCCTCTGGCTCTGCCGGCCCGGGCTCCCGCACAACTATTGTCTCGACGACCTGACCGCCACCGAGATCAAACCCGACGGATCCACCGAGGCGGTTTCTTTCACCCCGGCCGCGCAAACCGATTTTGACTGTTTTTACATTTATCCCACCGTGGACCTGACCAGACCCGTGGGCAACCACACGGATTTCTCCGACGTTTCCCCGATGCTGGTGCCGCTCAGGAGCCAAGCCGCGCGGTTTTCCGAACTCTGCACGGTCTATGCCCCCCTTTATCGGCAGATCACCATTTTCACGTTTAGAAGTCCGAAGAAGGAAGAATATCTCGAGATCGCTTACGGGGATGTCCGCGAATCATTTATGTATTACCTCGAGCACCTTAACCAGGGACGCCCGATTGTCCTTCTCGGCCACTCCCAGGGCTCCATGATGCTCCGGATGCTCCTGCAAAGAGAATTTGATCAGGATCCGGCGCTGCGTTCCCGCCTGATCGCAGCCCTGCTGATCGGGGGCGATGTCCTGGTCCCGCCCAGAGAAACGGTGGGGGAGACCTTTCAAAATCTCCCCCTCTGCACCTCTGAGACCGAAACCGGCTGTGTCCTCGCCTTCCGCTCCTATGCCGAGGGCTACCCCCCTCCGGAAGATACCTTCGGTTCCAACACCATTCCCGCCGGGACCGATCTGGCCTGCACCAACCCGGCCGATCTTTCCGGGGCCCAGGCCTATCTGGAAGGGGCCTATCTACCCACCCAGGTAACTTACGCGGATACGACCCTGGAGATCGTCGGCGGATTCAGCACCCCCTTTGCCCTCTACCGGGATTTTTACACCGCCAGTTGCGCCCGCAACCAAAACGGGATCAGCTACCTGGAAATCGGGGTCCACCCGCCCGCCGGCGACAACCGCGAGAACCCGGTTGATTTCACTTCTATCATTTACAACCCGGCCCTTCTCGGGCTCCATCTCCTGGATTACAATCTGACCCTCGGGGATTTGCTCCGGCAGGTCCGGGTGAAATCTGAAAATTTCCCTCAACCCTGAGCCGATGGGCGCATTAATGCCGCGGCCTCTTAATAGAGGGTGTTCCGAGTATTTTCATCAAGTTTTTTATATGGACTGCATCCCGCCCCGGGTGGGATGCGTTGCATTAGTCCCTCCGTTGTCGGGATAAACAAGCTAATGCACTCCATAAAAAAGAACGAGATTAGACCAGATCAAATATTTTTTAATTTTTCCCTTTAATTTCAAATGGTTAAATCATTACTCGGAACACCCTCTATTAACATCGGCTGGTTTGTCCTGGGATTTCTGGTTTTTCTCATCGTCTTCCCCGGTCCCGCCCGGGCGGCCGAGGTCTTTATCATCACCGGGAAAAACCTTTCCGCTTTTGATGAAGTCATCCAGGGGTTCACCGAAACCATCGGCAAGGTTCCTTCCCAGACCCTGAATCTGAAGGAGGACGGGACCCTGGAAGAAACCCAAACTCAGGCGCTCCGCCAAAGCAAATCCCCGGTGGCTCTGGCGGTCAGAAGCCAGGCTGCCACCCTGATGAAAAACAATTTCTCCGGCGTTCCCATGATTTTTTGCATGGTTTTCGACTCACGCTCCTACCAGGGCGAAAACGTCACCGGGATCGGCCTGAGCGTACCGGCCCTCGCGCAGTTTCAAGCCTTGAAATCCATCCTTCCCTCGGCCCGGAGGATCGGCGTGGTATTCGATCCGGGGCAGAGTTCTTCCCTGGTGGAGGACGGCCGGCAGGCGGTTTCCGCCCTGAACCTGGTCCTGGTGGAAAAAACCGTGGCCTCCAGTTTCGAAATCTCCAACGTGATCAAGGAATTGATCTGGAATATTGATGTCCTCTGGGTGATCCCGGATCGAACCGTGGTTTTCAAGGAATCCTTCCGTTATATGCTCGAGGCCTCGATCAATCGCAAGGTCCCGATCCTGGCCTTTTCCGAGGCCTTTGTAAAAGGGGGAGTCCTCCTGGCGGTGGCCCCGGACTACCCGGGGATCGGCCATCAGGCCGGAGCCCTGGCCAAAAAAATCCTGAGCGGGATTTCTCCCGCGAGTCTCCCCTCGCTTTCTCCCCAGGGACAAATCGTTCTGAATTTAAATACGGCCAAGGCCCTGTCCATTTCCATCCCCCCGGAAGTTCTAAAAGGGGTGGGCAAGATTTACTAGGTTGCAACCGCAAGGCTAAATCGGTAAAAATAACCCTGGACTTATTGTCTTAGGTTACAGATTTTCCAATTCTCGGAGGCATAAATGGCTACGAAGCGAACTTCCACCCGGAAAAACGCAGGGACCAACCTGTTAAAAACCCTGGCCCAACATATCGAGGACAAAATCGAAGAAATCATTAAATATGAAGAGCTGCACCTGTTCAACACTGAAGAGATCGGTCACATTTTAAGCCATAACATCGATAAGCGGCTCACCCGCCTGAAACAGCAAAACAAAGGCCTGACTTCCACCACCACCCGCCGACGGACTTCTCCCAAAACCTCCGAGAAAGAACTCACCTCCCGATCCAAAGCCAAAATCCGGCCGGTCTGTTCGGTGCCGGGATGCGATAAGCCGGCCCGGGCCCGGGGCCTGTGCGCCGCCCATTATATAGCCGCCCTCCGGAAGGGAGAGTTTTAGGTCACCCTCACCCCCCGGTATTACCCGGTCAACCCTCCCATCTTTTAATTATTGGATTACGTTGATCGGTTGCGCCGCTCGTCACGGTAAACGTCTTTCGTCCTTCGTTTTTAAAACCGTAAAACCTAAGCCAAAAGCCGAAACGAGTTGCGCAACTGCAACCGAAAAAACTCTTTTTTTACGGGAACAGGTTTTCCTCGATGATCTTTTTCAGCAAAGGAATTGCTTGATCCAGATGATCGTGGAAAAGAAAATGACCGGCGCCGGGCAGCAGGTGTAAAGTCGCCTTTTTCAGGCCGGCGGAGCGAACCGCCATCCGGGACCAGACCGGCCAGATCATCCGGTCGCGGGTTCCGGCCACGATCGCGAGCGGGGCGGGGTCTTCCGGAGGATATTTCACCCAGAACTGGATCAGGCTGGCCAGGAAGCGCCCGCTCACCTTCCAGGCGATCACGGGATCAATCTCCCGGGTTACCCAGTCCATGATTACCGGGTCCAGCGTCAGGTGATTGAAATTGGCCATCCACTTGATCGGGATCATCCGCGCCGGGAAACGGGAGACAATTTCGCCCACGGCCCGGAAGCCCGAATACCAGCCGGGGTATATCACATTGTGGGCGATGGCCAGTTCCGGAGCCAGCCCCGAAAGCACCGCGAAAAAGGTCAGGATTCCTCCCAGGCTGGAACCCATCAAGACCACCGGGAGCCGGAAAGACTTCCGGGCGAATTCCATCACTTCGCCGGTGACAGCCATGGCCTCTTCCACGGTGCAATCCCCTTTTTTCCCGGGGGAAAGCCCGTGCCCGGGGCGGTCAATCCCCAGGAAGTGATAACCTTCCCGGCTTAAAAGGCCCCCCAGGACCGCATAAACCCGGGCGTACATGCCGATCCCCGGCTGGAAAACAATCGTGGCCCGGGGAGCGCGGGCCTGGAAGAAGTCCAGATGAACTTCCTTCTCCTTCTTCCCGACCCAGAGGTTTTCAATCCGGGCGAAAATCCCTTCAATTCCTTCGGGGCCCCCGGCCGCCTGGGAAAGCCGGTAGCTCCGCTTCATCATATCCCTCAAACTCCGGTTGGCCCTTTCCCACTCCAGACTTACCATAAAACTCAAAAGCCCCGTTTCATTCGATTCGTTTCATGATGTTTTTCCTTTGACCTGACAACCTGATATCCTGATTTCCACATCCTGATTTCCCGATCACCTGATTTCCTTATGTTTTCTCTAAGCACTATCAACCTAACCATCTGGCCACTTCGCAACCTAAAGGTTGCGGCTGTCTGCAACAAAAGTCGAACAAGCTCGACCTCTGCCTGCCCGTGGCGCATTTTTCCCCGGCTCGCTTCCGGCGCAAAAGTTTCAGATCCTGATCTTCTTCAGCTCGTCGAAAATTTCCAGGGTGGATTGGAAGCGGTTGTCCGGTTCCTTTTCCAGGCATCTGAGAATGACGTTTTCCAGGATGGTGGGAATCCGGGGATTGAATTGGGAAGGCTTGGGCGGGGGGGTATGCACGTGGTGGTACCCCACGTCCCCCTCCCGGAAAGGCAGGAGGCCGCTGGCCATTTCGAACATCATCACTCCCAGGGAATAGATGTCGGAGCGCTGGTCCACCTCTTCCCCGAGGGTCTGCTCCGGAGACATGTAGAACGGAGTACCCCCCACCACGGTCTGGAGATTCCGGGCGTCCCGGAGGGCTTTGGCCAGGCCGAAATCCATGATCTTGGCGATCTTCTTTTCCGTCCACATCACGTTACTGGTCTTGATATCCAGGTGAACGATCTTGTTGTCATGGGCATAACTCAAGCCCCGGCAAACCTGGCCGCCGATCAAGACCAGCGCCGGGAGCGGGATCAGGCGGGATTGGAGGAGAATTTCCTTCACCGTCTGGCCCTGGATGAATTCCATCACGATGTAGAAAACCCCGCCTTCCTGGCCGGCGTCATAGATGGTGACTATGTTGGGATGGTTGAGCGCCGCGGCCGCCTTGGCCTCCCGGAGAAAATTTTTGATCGCGGTTTCGCTGTCCCGGAGCCCGTGCGGCAGCACCTTGAGGGCAATGACCCGGTCGAGCAGGGTGTCCTTGGCCTTATAAACCACTCCCATCCCCCCCCGTCCCAGCTCTTCAATGACCTCATAACGTTTCGCGGTCTTACCCGTGGCGGTCTGGGTAACCGTGGCGCCCCGATCCTCCTGGCCCCCCAGGGTGGTCTGCCCACCGAAGGGAGACTCCGGGCCGGAAGGGGTCATCCGGGCCACTACCTCCCGGAGGTTCCCGGCCCGGGCGGAAACATCCCGGCAATGGTAGTCAAAGCTTAAAATCTTCTCGTAAATCGCCAGGGCGGTCTTGACTTCCCCGATCTGTTCGAAAATCGCGCCGAAGTTGTAATAAGCGTCCAGATTTTCCGGGTTGACCTCATCATCGCCAATGGCTTCCTGATATTTCTGGAGGGCGAGTTTGAACAGCCCCTTCTCCCGGAAAAGATCCCCCAGGGCCTGGCAGGCGGCCCGGTAATGGGGGGAATTCCGCTCCACCTTCTGAAATAGCTGGATGGCCTTTTCCCCCATCCCGCGTTTCCGGTAAGCCACTGCCGCCAGGTAGAACTCCTCCAGATCTTCAAGGAGCTCGGATTCCTTCTTTAAATTCCCCACCTCGCGATAAATCTCGGCCGCTTCGCGGGATTTCCCGGCCCGCTCAAAATTTTCCGCGGCCTTTTCCAGCTGTCTCACCTCCTGATAAACCGTGGCCGCCTCCAGGAAAAATTCGCTTTTCTCATAAAGCGCGGCCGCCTCTTCCAGATTTCCGAGCTTTTTGCAGATGTGGGCCGCGGAAACGAAATCACCGGCCCGCTTGTAAAAGTTGCAGGCGGATGCCAGTTCGCCCCGGGACTGATAGGCCCGGGCCTTCAGGAGAGCGCTCCGCTTATCATCCCCCATCTGTTCCAGGATCTCGGCGGCCTCGATTTCCATTCCGGCCTGGAAGAAAAGATCGGCCGCCCGGGCGAGATTGCCGGAGTCCCGGTAGGTGGCCGCCGCCTCGGCCAGGTGCCCGCCTTTCTCGAACAAACCCGCCGCCGCTTCGGGTTTCCCCGCCTCGAGCCAGGCTTTCCCTCCCCCCAGAGCCAGGTTCCGAAGGTTCCGGGAGAGGGCCTTGATCACCCCGGGCTCCGTTTCATCCGTGGGCAAATTTTCCTGCCCGGAAAGAGCCATTTTCTCGCGGCGGACGGTATGCTGGAAATCATCCTCCAGGCACTGGGCCAGCTTGGCTTTGTCGCCGGCTTTCTGATAGAGCTCCGCAGCCTTCCGGAAAAATCCCGCCTCTCGATAGGCGTTGGCGGCCCGGATCCAGTCCTTGGCTTTCTCAAACATGTCGGCGGCGGCCCGTTCATTCCCGATCTTCAAGTAATTTTTCGCCGCGGCTTCATAATTCCCGGTCTGGCGGTAGAGTTCTGCCGCGTTCTCAAAATCCCAGCCTTCCTCGAAGTTTTCCGCCGCCTCCGGGATCTTGTTTTCTTTCAAGTAAATATAGGCGAGCTTGGTGGAGGCCTGAGCCTTCTGATACATTTTCCGGGCATCCTCAAAAAGCCCGACGGCGTTGTACCGGTCCCCCGCCGCCAGATAGTCCCCGACCTCGGCGAGTTCGCGGGCCCGGCGGGCGGACCGCCGGATAGCCTTCCGGGTCAGGGTGGCCGCGGGCACCGGCTTCTGGCGCGATCTCAGGGCCAGCAGGAGGAGCAGGATAATCAGAAGGCACAGGGCGATCCCGAACCCGACCAGCGCCTCCGGTTCCAGGGGGATTTGCTGCACGTAGGGCTTCAACTCGGGGAAGAGCTCAAGGAAGCGCTGCCCAAAATCCCGGATTTTATCCACCCATTCAGGCGGGATTCCTTTCCAAGCAAGCGCAATAATAAATAAAGGTTGGTTCAGGGCCATTTAGCTAAGTAACGGGATTAATATGACTAAAATATTCCTTTTTTCCGTGATTTCCAAATCCTGGAAGCGAAATTCGGAACACCCTCAATGGGGAAAAAGTTCCGGGTTCCTGTCCTCTATTCGGATTCCGAAATGACGGTAGGCGTGGTCGGTCACCACCCGGCCCCGCGGGGTCCGATTCAAAAAGCCGCACTGGATCAGGTACGGCTCATAAACCTCCTCGATGGTTTCCTTGTCCTCGTTGATCGCGGCGGCCAGGGTTTCCACCCCCACCGGACCGCCGCGGAATTTTTCCATGATGGTCAGCAGGATCTTGCGATCCATCCGGTCAAACCCCATCTGGTCTACCTCATAAAGGCTCAAGGCCTGCTGAGCGATTTCCCGGGTGATGATTCCATCAGCCTTGACTTCAGCGTAATCCCGGACCCGGCGGAGCAGCCGGTTGGCAATCCGCGGGGTCCCCCGGGAACGGCGGGCAATCTCGGACGCCCCTTCCGGATCGGTGGGGATTCCCAGAATTCCGGCGGACCGGATCGCGATTTTAGTTAACTCCTCCGGGGTATAAAAATCCAGGCGCTCCACCACCCCGAAGCGGTCCCGGAGCGGAGAGGTCAGAAGCCCGGTCCGGGTGGTGGACCCGACCAGGGTAAACCGGGGCAAATCCAGGCGGATGGTCCGGGCACTCGGACCCTGACCGAGGATCAAATCGAGTTTATAGTCCTCCATCGCCGGGTAGAGAATTTCCTCCATCACCCGGGAGAGGCGGTGAATCTCATCAATAAAAAATATGTCCCGATCCTCGAGGTTGGTCAGGAGGGCGGCCAGATCCCCGGTCCGCTCCATTACCGGGCCCGAGGAAATCTTGATCCCGACCTGGAGCTCCCGGGCGATGATATGGGCCAGGGTGGTCTTGCCCAGACCGGGCGGACCGTGGAAAAGAACATGGTCCAGGGGTTCACCCCGGCTTTTCGCGGCCTCGATCCAGACCCTCAGATTGGTTTTCAACCTTTCCTGGCCGATGTAATCCTCCAGGGAGGTGGGGCGCAGGCCCGGTTCGAACCCGGTATCCTCTTCGTTCCGGAGCGGACTGATCTCCGGAAGAACCGGCGGGAAATCCCCCCCGAAATTTCGTTTTTTGTCCGACTTCACCTTTTCCTCAAACTCTAACGGACCAGCCGTTTCAGACTTTTCTTCAGAATCTCTTCAATCCGGAAACCGGCCGGCTCGGATTCCATCGCTTCTTTTATCGTCTTTTCCGCCAGCGGCCGGCCATACCCCAGGTTAACCAGGGCCTGGATGGCATCCCGCCGGATTTCTTCCCCCTCCTTGGAACCCGGGCCGGAACGCTCCCCGGTCGGCGCCGCCACCGGGAGTTTGCCCTGGAGTTCCAGGACGATCCGTTCCGCAATCTTTTTCCCGATCCGGGGGATGGCCTGGATCCTCTGGGTGTCCCGGGCCTGAACGGCCAGGTAAAGTTCGTCCCAGGGAATCCCGGAGAGAATGTTAATCGCCATCCGGGGCCCGATGTCCGAAATATTGATTAAAAGCCCGAAAGTCTTCCGCTCCTCGGGGCTTAAAAAGCCGTACAGCTGGATGCTCTCCGGCCGCAACTGCGTATGGATGAAAAGCTCGATCTCCTGCCCGACCTCGGGCAGACGGCAGTAGGTGCTGAGCGGCACCATCACTCCATAGCCCACGCCGCCGGCTTCCACCACCACCTCCTCGGTGGCGCGGGCCAGGATTTTTCCCTTCAAACGGGAGATCACTTTTTCACCCCCTCTAGCTTATGACTTTGCGATCAAATTTTGAAGTTTCCAGGTCTGCACGTGACAGAGCGCCACCGCCAGGGCATCCGAAAGGTCGCTCGGTATTTTTCTCCCCCGGTCTTTCCCGCCCGGAGCTGGGTTCGGTCCCCGGTGGTTTCCGGCCGGGGCGGGAAGTCCCAGGCGCCGGATGACCATCTCCTGAACCTGGTCTTTAGTGGCCTGCCCGTAGCCGACCACGGCCTTCTTCACCGCCAGGGGGGAGTATTCCGTGATGGGAATCTCGGCCTCCGCCAGGGCCAGGAAAATCACGCCCCGCACCTCTCCCAACCTCTGGGCCGCCTTGATGTTTCCGGCCATAAACATGCCTTCAACCGCGGCCACCTCCGGTGAATAATCCGAGAGCACCCGCCGGAGACCTTCGTACACCGCCTGGACCCGCCGCTCGATGGGATCCCGGGCCCGGCGGGGTGAGATTACCCCCCCATCCACGAAAAGGGGTTCTCCCCTTTCCCGGGATTCAATCAAACCGAACCCGGTCGCCTGAGTCCCGGGATCGATCCCGATCACCAGCATGGTTTGCTCCGCCCTAAATATAAGGATCCAAGGGTTTTGGTATTCTCAGGTTCGAAAGAACCAAGCATAAATCCGATTTTTTCCGAAATAAAACCCCCGGGAAAATTTTTCGGGAGGGAAGAAGAACGAAAAAAGCGGGGTTTCTGCCTACGCGCTGGCCGCAAATTTGGCCATCTCCTCCGTCGAGATGTCAAAATTGGAATATACGTTCTGCACGTCCTCATAATCTTCCAGGGCTTCCATCAGGCGGAGTATCTGGGCGGCTTCCTTGCCCTCCAGGCGCACGGTGGAGCTCGGAATCATCGCCATCTGGGCCAGGGTGTATTTGATCTTTTCCCGGTCCAGCATTTCCTTCACCGCCAGGTAGTTGCCCGGATCGGTGTAGATTTCGTAAAGCTTGTCTTCCGGGATATTCCGGACATCCTCGGCATTGGCCGAAAGCGCCAGTTCGATCAAACGGTCCTCTCCCCCGATCTGCTTCAAAGCTTCGTGATCGACGGTAATATAACCCTTCTTGGTAAACAGCCATCCCACGCAACCGGCTTCCCCGAGCGAACCCCCGGACTTGGTAAAAATATGCCGGATATCGGAAGCGGCCCGTTTGCGGTTATCGGTCAGAACCTCGGCCAGCACCGCCGCCCCCCCCGGACCGTAGCCTTCAAAAATCGCCTCCTCCAAAGAAACCCCCTCCAGCTCCCCGATTCCCCGCTTGATTGCGTTCTCGATGTTGCTCTTGGGAACATTCTCCGCCCGGGCGGACACGACCGCGGCCCGCAGGCGGGGGTTGGCGTTCGAATCCCCTCCCCCGACTTTGGCGGCCACGGTTATCTCTTTAACCAATTTGGAGAAAATCCGGCCCCGGCGGGCGTCTTCCTTGCCCTTCTTATGCTTAATCGTGCTCCACTTTGAGTGCCCTGACATCCACCAACCTCCCTCCGGGTCGTAGACCCTGCAGGTCAGAAACCTTTTTTTCAAATACTAACCCGAGTCTCCCGGGTTGTAAAGAAAATCAAAATCTATTACTTTGTATACCACTTTGGGATTGGCCTATATTGCCTTGCGATTGAAGGAGGCGGAATATTACTTACCCTTGCATTCCTTTGGGCAGTTATTTAAGTTATTAAAACCTGAAGTTGCGGAGTTCTGGATAGCTCAGCGATTTAAGGAGGAAAGGAATGAATGATGAGTCCAAAGGTCCAATCAAAAATAATTGCTGCCATTGTTACCGCGGTAGCCTCTTATCTTCAGGCGGAGGAACAGGCTTGTCGGGCTGAACTTTCTCCCGAGAGACCCGGGGTCGCCCCGGGCCTCTGGGGAAGTTCCGGACGGGCGGAGATGATGCAGATGCGGATGCTCTGGCAGCGGAGAATAGTTTCCAGATAAGGAGGGAAGATGGAAGGAAAAAGCAAAGGCAAAGGCATCAACGAAGGTCCGATCTCAGCCAAGGATCTGACCACCGACAAGGTCAAAACCCGGCCCCAGGCCAAGAATCCGGTCAAAGTGACCGACACCACCTTCCGGGACGGGCACCAGTCCTCGATCGCCACCCGGATGAAGACCGAGGATATGCTCTGGATGGCCGAGGAAATGGGTAAGTGCAATTTCTTCTCCCTGGAGGTCTGGGGCGGGGCCACTTTTGACGTGCCCCACCGTTTCCTGGGTGAGGACCCCTGGGAAAGGCCCAAGGTCCTGAAAAAATATTTCCCGAACACTCCCTTTCAGATGCTCCTCCGGGGTCAAAACCTGGTGGCCTATCGCAACCATCCCGATGACCTGGTCGATGTTTTCGTTGAGCAAGCCGCCGAGATCGGGATTGACATCTTCCGGATCTTCGACGCGGTCAACGACGAGCGCAACCACGAGCGTGCGGCCAAAGCGGTCAAGAAAATTGGCAAGCATTACCAGGGGGCGATCTGCTATTCGCTCACCCAGCCCCGCCTGGGCGGACCGGTCTACAACCTCGAATATTTCGTGAAAAAAGCCATGATTTTCAAGAACATGGGGGCCGACTCGATCTGCATCAAGGACCAGGCCGGTTTGATCTCGCCCTATGACGCCTACGATCTGGTCAAGGCCATAAAAGAAGAGACCAAGCTTCCCCTGGAGCTCCACACCCATTACACCAGCGGTCAGGCTTCAATGACGTACCTGAAAGCCATCGAGGCGGGGGTGGACATCATCGACACCGCGCTTTCCCCCTTTGCCCTGCGTTCCTCCCAGCCGGCGATCGAGCCGATCGTGGTGGCCCTCTACGGGACCGACCGCGACACCGGGCTCGATATCGAGCAGCTGGTGAAATGCGGAAGCATGCTCGAGCAGATCGCCCCGAAATACCGGGATTTCCTGGATAACAGCTCGATGTCGGTTATCGACGCCGGGGTGCTCGTGCACCAGATCCCCGGCGGAATGACCTCCAACCTGGTTTCCCAGCTCAAGCAGGCTGACGCCCTCCACCGCTTCGATGAGGTGAAGAACGAGACCGCCCGGGTCCGGGCCGAACTCGGTTACCCGCCCCTGGTAACCCCCACCAGCCAGATCGTAGGGGTCCAGGCCGTCCAGAACGTCCTGGCCGGCCGTTACAAAATGGTTTCCAAGGAAACCAAGGACTACTGCTGGGGGCTCTACGGGCGTTCCCCGGCTCCGATGGATCCCGAGATCCAAAAGCAGGTCTTAAAAGGCTACGAGAAGGGCGAGAAGCCCATCACCTGCCGGGCCGCGGACATGCTCAAACCCGAGCTCGAGAAGGCCAAGGAGGATTCCAAGGCCGTGGCCAAGAACATGCAGGACGTTCTCCTCTTCGCGATGTTCCCCACCACCGGAGCCAGGTACCTGAAATTCAAATACGGAATTGACAAGGCCATCCCGGACGACTGGAAGCCGCCCCGGGCTCCCAAGACCCTGGATGAAATCAAGAAGGAAGACGCCCTGATCGCCAAGGCCAAGGCCGGGAAACTCGTGGAGAAGGTGGAGAAAAAGGCCCCGGAAAAAGGTCCGGGCCTCCGCACTTTCAACGTCTTTATCGAAAACGAGTACTACCAGGTCGAGGTGGAAGGCACCGGCGGTTCAGCCGGGATCAGCATCGCCCCGCCCCGCCCGGTGGCCGCTGCCCCCGCCCCGGCGCCGTCCGCCCCGGCGGCCGCGCCCAAGCCCGAGGAGAAGAAGGCCCCCGCCGCCGACGTCAAGGGTACGCCCCTGCTCTCGCCCATGCCGGGAATGATCATCAGCTATCACGTGAAAGTCGGCGACAAGGTCAAGGCCGGGGATCCGATCTGCATTCTCGAGGCGATGAAGATGCAGAATACTCTCCCCTCCCCCGTGGCGGGAACTGTGGCGGCGGTGAACTACGGGACGGGCTCGACCGTGGCCAAAGACGCCGTCCTCGCGGTCATCGCTCCCTGATCCAGGCTAAAGGAATAAAAACTTTTCGGGGGTGAGAACTTTCCGGTTCTCACCCCCGATTCTTTTTCATCCCTGAATCTTAAAAATCCAAATATCAAAACAAAAAAAGTTCCCGGCCTCGAGTTTGAAAATCGTTTATTCGAGGTTTTGACCTTTGGGCTTCATTTGACATTTGCCCCTCCGGGGTCGTGGGAAGCTTTGAAATTTGTCATTTCTGGCGACTGGCTGCCGGTTACCTCTTGGCCCTATGCGCTTTGCCCTCTGCCACCGATGGTCTCTTCCCGGTTTTTCGATAGCGGAAGTAATCCTCCAGAATCCGGCGATGATCAAAAGCAATCGCCGCGGGCAGGTTGTTCTTACGAAAGATCCCGAGGGCCCGGGCATCATCCCTGGCCCGGGGCTTCCCGGAGGAAACCCGGGCCAGGAAAACCGTGGTCACGGTGTGATGGCGGGGGTCCCGTCCGGGGTCGGAATAGGTGTGAAACTGCTCCCGTAATTCCACCCGGAGCGAGGTTTCTTCCCGGGCTTCCCGCCGGGCCGCCGCCTCGAGCGACTCCCCGTAATCCACGAATCCACCCGGGAGGGCGTATCCCGGGGGCGGGTTTTTCCTCTCGATCAAAACAACGCCTCCGGAAACCTCGATGATAATGTCAACGGTCAGAAGCGGATTCCGGTAGCCGTCTTTTCCCTTGGATATTTTATTCACCCTTGCTTTTCCCGGGATAACCTTTTTATGTTTTAATAAATAAGTCATAAATAAGTCCCATTATTACTTTATTAATATTACTACGGATATTCTGGCTTCAATCCGGTCCGTAATTTCTGCTTGACCTTGTTTATGACTAACTATATCCTTTTAACATATAAGCTTATGATACCCACTAAGAAGGAGCAATGAAACTTCGTCTGCAAAAGATGGTTTGTTCGTTGCTTTTGGTTCTGCCCCTCTCTCTTCTGCTCACCTGCGCGCAGCAGACAGACCCGGCCAAGATGAAAATCCAGGAGCTCCTGGCCGAGGGCAAAACCTATCTCGGCAACTCTAATTTTGACGGCGCCGTCCAGTCCTTCCAGCTTATCCTGAACGAATACGACCCCGAGAACCTCGATGCGCTGTACGGAGTGGCCATTTCTTTAACCCTGAAACAGCTGGCCGGGATGAGCGATCAATTCCAGTCGATTTTTGACACGTTATTCAAGATGATCGGAGGCATCACTTCCGACCCGCCCCGGAAATTCACCCCCCAGGCGACCTCCGGGGTCAATGCCATCGTGGAAAGTGTGGTGGATGACGCTGTCCTGGACGCATTAGATGCCGTCTTTCCCTACTGGGACAAACTCAAACAACACCCTGAATTCAGCATGACCCTCGACAGCGTTCCGCTCACGATCGGGGTTGAACCTTACCTGGTCTACAAAAGTGACATGGGGGGCGTAGCCGACCTGGGAACGGTTTACTTCGTCTCCGCGATTATGCGATTTTTCAAATCCTTAATTTACATTATGTATGCCGTTAATCTCGACCTGACCCCCTCCCTCCCCGGGCTGATTCAGCAGTTTCTTCCCATCCTTCAGGGCCAGCAAAGCCTCACGGTTGACCGGGATTTTATCCTTGGCCTCCTGGCTTATATAGTTGATTCCTCCCCGAAGTTTCTTACCCTCGAACCCTCCGAGGGCAAAAACAGGCTTTCCGAGGCCGCGGATCTTATGGCCGGGTCCATCCAGGACCTGCTCAGCTGTTTGGACTTCATTAGCGCGGAAAAGAGCAGTCAGTTAAACCATATAGTCGCTTATAAGTTCGAAAACAATAAACAGTGTATGATTTTTAATATTAAGCAAGACGGCAAGCCCATGGTAATTGAATTCGAATTTGCCGACCAGGTCCGGGCCAGCTTCCAGAACCTGATCTCGAGTTTCCAATCCTCCGGCGGAGTGCAGGCGAGCTGGTCCCAGGACATGGCCCCCTACCTGGGTCTCCTCCTGCAGGGTCTGCTCCAGGCCGGGTTGCTGGATCCCGTTCTCGCCTTCGCCCTGCCCATGCTCCAGCCGTATCTCGGCGCGGATACGGTGGCGATGGTCAACCAGTTGATGGGAACCGTGAAGGAAATGGCCAAGGGCGGTCTCCTGGCCGGGGGGATGACCACGATTATCCCGGACGTGATCCAGTTCGACTTCGGCAAATTCATGCATGATCCCCCCGCGCGGTTTATCCGCCTCATCCTGCCCGCGGTGGTCAAGGTCAAGGATGACAATGGGAATATAATTTATGATCAGAAAGGGGATCCTAAACTTAAACTTTTACTTGAATATGAATGCACCGATCTAGCCAATAATTCCCTGTGGTGCCCTTACCCGGAAACCATCACCTCCACCGACCATTTTATCGGAACCGACTACCAGATTGCTGATGACGGAATCAAGAATCCCCTGCCCTACATTTCTTCCCAGGATCCTTCCCTCGGTGGGCTGCTTTATCTGAACCTAAGTTCCTTGGACGCGAGTTTTACCGACGAATTCCATAAGCCCACCTCTTATGAATTTAATTATTTCCTGGGCAAGGTCATCGGCGGCCTCCTGGGCGGGCTAGGCAATCTCACCTCCTCCCCCGGAACCCCAGCCATGATCCAGAGGCCCTCGGGCAGTTGACCCTAAGCAAGGAGAAAACGTGAAATTTCACCGAAAAAACAGCTGGTTCATTACTCTCGGCATCGTCTTCTCCGCTTTCTCCCTGAGCCTGCTTTCCGCCTGCGACGGCAATAACACCACTCCTGGCTCCCAGATCCACGAGCCCGGGCCCTGTGACCTCGAGCTTCAGGAAGGAAAAAATTTCCTGATGCAGGGAAATTATTTTCAGGCCCAGGACCGCTTCTTCCAATGCGTGGAAAAATATCCGGACAACGTGACCGGTTTTTCCGCGGCCGCGGCCGACCAGCAAAAAATGACCTCGGAATATGGGTACATCCTCTCTCGAACCCTCTTAACCGTGGCGCAGGTTTCCACCACGATGGAGGAACTGGTCTCCTCCGCGGGCGGGCTTCTTTCTGGGGTTTTGACCCCCGCGCAGATTCCCGCTTCGAGCCTGAATATCATCGTGAGCAACCTGGTGTACGGAACCATCCTCAAGGAAGCCGATCACCTGAGACCTTACCTGGCCGATCTGAAAACATTATCGGTCGCGCCTTCCTTTATTATTAACGATCCGGAAACCGACGCGGTCGAGTCGATCCCGGTTTATCTGGGGAAAAATAACGAAGTCCTCTGGCTCTCCCTGACCGGGGAGCTGGACCGGGGGGAAATCGAGTTAATCGATTCCTTCCTGGCCGTGACCCAGGGCCTCTCGGAAACCGCGCTCAGCATCAACTTTGATGTTGACCTCAACGCGGTGTTCAACGCGATTGTGCAGATCGTGGCGGGGGTCATTTCCGGCACGCCCATCCCGATCGGCGACAACCTGTTTCTGGGATCCCCTTCTGCAGATCCGACCATGGCCATCGTTCCCCTGGTTACCTCCCTCGCCGCCTTTACCCTCAACAAATCACCCGCTTTTATGACCCTTAACTATTCCAGCCTGCTTCCGAAGGGCGGGGGCCCTCCCCTGCTCCTGGACGCCGCCGATAAAATCGGGGAAGGTTGCGGCGGGTTCATTTCGGCCTTCGACAAAATCCGGGCCGAGGGCAACGATGCTTCCGATCCCTTCGCCATCGTCACCAAGGACGGCAAGGAAAACTTCCGGCTCACTTACCTGGATCCGACCGGCGCGCAGA
>Ga0315297_10000085_pt1 | contig 45576 bp, 48 predicted proteins | sample YL17G15_0_MG_FD_203628 | JGI IMG/M metagenome (GOLD analysis project Ga0315297, IMG submission 203628) | Sediment microbial communities from Yellowstone Lake, YNP, Wyoming, USA - YL17G15_0 | ecosystem: Environmental > Aquatic > Freshwater > Lake > Sediment | place: USA: Wyoming | collected...
GAAGGCCGGCCGGCGAAGCATGTTTGACGTCCCGGCGAACCCCCGTAATTAAGAAGCCGGGACGGAGTTCTGAGCCGCCGAGAAGGACGGTGAGGAAACGGCGTGAAAAACCCGAGTTGGGAGCGAAGCCGTTTCCCGATCTTGTCAATAAGACCCACGGCGAGGAGAGCGTTCGCCCGCATCGAGGGAGCGAGGCCGATTCGAGATCTTCGCTCCCCTTAAGTCAACTTTAGGAATCGCGGCAGACTCGTTCAGTCAACTCCGGTAGCCGGACTCTTGCATGAGCCGTTCATAACAAATTGTAAATAAATGAAATACTGGCATGAGTGTCCTGGCATGGGACTTGCATTAAAAAGGGCGAAAGGAGGTCATCATGAAAAAAGTCATCGCGAAAGGAGTGGCGCTCAGCCTCGTCCTCGGCCTGGCCGTTCTTCCCGTCCTCGCCCAGCAGGCTCAGCAGACGCCGGCGTCCCAGGCCGGGAAGCCCGCTGTCGAAAAGGTCAACCTTAACACCGCGACGCTCGAAGAGCTCCAGAAGCTGCCCCAGGTCGGTCCGAAAGTCGCCCAGCGGATCATTGACTACCGGAAGCAGAACGGGAACTTCAAGAAGATCGAGGAGATCATGAAGGTCCGCGGCATCGGGGAAAAGACGTTCGCCAGGATGAAGGACATGCTGGTCGTCTAGGCTGCGGCTCCCAAAAGCCTCCCCAAAGCGCGCTCTCCGTCCTCGGCCATCCCCCTTCCGGGTGAAGGGGGATGGCCGTCTTTATTTTGTCAACTTGGGCGACGCGGGGATTTCGTCCAACCTCGGGATTAGCGGATGAGTTCCCTCGTAAGACTCGGGACGACTCAAAGAGTCGCCTGAGCAAAGCGAAGGATCTCATTCAAAGGCGGGACGATCGGAGCCTCTTCAGGCCGGTCTTAAATACTCTCTTAAGAACGCCTTCATCTTTTTCAGGGCGCGGCCGCGGTGGCTGACGGCGTTCTTTTCTCTAGGCTTGAGCTCGGCGAATGTCTTCCGCAGAGGCCTGTAGAAAAAAATCGGGTCGTAGCCGAAGCCGAGCGATCCTTTTTTTTTAAAGAGGATATCGCCCCGGACGCGCCCGGTCACGGTCTTGACGGCCCGGCCGTTCCTGGCCAGGACCATGGAGCAGACGAAACGGGCGCGCCGTGCGGCGGCGGGGGTGTTCCTCATCAAGCGAAGCACTTTTTGGATGTTCTTCTCGTCCGTCGGCCGGCGCCCGGAGAATCGGGCCGAGAAGATCCCGGGCGCTCCGTCCAGGGCCTCTATTTCGAGCCCCGAATCCTCGGCCAAGGTCAAATAGCTCGATCTCCGGCTGTAGAACCGGCTTTTCCCCTCGGCGTTTTCTTTGAACGTCGCTCCTTTTTCCGGGGACGAAGTTCGAATGCCGGCCTCGGCCAGGGCGATGACCTTCACGGGCAGGCCGATGAGGGCCTTCCGGATCTCCCGGGCCTTCCCCTCGTTCATGGTCGCCAGGACGAGGACGGTCTTTGGGGAACGCACCGCGGGGCCTTATTGTCCGATCGTGTCCTTGAAATAGGCCAGGATGAAGAGCAGGACGAGAAAGATCGTGTAAATGGCGAACTTCGGACTGGCCAGCATCTTTTCCGGCTCTTCCATGACCTCGGCTTCCCGGAGCGTTTTCCGGAGGATCAACAGGAAGAAGAACAGAAGGAAGGGGGCGATCAAATAGAACGTCTGCAGCTTGAGGGAATAGCCGAGATAGAGAAAGGCGCACAGGCAGATGACGGCGCTGAAAGCCAGGCCGAATAGAAGGGAATGACTGGTGTATCGCTTATGGGAGCTGCGATAGTCGCCGGCCTTGTCCTTGAGGTAGCGGAATTCGGACAGCCGCTTGGCCACCATGAGGAAATTCCCGAACGACCACCAGCTGACCAGGAGGCTCACGCGCGGAAAATTATGGAGGGGGGCGAAGGCGTACCAGCCGATGAGGAAGCGGATGGGATTGTTGGCCGACTCCGAGATGGCGTCGAGAAAAGGGATGTCCTTGGTCCGGATGGGTCTCACGTTGTAGATGATCCCGGCGGCGAACAAGGCCAGGATCGAAAAGAAAAACTCGGCGGCGAAGACCGCGTGCGAGACGGCGAGGCTCACCCCGATGAGCAGCGCGCCGAGGAGCGCGAACGGGCCCATGCGGATCTCACCCTGGACGAGCGGGCGATAGCGCTTTGTCGGGTGATGGATGTCGTAGGGAAGATCGACGATCTCGTTCAGGATGTAGTTGGCCGTCGACACGCCCCACGTTAAAAGAAACGCCGCGGTCAGGCGCCAGGCGAGGGAGCCGAGGGAAAAGGCGCCGAGGGCGTCGCGGTCGAAGAAGAAAAAGGACGCGCTGCCCAGAAAAATGGCCAGGCTCCGGGGCCAACGCTCCAGTCGCATGGCCTTCAGGTAGGCGTTCATGATGAGGCGCTCTTTTTGGCGTAGATCTCGAACGAATCGCCGAGGGCCAATTTTATCGGAATTCGTTTCAAAAAAGAAGCCGATCGCCCCGACCGGGTCAGGACGTCAAAGGTCTTTTTTCGGGAGAGGAGATAATGGGCGCTGAACGTCCAGGCGTATCTTCTCTTCTTGACGATCGCGAGCCCGGCGCCTTGAAGAAGCCTGGTCAGACTCCTCCCGGAGAAGTAGGCGAGGTGTCCGGGCCGAAGATGCCACCACCGCTTGCCGGCGGCCCGGGCGGCGAAACTATGGATATCGGGAGTGACCAGACAAAGGATACCTCCCGGGGCGAGGACCTCCGCGGCCTTCATGACCGCTCGCCGCGGCGCCGGCGTGTGCTCGATGAAGTCGACCATGGTCAAGACCTGATAAACGGCGGGCTCAAGGCGAACCTGTTCGAAGGCCCCTTGGATCAGATGAAGGCCGTAATTGTCGGCGGCGCGTTTCACGCCCCAGGCGCTCGCTTCGACGCCGGCGGGGGACCAACCGCGCTCCCGGGCCAGGTTGAGGAGAATGCCGGTGGCCGCCCCGACGTCGAACAGTGAACCTTTGGCCGGCGATAACTTTTCGAGGTTTTTCAGGATGCCGAGGAAATTCCGCGAGCGGCCTTCGGCCTCCTCGTCATAGACGGGATCTTCGACCTGGCCGTAGAGGGAAAGAATGAATTCCGGGGCGGGGGAGGGATCGGCGAAAAGGTGCCCGCAGTCCTCGCATTCGCTCAAGTCCCAGATCTTTCCATATTCACTGTCCGTGATCTTGACCTGGTCCCAACGCAGTCGGGCGTAGTCGAACGTCCCTTTCTTGAAAGGACGAAGCCGCGGGCTTTCGCATATAGGACACGCCGTTACGCGGGCAAACTTATCCATCATGGGACTATATCATAGCGAGGAAGGCGGGGAGGACACAATAAAAAAGAACGGACATCGAAAAAACTGTTGACAAGCCGCTTCTGGCATGATAAATAATATAGTCTATTGAGATTATCGACTATTAAGGGAATGAGCTCATGAGGCTTTCAACCAAGGGCGAATATGCCAGCCGGGCCATGCTGGAACTTGCCCTTCACTATGCCGAGGGACCCCGCCACATCCGCGATATCTCGGCCGCCCAGGACATCCCCGAACGCTTCCTCGAACAGATCCTCCTCCTGCTCAAAAGGGCGGGCTATCTGCGGAGCAAGAAAGGCCCGAACGGCGGCTATTATCTGGCGAAACCGCCGACAAGGATCTCCGTGGCCGAGGTCATCCGGGTCATGGACGGTCCCCTGGCCCCAATCGACTGCGTCAGCGTAACGGCGCGCGAATTCTGCTCCCGGGAGAGGACCTGCGGGCTGAAGGGGCTCTGGAAAGAGGTCCGAGACGCGATCGCCCGGATCCTGGAACGAACGACGTTCGAAGACCTCGCCGAGAGGACGCGGGAGGCGAAGAAGCTCGCCGAACACGGCAAAATTTTTTCATGAATAGTCGACTCATGTAATCGACAATCTAAACAATATGGAAAGGACGGCGATTGATCCGATGAAAAAAAAGTTGAGAAAAAGGCGTTATCGGCTGAGCGTCCTCGCGGCAATCCTTCTTCTCGGAGCGATCGGGGCCTCCGCCCAAGAGACCAAGGAGACACCGGCCGTTACGGCCGGGAAAGCGCTCAAGCTAAGCGGCTACGCTCAGTTTCTTTCCACGATCCAGGACGAAGGCTTAGACGGCTTTTCGGTCCGCCGAATGAGGCTGGCGCTCTCGGGCGAAATTCTGAAGAACGTCCGTTACAAGCTCCAACTGGATGCGGTCAAGAGCCCGGTTCTATTGGACGGCCTGGTCGAATTCGCTTTTGACGAGGCGGTGGCCCTGAGGATCGGGCAGTTCAAGGTTCCGTTCAGCCAGGAGAGCCTGACCTCGAGCGCCGATCTCGAGACGATCAATCGTTCGCAACCCGTCTTGAAATTGTCGCCGGGGCAGGATATCGGCTCGTCCGGCCGCGATATCGGCGCCGTCGTCTTCGGCAGGACCTCGATCCTGGAATATACGGTGGGCGTTTTCAACGGCGCGGGGATCAACAAGGCCGACACGAACGATCAAAAAGACTGGGCCGGGCGGCTCGTCGTTCGTCCCCTGCCGTTCCTATCCCTCGGCGCGTCCGTTTATGACGGACTTTATAGACCTTCGGTCAACGTCGAATCTGAAAAGCGGGACCGGGCCGGTCTTGACCTGGCCGTTCTGACGGGGCCGATATCGCTCAAGAGCGAGTACATCCGGGCCTCGGATGGAGCGATCTTGAAGGAAGGCTGGTATGTGCAGGGCGGCTATTTCTTTCTGCCCAAAAAATTGCAGGGGATCGTCAAAGCCGATTCTTACAGCTGGAACTCGAAAGAGGACCTCGACCGGAACGGTCTTTGGACGTTCGGGCTGAACTGGTTCTTCGCCGAGCGGACGAAACTGCAGCTCAATCTCGAGATCACCAGGGACACGTCCGGGAAGACGACCAACACGGCCTTCCTGGCCCATTTCCAGGCGGCTTTTTAGGCTGGACGCAGCCGCGCCGGCCGCTTTTCGTCCTGTCGTTTCGACCAAATATGGAGACAGGAAAGGAAGAGGAGAATGAAAAAAAAGATTTGTTCGATCATGATTGCCTTCTCTTTAGTTTCGTCTTTTGTCTTCGGCCAGGCCCCGGCCAAGCCGCTCGAGGGCTCGATCAGCATCTCCGGCGCCTGGGCCCTCTATCCCATGGTCCTTAAATGGGCCGAGGAATTCAAAAAGATCCATCCCGGCGTCAAGATCGACGTGCAGGCCGGCGGCGCCGGCAAGGGCATGGCGGACGTGTTGGCCGGCATGGCCGATCTCGGCATGGTCTCCCGCGACGTCAATCCGGACGAGATGAAGAAGGGAGCGTTTCCTTTCGCCGTGACCAAGGACGGCGTCGTGGCGACCGCGAACGCTAAAAATCCCTTTCTCAGGGAGCTCCTGAAGAAGGGCCTCACCCGGCAGCGGTTCATCGATATCTGGATATCGGGAAAGGATGTCGCTTGGGGCCACCTTCTGGGAACCAGGGACAAGTCCGTCGTTCACGTCTTCACGCGGTCGGACGCCTGCGGAGCGGCCGAGACGTGGGCCGCCTATCTTGGGAAAAAGCAGGAGGACCTCGGCGGCATCGGCGTCTACGGGGACCCGGGCCTGGCCGAGGCGGTCCGCCGCGATCCGCTCGGGATCGGATTCAACAACATCAACTTCGCTTACGACGCCAGGACGCTGAAGCCCGTGGAGGGGATCGCCATCGTCCCGATCGACCTCGACGGCAACGGCGGGATCGAGGACGCCGAGCGGTTCTACGCGACCCGGGACGATATCACCGGGGCCATCGCCCGGAACGTTTATCCGTCCCCGCCGGCCCGCGACCTCTATCTCGTGGCCAAAGGCAGACCCGCGAGCAGGACCGCGGTCGAATTTCTGCGTTGGGTCCTGACCGACGGCCAGACCTATGTGCCCGAGACGGGATATATCCGTCTCGGCCCGGAGAAATTGAAGCAAGGATTGGATAAACTGAAATAGGACGGAGGGATGACGTGCGGCGCTTGAAGGACCTTCTCGCCCGGCGGGCGATGTTTTTGCTGACCGCCGTCCCCGGCCTTCTCGTCTTTCTCATGCTCTTCGGCCTCCTCCTGAGATCGCGGGCCATTCTCGCTTTCCACTCCTTCACCGGTCTTCTCTTCGGCTCGGGCTGGCATCCCCTCAAGGGCGAATTCGGGTTCCTCCCGTTCCTCGCCGGAACGCTCTGGGTGACGCTGGTGGCCATGGTCATCGCCGTTCCCGTCTCCCTTTTGACCGCCGTCTACCTCTCCGAATACGCCCCGCGATCCATCCGCGAATTGACGAAGCCGGTCGTGGATCTGCTGGCCGGAATCCCATCCGTCGTCTACGGCGTCTGGGGGGTGCTCATGGTCGTTCCCTTCGTCGGCAAGGTCCTCGCCCCCTTGTTCGGCGTCTATTCGTCGGGATACAGCGTCCTGTCCGGCGGGATCGTGCTGGCCATCATGGTCTTTCCGACGATCATTCATGTCGCCCTCGAGGTCTTCTCCGCCGTCCCCAACGAGCTCCGCGAGACCTCGCTGTCCCTGGGGGCCACGACGTGGGAGACGGTCAAACACGTCGTCCTGAGAAAAGGGCTCCAGGGCATCTTCGCCGCCGTCGTCCTCGGCCTGTCGCGGGCGTTCGGCGAGACGATGGCCGTGCTCATGGTCGTCGGCAACGTCGCCCGGCTGCCGAAGTCGGTGTTCGACCCCGCCTATCCGCTGCCGGCTCTCATCGCCAACAATTACGGGGAGATGATGTCCATCCCCCGCTACGACTCGGCCCTGATGTTCGCGGCGCTGGTTCTGCTGCTCGTCGTCCTCGTCTTCAACCTCGGGGCCCGCTTTATCCTGGTCAAAATCGAACGGAAGGTCGAATGAGGACGTTTCGGCGGCGCAAGATCGAAGAGCGGATCTTCAAGGTCCTGATGCTGGCCTCGACCGTGGTCGTCACTGCCAGCCTGCTCGTCATTGTCGGAACCGTCGTCGTCAAGAGCCTGCCGGCCCTGCGCCTGTCGATGCTCGTCCAGACGCCGAAGGGCGGGTATTACCTGGGGAAAGAAGGGGGAATCCTCAACGCTATCGCGGGATCTCTCTATCTCGCTTCCGGGGCGACTCTGCTCGCCGTCCTCTTGAGCCTGCCGGTCGTGCTCTATCTCAACCTCTATACCAAGAAATCCTCGGCCCTGGCCACGTTCACCCGCTTCTCCCTCGACGTCCTCTGGGGGATCCCCTCGATCGTCTACGGCGCGTTCGGGTTCATCGTCATGATGACGCTCGGCCTGCGGGCCTCGCTTCTCGCCGGCATCATCACGGTCGGCCTGCTCGAGATCCCGATCATGGCCCGGGCCATGGACGAGGTCATCCGGCTCGTCCCCTCCGCCTTGAAGGACGCCTCCGATTCGCTCGGCGCGACGAAGCTCGAGACCGCCCTGAAGGTCGTCGTGAGGCAAGCGCTGCCGGGAATCCTGACCGCCGTTTTGATCGCCTTCGGCCGGGGGATCGGCGACGCGGCCTCGGTCCTCTTCACGGCCGGCTTTACCGACAGCCTCCCGCGTTCCCTGCTCCAGCCGGCGGCCACGCTTCCGCTGGCCATTTTCTTCCAGCTCGGAACTCCGTTCCCGGAGGTCCAACAGCGGGCGTACGCCTCGGCCGCGGTCCTGACCTTGATCATCCTCGTCATCAGCCTCGTCTCGCGCGTCCTGATCAAACGCTTCACCCGGCATACGATCAAATAGGAGACGATCATGGAACCTCAAACCCACCTCCGCATCCGGAACCTGAGCGTGTCCTACGGCGCCCAGGAGGTGCTCAAGAACGTCTCGCTCGATATTCCGGACCGGAAGATCACGGTCATCATCGGGCCGTCGGGCTGCGGGAAAACGACGCTCCTGAAATCCCTGAACCGGCTCCTGGATTCGGTGGACGGCATCCGGATCGAGGGCCACATCTTCGTCGACGACGAGGACATCTATGATCCCCGCGTCGAAGCGACGCACATCCGGAAAAAAATGGGACTGCTGTCCCAAAAGCCCCAGGTCCTGCCGATGTCCGTCTTCGACAACATCGCCTACGGGCCGAAGATCCACGGCCTGCGGGACAGGAAGAGATTACGGGTTCTCGTCGAGCGTGAGCTCAAGGCGGCCGGGCTTTGGGACGAGGTGAAGGACCGGCTCCACGAGCCGGCTTCGCGCCTGTCGGTCGGCCAGCAGCAACGGCTGTGCCTGGCCCGAGGGCTGGCCGTCGAGCCGGAGATCATCCTGGGCGACGAACCGACCTCGGCCCTCGATCCTCAGTCGAGCCGGATCGTCGAGCAGCGGCTGATCGCCTTGAAATCGGAATACACGGTGATCGTCGTGACCCACATTCTTCGCCAGGCGCGCCGGATCGCCGACCACTTGGCCTTCCTCTATCTCGGAGAGCTGGTCGAGCACGGCCCGGCCGCCGAGTTCTTCGCCAACCCCCGGGATCCGCGGACGCGGGCCTATCTCACGGGCGAGATCAGTTGACCCAACAAATTAGATCTCGAGCGAAGCGAAGCTTCCGGCCCGTTGGGTCATCCTGAGCGAAGCGAAGGATCTCATTCAACATCGGGACCTATGTCCGGATCCCACAACCGAAGGATCCGACCCTTTGGGTCGTCCCGAGTCTTTCGAGGGATCTCGTCTAATATGCCCGAAGGCCCCTAAAATTCCTTTATAAACTCGAAAAAGTTGATCTCGTTCGCGTCCAGGCCGTACCTATAGACATAAGCGCCGGCGAGACGCGAGGCGAACAAGGCTTTCTGGTAGGCTTCGGGCAGGCGCTGGAGGATCTTGTCCACGCCGACCTTCTCGACGAGGACCGGCGGGGCGCCCTTGGCGATGACCTTTTTCACCAGGACCTTGTTGGCGAAGAGCTTGGAGGCGGCGATGGCGTCCTTGATCTGGTTGATCTTCTCGGAGACGACGTCGGTCAGGACCGCCCGCGGGATGCCCTTGGCCTTGTTCTCCTTCCAGATGATCTCGAACTCCTGGTCGGCGTTGTCCTTGACGGATTCGATGATCTCGTCGATGTACGCCCTGCGGAACTCGGTCAGGACGCCGTTCTTGACGCACATGAGCTCTCCGAACTCCTGGTCCGTCAGGGCCAGGCCGGCCAGGACCTCGAGCGACGAGGATGTGACGCCGCCTTTGTTGGCCGAGGCGTCCTTGTACAGGACGACGCCCTTCTCTTCGAGCCGGAGGCGCGCCTGCTGGGTGATAAAAAGGTTCGCGCCTTCGGCGATCACCTTGAACCGGGGTTCGCCGCCGTCGTTCAGATAGGTCGTCCAGTTGTTGATGGTGATCGAGGCCGGCCGTCCTCCGCAGGGGACGAAGATGTCGGCCATGAACAGCGGATGGAGGTGGAACATGTTGCGGAACTCGAGCCCGTTCTCGACCTTCTCGCCGTGGGGGAGGGTGATGTCGCGGTCCTTGACGTGGACGAGGAAGCCGCCGTTCGACAACTTCTCCTTGGGGAAGTTCTCGACCATTTCCCGGGTCTTGGCCAGCTTGACGAGCTCCTTGCGGTTGAGGCCGTCGGGATCGTACAGTACGCCCGAGCCGTCGACGATGGCCAGGATGCGGTCCTTGGAGATGAGGATCTCGTTCGACCCGAGGTCGCCGTCCGGGCCGCCGGTCATGACTTTGGTGATGGCCTCTTCCTTGAGCCCGAGCTTGTTCAAGCTGCCCAAGACGAACCGGTGGACCGAGTTCGTCGTCATGCCGTAGAGGTCGTGGGGGATGCCGCCCATGGCCACCGGTTTGCCCGTCGAAAAGGACCTCCAGAAGGCGTAGCCGCGCTGTCGGCCCCGAAGGGCGGCCCATTCCATCAGGTCGGCCGTCCATTCGTCCGGGCCCAGGAATAGGATGACCGGCTTCCCGTAGTAATCCACGATGGCCGCGTGGGGCAGGATCAGGTCGAGAAGGCCGTCCACGTATTTTTTGAAGCAGGCGTGGGCCTTGTCCATATAGCCCCAGTTGAGGAGGATCGTGCCTTTGGAACCGCCCTCCGGCAGGTCCTTGTTCTTGCGCTGCTGGGTCCAGGCCAGGTTGTAGTTCTCGTCGAAGATGAGATCGGAATTGTTCAGATAGGTCTGGAGGTTGGGCGATTTGACGATGCGGATGCCGCCGCGGGCGATGTCCCTGAAGCGGATGTGAAATCCCCGGAACTCGGCGCCGACGACGTGGAAGATGCCGAAGGGAGTCTCGGGATAATCGATCTTGTTCAGAAACTTCGGGTCGTACATATAGGTCAGGGACGTCTTTTCCTTGATGTAGAAGTTCGTCCGCAGGGCCGTTTCAATGAACAGGCAGACCGTCAGGAAAATGTTCCGGTCGATGTCGGTCGGGATGTTGCGCAGGATGTCCTTCTTCAGATCGGCCATCTCGGAGTCGACGGCGTGGCTTTTGCGGGACGGGTTGAACTTCTTGTCGAAGAGGGTGAAGGCCTTCTTGATGAAGAGGGCGTTGTCGCACAGGGCGTCCCAGACGCGGGATTCCTGGTAGGTGTCCTTGGCCAGCTTGGTCTTCATCGTCCGGAGGATGCCGAGGAGCTCGGGCGAGTCCTTCAGGGCCGCGGACAGCTTGAGGTATTCTTCATTGAATCCGCTCAGGAACTGGTGGCTGAAGCTCCAGGCGGACACGCCGAAGACCATCTCCTGGGCGTTGATCCTCCCCTCGCGGAAGAGCTTCGACAGCGCGCTCTCCGGAATGGCGTAGACCAGGCTGATGTCCTCGACGATCTCCTGGATGAGCCGCTCGTCGGCGATATTGTCCAGATAGATGGAGATGACGGTCTTGGCGTTGGCCAGCTGCTCGATGTATTTGCGGTTCGAGACGAGGCCATGGGAGTTGAGCACGTCCGAGATGTTCGAAAAGAAGCGGCGGCAGGAGTCGCGGTGGACGATGATCATGATCCGCAGCTCCTTGGTCTTGTGGTCGTGGCAGATGTCGAAGAGGGGGCTTTCCCAGCCCCGGTGCTCCCTGACCAGCTTCTGGAAACGCTGGAGTGTTTCCTCGGGGACCGAGCCGAGGAACGCCTTGTCGGCGAGCTTGCGGATGTCCGTTTCGTCGGCGGGCGCCGGACCCGCCGCAAACTGGGGCCGGGTGACCAGGTACATCCGCAGGTACTCGAGGCCGGCGGCCTTGCGCGAGGTCCGGTAGCATTGGAGCCTGTAATCCGGGTATTTCTCCTCGATCCGGTGCTCGATCTCGAGGGCCCGATAATGATAATCGTCGACCATGTAGATCGCTTCGTCGGCGAGCTCGGTCTCGAAGTCGATCTTGACGATCTTCTCCTGCTTGACCGTCGCCAGGATCTCGGCCGCCATCAGGGCTTCGATGTGTTTGGCCACCGTCTCGATGGGCGTGGTCTTGAAATAAAAGGCGTTCATGGCCATTCCCGAGCAGAACCAGTTCAACTCCTCGCGGACGGCGGTCTGGGTGTAGCGGCCGTGGGCCAGGATGAGTTCCTCGATCTTTCGGATCTGGGCTTCGTTGAGGACCGACTTGCAGGATATCTCTTGCAGCGTTTTCATGAATGACTCCTTCGGATTAAAACACGGCTAGCTCGTCGATTTCCAGCTCGATCCTCTCCAGGAAGATCTCGGTGCCTTGGACGATCTCGAGATCGGCGGAGGCGCAAGCTGGGCAAGCGAGGATAAAATCCTCTTTGCGGCTTTCGGCGCCGCAGGTCCGGCAGCGAACTCCGAGCGGAACGGTTTCGACGTCAAGAGCGGCGTTTTCGGCGATCGTCCCCTTCTTATACATGTCGAAGGCCGACACGAGGAGCTCGGGGACGATCCCCGACAGGAGTCCGACCTTCAGCCGGACCGAAGTGACCTCGCGGGCGTTATGGGCGCGGGCCTGTTCGAGGAGCGTTTCGAAGAGGCCGGCGACGATCGAAAGCTCATGCATGGCGGTGCCGGAGCTCTTCGAGCGAATGGCGGAGGAAGGCGATGAGCTCATCCAGGCCCTGCCCGGTGACCGCGGACGTGACGAAGACGCGGAGCTTGGGATTGAGATCAAGCGCCTCGCGGACGACCTTGTCGATGTCGAAGGGCAGGTAGGGCAGGAGGTCGGCCTTGGTCAGGACGAGGACATCGGACGTGGTGAAGGCCTTCGGATATTTTTTCGGCTTGTCGTCCCCTTCGGGCGTGGACAGAAGGACGCAGCGGAGGTGCTCCCCCAGCTCGTAGCTCGCGGGGCAGACGAGATTTCCGACGTTCTCAATGAACAGGAAATCGAGGCCGGGGTCCACGGCCGGCAGGATCCGGCCGATCATCTTCGCCTCGAGATGGCAGGCGCCGCCCGTCGTGATCTGCCAGGCCGGCACGCCCTTGGCCCGGATCCGTTCGGCGTCGCGCTCGGTTTCGATATCGCCCTCGATGACCGCCATGGCCGCTTCGGTTTTCAGCCGCACGGCGATCTGTTCGAGGAGAGTGGTCTTGCCGGCGCCCGGCGAGCTCATCAGATTGACGGCCAGGATGCCGCGTTTCTCGAGCTCGGCCCGGATCTCGGCGGCGATCTTTTTGTTCGTGCCGAGGAGGTCCTGGAGGACGATGACTTCTTTGGTGGGCATGATCCTATCGGTGGGTATTATAGCTTAAAAAGCGGGGATGCCCAATAATCCCCCCTCGCCCCCCTTTAGAAAAGGGGGGGAAATCCGGAGACACAAACCTTAATTCCCCCCCTTTGGAAAAGGTGGGAACTGATTTCCCCTCTTTAGAAGAGGGGAGGAAATCCGGGGATACTAAAATTTCCCCCTTTGGAAAAGGGGAGTGCTAATATTCCCCCCTTTTCTAAAGGGGGGTGAGGGGGGATTATTGGGCGCTAAATCGTATCGAGGAATTTCCGGACGATGTCCAAGGCCTGGTTCAGGTTCGCTTCGGCCCGGGAGGAGAGGCCTTCCCTGATGTCCCACTGATGGCCGCGGATGGAGAGGATGTAAGCCTTGGGCGTGCGGCCGTAGAGCTCATGACAGAGCGCCAGCACGGCGGCGGGGGACATCCGGTGCGTGGTGAAGGCGATGACATCGGACGGGAAAGCTTCCGTCAGGGCGGCCTCCACATCGCCGGTCGTGGCCGCGTCGGCGAAGATGACGAGGTGATGGTCCTTGATGGCGAAGGCGTCCTCGATGTTCAGCTGGTAACGGAACTCGAATTCGCAGACACATGCCGATGTCCCCGGGAATTCGGCATGTGTCTGCGGATCCCGCCGCAGGCGTTCGATCAGCTCGGGCCCCAGCCCGTCGTCGCCGCGGCCGGGGTTGCCGATCCCGAAGATGAGAACCTTCTTTTGATCCATGGGATATAAGAGTCCCCCCGCTCCCGTCGAGAAAAAGGGAACGGGGGATTCCGTCTACGCGTCCTCAGCGTTCTTTCCGGGAGATGAGTTTCCCCCGGGCGTCGTAAAGGGCGACCTCGAGCGGCATCCGGCCCAGGGCGTGCGTCGCGCAACTCAGGCAGGGATCATAGGCCCGGATGGCGATCTCGACGCGGTTGAGCATGCCTTCGGTGATCTCGGCTTTCCTGTCCAGGACGTTCTTCGCCACCCAGCTCACGGCCCGGTTCATGGGTTCGTTGTTGCTCGTCGTTGAAACGATCAGGTTGGCCATGGTGATCTGGTCGTCGGCGTTGACGCGGTAGTGGTGGAAGAGCGTCCCGCGCGGGGCCTCGACCAGCCCCACCCCTTCGCGGGCCTTCCGGCCCTTCCTCACGAGATCCGTGCCCTGGAGGTCCGGGTCGAGGAGAAGCTGCTTGATGACCTCGCCCGAATGGAGCAGCTCGATCAGCCGGGCCCAATGGGAGTGGAGCGACATATTGTTAGGCTTGCCCTTGGTGTAGGCGCGGTAGGTCTCGAATTCCTTCTGGGCGAGGGGCGTCGGGATGAAGTCACAGGTGTTGAGCCGGGCCAGCGGGCCGACGCGGTACCAGCCTTCGGCCTTGCCCAGCGCCCGGAGATAGGGGAACTTCATATAGCTCCAGGAGCGCACTTCCTCGCCGATGTGATCGAGGTAATCGCGGTAGTCGACGTCGTCGAGGATCCTCTTCCCGTCCGCGTCCACCGCCCGCAGAGCGCCGTGATAAAAGTCGAGCGCGCCGTCCTTGCGGACGAGGCTGAGGTGGTTCGAAGGGAACGCGGCGAAGCCGTCGATGAGGCCCGTGTTCTTTTTGTGGAAGTCCTTGAAGAAGGCGACGGCGGTCTGGGCCCAGGCGATCATCTTGTCGGCGTTCAGCGGGTCCGGGCCGCGGAGAAAGGAATCCCTCTCCTCGGGGCTGAGGTTCTTGTTGATGCCGCCGGGGATGGCCCCGGTGCCGTGGATCTTCTTGCCGGCCGTGGCCAGGATGATCTCCTGCCCGAACTTGCGCATCAGCACGCCCTGGACGGCCAGGTCCTTGTGCATGAGGGCGACACCGATGACGTTGCGGATGGCGGGATCGGCGTCGGCGCCGAAGAGGAGGTCGGGCGAGGCCAGGTGGAAAAAGTGGAGGGCGTGCGACTGGAACATCTGGCCGTAGTGCATGAGGCGGCGCATCTTTTCGGCCGTCGGCGTCAGTCCCTCGGGGCCCACGCCGGCGATGATGTCGACGGCCTTGGCCGCGGCCAAATGATGGCTGACCGGGCAAATGCCGCAGAGGCGCTCGACGAGGACGGGCGCCTCCCAATAGGGATGGCCCTGGACGAAGCGCTCGAAGCCGCGGAACTCGACGATATGAAAACGCGACTGGACGACCCGGCCGTCATCGTCGAGCTGGACGGTCACTTTCCCGTGGCCCTCGATTCGGGTGATCGGTTCGATGGTGATCTTTCTTCCCATGGCGTCCTTCCTTAATCGAATTTGACGAGGTCGTAGGTGAGCTCGAGGGGCTTGCCTTCGACCAGGGCCACGAGCGCCTTCCAGATGAGCTCGGCCGACGGCGGACAGCCCGGCAGGAAGGCGTCGATCTTGACGACCTCGTGGCAGGGATAGACCTTGTCCAGGATGATCGGAAGCTCGGGGTCGTTGGGGATCTTCCGGTCGGCCGGGTCCACCGTCGGGCAGCGGAGGTAGACCTCTTCCAGGCACTCCTGGATCGGGATGCCGTTGCGCATGGCCGGCAGGCCGCCCATGATGGCGCATTCGCCGACCGAAACGAGGACCTTGCAGTTCTTGCGGAACGCCCGCAGGGTCTCGACGTTCTCGCTGTTGCAGCAGCCGCCCTCGATCAGGCCGATGTCGCAGGTCTTGGCAAAGGTCTTGATGTCGTCGATCGGAGATTTATGGAACTCGACGAGATCAATCAGCGTCAGGATCCGGTCGTCGATGTCCAGGAGGGACATGTGGCAGCCGAAACAGCCCGCGAGAGATGCCGTGGCGATGATGGGTTTGCTCATGGTTCTCTCCTCAGCCGGCTTTCTGGCCCACGTCGCTGCCGATGGGCGTCTTGTCGAACTTCCGCTTGCCGATGGGGATGACGAAGCCGACCTCCTTTTTCAGAAGGGCGCCGACCGGGCAGCGGTCCATGGCCTGCTGGGCGTCCTTGTCGCTCAGTTTCGCGGCCAGCTCCTTGTCCATGCCGATCTTCTTTTTTTTCGACCGCCCGAGGGGGCCGAAGACCGCCTTGCCGTCCTTGGTCTTAACCGACCGCACGCAGCGCAGGCATTGGATGCAGCGGTTGTATTCGAAGAGAAGCCGGCCGCCCGTCGGCTCGACGGCGCGCGCGGGGAACTGGTAGGGGAAGCGGGGAACGAGCATCTGGTAGCGGTAGGCCAGCGCCTGGAGCTCGCAGTTCCCGCTTTTTTCGCACGTCGGACACATGTGGTTGCCTTCGACGAACAGCATCTCGACGAGCGCCTTCCGCATGTCCTCGAGCTCCGGGGAGATGTTCTCCACGGCCATGCCCTCGCTCACCGGCTGGGTGCAGGCGGCCATGGGCCGGCCGCCGACGCGGACCGTGCAGATCCGGCAGCTGCCGGCCGGTTTGAGCCCTTCGTACCGGCACAGGGCCGGAATATAAACGCCGTTGGCCAGGGCGGCTTCCATGATCGTCTGGCCCGCCGTTCCGGCACACTCTTTTCCGTCGACGGTGAACTTGATCTTACTCATGGTGGGCCTCCGTGAGCTTCTGGCCGGTCACGCTGGAGGCGGCTTGGACGGCCGCCTTCAGATCGAACTCGGGGATGAAATCCCGATCGCGGTGGATCTTGGACTCGTAGAGATGCCGGAAGTTCTGGAGCGTCGTCAGGATCGGATTCGGCGAGGTCTGGCCGAGGCCGCAGCGGCTCATGGTCTTGATGATCCGCCCCCACGATTCGATGTCGGTCAGGTCCTGGGACGTTCCCTTGCCGCTCATGATCTTCTCCAGCTTCCGCTTGAGGAGCGAGTTGCCGACGCGGCAGGGGGCGCACCACCCGCACGATTCCTCGATGAAGAATTCCAGGAAATGGTGGATGACCTCGAACATCTCCCGGTGCGGGCCGATGACCATGATCGAGCCGCCGGTCGGCAGGTCCTCGAAGCCGATCCTGCGCTCGAACTGGCCGCGGGAGACGCAGGTTCCGGACGGACCGCCGACCTGGATGGCTTGGGCATCCTGGCCCCCGACCATCTCCAGGAGTTTCTGCAGGGACAGGCCGAACTCGACCTCGTACACGCCGGGCTTGCGGCAGTCCCCGGAAACGCTCAAAAGCTTCGTCCCGGCCGATTTGGCCGTGCCGAGGGTCTTGAACCAGCCGGCGCCTTTGGCCAGGATGCGGGCGGCCGCGCACAGCGTCTCGATATTGTTCACGGTCGTGGGATAGCCGAGATATCCAAAGGTCACGGGGAACGGCGGCCGGTCCCGGGGCTCTCCGCGTTTTCCTTCGGCCGATTCGAGGAGGGCCGATTCCTCCCCGCAGACATAGGCGCCGGCGCCCATTTTGATCTCGATATCGAAAGCAAAGCCTTTCTTCCCTCCAGCGTTCCGGCCGATGATGGCCTTCTTGCGGAGGGTCTCGAGGACGTGCTCAAGATGGTTTTTCAGGTAGGCGTACTCGGCGCGGAGATAGAGGATCCCTTCCTTCGCTCCCACCGCGTAGCCCGCGACGGCCATGCCCTCGAACAGCAGATGGGCCTGCTCAGTCAGGATGACCCGGTCCTTGAACGTGCCCGGCTCTCCCTCGTCGGCGTTGCAGACCACGTAGCGGCGGTCGGCCTCGCTCTGAACGCAGAAGTCCCACTTGAGCCCGGTCGGGAATCCGGCGCCGCCCCGTCCGAGCAGGTTCGAGCGCTTGATCTCGGCGATGACGTCCTCGGGCGTCCAGGTCACGGCCCGCCGGATGGCCTCGCCCGGCTTGAAGGGAGCGAGGATCACCGGGCCTTTTTTCCGGATGTTATTCGTGACCATCGCCCGGACGAACTTGGACTGGTTGGCCCCGTCGCCGCAGGTCGTGACCAGCCGAGCCATATCCCGGCCGGCCTTCATGGCGGCGACGATCCGTTTGACCTTGGCCTTCGTCAATTTTGTGAAGACCACGCCGTTGATGATGGCCGAGGGCTCCTGGTCGTTCATCCCGATGCAGGAGGTCGCGTGGAGGCCGATGAGCCCGTCGGCGGTGGTCTCGCCGAACCGACACTTCGCCTCTTTTTCGAAGGCCGCCGCGATCTCCGCCCGGCCTTTCATTCCGGCCACGAGGTTGTCGTTGAGATAGACGGCGTACCGTCCGGCGGGCGCCCCGGAAAAGAAATGATAGAAGGTCGCCACGCCTTCGACCTCGACCTTGGAGACGTTGAGCGCCTCGGCGATCTCGGCGATGGCGGCGGGCGACACCCAGCCAAGCGCGGTCTGGACGTCCCGCACGATCTCGATGAGGCGGGACTTGTCCTTCTTGTGCCTGGCGAGAATGGTTTTTATGATTCCTTGTTTTGGCATTAATGAACCTCGCCTTGATGATATTAGATTGTGAAAGAACTATTCTCCGAGACCCTTTTATAGCATAAGACGAAAAAAGTCACAAATTCAATATACGGGGAACCTTCCCCCTTGCTTTTTGTCTTGAAAAAAAAGTAGAATTTGACATAATAAGGCTATATTAGACAGGAAGGAGGAATAATAATGAGGAGAAAGAGTCTCATCGCAGTGGGTGTCGTCCTGGCCCTGATGACGCTGCAAAGCTGCAAATCCAATCCCGAACAGTCGCTGCTCAAAAGCTATTTCCATGCCGTCAACCTCAATGACGTGAGCACGATGTCGACCATGGCCGTCGATCCCCTCAAGATCGACGCGGAGAGCTGGACGATCACGAAGGCCGGCGAGGCTAAGATCGAGCCCGCCTCCCTGGCCGAGCTGGCCAAGGCCGAGGTCGATCTCAAGAAACAGCAGGATACGCACGTGCCCGTGACGCTGGACGCCAAGGACGTTCTCGACAACGCCAAGGACGAATACACCTCCGCCCGGACCGCCGCGGCCAAGGCCGCGGCGAAGGCGAAAGTGGACGCGGCCCAGACGAAGTACGACGACGAGTACAAGCTCCATCAGGATATCATCAGGAAGTACGGCGAGGCCAAGGCCGCCACCGCCAGGGAAGAGGAGATCACGACCTTCTCGCTGGGAGACCGCCAGCTCCCGAATATCCACGATTTGAAGGGCGAGGTCCACTCCAAGGAGGTCGAGGTCCAGATCAAGGAAAAAGGCGGGGCCGTGAAGAACTTCAGGATCACGATGCGGATGTACAACCTCAAGGACGAGGCGGCGAACATCCCTAAACGCGGCCGCTGGATCATCACCAAGTTCGAACAGCTCTAAGAATTCCGGACGTCAGATCGATTCGGGGCCGGAGCTTGGCCGTTGCCCGAAAACCGGGACGCAGCCCGGCGCGCGGAGCGGAGTCAGGTTCAGGCCCCGATTTATTTTATCTTGACTGGGGGGACGTTATCCGCTATAAATAATTGCCCTTTTTGGGCCGTTAGCTCAGTGGTAGAGCACCGGCCTTTTAAGCCGGGTGTCGCTGGTTCGAGCCCAGCACGGCTCATTTTCTCCGCCCCTGTCGTCTAGAGGCCCAGGACACCGCCCTTTCAAGGCAGCAACACGGGTTCGAATCCCGTCGGGGGCGCTTAAATTATTCGGGCCCCCCTTCTTTTTCTTCTGTCCGCTTCTCCTCTTGACCGGCTTGAGATCTTCTCTTTCTCCTCTTCCAGAAATAGAACACCGCGACGGCCGGGATCTGATAGACCGCGAGGATGATCGGCGCCAGGATCATCCAGAAGACGTTCATGTCGCGGCCGAAAAGGAGGATGAACCCGGCGATGCCGCCGAGAGAGAGGAGAATCGATACGGCCAGCATGATGGTGGAGAGCGCTTTGTTCATGCCGAGGCTATCCTATCAGAACCATCGCCTGGGTTTCAATACCGCTCCTTTCTTCGGATCCTCATAAAGGGAATCCCGCTGCGCTGACCGTTTTTTTCTGATATAATTCGCTCTCACGGGAGGGCGGTTAGCTCAGCGGTAGAGCATCGGTCTTACACGCCGGTGGCCGCAGGTTCGAACCCTGCACCGCCCACCCACGCGCTTTTTCGGGCCGGGAATTATTCCCGGCGACGGCCCAAAACGCGAATTTTTCCTGTTTGACATAACCGTAGTCCTATGTTAATGTTATGGCCCTATTTTTGTCTCAATCCGAAAAAAGGTAGAAAATGATGTTTGCTGTGATCAAAACGGGCGGAAAACAGTACGTGGTCAAGGAAGGCGATGTGTTGAGAGTGGAAAAGCTGAACGCCGAAACGGGCCAGAAAGTGCTGTTCGAGCAGGTCCTTCTCATCGAGGACGGGGACCAGACCTTGATCGGAACGCCGGTCCTGGAGGCGGCCGTGGTCAAGGCCGAGGTCGTCAGGAATTTCAAGGACGAAAAGATCCTCGTTTTCAAGAAAAAACGGCGGAAACAGTACCGCCGGACTCGGGGCCACCGGCAGCCTCTGACCGAGGTCAAGATCGAAAAGATCTACGCGGATAAGACGCTCGTCCCCGCGGACGAGCTCAAGATCGCCGCGGCGGTCAAGGAGTCCAGGGAAGCGGCGCCAACGGCCCAGGCCATCAAAGAAGAAAAAGTGGCGGCCAAGAAGGCGATCAAAAGAGAACCCAAACCGAAGGCCGAGCCCGAAGAGAAGCCTAAGAAGGCGTCGGCCAAAGCGGTCAAAGCGGCCAAGGCGGCGGCTAAACCCGCGGCCAAACCGAAGGCCAAACCGGCCAAGGCGTCAACCAAGAAAGCAGCCAAGTAAAGGAGACCGAGAATGGCTCATAAAAAAGCTAGTGGAAGCGCGAGGAACGGAAGAGACAGCCATTCCAAGAGACTGGGCGTCAAGGAGTACGGCGGCCAACTGGTGAAGGCCGGATCGATCCTGGTCCGCCAGCGCGGCACGCCTTTCAAGCCGGGACCCAACGTCGGACTGGGCAAGGACGATACCCTCTATGCCAAAATCGCCGGAACCGTGAGGTTCGATAATAAAGGCGAGCGGGGCACCTTCGTCTCCATCCTTCCGGCGTAACGGAGGGACCGAAACATCAGCGCGATCCTCTTCGCCCGAAGCGGTCATCGACACACAATTGAATAGCGCCCGGGAATCGGTCCGTCACAGCCATGTTCATTGATCAGGTCAAGGTCTTCCTCCAGGCCGGAAAGGGCGGCAACGGCTGCGTCAGTTTCCGCCGGGAGTACGGGGTCCCCAAAGGGGGGCCGGACGGCGGCCACGGCGGGAACGGCGGCCATATCTATTTCCTCGCCGACGAAGGGCTCAATTCACTGTCCTATTTCCGCTTCCATCCGATCAATAAGGCCAGGAACGGAGCCAACGGCGAGGGAGGCAACCGCCATGGCAAGAAAGGGGCCGACCTCGTCCTGACCGTCCCCATGGGCACGGTCATCAAGGATGTAAAGACGGGGATCGTCCTCTGCGATCTTGTCCGGAACGGCCAGAGGGATCTTGCCGCGAAGGGGGGAAAGGGCGGCCGCGGCAACGCCTCCTATGCCACCTCGACCCACCAGGTGCCCCGGGAACACGAACCCGGGCGGCCCGGCGAGGAGATGGATCTGGCGCTCGAGCTGAAACTCATCGCCGACGTCGGGCTCATCGGATTCCCGAACGTGGGCAAATCCACTCTGATCTCGAAGATCTCGGCGGCCAGGCCGGTCATCGCCGATTATCCGTTCACGACCCTCATCCCGCATCTCGGGGTCGTGGACGCCGGGAAAATGACGAGCTTCGTCGTGGCCGATATCCCCGGACTGATCGAGGGAGCGCACCTGGGTCACGGCCTCGGGGTCGAGTTCCTCAAGCACATCGAACGGACGAAGGTCCTCGTCCATATCCTCGATGTCTCGCCGTATTCGGGCCGCGACCCGGTCCAGGACTACGGGATCGTCATGACGGAGATCGAAGCCTTCAACCCGGCCCTGGCCAAGCGAAAGCAGATCCTGGTCGCCAACAAGATCGACCTGCTCGCGGACGATCAGAGCCGGCTCGACGCCGTGAAAAAACTCGCCCGAAGGGAAAAGCTCCCCTTCTTCGCCGTTTCGGCGATCAAAAAAGAGGGGATGAAAAAGCTCGTCACGGCCATGGCCGAGACGCTGGCCAGCCTCGAGGGCGCTGCCGCCGGAGGCCACCCCTCGAAATGAGGAAAGAACGCATCGGCATTTTCGGAGGGACCTTCAATCCCATTCATTCCGGTCACGTGCGCGCCGCGGCGGAGGTCCAAAAACGGTTTTCCCTGGACCGCGTGCTGTTCATCCCCTCCTCCGTCCCTCCGCACAAGACGACGGAGGAGATCGCGCCCGCGCGGGACCGGATGCGGATGGTCGAGCTGGCCCTCCGCCGCCGGCGCCGCCTCGTGCCGAGCCCGATCGAGGTCCGCGAGGGCGGGACCTCGTATTCCATCCTGACGCTGAGAAGGATCAAGCAGCTCCACCCGCGCGCCTGGATCTTCTTCGTCCTGGGCGCCGACGCGTTCCTGGAGATCGAGACATGGAGGGAATGGAAGCGGGTGCTCGAACAGTGCCTGTTCATCGTCATGACCCGGCCCGGGTTTCGTCTGGGCGCGGCGAGAGGCGTCCTGGGGAATCAGTTCCGAGAAAAGATCCTGGACGTCCGCCCCTCGGCCAGGGTCCGGGAGAGCTGGTTTGCCGCCTTCCGTGTCTTCTGCGTCGCGATCCCGGCGCTTGACGTTTCATCCACGGACATCCGCCGGCGGGTCCGCCAGGGGAAGTCGGTCCGAACGCGCGTCCCTCGTGCCGTCGAACAATATATCAAGGACCACCGTTTATACTTGAAAAGGAGGCCGGAGAAACAGACTGCCCATGGACACTAAACAAGCCAAGACTTTCACCAAGCGAGGCCTTCCCGCCGAGATCAAGGCGGCGGTCAGGGCGGCCCAGGCCAAGAAGGCCGAAGAGGTCCAGGTGCTGGACCTGCGCGAGATCGCGTCCTTCACCGATTATTTCGTCATCCTCCACGGGAATTCCTCTCGACAGAACGCCGCCCTGTCCGAGGCGATCGCCCAGGAACTGAAGAAAGACGGCGTCCGGCCCCTCGGCGTCGAGGGAACGGCGCACGGAGAGTGGATCCTCATGGATTACGGATTCTTCGTCGTTCATGTCTTCTCCAAACAGGCCCGGGATTATTATTCGTTGGACAGGCTTTGGGGCGATGCCGCGAAGCTGAATTATTGAGGCCCGGCCGCGTTCCTATGAACATCAAGATCCTCTGGCCGGGCAAGACCCGAACCCCCGCCATCCGCGACCTCGAGGCGCATTACCTGAAACGGATCCGCACCCTCGCGCCCTGCGAGATCGTCGCCACGGCCGAGGCCCGCGGCCTGGAGGAGCGATTCGGGGAAAAAATTATGGAAATCGAGGCCCGGGGGCTTGAAAAACACTTTAAAGACGATTATATTGTCTGCCTCTTTAATGAGGGCCGAGAGATGAGTTCCAAAGAATTTGCCCGTTTTTTTGAACGGCGCGCCGCGGGGGCGCAGCGGACGATCACGTTCGTTGTCGGCGGATATCTGGGCCTGGCCCGGAGGATCCTGGAGCGGGCCGATGTCCTGCTGTCGCTGTCCCAGATGACTTTTTCGCACGAGCTGTGTCGGATCATCCTCATGGAACAGATCTACCGCTCAATGTCCATTATGAAAGGAAGATCGTATGCCAAATAAAGGGGGAAGCTTGAAGAAAAAGGAACAGATTGCCACCAAGCAGAAGCTGGCCGCCCGGCGGAACGAGATCGTCCGGAAACTCTCGAATTTCCGCAATGAAAGCAAAGAGGTCGAGACCGATATCGCCCAGGACCTGGCCGACAAGGCCGAAAGCTCATACACCAAGGAATTTCTCCTGAGCCTGTCCGATGCCGAACGGGACCAGCTCTTCCAGATCGATTCCGCCCTTCGGCGAATCGAGCGGGGCGAGTTCGGCCGGTGCCAGACGTGTCAGAAGGAGATCAGCAAGAAGCGGTTGAACGCCCTGCCCTGGACGGCGCTCTGTATCGAATGCCAGGAAAAGGCCGAATCCGAAACGAGTTGAACTTTTCCATCCGGAACACGTTCGCCAAGAAGGCGAAGCTCTTCGAGCTCGCCGTCTTCCCCTCCTTCTGCAAGATCTGCCGGGCCCTCCTGGAATCTCCGGCGGAAAAGGTCCTCTGTCGGACCTGTTTGGACAAGATCACCCCGCACCGGGCCCCGTTCTGCCCGTCATGCGGCCGGTTTTTCGAAGGCGTCGGCGAGCCCCATCTCTGCTCGGCCTGCTTGAACGAAGCCCCGCCGTTCTCCATGCACCGCTCCTGCGCCCGGTATCGCGGCGGTCTTAAGGACACTCTCCTGTTGTTCAAATACCGACGATATCGGGTTCTGGGGCTGAACCTGGCCGAAATCGTTTCGGAGGCGTTCAAGAAGGAGGACGGATTGTGGTGGGGCGTGGACGTCATCGTGCCCGTTCCGCTCCACCGCCGGCGGCGGTGGGAGCGCGGCTTCAACCAAGCTGAGGTCTTGGCCAGAGAGCTCGGCAGGATCAGGCGCATCCCCGTCGAAACGCGAGCCTTGAAAAAAGTGAAGAACGTCCCGCCCCAGACCTCGTTGGAGCATGCGGATAGAAAATCGAACGTGCGGGACGCGTATCGAATGGACAAGGCGGACCGGATTCGAGGTAAGGTCGTTCTGCTCGTGGACGACGTCTATACGACGGGTTCAACGCTCCGGGAGTGCGCGGCCGTCCTGAAAGAGGCGGGGGTCAAGGATGTCCGGGCCGTCACCGTGGCCCAAGCTTAGGTCGGCTCGGACGGTTACTTTTTCGGTTTGTCCGGCGTCGTCGGCTTGAGAATCTTGACCTTGCGGGGCTTCATCTCCTGCCGCTTGGGCATGCTGATCTTCAGGACGCCGTTCTCTTGTTCGGCCTGGATCCGCTCAGGATCGACGGAGCTGGGCAGGGTGAACGCGCGGTAAAAAGAGCCGTAGGACCGCTCGATGCGGTGGTAGTGCTCTTCCTTGGTTTCTTTCTCGAACTTCCGCTCACCCCTGATGCTCAAGGTGTTGTCCTCGACCTTGATCTCGACATCCTTTTCCTCGATGCCGGGGATCTCCGCGGTCATGACGAGCTCGTTCTCCGTCTCGAAGATGTCCACGGCCGGGGCCCAGGTCCCTGCCGTCAGCTCCTTGTCCTCGCTCCGGCCGGAGAACACATCCTCGAACATCCGATTCATTTTTTCTCTTAAAGTGACCATATCCCTAAAGGGATCCCATCTGATAATAGCCATTTATAACCTCCTGGCAGTTGATCTTAGGTCGGTTATAATATAATATCTTAGCATTTTATTATCAAATAAATTTAAATAATTTTACTTAATTAATCCATTTTCCCCCTGATTAACAGGGTTATTTCTCCCTTGAGGACTCTGCACGCGATCGAAGCCACTACTTCCCCAATGTTCCCCCTGATGAACTCTTCATAGACCTTGGTCAGCTCACGGGCGATGACGACCTCTCTTTCTCCCAAGACCTCCGCCGCGTCGCTCAGAAACGCCGTGACCTTCCGGGCCGGAAGATAGATGATAAGCGTCCCTTCTTCCTCTTTCATCGAGACCAGCCATTTCCTGGCCGCTTCTCTCTTCGGCGGAGGGAATCCTGCGAATTTGAACCGGTGCGTAGGCAGGCCGGCGGCTGAGAGGGCGGCGGCAAAGGCCGTCGGCCCCGGGACGGGAACGACCTTGATGCCCTCTTTGAGGGCTTCCCTGACCAACCGGAAACCGGGATCGGAGATGGTCGGAGTGCCCGAATCCGAGACGAGGGCAACGTCCTTGCCTTTCTTGAGGATATCCAACAGCAACGGGATCTTTCGGCCTTCCCGCGGCTGGTAATAGCTGATCAGCTCTTTCCGGATCCCGTACTTGTTCAGCAGCTTGACCGTCTGCCGCGTGTCCTCGCAAGCGATGACCGCCACCTCGCCGAGCAGGCGCAGCGCCCGCAGGGTGATGTCTTCCAAGTTGCCGATGGGGGTGGCGATGATGTAAAGCGATCCGAACAAGGCGCTATTTGTCCCAATCGTAAGGATAGAGAAAGTCGTGGCCGACGGTGCGCGCGGAGATCTTGGCGATGGGCGGCATCTGCCGCTTGAACTCCGAACGCTTGATCATGGCCATGATCTTCTCGACATGAGCCTTGGCGAAGCCCCGGGCGATGACCTCGGCCGTCGATTCCCGATCATCGGCAAGGTGATATAGGATCCGGTCGATTTCGACGTAAGCCAAGCCGATCTCGGCTTCGTCCGTCTGTCCCTTCCAGAGTCCCGCCGTCGGAAGCTTCGTCCGGATCCTTTCGGGCAGGCCGAGATGGGCGGCCATTTGGCGGACCTGGGTCTTGAAGAGATCGCCCAGAGGATTGATGGCGCAGGCCGTGTCGCCGTGGATCGTGCCGTAACCGATGAGGAGCTCGGTCTTGTTGCTGGTGCCCAGGATGAGCGCTTTCTCCCGCGCCGAATGATCATACAGGATGGACATGCGCTCGCGGGCCATCTTGTTCCCGCGCCGGACCTGATTTGCGGTCGGATATCGCTCGAAGTACGCGTCCACCATGGGCGCGATATCGACGACGGCCGAGCGGATCTTGAGGACGCGGGCCACTTCGCGCGCGTCCTCGACGTCGCTTCCGAAGCTCTCTCCGTAGGGCATGATCAGCCCGATGACGTTCTTCGGGCCGAGGGCCCGCGCCGCGAGAAAGGCGCAGACGGAGGAATCGAGGCCGCCGCTCAGTCCGAGGATCCCTTTCTTGAAGCCGAACTTGGCCAGCTCGTCACGGATGAACGTCGTCAGGATCCGGACGGCGAATGCGCAATCAATCGTCAAGGCCATGGACGATCCTTTGGAGAGCCTCGAGGGTCATCTCCGGCTTGTCGTCGCGTTTGAACGGCCAGTTCTTGCGCGCTTTGCGGATCTCGTTCAGGTCGATATCGCAGATGAGCAGTTCGGGCTCGAAGTAGGCGGCCTGGGCCAGGCGCCGGCCCATAGGATCGAACAGGAACGATCCGCCGGCGAAGGCCGCGCCGTCCTCCAGCCCGACGCGGTTGCAGTACAGAACAAAGGCCTGGGAGAACCGTCCCATGGCCTCCCCCATGAGCTCCCACATGCGGCTCGAGGCGAATCCGCCGCCTCCGGACAGGCCGCGGCCGGGCGCCGCGCTGATGATGATCATCGTCTCCGCCCCGCCGGCATACAGGAGATAGCTGGCGTTGTAATGGAGGAAGTCCCGGCAGATCATCAGGCCCATCTTGCCCCAGGGCGTATCGAAGGCGCGGAAATTCCGGCCCGGGGCGAAAAAGCGGAGCTCCTCGAACATCCCGAACGTGGGGAGAAAGACTTTACGGTGGACATGAAGGATCCTGCCCTTGGCGCAGAACGCGGCGGAATTGTAGAACAGGCCCCTTTCCGACGCCCGCTCCTCGACGAAGCCGAAGACGATGGCCAGGTCCTTGCTGAGGAGCCTGAGCTCACGGATCTCCTTGGACCGTTCCGGATCGGCCGCGACGGTCTCGACGAGATCACGGAGCTTATAGCCGGTCAGGCTCAGTTCCGGAAAGACGACGAGGTCCGCTTTTTCCCGGCGCGCCCGATCGATGGTCTTGAGGTGCAGTTCGAGATTTTTGCCGATGTTCCCGAGGTGCGGGGCCTCCTGGGCCAGGACGACTTTCATGGAGAAAAATTAACACAATTCCGCGGTCCGTTCAATGGCCTGTTGAGGAACGCGCCCGTTTGGGTTAAAATAGGGTTGGTCCCATGGTCCACATAGCCCGATTTCTCAAAGACGTCCATTTCAATAAGAAGACCGGGCATCTCAGCTTCCGCAAGGACGACGCTCAAAAAAGTCTCTATTTCCAGGATGGGGACCTGATCTTCACCAAGACCAACGTCCCGGACGAACGATTGGGGGAGATCCTTTTTCATATGGGCAAGATCTCGCTGGAGGCGTACCAGGCCATTCCCCAGCTTCTCCGGCCCGACGCCATGCTCGGAGAGACCCTCCTCCAGAAAAAATTCGTTTCGCAAAAAGATCTCTATGAAGGGCTCGTGGCCCAGATGACCGCCATCAGCCTCAGCCTGTTCCCCTTTTTCGATGCCGAGATCTTCTTTCGCGAGCGAGGCCGGTTCTTCGAGGAAAGCCTCGACCAGAAGATGAACGTCCCCGCCCTGATCGAGCGCGGCATCCGGGAAATGCCCTTTCACCCGGCGCTCGAATCGTTCCTGGAGAAAAAGGTCCCGATCGCCAAGGCCTCGGAGAACGTCCAGTACTTGGCGGACGAGGAAAAGGTCTGGCTCGACCTTTTTGACGGAGAGAAGGACGGCCGCGACCTGCTGGCCCTCCACGCCGGAAAACCGGAAGAGTTCTGGAAAATGCTCTATCTTCTGGATTGTCTTGATATCGTGGCGCTGCAGGACTCCCGAAAAACGAAACGGGCGGCGGCCGGGGGAACCTCTCCCGGCGCCGACCTGGAGGCCCGGCTTCAAGAGGCGCTCGAGCTTTGGAAAAGTCTGCCCGAGATGGACGATTATAAGATCTTGGGCGTCCCTTCTCATGCCGACGAGGCGGAGATCAAAAAAGCCTATTTCCGATTGGCCCGGAAATTCCATCCGGACCTGTTCGGCCGGGACTTGGCCCCGGAATTCAAGGGACAGATCGACGAGGTCTTCGACTTCATCACCAAAGCCTATCGGGCCCTGTCGAGCAAAGAGCCGAAAGCAGTCGCCGCCCCCAAGCCGGCCGGAGCGAAGGGGGAGATCGAAAAGGACCGGTCGAAGAACGCCGAGATCCGTTATCGCCAGGGCAAGACGCTCTTCAACCAGGGCCGTTTCGAAGAGGCGGTCGGTCTGGTGGAGGGAGCGATCCGTCTGAAGGAAGACAAGGGGGATTATTATCTTCTTCTGGCCTTGGCCCAATCCAAAATCCCCGCGCTGAGCAAAAAGGCCGAGAAAAGCTACCTGAAGGCCATTGAGCTCGAGCCCTGGAATCCCGAGGGCCTGGTCGGCCTGGGACTCTTTTACAAGAAGGAGGGGCTGCTCGCCCGGGCTAAGAAGCAGTTTGAAAAGGCCGTCGAGGTCGATATCGAGCACAAAATGGCCCAGCACGAGCTCCAGCTGCTGACCGGGGGCGTGGACGAGAAAAAGGGGCTGATGGGATTTCTGACCAAGGACCTCTTCGGGTCCAAAAAGAAATAAAACCCGGTCGGCGCCACCCGCGATGCCCGCACATCGGGCTCAATCACGTTTTCAAAAGTCTCGTGAATTCGTCTTCGTCGAGCGTGGGGACGCCCAGTTTCCGCGCTTTGGCCAGCTTCGAGCCGGGTTCTTTGCCGACGACGAGATAGGTCGTCTTCCCCGAGACCGAGTCCGTCACGATCCCGCCCAGGCGTTCGATGGCCGCTTTGGCCTCGTCGCGGCTGAATCGTTCGAGCGTTCCGGTCAGGACGAACGTTTTTCCGGCCAGCGGCCGAGCGCCGCTCCCCGCTTCTCTTTTCGCCGGGAAGTTCAGGCCGGCCTCCTTGAGCTGCCGAAGGAGCTCCCGGTTCTCGGGCTGGTGGAAGAAAAAGACGAGGCTCTCGGCCACGACCGGGCCGACGTCCTCGACGGCGGTTAACTCCTCGACCGTCGCCGCGGCCAGAGCGTCGATGCCGGAAAAACGGGCGGCCAGGGTCTGGGCCAGCTTTTCGCCGACGTGCCGGATCCCGAGGGCAAAGATGAGACGGGCGATCTCGTTCGTTTTGGACTTCTCGATCTCGCCGAGCAGGTTCTGTGAGCTCTTAGGCCCCATGCGCTCGAGCCCGACGAGGTGATCATAGCGGAGGGCATAGAGGCCGGGGATGGCGGGGACGAGCCCTTTGGCCAGGAGCTGGTCGACGAGGGCCTCGCCGAGCCCGTCGATGTTCATCGCCCGGCGCGCGGCGAAATGAAGGAGGGATTCGCGGAGCTTGGCCGGGCAGGACGGATTCGTGCAGCGGGCGACGGCTTCGCCCTCGGGCCGGAACGCTTCGGAACGGCAGACGGGGCATTTCGTCGGCATGACGAAGATCTTTTCCCGGCCCGTCCGGCGCTCCGTCATCGGGCCGACGACCTTGGGGATGACGTCGCCGCTCCGCTCGATCAGAACGAAATCCCCGATCCGGATGTCCTTCCGCTTGATCTCGTCCTCGTTGTGGAGGGTGGCCCGGCTGATGGTGGTCCCCGAGAGCTTGACCGGTTCAAGCTCGGCGACGGGGGTCAGGGCTCCCGTCCGGCCGACCTGGACCGTGATGTCGTTCAGGCGCGTTGTCGCCTGGCGCGCCGGGAACTTGAAGGAAATCGCCCAGCGCGGGAACTTGGACGTAGCGCCGAGCGCCTGCCGCTGCGCGGTGGAGTTGACTTTGATCACGATGCCGTCCGCGTCGTAATCGAGCGTGTCCCGCCGGACGGTCCATTCCACCCAGAAGTCGACGACCTCGGCGAGAGTCCGGCACAGACGGGAGTGCGGATTGGTCTTGAAGCCGAGCTTCTTGATCGTCTGAAGGTTCTCCCACTGGCTGGCCGTCTCCGCGCCGTCTATGAACAGAGAGTAGAGGAAGACGTCGAGCTTGCGGGCGGCGACCTCCTTCGGATCGAGGAGCCGGATCGATCCCGAGGCCGCGTTCCGCGGATTGGCGAAGAGCGGATCTTCCCGGGCCTCCCGCTCGCGGTTGATCTTCCGGAAGGATTCGAAGGGGAGATAGACCTCGCCGCGCACCTCGACCTCCCGCCGCTCGGGAATGACGAGGGGCAGGCTCTTGATCGTCTTGACGTTCGCCGTCACGTCGTCGCCCTGGACGCCGTCGCCGCGCGTGACGGCCTGGACGTACCGTCCGCCGCGGTAGAGGATGGCGATGCCGAGGCCGTCGATCTTGAGCTCGGCCGCGTATTCGATCGTCTGGTCGGGGAGGAGCTTGCGGGCCCGCTGGTCGAATTCCTCGAGCTCCTCGACCGAATAGACGTTGTCGATGCTCATCATCGGGAGGCTGTGGCGGACCGTCGGAAAACCTTCGGCCGGTTTTTCGCCGACGCGCTGGGTCGGGGACTCGGGCGTGATCAGGTCCGGGAAGCGGGCTTCGAGGTCCGCGAGCTCCTTGACGAGCCGGTCGAACTCGGCGTCCGATTTCTGCGGGTCGTTGTCCGCGTAGTATTTCTTCTCGTGATACTCGATCTCCGCGCGGAGGTCCTTGACGCGGGCCTCCGCCTGCTCGCGGGTCAGAGCCTTGGACGCCATGAGGTCCCTCCCGGCCGGGGCGATGCGCTCACTCCGACATTGTAACGGTTATGGGCCCAAAAAAAACCCTTTATAGCTCCTCTTGGTGGAGGGCGATAAAGGGTTTTCGGTTTTCTCCGAACGACCCTTACTTCTTGATGCCCAGCTTCTGTTTTTCTTCGGCGAGGACCTTGGTGAATCCCTCGGTGGAGGCTTTGTGTTTCACCTGGAGGGCGTCGAGGGTCTTCTGTTCCTTGTCGATGTTTTCCTTGATCTTGCGGTATTCGCGTTTCTCGTCCGAGGAGAGGTCGTCCTCGCTCTTATCCCCGAACTTCTTGTTGATCGTCGAGGCCCAATCGTCGATGAGCTGTTTGCTTTCCTGCATCAGCTTCACCCGGTTGTTGTAATCCTTGTCGTTGCCCAGGAAGAGGTTTTCGGCCATGCTCATGGCGTCCTTGTACTTGGCCGAGAGGAGGGCGGCGTCGATCAGATAGCGAATGGCATCGTTCTGCAGGGCCGGGTTCGCCTTGGCCTCTTTGGCCACGGTGATGCCGATGTTGTAGGCCAGGTCGGAGGACTTGGTCTTGGTGAACATGTCCTTCCACATGGCCAGGGCTTCGTTAACCTTTCCGGCCTTGTAAAGGCATTGAGCGACCAGGGTCTGACTCTCCGTGTCCTTCGGGTTGACCTGGGCGAGGGTCCGGTAGACCTTTTCGGCGTCGGCGTAAGACTTGGCTTCGTAGAGACTCTTGGCGATCTTCTTCAGTTCGACCAGGATCTTGGCGTCCTTGAGGATCCCGTAAGAGTTCATGTATGAATCGAGCGCCCCTTTGATGTCCTTTCCCTTCTGCAAGGCTTGGCCGGTGAAGAAATGGCCGAGGCCGATCAGCGTATTCCAGTTGGCCCCTTCCGGGTCCTTGCCCTTCGCGGCCGTGGCGGTCTGGATCAGTTGGGCGGCGTAGGTTTTGGTCTTGTCCAAGTGCTGGCCTTGTTTGTCGTAGATGACGCAAAGCTGCGTCAGGACCTGGCACTTCATCACGTCGTCGATCCCGCCGAGGGCCAGCGCCTTTTCACCGTAGGTGAGAGTTTCCTGCTCGGTCTTGCCCTGCCAGCCGGTGACGCACAGGTTGGCGTTGGCGAAATTCTCGTATTGGCTTCCCTTTCCCGCGCAGATGGCCAGGAATTCCTTCAGGAGGGCCACCCGCTCGGCCGGGGTATTGGCCGTCATCGCTTTGATATAGGCCTGATCGCATTCGTTCTGGGCCAAGGCGATGCCGTTCGAAACGAGGATGAGAACGGCTGCCGTTAGGACGAGTCTTTTCATTCGCTACCTCTCATCACAATTTGGGGGACATAATAGCCCACCGTCCCTAAAATGTCAATATTGCGACATTTCCGGGGGGTAGGACTACCTTTCCGTGCATCCTCCCGCCTGATGATATGTGCAATAAATATGCCAAAAGGGCTCGGGGAAGAAGCTCGCTCAAAGCGGGCGAACGCTCTCATCGTCGCGGGTCTTGTCGACAAGATCGGGAAACGGCTTCGCTCCCGACTCGGGTTCTTAACGCCGTTTCCTCCCCGTCCTTCTCGGCGGCTCAGAACTCCGTCCCGGCTTCTTAATTACGGGGGTTGGCCGGGACGTCAAACATACTTCGCCGGCCGGCCTCTTCCGGGCCGGCTTTCCTCCAAGGACGGCTCGGAAAGGCTGAACCCTCCATGGTCGCTTCAGCCGTTTCCCGATCTTGTCGGTCTGTTCAATCCGTGAATTGAGCGTTCGCCCGCTTCTTCGCTCACAGATTGATAACTCACCGAATTTGATATTTGCGCCATATAAAACTAATGCCTCTTCTATCAGCCTGGGCGAGGGGAAGAAAGCGAAGCGACCATTTGGGAATCTCGCCGCTGCGGTTCGGGTTTTTCGGCGGACGATTCAAGGACGCGACGGCAGGGTTGGCCCTAAGGCCCCCATAGCGGAGGGGGGCCCCGTCGCTTCGGCGGGGGGAACCGACGGGACTGGTTCCCCAGGGGGCCGGGGGCCACCCTGTCGCCGCGTCAGCTTGTGTCTTCGCCGCCGAAAAAAACGAACGATGCAGGCGTTAAGATTTCCGCCAGTGAGCGAGTTTATTCCTTGAGCCCATCGCCTGGTAAAAAACAGGAGGTTTAGATAGAATGTTTTTGATGAGCAATAAGAGATCTGATTTTCCCCGCCTCTTCCTCCAAACCGTCGGCAGGCCACTGAAAGAACATGTCGAGCTCCGGGACCATTCGAATTTCAAGATCGGGGGGCCGGCGGACTTTTTCTTCGAGGCGGAAAGCGACGGGGAATTGAGATCCGCCGTCCGGTCCGCCCGAGACGGCGGAGTCCCGTTCTATATCATCGGCGGCGGATTCAATATCCTCTTCGACGACGCGGGATTTCGCGGGCTCATCCTCAGGAATTCCGCCCGGGGCCTGGCCCTTGTCGATCCAGGCTGGCGCCTGAAGGCCGCTTCGGGGACCCTGATCAGCGAACTGGTCGATTTCGCTCTGGGGACCGGGCGGGAGGGTTTCGAATTCATGGCCGGGATCCCGGGGACCGTGGGCGGGGCCGTATCCGGGAACGCGGGGGCCTTCGGGCAATGCATCGGCGATTTCCTCGAGGACGCCGTCCTCTTGAGCCGAAGAGGGGAAGAGGTCCGCGTTTCTCGGGACCATTTCGAGTTCGGCTACCGGCATTCAAAGCTCAAGATCGATCATGACATCCTTTTGGAAGCGACGTTCCGCCTGCGGCCGGGGGATAGGGAAGTGATCTGGGCGAAGATCGCCGGGAACCTGGCCGTCCGGACGAAGAGGCATCCGGATCCTGACACGGCCTACGCCGGGAGCTACTTCAAGAACCCTCCTCTCGTGGAAGGGAAGAAGACCGCGGCCGGCTATCTACTGGAGCAGGTGGGGGCGAAGGAGCTCGAGATCGGGGGCGCCGCCGTCTTTCCCGGCCACTGCAATCTGCTGATCAACGCGGACAACGCCACCGCGCGCGATGTTCTCGCCCTCGCCGCGGAGCTGAAAGATCGCGTCAAGGCCAAGTTCGGGATCGTCCTTGAAGAAGAGGTTATATTCCTGCCGTCAACCGTTTCAGGGCTTTGAGCTTTCCGGGCGAAAGACCCTTTTTCCGGGCGAAACGCACGGCTTCCGCGCCGAGGGCCCGATAGGTTCGGCGGGCGGCGGGATATCTTTTCAGGGCTTCGAGATGTTTTTTTACGGTCTCGACATCCCCGCGCGAGATGGGACCCGTGAGAGCGTCCGCACCGTCAAAATGTTTTACAGACTGTAAAGTTCCCTCGACGAGCGGGAGCAACAGGCTCGCCGCATCCGCGTCCTTGATCCCAATCCCGCGGAGGAGCGTCCGGGCCATTTCAAAAAGCGGGACGAAGAGGTTGGAGGCCATGCTGCACGCGGCGTGAAAAAAGATCTTGTCCCGTGCTTGGAGGAGCAGGGCTTGGGCGCCCAGCGAGCGGACCAGTCGTCTGGCCGCGCGCAAGGCCGCTTCATCCCCTTCAAGAGCGATGACGATGTCTTTGAAATGGACGGCCGGCATGTCCTTCCGGGGGAACGACTGGACGGGATGGAACGAAGCGCAGGCCGCGCCTTTGGACCGGAGCGGGGCTAGGACGGTTGAGGGCTGGATCCCGCTGGTGTGCAGGACGACCTTTCCGCGCCAAGCCCCGGACGTCCGAGCCAACCTCCGGGCGGCGCGTTCGATCTCCTCGTCGGGAACGGCAAGAACGATAATCCCGGCCTCGCCGGCCCGGGCGGTGTCGGACGTCGCCCGGCCTTGTCCGATGATCCGCCGGCTTTCCCGGGCGGCGGCCGGCTTCCTGTCCGCGATCCAGAGGATCGGGTATCCTTTTTTGGCCAGCGCCCGCCCCAGCGATGTTCCCAACCGGCCCGCGCCGATGATGGCCACCCCGGTCATTTGTTCTCCTTGAAAATCTGGGACCACAGCCGGACCTCGAGCGTTGTCGGCCCGGCCTCTTTCTTCTCCATCTCCTTCTCGTTTTTCCACGCTCTGAGCGTCCGGCTGAGCTCGGTTTTAAAATCCCGGCTGGACATGTCGGCGGCGCCTTGGAGGCGGGCGAACGAGCGGATCTCGCGGTCCGAGCTGACGACGACGAGCTTTCTCCGGTCGCTCATGCCGTCCAGGATCTCACGGATGGCCGTGTCCGCGCTCTCGCCGGGCGGGGGATGGACGATGGCGAAGCGGTCCTCGGACGCGGCCATGGCCTCCGCGTCCGCGGAGGCGGCGCCGTCGAAGACGAGGATGAGGCGGGCCCGCTTCGAGCGCTGGAACGCGATCAGCCGGCGGACGAGCTTCCGCTTGTTCTCGGGGTCCCGGTGATGCCCGGGAAACAGCGTTCCCAGGAGATTGTTGCCGTCGATGAGATAGGCCATGACGCGTTAAAGGCGGATCGTCTCTCCCGGCTTGAGGATGAGGACCTCGGCGGCCGCTCCGACGAGTCGCTTGAATTCCTCGGGATCGGCGGCGATGAGGGGGAATGTCCCATAATGGATGGGAACGACCTTTTTGGTCTTGATGAATTCGACGGCCTTGGCGGCCGAGGCCGGGCCCATCGTGTAGCGGTCGCCGATGGGGATGAAGCTCAGGTCGGGGTGAAAGAATTCGCCGACGAGCTTCAGGTCGTAGGTCAGGCCCGTGTCCCCCGCGTGATAAATCCTCTTGCCGTCGATCTCGACGACGACGCCGGCGGCATTCCCTTTCCCCGCCGAATGTAGGGCGGGGACCATGTGGACCTTGACGCCCCGTACTTCGACCGTGCCGCCGATATTCATGCCCTCCGACGTGATGCCGAGGGAGCCGGCTTCGACGGCGGTCTCGTGCATGGCCACGAGGACCGCGCCCGTCCTCTTGGCGATCGCGAACGCGTCGCCGAGATGGTCGGCGTGGTCATGCGTGACGACGACGACGTCCGCGGCGGCGATCTTCTCCGGGGCGAGGGCCGCCTTCGGGTTGCCCGACAGGAACGGATCGATGAAGACGGTCTTGGTCCCCTTGATCCTGACCGCCGAATGGCCGAGATAGGTGATGTCCAACATGCCTGACCTCCTTACAGACGGCAGCGCGTCAGACAATCTGTCATCGCGCTCCCTTCGGTCGCTCGCAATTACCAATTAACCAATTTTATCGCTTTAATGATAGTTCTTTCACAAAAAATCTTTTTGCCTCCTGATTATGAACAGAGGAAGCGAGAGGGATGTCCTATCCCGGCGGCCAGGTCATCCGGCGGCCGCCGAGGAGATGGAAGTGAAGATGAAAGACCTCCTGCCCCGCGTCCCGGGCCGTGTTCAGGACGATCCTGTAACCGGAGGCGGCAATGCCCTTGTCCGCCGCGATCCGGCGCGCCTTCAGAAGGATGTCCGCGAGGATGTCCGCCTTGTCGGCGGGGACGTCGTTCAACGAGGCGAAGTGGTCTTTGGGAATGAGGAGCGTGTGTGTCGGCGCCTGGGGCCGGATGTCGTCGAAGGCAAGGACCCGGTCGTCCTCGTAAACGATCTTGGCCGGGATCTTTCTCTCGATGATCTTGCAAAAAAGGCAATCATCCATAATCAACCTCTCAACAATGTCGAATTAAAATTCTCTTGCCCTCTCGCTTTATCCCTCTTTTCTAAAGGGGGATGAAGGGGGATTATTCCACCATTTTCAGCCGCTCGATCCGGGCGCCGAGAGCCTTGAGCTTCTCTTCGATGGCCTCATACCCCCGATCGATGTGTTCGACCTCGTTGACGATGGTCTCGCCGCCCGCGATCAGACCGGCCAGGATCAGGGAGGCGGAAGCCCGGAGGTCGGTGGCGATGACCTCGGCTCCGGAGAGGGGGGTCCGGCCGCGGACGACCGCCTTGTCGCCGGACACTTCGATGTTCGCCCCGAGGCGGAGGAGTTCGTTGACGTGGAGGAAGCGGCGGTCGAAGATGGTCTCGGTGATGATGGACGTGCCCGAGGCCTGGGTCATGAGGACCATGAACTGAGCCTGCATGTCGGTCGGGAAGCCCGGGTAAGGAGAGGTCGTGATGTCCTGCGGTTTGATCTCGGGGCTGCCGACGATGCGCAGTATCTTTTTGCCGTCCAGCTCGATGACGGCCCCCGAGGTGCGCAGTTTTTCGATGATGGCCGCCAGGTGGCCGGGTTCGGTCCCGGTGAGGGTGATGTCGCCCCGGGTCAGGGCGCCCGCGACGAGGAACGTGCCCGCCTCGATCCGGTCGGGGATGATCTCGTGCGTCGCTCCGCCCAGCTCCCCGACGCCCTGGATATGGATGACCTCCTCTCCGATCCCTTCGATCTTGGCCCCCATTTTCACGAGCAGCTCGCAGAGATTGGAAATCTCGGGCTCCTGGGCGCAGTTGCGGAGGATGGTCTCGCCGCGCGCGAGCGCGGCGGCCATGACCAGATGCTCCGTGCCGCCGACCGTCTTTTTTTCGAAGCGGATGTCGGCGCCCTGGAGCCGGTCGGCCTCGGCCTTGACGTAACCGTGTTCGAGGGTGATGTTCGCGCCCATCCTCTGGAGCCCGGCGATGTGAAGGTCGATGGGCCGCGAGCCGATGGCGCAGCCCCCGGGGAGAGCGACGACGGCCTTGCCGAAGCGGGCCAGCATGGGGCCGAGGACCAGGAAGGAGGCCCGCATGACGCGAACGAGATCGTACGAGGCCTCTTCGGCCAGGATCCCTCGGGCCTGGATGGTGAGGGTGTTCTTTTTGATGTCGCCGTCGGCGCCCAGTTCCTTTATGAGCCTGAGCATGGAATGAACGTCCTTCACCAGCGGGATGTTCTTGAGGCGGAGTTTTTCATCGGTCAGAAGGGAGGCGGCGATGGCCGGCAGAACGGCGTTCTTCGAGCCGCTGATGCGGACGGTCCCTTTCAGCTGCTGATCGGGATTGCCGAAGATGCGGATCTTTTCCACGAAAGGATTGTAGTCTATCGAGGGGGAAAATTCAACGTTCGGGGGACGCCGGAGGGTGTCCCCCGATGTCGGTGAGGTCAGAGCGCGTTCAACGCCTGATCGAGGTCGGCGATGACGTCGGCCGGGTCCTCGGCGCCCACGCACAGCCGGATGAGCTGGGGCGGGATGTCGGCCATGCGGCGCGCTTCCTCGCCCTGCTGCTGGTGGGTGGAGATGGACGGGATGGTCGCGACGCTCTTGATCCGGCCGAGGTCCGTGGCCCGGTAGATCAGTTTGAAGCGGTCGAAGACCTTGCGCGCGTTCTCCGGCGGGCCGTCGACGCGGAAGCTCATGAGATGGCCGTAGCGGTTGATCTCGTTCCCGTTGCCATCGTTCGAATCGACCAGGGTCATGTATCTCTTGGCGATCGGATGAAGGGGATCGCTCGGGCAGCCCAGGTAATCGACCTGGTAGACCTTGGGATGCGTCTCCAGGAATTGAGCGACGTCCATGCAGTTCCGGCTGACCAGGTCCATTCGCGAGCGGAGCGTCCGCAGGTCGTTCAGGGCGAACATGGCGTTGAACGGCGAGGAGGACGGGCCGTGGTCCCGGTAGGGCAGGAATTTGACGTATTCGGCGAAGCTTTCCTTAAAGAGGGGATGGTCGTTCTTGACCTTGGTCACGATCGGCTTGCGGCTGATGAGGGCCCCGCCGATGGCCGTCCCGCCGGCCGTGATCGATTTTGTCAGAGAATGGACGACGACGTCGCATCCGGAAGCGATCGGCCGCATCAAGGCCGGCGTCGCGCAGGTCGCGTCGAAGATGAGCGGGATCTCCCAGGAATGGGCGACGTCGGCCAGCGCCTTCACGTCGCAGAACGACTGCTGCGGGTTGCTCGGCGCCTCCATGTAGAGGAACCGCGTGTCCTCGTCGATCTTGGTCTTCCATTCGTTCATGTCCTCGGGATGGAGGACCCAGCGGACCTCGATGCCGTGTTCCTTCATCTTGCGCACCGAAAAATGCTGGAACGTGCCGCCGTAGAGGCGGATCGAAGTGACGAAATTGATCTTTTCCGGGCCGGTCTTCTGATTGACCAGGAACGCGTCGACGGCCAGGGCAATGGCCGACATTCCCGAGGCTGTCACCAGGCAGGAAGCATCGCAGCCGGTCTTATAACTTTCGAGCAGGGCCAAGGTCCATTCGAGGTAATACGTCGTCGGATTGGCGATGCGCGTATAACACCAGGTCGGGACGAGATAGGCCAGGGCGGCCTCCAGCTCATCGGCATCGTGGTAGGCCTGTGAGCTGGATAGGTATAGAGGTTCGATGATGGCTCCCTGATTATAGCGCAAGGCCTCTTCGACGGAGTACAGGCCGTGGACGGCGACCGTGTCGAACTTCCACTTCTTGGCCTGGGCAAGATGGGCCTCCCGCTCCGCGAGCAGCTTTTTGGCCGCTTCCACATACTTCATGACTCCCGGGCCGTACGTTGGGCTTGACATGATTCCTCCCAAAAAAAGTCGGGTATCGTTCCTTTATAAATGCTCCATGACAAAAACTAACAGAGGAAGCGCAGGCGGAAGCCCGCCTTTCGCTTGTGATGCGCTTTAAAACGCATGATACAGGATCACGCTATTCCAATTCCCTAGAGATCAGTCTATTTCAAATTCCGGTGGATGGCAAGCATGTCCTGAAGGATGGCGTCCCCCGTGGCCAGCTTGCCCGCGCCCGGCCCCTGGATCGTCACATTGCCCAGGAGGTCCATGTCGAAGGTCAGGGCGTTCTGGGCCCCCATAACGCCGGCCAGGGGGTCGGACAAGAGGAGTTTCCGCGGCGCGACGCCGGCCGTGATTTTGCCGCCGTCCCGCTTGGTCTGGGCGATAAGCTTGTAGCGGAAGCCTTCCTGCTTGGCCTCCATGACCATCTGTTTGGTGATCCCGGTGATGCCTACCGGCGTGACGTCCGAGGGCTTGATCCGCCCGCCGAGGATGACGTTGGAAAGGATGACGACCTTGGCCAGCGCGTCGAAGCCGCCGACATCGGCTGTCGGGTCGGCTTCGGCATAGCCGAGCTTCTGGGCCAGGGCCAGGGCGTCCGCGTAGTCCATGTTCTCGAGCTCCATCTTCGTCAGGATGAAGTTGGTCGTGCCGTTGAGGATGCCTTTGATCTCCTTGACCTCGTTGCCGGCGAAGCCGCTCTCGAACAGGGTGAAGACGGGCGTGCCGCTCATAACCGTGCCCTCGATCCGAAGCTGGACCTTCTTTTTCTTGGCCAGTTCTTTGAGCTCGTGATAATGGAGCGCGGCCGGTCCTTTGTTGGACGTCACGACGTGCTTGCCGGTCTGCAGAGCCTTTTTGATATAGCTCGTCGCCGGCTCGCCGGTCTGGATGTTCGTATACGTCAGCTCGGCGACGATGTCGGCGCCGCAGGAGGCGATGATGTCGAGCGGGTCGGCCTCCGCGGCTTTTTTCCCCGGCTTGTAGTTCGAGAGCGGTTTTCCCTGGGCCAAGAGGGCGAGGACCTTCTTGATGTCGAGACCTCCCGGCGCCGTCACCGTTCCCTTGATCTTGTCGGTGATGGCGACGACTTTTGCTTCGAACCCGAAGTCCTTTTTGAGCGCCGCCGCTTTCGCCGCGAGGATCTCCAACAGGCCTTGTCCGACGGTCCCGCAGCCGACGAGCCCGATCTTGTATTTCATGAAAATTCCTCCTGATTTAGACTCGATAAAAAGGCACGGTCATCCTAGCTCATTCGAGGCGGACATGTCAAAAAGGGGGCTCGGGGACGAAGCTCGCTCGAAGCGGGCGAACTCTTTTCTCGGCGCGGGTCCTGGTGACAAGATCGGGAAACGGCTTCGCTCCCAACTCGGGTTCTTAACGCCGTTTCCTCCCCGTCCTTCTCGGCGGCTCAGAACTCCGTCCCGGCTTCTTAATTACGGGGGTTCGCCGGGAGGTCAAACATGCTTCGCCGACCGGCCTCTTCCGGGCCGGTTTTCCTCGAAGGACGGCTCGGAAAGGCTGAACCCTCCATGGTCGCTCAGCCGTTCCCGATCTTGTCAATCTGGAGTACGTGTAAATTGAGGGTTCGCCCGCTTCTACGCGAATCCCCGATTTCCTCGCCCCAGCTGATCATCAAGATCAAATGTTTGTTCTTGGAAATGATTTCTTCTTTGCGTGCGGGAGAGAAAATGAAAATCGCGGCGGCGGGGTCGGCCCCAAGGCCCCCATAGCGGAGGGGGGTCCCATCGCTTGCGATGGGGGGAACCGACGGGACTGGTTCCCCAGGGGGCCGGGGGTGACCCCGTCGCCGCGATGACCTTATATGCGAGATTGCGGTTTGACACCGTCGTTCGATGGTTTTAATATGGGCTCACTTTGAATGCTATTGTGTCGAGGGAGGGAATATGATCAAAAAAACCGTTATCGTCGTTTTCGCTTTGGCGTTCATGGTCGCCCTGGCCACGGCCGGTCAGGTGCCGGCCAAAGGCTTGAAAGTCTTCATTTCGGTCGACATGGAAGGCGTCTGCGGGGTCATCAACTGGGACGAGACGGGCCAGGGCGGGCCGGATTACGGGATGTTCCGGACGCTCATGACCCAGGAAGTGAACGCGGCCATCGCCGGGGCCGTCGCCGCCGGCGCGACCGAAATCCTGGTCCGCGACGCCCACGACTCCGCCCGCAACATCCTCCCCGAACTTCTGGATCCCAGGGCCCGCCTGCTCCGGGAATGGACTTACGGCCCGCTGAGCATGATGGAGGGGATCGACAAGACGTATGATGCCGCGATCTTCATCGGCTATCACGCACGCGCGAGCACGCCCGACGCCGTTCTCAAGCACACGATGACCACGAAGCTCCTGGACGTCATCATCAACGGCAAGAAAATGCCCGAGGCGGGGATCAACGGGCTGATCGCCGGACATTTCGGCGTTCCGGTCGTCCTCGTCTCCGGAGACCAGGCGATCGCCCGACAGGCCAAGGAGCTGTTCGGCGACATCGAGACCGCCGTAGTCAAGGAAGCCATTTCCACGGCGGCCATCATGCTCCATCCGTCCAAAGCCCGCGACCTGATCCGGGAGAAGACCACGGCAGCGCTCAAACGGCTCAAGGATTTCAAACCGCTGAAGTTCAATCCGCCCTACGCCCTCGACGTCGCCTTCGCCGACGAGGCGCTGGCCCAGAAGGCGAGCTGGATCCCCGGCGCCGTCCGGAAGGACGAGCACACCGTGTCGTTCACGACGAATGACTTTATGGAGATGCTGAAGCTCTTCCGCCTGTCGAAGATGTAAAGTTTTGAGAATAATCGCGCCTACGCACGTCCTTTTTTATTGAGGGGACAGAATGAATGGAAGGGAGCGCGAGAAATCCGCTTGAACTATTGACCTTGGTATATGAGGTCGCCCAGCGGAAAGGGCAGGATTCAATACGGGGACTCTTGACAATCATCTCCAGGTGTTGTATATTCTATACAACGCCCGATTTTCTTAGGAGGCCCCGATGAAGCCGAAAATTCTTTTTGGGGAATTTTTCAAGAAAAAAAGGATGGAGAAAGGCTTGACCTTGCGATCGTTCTGCCTCAAGAACGGATTCGATCCAGGCAACATCAGCAGGATCGAGAGAGGTTTATTGGCTCCTTCAAGTTCCCTTGAAAAACTCGGAGAATATGCTGCCGCTTTAGATTTGAAACCCGGCTCTGAGGATTGGATAGAATTCTTCGATCGAGCCTCTGCCTGCAAAGGAGAAATCCCGATTGAGATCATGAAGGATCCTGAACTCGTCAATAAGCTCCCCTTGATATTCAGAACGATTCGCGGAAAAAAGATTTCGGATAGACAACTGGATGATCTGATCGAGACGATTAGGAAATCTTGATTGAATATTCCGCGCAAGGTCCCGTATCTATCGTATGAACAGATCGGCGAGATTTCTTATAATTTCCTTTCCGAACATGGATTGGAAAAGCAGATTCCGATCGATATCGAATCCATCTTGGAGTTTGATTTGGGGATGGGGATCATTCCTATCCCGGGATTCCAACAGAATCACTCCGTTGAGGGTTCGCTTTCGATTGATACGAAGACGATTTATGTGGACGAATATGTCTTCCGAGCCGTCGAGATCAGATATAGATTCACTTTAGCCCACGAATTAGGGCATCTTTTGCTCCATAAGGAATTCTTCGAAGGGACGGGAGTGAGTTCAATCCTGGATTGGAAGAGAGCCTATCGAGCGATCAGCGAAAATTCCTATATGGAAAAGAGAATAGACAAGGACAATCTCATGGCCTTGATTCCTTGAGCCGGCCGAAATCTTGGACTTACGAATTCACGCGTGAGCTATTGGAGCTCTTATGGGTCTTGCAGAAGACTTTCGCAGGATACCCGGAACAAAAAAAGTTATTGGAAGAAGTCCTCGCCGGCGAGCTTTTCAGGGCGGATGAACTACCTCTCGTCTCTGACGACGCGCAAAAAGCCCCGAAGCCTACCAGGGGCGATTTGGATTTCCCCGACGAATAATAAAAAGGGCCGCTCGAAGGCGAGCGGCCCTTTACCCATTCGTGGGCCGGTCTAAAAAAGACTCAGACCCTTAAAACCCTTGGCCTTGCTTACTTCGCCGGGGCCGGGGCTTTCTTCGCCTGTTCCTCCAGCCACTCGATGAGGACCGACTTCGGCCGCTCGAGGGCCAGTCCCAGGGCGCGGCTCCAGATGAGCTGGGCCAGAATGCCCATGGCCCGGGAGACGCCGAAGAACACCGTGTAAATGTCGTACTCGGTGATGCCGTAGTAGTAGAGGAGGACGCCGGAGTGAGCGTCGACGTTCGGCCAGGGGTTCTTCGCCTTGCCCTGTTCGGTCAGGATGTTGGGGGCGATTTCATAGATATCGCTCACCACTCGGAACATGTCGTAGTTGGGCAGGTGCTTGAGGGCGAACTCGCGCTGGGCGACGTACCGCGGATCGGTCTTGCGGAGGACGGCGTGGCCGTAGCCGGGGATGACCTTCCCGGATTTCAGCGTGTCCCAGAGGTATTTGTGGAGCTGTTCCTTGGTCGGGACGCCGCCGAGGTCCTTCATGACGTCCATGATCCAGCGGAGGACTTCCTGGTTGGCCAGGCCGTGGAGCGGTCCGGCCAGACCGTCCATCGCCGCGGACATGCTGTAAAACGCGTCGGACAGGGCGGAGCCGACGAGGTGGCAGGTGTGGGCCGAAACGTTGCCGCCTTCGTGGTCGCTGTGGATGACGAGGTAGAGCCGCATCAGGTCGTAGAATTCGGGTTTGTCGATGCCGAGCATGTGAGCCTGGTTGGCGGCCCAGTCGAGCTTCGGATCGGGAGCGATGTAATGGCCGCCCTTGTAGGCGCGCCGATAGATCCGGGCCGCGACCTCGGGCAGCTTGGCCAGGAGGTCCATGACGTCCTCGAACATGGGGTCCCAATAGTCGCTCTTGGGCATGCCGGCGCGATATTTGGCCGCGAACTTTGAATCGCGCTGGAGGGCCAGGATGGCCATGGCGAACTGGGTCATGGGATGCGTGTCCGTGGGGACCGCTTCCATGGTCTTGATCAGGTGAGCCGGCAGGGCGCTGCGTTTCCACCATTCTTCGGTGACGGCGACGCAGTCGTCGTAGGTCGGAAGCTCGCCCGTCAAGAGGAAGTAGAAGATGCCTTCGGGCATGGGCTCGGAGCCGCCGGGGGCCTTGGGCAGTTTCGCCTGGAGGTCGGGGATGGTGTAGCCGCGGAAGCGGATGCCTTCCTGCGGATCCAGGTCCGAAATAACCCAGAACATCGAGCGGATGTCGCGCATGCCGCCGATGATCTGCCCGATGTTGACGTCATCGACGGTGACGTTGGCGAACTCCTTGTTGAGCTTCTGGACCCGCTCCCTCATCGGGCCGATCTTCGTCATGAATTTTTCTTTTAATGAAGCCATTCAGAAACCTCCTCGATTTAAAATGTATTTATCAATCCCTTTTCCAGGAAAGATAAAAGGGAAATATATCACATGCGACCAGGGGCCTGTCAATCAAGAAATGACGGCCCGGGAAGGGGGAGAAGCGACGCCCGGGCGTGGGGCCTGAACCGCGCTTTTCCCGGTCGGCCGCGGCTTGCTTTTTTCCGATGGAGGGCTTATGCTCTTTTTTGGACTATAGAAAAACAAAACTACGACGAAGGAGTGAACCATGGGAGCGTTAGTCATCTTTCTCGTCATCATCGCCGGGCTGTTCCTGATCGCCGTCGGGATGTACAACGGCCTGATCCAGATGAGGAACCGCTGCGACAACGCCTGGTCGCAGGTCGACGTCCAGCTCAAGCGCCGGTATGACCTCATCCCCAACCTGGTCGAAACGGTCAAGGGCTACGCCAAGCACGAGCGTGAGGTCTTCCAGAACGTGACCGACGCCCGGTCCAAGGCGATCGGGGCCGGCACGGTCAAGGACCAGAGCGCGGCGGAGAATCAATTAACCGGCGCGCTGAAGACCCTCTTCGCCGTGGCCGAGAACTATCCGGACCTCAAGGCCAATCAGAATTTCCTGATGCTTCAGGAAGAGCTGGCCGGGACGGAGAGCAAGATCGCCTACGCCCGGCAGTTCTATAACGACCAGGTCATGAAGTTCAACCAGAAACAGCAGGTCGTTCCCTCCAACATCATCGCCAAGATGTTCGGCTTCAAAGAGAGGGAATATTTCGTCATCGAAGAGCCGGCCGCGAAAGAACCGGTCAAAGTGTCGTTTTAATTCAATTTGTCATGGCGAGCCTCTTGGCGCGGCCATCTCCAAGAATGAAATCTTGATCGCATGTACGAACAGATCGCCAGCAACAAGCGGAAGTCCTTCCTGCTCGTCGCCTTCTTTTTGGG
>Ga0315297_10000088_pt1 | contig 44544 bp, 44 predicted proteins | sample YL17G15_0_MG_FD_203628 | JGI IMG/M metagenome (GOLD analysis project Ga0315297, IMG submission 203628) | Sediment microbial communities from Yellowstone Lake, YNP, Wyoming, USA - YL17G15_0 | ecosystem: Environmental > Aquatic > Freshwater > Lake > Sediment | place: USA: Wyoming | collected...
TGGACCAGGCCCCTCTCGTCATACTCCCGGAGCATCTTCTTCATCTCGTCCTTGGTTAAATACCGGCCGTATCCCTTCTCCACCAGGAAGGTGCAGGTGTCGTCAAAAAGCATGCAGGCCTCGGTGGAGGCGTCGCATTTTTGCATCGTTCTCCGGCAGGCGCAGTGGGCCACCCCCACGACCTTGGCCCGGTCGATCATCTCGTAAACCTTTTCGTAAGGAAGGGTCCCGTGCTCGCTCGCGACTTCCTCTCCGATCGGGATGATCCGGGAAAAAGGCATGGAGGGGGAGCCGAATTCCTTGCACATCGTCTCCATGTATTGACGCCAGAGGGGGGCCAGTTTATCCAGCGTGGGGCTCTTGTCCCCCCGCATGAAGGGAAACTCGAACACCCCGGGCATGATCGGGACCAGGGCGTACTGCCTTTCCCCCTCTTTGTCTTTGTAGAAAACCATCCCTTTCTCGGACAAGGATTCGAGACGCTTCTTGGTTTCCTCCGGCTTGACCCCGGCCCGCCGGGCGATCGCCTTCAGCGGGAAGGGGCGGAAACCCAGCCCCAGGGCTACCTTGGCTTCCTCCGGACTGAAGAGGATTTTCAGGATCTCGATGATCTCCGGAGCCGGCGGACAGCCGGTGGGATGCTTGTCCAGAAGCTCTCGCAATTTTTCGTAAACGTTCATGCAAATCTCCTCTTCTTTCGTCCCAAGAAAGTCTTGTCCCCTGCCCTTCTCTCATTATTTCCCAGCCTCCGAGCTCTGCGAGCCCGACGACTTGTCCCGAGATCAGTCGAGGGAAGCTCCTGTCCTACGAAGCTTTAGCGTAGGAGGATTAACGAAGTCTGGGCCAGATCCTAGCATCCCAGCTTCTCACATAGATTATAATAGTTACAAAGGGCAAATTTACATGTCGCGATTCAAAATCAAATCCGTTTTGATTCTGCTCGCTCTCCTGGCCGGTTGCGGAGGGGGTGGGACGAAAGACTTCGGGCCGATCGAAAACTACGCTGATCTTTATAACGGCATCAGCCAGTACCTGACCGGGAAAGTCATCTGCGCCGGCTGCGCCGATTACGAAAACGGCGACGTTATTCCCGACGAGGGGGATTCCAACGCTTATTACCCGGCCCTGGTCTTCTCCCTCGCGCTCGAAGGGCGCGCCTCGGAACGGGAGCTGGCCATCGCGGCCGAGATGGCGGCCCGGGAAATCACCCTGATCGACGGCCTCTCAGAGTCCGGCATCATTTCCTCCCTGGATGACGCGACCAAGCTCTCCGAGGTTTACATCGGGATCGCCGGCCTCTTCAAAGCTTACGAATCCACCCGCCGGCCGGAATACCTCGAGGCCATCCGTAAGTATTTCGCCATCTTCGCCCCCCTGGTCACGGAATCCCCGAGCCTCCTGAAAATGGATTATCTCATGAATATTAATATCCCCTGGTACGGGCCCACCACCATTTTCGGAGGCCTGGCGGGCTTTTTCCTTCAGTATCCGCTTTCCCTCCCGCAGGCCGAAGACCGCGAGGGTCTCACCGACACCGGACTCGCCATCATCTCCAAGCTGGATGACCTTGCTTACGACCCGGCGCGGAAAAATTTCCGTTACATGATCAACTCGGAAGACTTTCTTTACCTTTATTCCAGCGTCTGTACCGTTCAGGGGTTACTGCGCGCCCACCTGGTCACGAAAGAATCCGCCTACCTGGACCAGGCGAAAGGCGTGATGGAAGCGATGGAAAGTCTTTTTGATGATGAATCCGGGGGCTACCTCGCCGCCGAGTACGACCCCCGTTACTTTGCCGCTTACCAGCAGCTTGAACAGGTACATTATGACCACAAATACATCCCCCTCTCCGGGGCGAACTACCTTATCTATACCGACCTGCTCCTTTACCAAATCACCTGGGAAGAAATCTACCTGATCCGGGCCGCCCGCATCCTCAATTTCATCCAGGCCAAGCTTTATGTAAACGGCCAGATCCACCACCACCTCCTGGACGGCACCCTGGAAACAGGGGAATACTGCGCCGGCTGTAACTTCCAGCTGCTCTACAACATCTATCTTTATGACCGCTTGAAAAAAGGCGGGAAAGTCCTATAAAAATTTACGATTGACGATTGCAGATTGACGATTGCGAAATAAGGAATTAATAAGAGGAAATTAATCAGGTGATCGGAAAGTGATTGTCAGGTTAGCAGGATATCAGGATGTCAGGTAAAGAAATACAGTTTCAGTTCGATATGAATTTTCGATTTACAATCCAACTTCGCTAATCCATCCTACGCGACGGGCTTCCTCAGAATTTTACGTTTTGATTTTCATTCGTCAATCGTCATTCGTCAATCGTAAATTCCCTTTCACTTCTGACTTTTTGAGGAGTTCTCTCTCATTTTCCGCCCCCAGCTCCAGCCCAGGAGCATGCCCTTCACCCCTTCCGACACCCAGCCCCGGTCTTTCCCCGCCCCGATCGCGATCATCATTTCCTGCCCCACCGACACCGCCACCAGGATCCGCGCCAGCACCTCCGGCAGGTAATCCAGGTTAATCTTGTCCTCCTCCGCGGCCGCCCGGATATCCCGTGAAAATAACCCGACGATCTCTTCCATGAAGTCCCGCAGGCTGGCCTGGATATCCAGATCGTTCACGCTGATCGCGTTAATCCAGATCTTCGAAACGTTCGCGTTGACCTCGGTCGTATACTGATAATATGAATCGAAAATCCGGCCATACCGCTCCCGCAGGTCACCGCCCTGATTCAAAATATGTGAAGTGGTGACCAGAATGAATCTGCGCACGTCCTTCATCACCTCGAGAAACAAAGCCTTTTTGCTCGGGAAGTGAAGATAAATGGTCGGCTCCGTCACTCCCACCGCCCGTGCGATCTTGGCGGTGGTCGCCCCGTGATAGGTTTCCTCGGCGAAAATCCGCTGGGCGGTCCGGAGGATGAGCTTCCGCCGATCCTCCCCTTTCATCCTTTTAACCTTCTGGCCCGGTTTCCGCGTTGATTTTTTCCCCTTTTTCATTCTCCGGTTCTCACTATGCCGATAATACATAAAATTGCATATGGCTTATAGCATCCAGCTGATGGTTTTATAAGATTCATCCGGTGCTTTGCCCTTTGACCTTTCACCTTTCACCTTTCACCCTTCACCCTTCACCTTTCACCTTTCACCTTTGACCTTTGACCTTTCACCTTTGACCTATACTTTTTGCTCTTTGCTCTTTGCGCTTACCCCTTGATGACCCCCATCGGCTTGAGCCTCGCCACTTTGCGGGCGATCCCGGCCGCCTGGACGCAATCGACCACGTTGGCTACTTCTTTATAAGCCTCCGGCATCTCCTCCGATAAAGTTTCGCGGCTGGAGGCCATCACCACAATGTTGAGATCTTCCAGCTCGCGGGCGATCGAACGCCCCCGGGCCCTTTTGATCGCCTCGGTGCGGGACATGACCCGCCCGGCCCCGTGGCAGGCCGAGCCCCAGGATTCCTCCATCGCCCGGGGCGTGCCGACCAGAACAAAACTTTCCCGGCCCATGTCCCCCGGGATCAGCACCGGTTGTCCTACCTTCCGGTAATCCTCGGGCACCGCGGGATGCCCCGCCGGAAAGGCCCGGGTCGCCCCCTTGCGGTGGACGCAAACCTTACGCTCCCGGCCCTCAACCGTGTGGGTCTCGATCTTGGCGATGTTGTGGGCCACGTCGTAAACCAGCGACAGCCCGATTTTTCCCGGCGCCTGCCCGAGAGCCTGGGAGAAAGACTCGCGGACCCAATGAGTGATTATCTGGCGGTTGGCGAAGGCGTAGTTGACCGCCGCCGCCATCGCCCCCAGGTATTCCCGGCCCTCCTTCGAGTCGATCGGGGCGCAGCAGAGCTGGCGGTCGGGAAGCTCGATCTTATATTTGCGGGCGGCCTCGGAGAGGACCCGGATGTAATCATCGCAGACCTGGTGCCCCAGTCCCCGGGACCCGGTGTGGACCTGGATCACAACCTGGTCTTTAAACAATCCGAAAACCCGGGCCACCGCCTCGTCATAAATTTCGGCCACGTAATCGATCTCGACAAAGTGATTCCCGGAGCCGAGCGTGCCGAGCTGGGGCCGGCCCCGCTCCTTGGCCTTGGGACTGACCACCTCCGGGTTCGCCCCTCCCATCTTCCCGCCTTCCTCGATGTGGGTTAAATCCTCCTTTTCGCCAAAACCCTGGCCGACCGCCCAGGCCGCCCCCTGGGAGAGGACATCCCGCTCCTCGTGCGCGGAAAGCTTGATCGGGCCCTTGGAGCCCAACCCGGAGGGAATGGAGGAAAAAAGGGCGGAAACAATCTGGGCCACCTTGCCTTCGAGATCCTTCTTTTCCAGCTCCGAGCGGATCAGGCGCACCCCGCAATTGATGTCGTAGCCCACCCCGCCGGGCGAAACCACTCCCTCGGAAAGGTCGAAGGCCGCCACCCCGCCGATCGGGAAACCGTAGCCCCAGTGGATGTCCGGCATCGCCAGGGAATACTTGATGATCCCCGGAAGCTGGGCCACGTTGGCCACCTGCACCGGGCTTTGGTCTCCGGCCAGACCTTTCATGATGGTTTCGTCGGCGCAGAGGATCCCGTCCACCCGCATCTTCCCCTGCTTGGGAATTCGGACGTGGGATTCGTCCATCCGAACGAACTCTAAATCAGACGCCTTGATCACGATTTATCTCCATTTTTTCAGTATGAAGTAGGCCCATAACCGAATCAAGCACTATAATAGAAAAGAGCAAAGAGGTTCGCCGTTCCAAGTTAATCCGTATCTTGGCTGCGGTCGGCGGTCTGCGGTCTTTATTTTTAACCTTGAACGTTGAACCACGAACCTATTCAACCTTTTTAATTAAATATGTTTATTCCTACCACCAAAGATGAAATAAAAAAGCTGGGTTGGGATGGGCTGGACGTCATCCTGGTCACGGGTGACACCTATATTGACAGCCCCTTCATCGGCATCTCCGTGATCGGGAAGGTCCTGTTGAACGCCGGCTACCGGGTGGGGATCATCGCCCAGCCCGACTGGCAGAGCGGCCGGGACATCACCCGCCTGGGGGAGCCCCGGCTTTTCTGGGGGGTGACCGCCGGAAGCGTTGACTCGATGGTGGCCAACTACACCCCCGTGAAAATGCCCCGCCGCCAGGATGACTACACGCCGGGGGGGAGAAACACCAAACGGCCCGACCGCGCCTCGATTGTTTACACCAACCTGATCCGCCGCTTTTTCAAAAACACCCGGCCCATTGTCCTGGGGGGAATCGAGGCGAGTCTCCGCCGCCTCCCCCACTACGATTACTGGGATGACGGGATCCGCCGCTCCATCTTGTTCGACGCCAAGGCTGACTACCTTGTCTACGGGATGGGGGAAAAAGCCATCCTGGAGCTTGCTCACAAGCTTAAAAATGGCGAACCGGTCGAGAAAATCCGCGGTCTTTGTTACATCGCCGGTCAGCCCCGTCCCGGATACCTGCACCTTCCTTCGTACCCCGAGGTCAAAGCCGACAAGCAAATATTCATCGAGATGTTTCACACCTTTTATCAACACAATGATCCCCTGACCGCGAAGGGCCTATGCCAGCTTCAAGATACCCGCTGCCTGATCCATAATCCCCCGGCGCCCTACCCGAACGAATCCGAGCTCTCGGCCATTTACGACCTGGATTACGAAAGGGATGCCCACCCTTTCTACAAAAAGGACGGGCCGGTAAAGGCCCTGGAAACAATCAGGTTCTCCATCACCAGCCACCTCGGGTGTTTCGGGGAATGCAACTTCTGCGGGATCTCGGTTCACCAGGGCCGGACCGTCCGTTCTCGGAGCGAGGCCTCGATCCTTAAAGAGGCCCGGCTCCTTTCCCGCCTCCCGGATTTCAAGGGTTACATTACGGATGTCGGAGGCCCCACCGCCAACATGTTTGGGATGGAATGTGAAAACCAGCTTAAGCTCGGCTCCTGCCGGAGCAAAAGCTGTCTTTTCCCGAAGGTCTGCCGCAACCGAAAAGTCAGCCACGCCCGGCCGATCCGGCTCCTGAAAAAGCTCGGGGAAATCCCGGGCGTGAAAAAGGCCTTCGTGGCCTCGGGGATCAGGTACGACCTGGTCCTAGCCGACGAAATCGCCGGGACGGCATATCTCCGCGAGATCGTGGAAAACCACGTCTCCGGCCAGCTCAAGGTGGCCCCAGAGCACAGTGAGGACAAAGTCCTGAACCTGATGCGGAAGCCGGGAACGAAACCCCTGGAGGATTTTAAAAACCTCTTTGACCGCCTGAACCGGGAGGCCAGGAAGAAACAATTCTTGACTTATTACCTGATCGCCGCCCACCCCGGCTGTGAGCGGGAGGACATGATCAAGTTGAAGAAATTTGTCACCCAGAAACTGGAGCTGACCCCCGAACAGGTCCAGATCTTCACTCCGCTTCCCTCAACATATTCGGCCCTGATGTATTACACCGGAATGGATCCCTGGACCCGGGAGCCGGTTTTCGTGGAGAAAGATCCAAGGCGGAAGGAAGAGCAGAAGAGAATTATCACCGTTAGCGGATAGCTTATGGCGTATGGTATCGGGCGTGAAAAAAAAGATTTCGGTTTGCGGAATGAAGAAAAACTGGTTTGTTGGGTTCTTCGGGTTTGACTCGAAAATATTTTTCCTTTACCATTCGTCAATCGTAATTCGAAAATCGTAAATTATTCTTAACTCGAAACCCGCTTGTCCTGAGTGTAGTCGAAGGGAAACCAGCCTCCGGCCCGTAGGGCCTACGGCCCGGAGGGAAACTCGAAACCTTTTCCCCTAGGGTCTTTTTTTCCTCTCCAACCTGATCGTGACCGGATGTTTAGGGTCGGGGCAGGTCAGCTCGATCACATCCCCCTTCCACCAGGGAAGATTACCCCCGAACTGAAAGGTTTGGAGGGCGGGGAAAATATTATGGTAAAACCACCCGCACAAGCCGGCCGGGTTGTGACAGCTTATCTCGAAGGTCTCACCCGCCTGGTGGCCGGCACTGCATTTTCCCTTCACTTCTTTAATGGTCGCCATCACCTGGCAGCCGATTCCCGGGTCTTTCGCCATGGTTAAATCCTCCCTTTTTCCAAAATCATAATGAATTATTGTTTTTTTATTGTCATCCCTGCGCAGGCAGGGATCCAGGAGTTTTCTAAATGTTTCCCCGCTTACGCGAAGACTGTGTCTGGATTCCCGCTTTCGCGGGAATGACAGCCAAGATTTTCCCGCTTACTTCTGCCGATCAACCACTTTCGCCTCTATCACCACCCGGCCCCAGCCGCCGCAGTCGATCCCCACGTCTTCGCAGTGGGAGAATTTGAACGAGGGTTGCGGGTCCAGACCTTCGTAAATCCTCTCCTGGATCACCCAGACCAGACGGGCCATGGCCGGCAGGATAAAGGGGCAGACCTTTTTCGGCCCCTTGTGGGCGAGCATGTACCCCTCCGCCCCGAAGAAGAATTTATCGCCGACCTTGTGCTCGATGTTGCAACCGTGAGACTTGACCACCTCGAAAATGATGGTCTTGTTCATCAGGGCCTCGGCCGCATTCATTACCTTGACGTTCCGGAGGTTGTTTTTGAATTTCTTAAACTCTTCGTCGTTATAACCAAGCTTGTCCTTCATTACCTTCCAGACTGCTTCATTTACTTCCGCTTTCGACATGACTTGCTCCTTCCGCTGGAAAAAATAGGACACATTGTGCGTGCCAATTTTTTCAGTGCGGGATAAATTCTTAATGAATTTTTCAGATAGGAAATATATTCTTCTGAAAAATACCGATTGTCAAATCCGGTCAGGCAGACGGTAGGCCGCAAATGGTAGATGGGGAAAAAGAGAGATTCTTCTCCCGCCAGAGGCGGGATCAGAATGACAAAAACCTATTGGATAACACCGGCTAAAACGTCGGCAAAACAACGCAACCTGCCTGCCCTGCCTGTCCCGAGTGTAGTCGAGGGAAGCGTAGTCGAAGGGAGCTTGTCGAAGGAAAGATTGCGGTTACAAACATTAGCTGACTGCTGACCACTGATGGCTGATCACGAAAAGTTGATCAGACCGTGAGCCGATGCTGGCCCAGGCCGGCCTCGGTCTTGTCCTCCCGCCGGGCTCCCTCCACCCGGTTCCGGCCCTGGTTCTTGGCCCGGGAAAGGGCAATATCGGCGGTATGGATCAGCTTGGCCGCGTCCTCCCCGTCTTCGGGATAGCAGCTGAAGCCGATGCTCACGGTCAGTTTTCCCTCCGGCTGGTGCTCTCCCAGGGGAAACTCGTGGACTTCCACTTCCTTGCGGATTTTTTCCGCCGCCACCTCCGCCCCGTCCTTGCTGGTCCGGGGCAAAACCACCAGGAATTCCTCACTCCCGAAGCGGCCCACGCAGTCGATTTCCCGGACGTGTTCCTTGAAAATCAGGGCGAGTTCCTTTAACACCCCGTCCCCGGCCAGGTGCCCGTTCTGATCGTTGTAATGCTTGAAATGATCGATATCAATGATCAGCAGGGCCAGCTCATGGTTGAAACACTCGGCCCGCTTCCATTCTTTCTCCAGGACCTCGAGGAAATGGCGGCGGGTCCAGAGCTGGGTCAGGTCGTCCACCACCGAAAGCCGCTGAACCTTTTCAAAAAGCCGGGCCTTTTCAATCGCCGCCGCGGCCTGATTGGCCACGGTGGTCAAAAGCCGCATCTCCGGCACGCTGAAGCCGTCTATCTGGGGACGGAAGAAATTGAAAACCCCCTGGACCTTCCCCCGACTTTTCCCCGGGATGGAAAGGAAGGAGCCGTCCTCCGGCTTCTTCCCCTTGTAGTGCAGGTAGCGTTCGTCCTTGCTCGTATCCCGGATCAGGATCCGTCTCCCGGTCTTCGCCACCGTTCCGCTCACCCCTTCCCCTAGTTTGAAACGCATGCCCTCGAGCCGGGAGGAGCGGGGCACCCCGAAGGTGGCCTTGACCGTGAACCCCTCGCCGTCCTCGTCAATTAAAAGCACCACGAATTCCCGGTAACCCAGGGTTTTGCCGACCACGTTGGTAATGCTCTTCAGGATCTCCTCCAGGCTCAGGCTCGAGTTGACCGTCTGGCTGATCTCGTTCAGGAGGTAAAGCTCGCGGAGCCGGTCGGCCAGCTCTCGGTGGGTCTTCTCCACCAGGGCGCTCTTGTCCGCCAAGCCGACCCGGAGCTCGTGCTCCCGCTTTTCCACCTCCTGGATCTGCTCCCAGTCCGCCTCCTTGGCCTTGAGTTCGGTCATTTCCCGGAAAACCCGGTTGAAAGCCTGGCGGATTCGGTCGAGGCCGTCGTCCTTCCCCTCGGGGAGGCGGGGAAGGAAATCGGATTCGATCACGCGATTGATTTCCTGGCCCAGCTCCTTGACCGGGGTCTGAAAGAAACGGCGGATGAGAAAATAAACGATGACCCCGAAAATCAGGGCCGTAACGACGGCGAAGATGCCGAAGAACATGGCCCGTTCATGGATCCGGGGCACCAGAATCCCGGCCAGCCAGAGGAAGGAAAGCCAGGCTACCGCCGAGAAAAAAGCGATAAAAAAAGCGCGGCGCCTATCCTCTCTGCTGATGATCCGGGTGGGTCTCATAATCTCGGATTACGTCGTTCGGTTGCGCTACTCGTTTCGTCTTGCGGGCAACGTCCTGCGGATTTAGAAACCGTAACCATAGCCGAGAAACCTAACCCTGGAGATAGATTAAGTTGATTGGTTGGGCTGCTTCCGCCTTTGGCGGAATCCCGCCGGAGGCGGTGATCGTCTAATCTATCGGTGACGTCTTTCGGCATTTAACCCGTAGCCGCAAAACCCAACCGAAACGAGCCGCTTGTTCTGAGCGAAGTCGAAGGGCGCAACCGCCACCGATAAACCTAACCCTGGAAATAATAAAGAAGGTTTATCCATTTAACAATTACAACCGGTCTAGGCCAGCTTTTTTAACGCGGCTTCGATCCGGTTCATGCCTTCCTCGATCTGCTTCATCGAGGTGGCGTAGGAAAGCCGGACATGCTGGTCCGACCCGAACTCCACCCCGGCCACCACCGCCACGTGAGCCTTTTCCAGAAGGTAGGTGGCAAGATCGTTGGAGCCCAGGAGCTTTTTCCCCTGGTCGGATTTCCCGAAGTGCGTCGCCACGTTGGGGAAAACGTAAAAAGCCCCCTGGGGCTTCGAGCAGGTCACCCCCGGCATCGCGTTGAGCCGGCCCACGATGTAATCGCGGCGGCGGGAGAACTCCTCCCGCATTTTCCCGACGAAATCCTGCGGGCCCGAGAGGGCCTCCAGGGCCCCCTTCTGGGCGAAGGAGGTGGGGTTCGAGGTGGACTGGCTCTGGATGTTGGTCATGGCGGAGATGATCTCGGCGGGGCCGGCGGCGTAACCGATCCGCCAGCCGGTCATCGAGTAGCTCTTGGAGACCCCGTCCACGATTACCGCGCTCTTCCGAATTTTTTCCGAAAGGGAACCGACCGAAACGAAGCGGAAGCCGTCGTAAACCAGCTTCCCGTATATCTCGTCGGAGATGATCAGGAGGCCGGCTTCCACCGCCGGCTCGGCCAGCGCCCGGAGCTCGTTCTCGGTGTAGGCCGAACCGGTGGGATTCGAGGGGCTGTTGATGATCAGGGCGCGGGTCTTTTTCGTGATCCGGCTTTTCAGGACCTCCGGCTTGATCCGGAAACCGTCCTTTTCCGTGCTCGGGATTAAAACCGGAACGGCGTCGGCCAGCTGGACCATGTCCGGGTAGGAAACCCAGCAGGGCGCGGGGATGAGCACCTCGTCCCCGGGATTCAGCACGGCCATGAAAAGGTTGTAAAGGGAATGCTTGGCCCCGCAGGAAACCAGGATCTGTTTCCGGTCATAGGAGATCCCGCTGTCCTGCTTGAACCGCTCGATGATGGCGTCCTTGAGCGCGTCGATCCCCCCCACGGGGGTGTACTTGGTGAACCCCTCGCGGAGGGCCTTCCAGGCGGCTTCCTTGATCGGGTCGGGGGTGTCAAAATCCGGTTCCCCGGCCCCGAAGCCGATCACGTCCACGCCCTGGGCCTTGAGCACGTTGGCCCGGGCGGTCACCGCCAGGGTGGCGGAAGGCTTGATCCGTTTGGCCCGTTCAGCCAGCCAGTCCATTTCAGCGTCCCCGCCTAACCGCCGCGCGCTCAACCCGGAGTTTTCCCCGCAGTTGCTTCTCCACCAGGGGCGGGACCATTCCCCGCGCCGAGCCGCCCAGGGCCACGATTTCCTTGATGATCGAGGAGCTGATGTAGGAATATTCGCCCTCGGTGATCATGAACAGGGTTTCCACTTCCTGGGCCAGTTTCTTGTTTCCCATCGCCATCTGGAACTCATACTCGAAATCCGAGAAGGTGCGGAGGCCCCGGAGGATGGTGCGGATCCCCCGCCGGGACATGTAATTGACCAGGAGTCCCCGGAAGGAAACCACTTCCACCCCCTTGACCCCGCGGAAAAGCTCCCTGATAATGTCCGCCCTCTCGTCAATGGTGAAGGTGGTGTTCTTGGACATGTTCCCGGCCACCGCCACCACCACCCGGTCAAAAATCTTCCGGCCCCGGTTGATGATGTTGATGTGCCCATAGGTGAGCGGATCGAATGAACCCGGATAGATCGCGCTTTTCATTTTTCGATTTCCCCTTTCGCTCATCATTAAGTATTAAAAAAGTTGAATCCGGAAATCATTTTCGACCCATAACGTTTTTCCCACCCGCGCGCCAGAGAATCGTATCGCGGCTTGATCTTTTCCCTGGCTCCATGTTCCAGGATCACCACCCCGTCCGGACTCAAAATAACCGAACAGGAAAGCCAAGTCAAAACCGGCTCGGCGAGGCCCTGTTCGTAGGGGGGGTCCAGGAAGACCAGGTCGAATTTCCCGCCCTCCTTTTCGAGTTTCCGAAGGGCCCGGGTCACCGGGAGGATCAGGATCCGGGCGCGCCCGGAAAGCCCGAGGGTCTCCAGGTTTTCCCGGATGATCCGGGCGGTCCGGGGTTCGGCTTCCACGAACACCGCCGCCTTAGCTCCCCGGGAGAGCGCCTCGATCCCGAGACTGCCCACCCCCGCGAAAAGATCCAGGACCATTTTGTCTTCCACCGCCCGGCCGAGGATCCCGAAGAGCGACTCCCGCACGTTGTCCCCGGTCGGCCGGACCGGCAATTTCCCGGGGCCCGAAAATCTCCGCCCGGAAAGCTCGCCGCCGATCACCCGCATGGGGAAAAAACCCGAAGCTCAAATCCCGTCGCGTGGATCAAGACGATTCCGATCAAATCGCGAATTGCTAATATCCAAGCGCCCACTATCAAATCTCAATACAACAAAAAATATGTTTATCGGTTACGGTTGCGCGGCTCGTTTCGGTTGGGTTTTACGGTTACGGGTTTTAAAAAACGAATGACGCAACCGATAGACGATACGAGCAGCTCAACCGATCAACGTAACCCGATTATTCGATATTCGACATTAGAAATTAGGACTTCGAGTTCCGGATTAAGCGTTTAGGTTCCTTCCTCCCAGGCGGAGAGATACTTCTCCTGCGCCGGGGTCAGGCGGTCGATCTCGATCCCCATGGAGGCCAGCTTGGTCCGGGCGATCTCCCGGTCAAGATCGGCGGGAACGTCATAAACCTGGGGTTTCAGGCGGCCTTTGTTTTTCACCAGGTATTCCACCGCCAGGGCCTGGTTGGCGAAGCTCATGTCCATTACCATCGCGGGATGGCCCTCGGCCACCACCAGGTTTACCAGCCGGCCTTCCCCCAGAAGGTAAACCCGCCGCCCGTTGGGCAGGGTGTATTCCTCGAGGAAGTCCCGGAGCTTCCGCTTCCGCTTGCTCATTTTCTCCAGCGCCGGGATGTCGATCTCGACGTTGAAGTGCCCGGAGTTGGCGATGATCGCCCCGTCCTTGATCCGCTTGAAGTGCTCCGCCCCGATCACGGTGGTGTTGCCCGTGACCGTACAGAAGATGTCCCCTTCCTTGACCGCCTCGGAGAGGGGCATGACCCGGAGACCGTCCATCACCGCCTCCAGGGCCCGGATGGGGTTCACCTCGGTCACGATCACGTTCGCCCCCATCCCACGGGCCCGGAGGGCCAGGCCCTTGCCGCACCAGCCGTAGCCGCAAACCACGAAAGTCGAGCCGGCCAGGAGCCGGTTGGTGGCCCGGATGATCCCGTCGATGGTGGACTGCCCGGTCCCGTAGCGGTTGTCGAAAAAGTGCTTGGTCTCCGCCTCGTTCACGGCGATGATCGGGAAGAGAAGCACCTTATGCTCCGCCATCGCCTTGAGCCGGATCACCCCGGTGGTGGTTTCCTCCGTCCCCCCGATGATCCCCGGGACCAGGTTTTTCTGCTGGGCATGGATGGTGGAAACCAGGTCGGCCCCGTCATCCATGGTGATCGCCGGCCGGGAATCGAGGACGGCGTTGATATGCCGGTAGTAGGTCTTCCGGTCCTCCCCTTTGATCGCGAAGGTGGGAATCCGGAGCCGGGCGGCCAGGAAGGCCGCCACCTCGTCCTGGGTGGAGAGGGGGTTGGAGGCGCAGACGGAAACCCGGGCCCCGCCGGCCGCCAGGGTCCGGGCCAGGACCGCGGTCTCGGTGGTGACATGCAGGCAGGCCCCGATGTTAATCCCCTGCAGGGGTTTCTCCACCTCGAACCGCTCCTTGATCAGGTTTAACACCGGCATCGACTGGGATGCCCACTCGACGCTCAGCTCCCCCCGGGAGGCCAGTTTCTTATCCTTGATATCGCTTTTCACTTTCTCACCTCACCGCTTTCTGCAGCTGTTTGATCCGGTCGGTCTTTTCCCAGGTGAATTCCGGTTCGGTCCGGCCGAAATGCCCGTAGGCCGCGGTTTTCCGGTAAATCGGCCGGAGCAGATCGAGCTCCCGGATGATCTCCGCCGGCTTCAAGGGGAAAACCCGGTGAATGGCCGACTCGATTTCGCTCTCCGGGATTTTCCCGGTTCCGAAGGTGTTGGCCGAAACGTGGATCGGCTCGGCCCGCCCGATCACGTAGGCAAGCTGGACCTCCACCCGCTCGGCCAGGCCGGCGGCCACCACGTTCTTGGCGATGTAGCGGGCCATGTAGGAGGCGCTCCGGTCCACCTTGGAGGGATCCTTGCCCGAAAAGGCGCCGCCCCCGTGGCGGGCGTGCCCGCCGTAGGTATCCACGATGATCTTGCGCCCGGTCAGCCCGGAGTCCCCGTGGGGTCCGCCAATGACGAACCGGCCGGTGTGGTTGATCAGGACCGGGACCTTGTTGTTCCAGAGGCTCGGGGGAATGACTTTTTTCACCACCTCCTCGATCACCGCCTCCTTGAGCACGTGGCTCTTCACCCGGGGGCTGTGCTGGACCGCGAGGACCACCGCCTCCATCCGGACCGGCTTCCCCTCCCGGTAGCGGATGCTCACCTGGGACTTGCCGTCGGGCCGGAGGAAATCCACCACCCGCCGCTTCCGCACCGACGCCAAGCGCCGAACCAGGCGGTGGGCCAGGACGATCGGGAGGGGCATCAGCTCCGGGGTCTCCCGGCAGGCGAAGCCGAACATCATCCCCTGGTCGCCGGCCCCCTGTTCCTTCCCGGCCTTGGCGTCCACCCCCTGGGCGATATCGGGCGACTGCCGCCCCAGGGCCCGGAGAACCGCACAGCTCTTATAGTCAAAACCGATTTCCGGATCGTCGTAACCGATCTCGCGGATGGTCTGGCGCGCCACCTTGTCGTAGTCCGGCTCGCAGCGCACCGTGATCTCGCCCGCCAGCACGACCAGTCCGGTCGTAACCAGGGTCTCGCAAGCCACTCGCCCGGTGGGGTCCTCCCGGAGAACCGCGTCCACTACCGCATCCGAGATCTGGTCGGCGACCTTATCAGGATGTCCCTCGGTTACGGACTCCGAGGTTAGAATCGTGCTCCGCATCCTTGCCTCCCTTCGTTAGATCATCATCTCGACTGGTTTTGTAAAACACCTGATCCGAGCGAAAGTCGGGAAACCATTCCTCCATCTTCTTGGCCAGGAGACTGGCGATTTCCGAACCGGTGGAAACCCCCAGGAGCCGGTCGACCAGGTTCCGGGCCTCACCCTGGTCAATCATCCGGATCATCCGTTTGATCCGGGGAATAGAATAAGGGCTCATGCTCAATTCTTCCAGTCCCAGCCCCAGGAGCACGGCCGTGTAAAACGGGTCCCCCGCCATCTCCCCGCAAATGGCCACCCCGATCTTCTGGGCTTGCCCCGCGTCCGCCACCTGGCGGATCATCCGGAGCACCCCGGGGTGGAGCGGCTCGTAAAGGTAGGCAACCTGCTCGTTGGCCCGGTCAATCGCCAGGGAATACTGGATCAGGTCGTTGGTGCCGATGCTGAAGAAATCCACCTCCCGGGCCAGGAGATCGGCCGCGGCCACCGCCGAGGGGGTTTCCACCATGATTCCGATCGGGATCTCCGCGGCGAACCGCGCCCGGTCCTTCTTCAATTCCGCCTGGGCTTCCTCGATCACATCCCGCGCGGCCCGCACCTCTTCTACCCCCGAAATCATCGGAAGCATGATCTTCAGGTTGCCGAGTTCCCCCGCCCGCAGGATGCCCTTGAGCTGGGACTTGAAAATCTTGGGCTCCTTCAGACAGAAGCGGATGGCGCGCAGGCCCATGGCCGGGTTGAGCTCGGGGGCAAGCTCGAGCTGGGAGACGAACTTGTCCCCCCCGATGTCAAGGGTCCGGATCACCGCCGGCCGGGGGAAGACCGCCTCGGCCACCTTCCGGTAATTCTGGTAGTGCTCCTCCTCGCTGGGAAGGTCCTTCCGGTTCATAAAGAGAAACTCGGTCCGGTAGAGCCCGACGCCCTCGGCCCCGTAGCGCTTGACCGCGCCCAGTTCCTCCAGGAGCTCGATGTTGGCCAGGAGCTGGACCGGGTTCCCGTCCAGCGTCACCGCCGGCAGCCTCCGGTACTTCGGCAACTGGGTCCGGTAGGAGCGGAAGCTCTTCTTCAATTCCTGAAAGCGCTGGCGGGTGGCGGCGTCCGGGTTGATCACCACCTCGCCGGTGAAGCCGTCGATCGCGATCACGTCCCCGGTTTTCACCAGCTGGCTCACGTTCTTCAGGCCCACCACCGCGGGGATCTCGAGCGAGCGGGCCATGATCGCGGTGTGAGAGCTCTTACTCCCCATGTCGGTGATGAAACCGATCACCCGGGAGTGCACCATCTGGGCGGTGTCGGCGGGGGAGAGGTCCCGCGCCGCCACGATCATGTTCCCCTTGACGTCCTCGATGCTTTCCACCCGCCGCTTCAGCAGGCTCCGGAGGACGCGCTCCACCGCGTAGTCCACATCGCTCCGCCGCTCCCGGATATACTCGTCCCCCAGATGGTCGAAAATGGTCTTGATCCGGTCCCGGACCAGCTCCAGGGCCCATTCCGCGTTCAGGCCCTGCCGGATCCCGTCCTCGGTCCCCTGGAGGAGGAGATCATCCTTCAGGATCAGGACCTGGGCGTCGATGATATACTGGAGGTCCCGGCTTTCCTCGTTCTGGATCCTTTTCTTGATCAGTTCCAGCTGGCGGCGGGTCGAGGCCATGGCCTTCCGGAAGCGCGCGAACTCGGCCTCCGCCTGTTCGGGCGGGATCCGACCATGGGGCACGGCCACCCGCTCCCGGTCCAGGAGATAGATCGGGCCCAGGGCCACGCCCTCGCTCACCCCCGCGCCCTTGAGCTGGGCCATGGGGGTTTTCGCCTCTTCCCCCGGCACCTTATTCCTCCCCGAACTTGCCCATGATCAGCTCCCCGAGCGCGGTCAGGGCTTCCTTCTCGTCGGAACCTTCCGCGGTCACGATGATCAGGCTTCCCTGCACCGCAGCCAGGGTCAATATCCCCATGATGCTCTTCCCGTCCACCTCCCGGTCCCCGCTCTTGACCCGGATCTCGGAGGCGAAGCGGTTCGCGGTTTTCACCATCTGGGCGGCCGCCCGGGCGTGCAGGCCCAGGCGGTTGGCAATTGTCAATTGCGAAGTGATCAAAAAAAACCTCCTTTCACTTCTTCTGCCCCCGGTCCAGAATCTCGCTGGCCAGGGAGATGTTCCGCTGCCCGCTTTCCCGGATTTCCTGGGCGTAAGTCTGGAGGTTCACCCCCTGCCGGTTCCCGATCAGTTTCAAAACCATCGGCAGGTTCATCCCCGAAATCACCTCCACTTTCCCCGGTTCCATAAAACTCAGGCTCAAGTTGGAGGGCGTCCCCCCAAACATGTCGGTCAGGACCAGCACCCCCTCCCCCCGGTCCACCAGGCGAATGGCCTCGTGGATCTTGTTCTGGAGCGCCTCCAGGGGCTCCTCCTGGTTGACCCGGACCGCCACTACCTGCTCCAGCTTTCCGGCGATAAACTCCGCGGTCCGCATCATTTCTTCCGCCAGACTCCCGTGCCCGACCAGAACCGCTCCGATCATGATCTTCCTCCCCTCCCTAGCCGGCATCCCGGTGGGAGACATTGACCCGGTATCCCTCTTCGCGCAGGTGGTGCCCGATCCGGTCGGCCACCGCCACCGAGCGATGCTGTCCGCCGGTGCAGCCGAAGGCGATGGTGCCGACCGGCCGCCCCTCCTTCTGGTAACAGGGGAGCAGAAAATTCAGGAAATCCCGGGTGGACCGGACAAAATCAGCCCCCTCGGGCTGGGAAAAAATATAATCCTGGACCCGCGGGTCCAGGCCGTTCAGGCTCCGGAGCTCATCCACGAAAAAGGGATTGGGCAGGAAACGCACATCCAGGACCACGTCGGCGTTGAAGGGAATCCCGGCCTTGTAACCGAAGGAGAGCAGGTTCACGAGGAAGCTCTCCCCCGCCCCCTTCTCGATGAAATATTCCCGCACCTCCCGGCGAAACTGAGGCAGCGAGTAATAGGTGGTGTCCCAGATCTTGTCCGCCAGGCCCCGGATGGCTCTGAGTTCCTCCCTTTCCCGGGACACCCCGGTCAAAAGGTCGATGCCCTCCGCCAGCGGGTGCCGGCGGCGGGTTTGCGCGAACCGCCGGGACAGGACCTGGTCCTCGCATTCCAGGAAGACCAGCTCGGAGGCCAGCCCCTCCTCTTTCAGGGCCTGGTAGATGACCGGGAAATCCGGCAGGAACTCCCGCTCCCGGATGTCGATGACCAGGGCCACCTTGTTGATCTCCGCCCGGGAGAGGGAAAGGATTTCCACGAACTTGGGCAGGAGGGTGATCGGGAGATTGTCCACGCAGAAGAACCCGAGGTCCTCGAGCTCGTGCATGGCCGTGCTTTTCCCCGACCCCGAAAGCCCGGAGAGAATCACTACCCGCAGGCTACGCTTCATCCCGTTTCTTCCCCTCCCGGGCCGCCTCCGGGACGCTTCTCCGGCTTAAAACCTGGTCCAGGCGCCGGGCCGAATAATGCCCCATGTTCTTCAGGAGCTGGTTGCGGGCCGCCACCTCGATGATCGTGGCGATGTTCCGGCCGGGGCTGACCGGGATCCGCACGTAGGGAATGGGAACCCCCATGATTTCCGTGTTCTTCTCGTCCAGTCCCAGGCGCTCGTAATCCCCCTCCGGCTCCCAGTCCACCAGCTCGATCACCAGGTCGATCTCCTTCTCCTCCCGGATGGCGGAAACCCCGAACAGGTCCTGGATGTTGATGATCCCCACCCCGCGGATTTCCATGTGATACTTGATCGGGCTCGCCGCCCGGCCCCGCAAAACCCCGCGGTGGTAGAACCGGATCTCGACCAGGTCGTCGGCGACCAGGCGATGTCCCCGGTTGACCAGGTCGAGGGCGCTTTCGCTTTTGCCGATTCCGCTCCGGCCCAGGACCAGGACCCCGAGCTCGAGGATCTCGAGCAGGACCCCGTGCCGGCTGGTCTTCTCGGACAGGCGCTCTTCCATGAACTCGGAAAGAGCCGAGATCACCTCCCGGCTTTTCCCCTGGCAAAAAAAGACCGGGATGCCCGCGAGCTCGAAAAGTTCGCTCCAGAGCGGGGGGAACTCCACCCGCTCCTGGGTGGCCACTATCACCGCCGGCACCCCCAGAGAGAGAATCCGGGCCAGGGCCTGCCGCTGCTGCTCCTCCGGCAGGGAGAAAAGGTAGTCGATTTCGGTCCGGCCGATCACCTGGATCCGGTCCGGGTGAAAATTCTCCATGAACCCGGCCAGAGCCACCCCGGGGCGCTGGATCAGCGGAGCGGAAATTTTCCGGTTCAGCCCCGCTTCCCCGGCCACCAGGGAGAACTTAAAGGAAAAGTGCGGAGCGTGCGCGTAAAGCTCCTCCACCAGAAGAAAATGCGCCGGTTCCGGCTTTTTCAGGTTTCCTCCTCCTCTTCCCGTCCTTCCGGCTCTTCCGGCTCGAGCCCGGCCGGGGAAAGCTGGTTTTTCTCCCCCTCTCCCGGAGGCTGGGATTTCTCCTTTAAAAAATAGGCCTGTTGTCTTTCCTGCGCCGCCGGGATCTTCAGAAGCTTCCGGTATTTGGTCACCGTCCGGCGGGAGATCCGGACCCCGTCCCGCAGGAGAAAATCCGCGAGTTTCTGGTCGGTCAGGGGTTTCTGCCAATCCTCCGCTCCCACGATTTTCTGGAGCTGTTTCCGGATGTTTCCCGTGGCCACCATCCCCCCGTGCTCGTCCTCAATCCCGCGGTTGAAGAAGGCTTTGAAAGCGTAAAGCCCGTGCGGGGTATGGACATACTTGTTGGCCACCGCCCGGCTCACCGTGGACTCGTGCACCCCCACCTGCTCCGCGATATCCTTCAAGGCCAGGGGGCGGAAGAAACCCGGCCCCCGGTCAAAGAATTCCCGCTGCCGCTCGACCAGGGCCCGGGAAACCCGGTAGAGGGTGCGCTGCCTCTGGTGCACCGCCCGGATCAGCCAGACGGCCTTGCGCATCCGCTCCTGAAAATACTGCTTCTCCCCCGATCCGAGCTGGCCGCCCGCGAGCAGTCCCTGGCAATAGCCCGAGAGCCTGAGCTTGGGCAGGCCGTCCTCGTTCAGGAGCACGAAATAGTCGGAATGCTCATCCAGTTTGAAGATCATCACGTCCGGAACTAGGTAAACCGGATCGACCGGGTTGAAAGACCGCCCCGGCCGGGGATCCAGCTCCGCGAGAAACTGGATCGCCCTTTTGACCGCCGGGAGACCGGCCCCGGTTTCCCGGGCGATTTTCTCGGCCTCCCCGTTTTCCAGCTCCGGGAGATAGTGCCGGAGAATCAGCTCGGCCAGGGGGTCCTTGACCTGGCGGTTCCTGATCTGGATCAGGAGGCATTCCTCCAGGCTGCGCGCGGCCACCCCCGGGGGATCGAATCCCTGGAGGAGCTGGATCAGCTCCCGGATCCGCTCTGCGTCGGCCCCGGTCTCCCGGGCGACTTCCTCCTCGGAACTCCGGAGATAGCCGTCCTCGTCGATGAGCCCGATCAGGTAGCTGCCCAGCTGAAACCGCTCCGGGTCCAGGGGGGAAAGCTTGAGCTGCCAGAGGAGATGCTCCGCGAGGCCTTCGGGGCGCGCGTAGTTCTCGGCCGGCGGGGGAGCGGAATGCTCCCGGGCCCGCCGGGACACCTCTTCCTCCCGATAATGCCCGTCCCAGTATTCCTCCCAGTTGACCTCGGAACCGCAGGTGGTCAGCGGCTCCTTTTCCGGGCCCCCTTCCGCGGGCCGGGCGGACTCGTCCTCGGGCTGGGTCTCCTCCAGGGCCGGGTTCTCCTCGAGCTCTTTCTTGACCAGGTCGACGAGTTCCAGGCGCGAGACCTGCAGGAGCTCGATCGCCTGCTTCAGGGCGGGGGTGATGACCAGCTGGGTCTGGAGCCTGGTGGTCTGTTTGAGTTCAATCGGCATCGGCTTAAAGCTGGAAGCGCTCCCCCAGGTAAACCTCCCGGGTCCGGGAATCCTCCACGATCTCCGTGGGGGTTCCCCCCATCAGGATCACTCCCTCATTCAGGATGTAGGCCCGGTCGCAGACCCAGAGGGTCTCCCGCACGTTGTGATCGGAGATCAGCACCCCGATCCCCCGGGCTTTCAGCTTCTTGATAATCTCCTGGAGCTCGGAAACCGCGATCGGGTCGATCCCGGTAAAGGGCTCGTCCAGGAGGAGAAATTTCGGGTCGAGGGCCAGGGCCCGGGCCACTTCCACCCGCCGCCGCTCGCCCCCGGACAGCGTGTCGGCCCGCTGTTTTCTCAGTTTCTCCACTTCCAGGTCCCGGAGCAGGGTTTCAACCCGCTCCTCCCGCTCCCCGCGGGAAATGTTCTGGTACTCAAGCACCGCCCGGAGATTGTCTTCCACGGAGAGCCGGCGGAAAATCGAGGGCTCCTGGGCCAGGTAGCCGATCCCCTTCCGGGCCCGGTCGGCCACCGGCTTCCGGGTGATATCCTCGTCCCGGAGCCAGACCCGGCCCCGGTCCGGGGGCACCAGGCCCATCACCAGGTGAAAGGTGGTGGTTTTGCCCGCCCCGTTGGGTCCGAGAAAGCCCACCACTTCCCCCGGCCGGAGGGAGAGCGAAACCCCCTTGACCACCAAGTGGCGGTGGTAGGATTTGAACAAATCCTCCGCCCGCAGATCCCAGCCGGCGGCCGGTCCCGCCGCGGGTATCGCCGGGGCCGTCACGGCTTGGCCCCCTTTCCCTTCGCCGGGACGCCTTTTTCCTTCATCTGCTTCAACCGCTTGCTCCCCACCCGGGCCTTGGCGGACTCGACCTCGTAGCGGTTCCGGCCCAGGTCCACGCGGATCAAATCCCCCTCTACCTGGTCCTCGCCCTGGAAGAGGCGGGGAGAGCCGGTCAGCACCAGCATCTCCTGGACCACGTCGTATTCCGCTTTTTCCCCCACGCCGACCCGGTCCCCCTGGCTCATTTTGACCTTCCCGGTCGCCAGGATCCGGGTGACCTCCCGGTTCTGGGGATTGAAGTAGGCGTCGACCCGGTCGGTGGAGAGCACCAGGTCCCCCTGCCGAAGGAGCACCTGGCCGGTGAAGACCAGAACCCCGGCCTGGTTGTCCGCTTCCAGCCGGTCGGCCTGGATCTGCACCGGCTTGTCGCTCTTGCCCAGAAACCGGCTGATGCCCGCCTGATTCTGGGCGGGAGCGAAACCGGCCGGGAGAATTCCCAGCAGGGCCGAAAATATAATTAGCAAAAATCGTTCCTTGATCGCTTTCATAACCTTATAAATTTTTCCAGACTGGCGAGATAAGTCAAGGAATATTGCTGGCCGAGAGGTAATTGGCCACGGTCCCCAGGTCTTCCCATCTCCCCGCGGCGATCTCCCCGAAAACCGGGCGGTTCTCGGAGGCCATCTGCCGGTACGCCGGAATCACCGAGGAAGGCTTTCGGACCAGATAGGAAAAAACCGCGGGTTCCAGGATCGAGATGCCGGTGAAAAGGTAAAGCCGGCCCGTCCCGGTTTTCTCCCGGCCCAGGCTCAAAACCCGCCCCTCCCCGTCGATATAAATCCCGCCGTAGAGGGAGGTGTCCATCCCGGCCTTGAGCACCAGGGTGACCTCCGCCTTTCTCTCCCGGTGCCTCGCTACCAGCTCGGCGAGCGCGAATTCAAAATACATGTCGGAATTCAGGACGAGGAAGGTCCCCTCCTCAAAAAATTCCTCCACCTGCTTTAGTCCTCCCCCCGTTCCCAGGAGTTCCTTTTCCGGGGAGTAGCTGATCGAGAGGCCCCGGCCGCTCCCGTTCCCCAGGTATTTCTGAATTTTTTCCCCCTGGTGGTGGAGGTTGATCATCACCTCGCGGACGCCGGCTTCCTGCAGGCGGAGAAGAATCCAGTCGATCACCGTCCGGCCCCGGAGGGGAAGCAGGGACTTAGGTAGGGCGTAACTGAAGGGATTGAGCCGGGTTCCCTTCCCCGCGGCGAAAATCATGGCTTTCATGGTCGGAGCGTATTTCCAGTTGTTATTCCCATTTCTCTTTTTGGTTATTGATTTTCCGTTTGGTTATTGGTCATTGGGATTTATTTGGTTATTGGAGCTTGGTCATTGATTCTTGATTTTCTTTTTGGTCATTGGAAATTGGGATTTGTTTGAGATTCTGGATTTGGGATTTGGTCATTTATTTTAAGTTCTCTGTCCAGAATCTTTTCCAGCCCGGTCAGTTCCGGGAAGAGCGGGAAAAACCGGCGGACCTTCCGGATGATCCCCGGGATGAAAGGCAGAAACTTGGGGTTGTTTTTCACCCGGTTGATGTAAGCGAACCGGCCGGCCGCCTTGAGGCCCCGCTGGACCCCGGCCAGGAAAAACAGCCGGCGGAACCGCTCGGGGTCCTCCGGTTTCCCCCCGGCCTTTTCCCAGGTGGCCAGGTAATACTCGAGCATTTCCTCGAACAGCGGGAGGGGAAGGTCAACATAGGCGTCGAAAAGCAGGGAGGCGAGATCATACTGGCGGAGGGCCAGGAGGGCGTCCTGGAAATCGATCATCTTGATCTTCCCCTCCTGGACCAGGAGGTTCCGGCTGTGATAATCCCGGTGGCAGAAATATCCCGGCGCCTCGGCGAGGTCCCGGGCCAGCTTCTGGAAACCCCGCGCGAGCTCGGGGGCCTCGGGAAGTCCGGGGGGCAGAAGTTCCTCCCGGAAATGCTGAAACTCCCACTCGTACAGCTCGGCGTCGAAGCGGCGGTGGAAGACCAGGCAGTTCGGGTCCGGGCGGCGCGCGGCCCGGAGCTGGAGTTCCACCAGGAGCTCCACCGCCAGGCGGTAGAGCTCGCGCCCGGCCGGGGTCGCGGAGGCGCGGAACAGGTCATAAAGCAGGTCATCCCCGAGATCCTCGAGTAAAATGACCCCCCGGGCGAGGTCATGGTGGATGATCCGGGGAACCGGCAGTCCCAGTTTTTCCAGGTAGCCCTGGATGTTGAGAAAGGGAATTTCCCCGGTGGGTTTTTCCCCGGCGGTGATCTCCTCCGCCGGCTGCCGGTGCGGGTCGGGGTCCGCCAGCACCATCAGGATGAGGGATTTCGCCCCCACCCCGGACACCCGGTAGAACCCCCGGTTGGATGCGTCCCCGGGCAGGCGGACGACTTCGGGGTTTTTCGGAAGCCTGATCCCGGGTGGCAGGGCGCGGAAAGCGTCCGGGAAAAAATCCGGGGCCTGGGCGCGGTCCCGGGATAATCCGGACTTTTCCATCAGAGCGAAAACGGGTCCCGGATCACGATCGTCTGCCCGCGCTCCGCCCCCAGGGACATGAGCAGCACCGGGAGACCGGTCAGTTCCTCCACCCGGGCGAGATAATTCCGCACCGCCCGGGGCAGGTCGGAGAGCCGGCGCACCGAGCCCAGGTTTTCCTGCCAGCCCGGCAGGCTCTCGTATTCCGGTTCGCACTGGGAGAGGATCTTCAGGTCCGCCGGGAACTCGGTCAACCTTTCCCCCCGGTAGCGGTAAGCTACCGCCAGCCGGACCGGATCGAGCCCGGAGAGGACATCGATCTTGGTCAGGGCCAGACCGCCGAGCCCGCTCAGCCGGATGGCATAATTCAGGGCGAGGATGTCCAGCCAGCCCGTCCGGCGTCTCCGCCCGGTAGTGGAGCCGAATTCCCCCCCCGCTTCCACCAGCCGGTCTCCGACCGGGTCGGAAAGCTCGGTGGGGAAGGGGCCGGAGCCGACCCGGGTAGTGTAGGCCTTGGTCACCCCGACCATTAGGAGCGGGAGCCGGCCAAAACCCAGGCCCGTCCCGGAAAAAATGCTCCCGGAGGTGGTGGTCGAGGAGGTGACGTACGGATAGGTCCCGTGATCGAGGTCGAGGAGGCTTCCCTGGGCCCCCTCGAAAAGAATCCGGCTGCCCTTTTTCACCTCCGCATCCAGGAGCCGGGAGGTGTCCGCAACCAGGCCCCGGAGCTTCTCCCCGTATTCCCGGAAGGGCTCGAGGATCTCGGCCAGGGTGAAGCCCTTTCCGCCCAGGATCTTTTCGATGTAGGCGTTGTTTTCCTCCAGGTTGGCGGCCAGCTTCTTTTTAAATTCTTCCGGCTCCAGAAGGTCTCCCACCCGGAGCCCGGCCCGCCGGGCCTTGTCCTCGTAGGCCGGCCCGATGCCCCGGCCGGTGGTCCCGATCTTCTGGGCTCCCCGGCGCTCCTCCCGGAGGACGTCAATCCGCTGGTGGTAAGGCATGATCAGGTGGGCCCGGTCGGAGAGACGGATCCGGTCCTCGTTTTCCAGGAACCCCGCGCTTTTCAGGCGGGCAATCTCCTCGACCAGGACCTGGGGATTCACCACCACCCCGTTGGTGATCAGGCAGAGCCGCCCCGGGCGGAGAATCCCGGAGGGAACCAGGTGGAGAACGATCTTCTGGTTGCCGATGACGCAGGTGTGCCCCGCGTTGTTCCCCCCCTGGTACCGCACCACCACCTGGGCCTGCTCCGTCAGGAGATCCACCACCCTCCCCTTGCCCTCGTCACCCCACTGGGCACCGATGATCCCGATTCCTTGCATTATCCTTTCCTCCCTCTGGTTGAACCCGCTCCCGTATTCAAAAATTCTATCCGGATGGGTTATATTAATAGCCGGAAATAACTTATCATTCCATGAATAAAAGCCCGGTTTATTTTCTCCCCGCTTATTCTAACTCATCCCGGGGTCTGGTAAAAAGCTTGCCCGCCCTGCTCGAGCAATCCGGTCTTTCCCGGGTCATCGCCGAGAAGGACCTGGTGGCGGTTAAGGTTCATTTCGGCGAACCGGGGAACAACACCTTCGTCCGGCCCGAGTTCATCCGCCGGATCGCGGAATTCCTGCTGGCCCTGAAAGCCCGGCCTTTCCTGACCGACACCAACACCCTTTACGTGGGGGCGCGGACCAACTCGGCCCAGCACCTGGTGACCGCCCTCCGCCATGGCTTCGATTTCAGCTCCGCCGGGGCCCCCCTGGTCATCGCCGACGGATTGCGTGGGAACGCCGGGGTCAAGGTCCCGCTTGGCCCCCCCGCGGTCAACCGGGAAGTGACGGTGGCGCCGGAGATCTACTCCGCCGACGCCCTGGTCCTGGCCACCCACTTCAAGGGACACGAGGCCTTCGGCTTCGGGGGCAGTCTCAAGAACCTGGGGATGGGCTGCACCAACCGCGCCGGCAAGCTTTTCATCCACGCCACCATCGCGCCGAGCGTGTTCCCCTCCACCTGCGCCGGCTGCGGAACCTGCCTGAAATGGTGCGGTTACCAGGCGATTTCGGTGCGGAAGAAAAAGGCCCAGATCGACGCCGCCCGCTGTGTCGGCTGCGCGGAATGCATCGCCGTCTGCCCGCGGGGGGCGGTGGAAATCAACTGGGCGTCTGACTCGCCATCTGAATCCCAGAAAAGGATGGCCGAGGTGGCCCGGGGCGTAACCCTGAATAAAAGCGGGAAAATCCTCTGCCTGAATTTCCTGACCAATATCACCCCGAACTGCGACTGCAACCCCTTCAGCGAACCCCTGATCGTGGCCGACCTGGGCGTCCTGGCCTCCCCCGACCCGGTCGCCATTGACCAAGCCTCGATCGACCTGGTTAACCGGGCGGAGGCCCTGCCCGGCTCCGGACTCAAGTCCGGGCGGGAGGCCGGCGGGGACAAGTTCCGGGGGCTTTATCCCCGGATCCCCTACGAGATCCAGCTGGAATGGGCGGAGAAAATCGGCCTCGGTCAGCGGGGCTACCAACTCATCAAAATCAAGGAATCGGCCAACCCTTGAAACCAATTGCGGATTGACGATTGACGAATGACGATTAAAAAAAATAACTTCTGTTTTCCAATTCTCTGTTTTCTGTTAATGAAAATAAATTTCATGAACTTAATTCTTTTAAATGGTTTCGTTATTTCACTCGTCAATCTGCAATCGTCAATCGTCAATTCCCTTGAACCCTAAGATCTTTTTAGACCGGGAGGGCAACTGGTTTTGCGACGGGGAGGAAATCACCCATCCCCGGACCGTCCAGCTTTTCAGCCGGAGCCTCCGAAAATGCCCGGGCGGAAAATACGAGCTTTCGATCGGAAAGGAAAACTGCCCGGTGGAGATCGAGGATACCCCCTACCTGATCCGCCGGGTCGACTTCGACTCCCACCGGATCACCGTTACCCTGAACGACGAATCGGAGGAACCGCTGGCCCCGGAAAGTCTGGAGGTCGGGGAAAATGATGTTCTCTATTGCCGGGTCAAGCAGGGAGAGCACCCGGCCCGCTTCCTCCGCAAGGCTTACTACCAGCTTTCCGACCGGGTAGAATATAATGAAAGGTGCGGCTTTCATTTAAAGATAAGTGGAAAGGAATTCCCGATCAGGACAAAGGGCAAAGGGCATAGCGCATAGAGCTCAAAGCTGAAAGCTCAAAGGTCAAAGATGAACGGTAAGGCGTAAGGCGTGAGGCGTAAGAAGTAAGATGAAAAGCGTAAAAATAAAAATTTGGCCTGTTTGCCTTTTTTCTTCTCATTTTTCACCTTTCACCTTTCACCTTTCACCTTTCACCTGCTTTTGATATGCGTCATCCTTTATTTGACCTGCAAAACAAGATGGTGGAAGTCCGGTCCCAGAACGACGTGGTCTACCGGGGCATCCTGATCGAGGCCTCCGACACCGCGGTCATGCTCCGTTCCGAGAACGGCTGGATCGAAATCCCGACCGAGAAGGTGGTTTCGATCGAAAAATACACCCCCAAAACCTTTAAAACCTGGACCGGCCCGAATACTTGACACTTTTTCGGGTGGGTGATTATACTGGTCCGATTATGAAGACTTGGATTCCGAAGCCTGAGGAGCTCAATAAGAAATGGTACCTCGTGGATGCCAAGGGCAAGGTCCTGGGGCGCCTGGCCAGCCGGATCGCCGCGATTATCCGGGGGAAGACCAAACCATCCTACACCCCCCACCTCGATACCGGCGATTTCGTGGTGGTGATCAACGCCGCCCAGATCAAGCTGACCGGGAAAAAATTCACGGACAAGGTTTACTACCACCACACCCTCTGGCCCGGTGGTCTGCGCTCGACCACCCCGGAAAAGATGATGGCCAAGTTTCCCGAGCGGGTCCTCGAGCTGGCGGTGAAAAGGATGCTGCCCAACACGCCCCTGGGCCGCAAGATGTTCAAAAAGGTAAAGATCTATCCGGGCCCGGATCATCCCCACAAGGCCCAAGAACCCGAACCCCTGGAGTTGAATTAAGATGGAAACCCCTGATCGCTTCTCTGCCACGGGCAAGCGCAAAACCTCGGTCGCCCGGGTCTCGATGACCCCCGGCACCGGCGAGATCACGGTCAACAAGCGGAAAATCGATGACTATTTCGGGAGAGGCGTTCTCCGGATGGTCATCCGCCAGCCCCTGGATCTCACCGGAAACCAGACGAGTTTTAACATCCGGGTTAATGTCCACGGGGGAGGGCTTTCCGGCCAGGCCGGGGCGATCCGCCATGGAATCTCGCGGGCGCTGCTCTCGGTCAAGCCGGAATACCGGGCCACCCTGAAAAAATCCGGTTTCCTGACCCGGGACTCGCGGACGGTCGAACGGAAGAAGTACGGCCGGCCCAAAGCTCGCAAGAGCTTCCAGTGGACCAAGCGCTAAACCGGTTTTAGCAAATCCCTATGGATGTCGCCATTATCGGGGCCGCGGGTTACACCGGGGTCGAACTCTGTCGCCTTCTGTCCTTCCATCCCCAGGCCAGGATCACCGGGCTTTTCGAGGCTCGTTTTCTCGGCAAGCTCGTCTCCGAGCTGTATCCGCACCTGCGCGGGCAGGTCGACCTTCCCCTCCGGCCCTTCTCCCTCCCGGAAGTAACCCGGGAAGCCCAGGCGGTCTTTTGCGCCCTGCCCCATGGAAAATCCCTGGAGATCGTTCCCCCGCTGGTCGAGGCCGGCCTGAAAGTCATTGATCTCTCCGCCGATTTCCGGTTCGCCGATCCTAAGGTCTATGCCGATTGGTATCAGAACCATACCGCCCCCGGTCTCCTGGCTCAGGCGGTTTACGGCCTTCCCGAGATTTTCCGGGAAAAAATCCGCCCGGCGCGGCTGGTAGCCAACCCGGGCTGTTACCCAACCTCCATCCTCCTGCCCCTGATTCCCCTGGTGCGCCGGGGCCTCGTCCAGGCGGACTCCATTATCGCCAACTCCCTCTCCGGCACCTCAGGAGCCGGGCGAACCCCCAACCCCGAACTGCTCTTTTCCGAGGTGACGGGAGGGCTCAAGGCTTACAGCGTGGGCACCCACCGCCACGCCCCGGAGATCGAGGCTTACCTGAGCTGCTTCAGTCCCGCCCCGGCCCGGGTCCTCTTCGTTCCCCACCTGATGCCCATCCCCCGCGGCATCCTTTCCACCATTTATTTCCAGGCCACCCGGGCCATCGGGGATCAGGAAATCCACCAACTCCTCCAGGAAGATTACCGGGAGGAGCCCTTCGTCCGGGTTCTCCCCCCGGGTTCGCTCCCCAACACCCGGAACGTGGTCGGCTCCAATCTGATTGAAATCGGGATCAAGCACGATCCACGCACGGGGAAAACCGTTCTCGTCTCCGCCCTCGACAACCTGGTCAAGGGCGCGGCCGGCCAGGCGGTGCAGAACCTGAATCTCCTCTTCGGGATCCCGGAGACCACCGGTCTCCACTTGCCGGTAGTCTTTCCTTAGATTTAATATTTAATCGCCATTGCCGGATTATTTAAGCGGGTTAGCCGGTTACGGTTGTGCGGCTCCGGTTTTGGGTTATACGGTTGCGGTTATAAGCCGAAAGACATAGCCGATAGACGGGACGAGCAGCTCAACGGATCAACATAATCCGATGATTAGTAATTTACCATTAGAAATTAGAAATTTTCTATTTCCTCCCGTCCGGATCGTGGCCCTGGTCCTGCTGGCTTTGGCTTTTCCCTGGGCCTGCGGCGGAGAAGAGGAAACCCTCCCCGGCCCTGGCTCCTGCCTGGCCCTGACCGAGCTTTTCACCTTCACCGATTCCGACTACCAATTCCACATCACCGGCAAGGTGAAAAATTTTTCCCCCGCGAACGCGGATGAGGTGGTCGTGACCGCCGACCTTTTTTCCGATCCCGATCACCAGCTCCCGATCCTGAGCGGATCCCAGCAGCTGCCCCCGATTCCGGGGGGGGAAGGCTATCGAACCTTCGATTTCTGGTCCCCCGCGGTCAGTCTCCTGCCGGCGAGCGGAGGGTTCCCGGAGGTTTTTTTCGAGGCCCAGGTGCGGGGAGCGCCGGGCGGGAACGAACCCCTCCCGGTGCCGGAGCTGGAACTGGAAGACCTGGGCCTCCTGATCGACGTCTTCGGCCGCTACCATGTCCGGGTCAGCATTTTCAATACCGGCCGGGTCCCGGTGGAGATGGTCTACCTGACCGTCTCTTTTTTCCGGGACGAGGCCCAGACCGACCTGATCGTCCGTCTCCGCCGGGGTTTTGGGCGCTTCCTCGGAACCCCGGAGCCCACCGTCCAAGACACCCAGCCGCGCTCCCCCGAATATATCCTGGATCTCTGGCACCCGGAGATCACCTGGAAAAAATACCCGGTCATCTACTATCGCGCCGAACTCTCCCAATAAAGGCCTTTTTCCGCCCCGCCTCCCGGAACGGTTCGGTCCGGGCTTTCCGGGATTTTCCTCTTGAGATTGCAATCCATTATTTTTTGATATAAATTATTCATCTACGCTATTGCAACAAGGAGGGCAGGGATGACCAAGATCCTTTTGGTTGACGACATCCGAAATTTCTTAGACCTGGAAATTTCCTTTCTGAAACGGGCGGACTGCCGGATCTTTACCGCCTCCACCGGCGCCGAAGCCCTGAAGCTCGCCAAGCAGGAACGTCCCGACATCATCCTCCTCGACCTGGTCATGCCGGAAATGGGCGGGATCGAAACCACCCGGATCCTGAAGGCCGACCCGGAACTGAAAAAGATCCCGGTGATCATCGTCACCTCCACCAACAAGCGCAAGGAAAGCCTGAATGCCGGGGCGGATGACTTCGTCCAGAAACCGATTAACGAGCGCAGCCTGCTCAACGAAATCAAGAAATTCGTCACGATCAAGGAACGGGAAGAAGAGCGGGTTCCCATTGGCCTGGAGGTGAAATACCGCTACATGGGGATTGACCGGGTGAATTATTCCCGGGACATCTCGACCAAGGGAATCTTCCTGATCACGGAAAAACCGGTTCCGATCGGGGTCGAGCTGGATGTCGAGTTCGAACTGCCCGAGAACGGCAAATCCAGCCGTTTCAAAACCAAGGCGGCGGTCGTCCGCGAGGAGCGGGAGGAGCACGAGGGCCGGATCATAACCGGGATGGGGCTGGAGTTTCGGGATTTCGGCGAAGACCAAGCTAAAAAGATTTCCCAGTTCATTTCCCGGCAGATGAAATGAAACCGGTCCGGATCGGATCGGTGGGGCTCTCCGCCCTGCCTCCCCGGATTGCGGTTCCCCTCGCCGGGCCCTTGCCTGCGCATTCCCTCCTCCGCCTTCGCCAACTCGGAGGCGACCTGCTTGAACTCAGACTCGATCTTTTCCCCCGCCCAGATGACAATTACCTTCTGGTTGAGGTCCGGAAAATTCGGGCCGCGACCCGGCTGCCCCTGATCGCCACCATCCGGAGCGACGCCGCCCATCCCTGGCCTGGTCCGGAAACCCAGCGGGAAAAACTTTTTCTTTCCCTCCTTCCTTTCGTGGACGCGGTCGACCTTGAACTCGAGGCAACTTTGACCAGCCGGGTAGCCCGTCAGGCCCGGGCCAGAGGCAAGACGGTAATCCTTTCTTACCACAACTACCACCGGACCCCGCCCCCGGCTTACCTCCACCTTCTGCTCCGGCGCTTCCGGGGCCAGCCGGGAGACATTTTGAAAATCGCGACCCGGGCCCGAAAACCCGCGGAGGTGATCCGGCTTCTGGGCTTCACCCGGGAGAAACCGGTCCCGCTCATCACCCAAGCCATGGGCGAATGGGCGTCTGTCTCCCGGGCCCTGGCTCCGCTCTTTGGCTCCCGTCTGAGTTATGCCTATTTCCAAAAGCCCACCGCCCCCGGCCAGCCGGGTCTCCGGGAATTGAAGGATCTCTTCTCCCGGCTCTATCCATCTCTTAAGCAAAAATAACCAATCACCAAACCCCAAATCCCAAATCCCAAACAATCCCCAATTACCAAATTCCAATAATCAAACTTAAATAAAGAGACCGTTGCCAAACCCTCGATATGTCATCCTGATCCCGCCTCTGGCGGGAGAATGATCTGGTTTTTCGGATTTCTCCGACGGAAGAGAGATTCTTCGCCCCGCTCCTGAAAGGGCTCAGAATGACAGAAAAAGCTTTTGGCAATGGTCTCATAAAATAAATTAAGAACAATTTTGTGATTTTTAGTTTGAACATTGGTGTTTGATTTATTCTGTTTGTAAATTGGTGTTTGGTCATTGGTCCTTGATCGTTGGAAAGGGATTTCTTGACAGGGATTAGTCCAAATGCCGATAATAATTAAGGATTTCAAGGGTTTGGATTAAACAAAAATTTAAATCAACCAATTTCCTTCCCGAACCCCGGGATCCCGCGTGATCACTCCGACAAGAAAGGAGCCGAGATGATCCTGGACTCAGTGATCGGTTATTTCTCCAACGATCTCTCCATCGACCTGGGGACGGCCAACACCCTCGTCTACCTCAAGGGTAAGGGAATCGTCGCCCAGGAGCCCTCGGTGGTGGCTGTGCACAAGGATAGCCGGGGGGTCCGCCGGATCCTCGCCGTCGGCGAAGAGGCCAAAAAGATGCTGGGCCGGACCCCGGGATCCATCGTCGCCATCCGGCCGATGCGCGACGGGGTAATCGCCGACTTCGAAATCACCGAGGTCATGCTCCGCTATTTCATCCGCAAGGCCCACAAGCGGAAAACCCTCCTCCGCCCCCGGATCATCATCTGCGTCCCCTTCGGGGTTACCGAGGTGGAAAAGCGGGCGGTGAAGGAATCGGCCGAGTCGGCCGGGGCGCGCGAGGTCTTCCTGATCGAGGAACCGATGGCGGCGGCCATCGGGGCCGGCCTCCCGGTCACCGAGCCCACCGGGAACATGATCGTCGATATCGGCGGGGGCACCACCGAGGTGGCGGTCATTTCCCTGGCCGGGATCGTCTACTCGCGCTCCATCCGGATCGCCGGCGACAAAATGGACGAGGCCATCCTGCAGTACATCAAGCGCAAATACAACCTCCTGATCGGCGAATCCACCGCCGAGCGGATCAAGATCCAGATCGGCAACGCCTATCCCACCGGGGAAAACCGGACCATGGAGGTGCGGGGCCGGGACCTGGTGGTCGGGATCCCCAAGACGGTGGAAATCCACGAGGACGAGATCCGGGAAGCCCTGGCCGAGCCGGTGGCGGCTATCGTGGAAGCGGTGAAAATGACCCTGGAACGCACCCCGCCCGAGCTGGCCGCCGACATCGCCGACAAGGGCATTGTCCTCTCCGGCGGCGGTTCGCTTCTCCGCAGTCTCGACATTCTCATCCGGGAGGAGACCGGTCTCCCGGTGATTATCGCGGACGACCCGATGTGCGCGGTGGTCCTTGGCTCCGGGAAGGCCCTGGACGAAATCGATCTCCTGAAACTCGTCGCCATCAAGTAGATGTGGAAAATATGGGACTTCATCAAGGAACGCCGAAAGCTGTTCGGAGGCATCATCCTCCTGGCCTGGTCCTTCAGCCTGTTCACCGCCGGGGAAACCCCCCGGCTTTCCCCCGGGCCCCTGGCTAAGGTTCCCATCGCCCTGGTTTCCTACCCGCAGCGAGCCATCACCTACAGCCTGAACGGCCTGGCGGGAATCGGCTGGAGTTATTTCCTCCTGGTCGGGGTCGAAGCCGAGAACCAGAAGCTCAAGCAAACCCTGCTCGAGCTGGAAGCCAATAAATTTCTCTGCCGGGAAACCGGGGCGGAAAACGCCCGGTTGAAAACCCTGCTCCATTACAGCCTGGCCAATACCTACACGGTCATCCCGGCGCAGATCATCGGCCAGAGCCAGAACGGCGGCTATCTTTCCCTCACCCTTAACCAGGGGGAGGGGGCCGGGCTCCGGGCCGGGCTCCCGGTGGCCACCAGTCAGGGGCTGGTGGGCCGCGTCTCGGAGGTGGGTTTCCGGGAGGCCAAGGTCATCCTCCTCACCGACCGCAACAGCGCCGTGCCCATCCTGATGGAAAAAACCCGTTCCCAGGGGATCGCCCGGGGCACCGGCGACGGCAAGCTCGAGATCCGCTACCTCTCTCGCCTCGAGGACATCGCGGTGGGAGACCTGGCCCTGACCTCCGGGCTGGAAGGCATCTACCCCAAGGGCATCCGGGTCGGGGTGGTGCAGGACGTCCGCCGGAAAAATTACGGCCTGTTTCAGGAAATCTGGGCCGAGCCCAGCGTGGATCTTTCCCGCCTGGAGGAGGTCCTGGTAATTTTATCGGAGGAAACGAAATGAGACCTGTTCTAATTTACTTGGGCTGGGGATGGTTTTTCATCGTCCTCCAGGTTTCCCTCTTCGCCTTTCTGCCCCTGGGGGAAGCCCGGCCCGACTTGCTTTTCTTCCTGATCCTCCTGATGGGCGTCGAGTTCGGAACCCTGGGCGGCGCCATCCTGGTTTTCTTTCTCGGCTACCTTCTCGACCTGGTATCCTCCGCCTTCTTCGGACTGAACTCGCTCCTGGCCCTCCTTTTCTTCTTCGGGGTCAGCTGGATTTCCCACCGGGTTGATTCCCGCGACCTGCCCTTCTGGGCCGCGGCTCTCGCCGTTTTCAGCGTGGTGGAAATCCTTTTCTTCTGGTTCTGGCCCTGGGTTCTGAATCCCGGGACGGAGCTGCCGCCGGGCCTGTTTTCCGCCCTCGCGCTCCGGACCCTGGGCAACCTGGTTTTCGGCCTGCCGATCCTGAAGCTGCTTTACCGGGTCGAAAGCTGGAGGGGAAAAGAATCCGCCCCTCAACTGTAATCCATTCCGAAGGGGGGGAAAGTTTCGGCCCCCATTTCCGGGCCGCCGTCATCCTGGTCGGGGCGCTTTTCTTTGTTCTCCTGGCCAAATTCTGGTACCTGCAGGTTTATCACTGCCCCACCCTCCGTGATCTCTCCGAAAAGAACCGGATTCGTACCCGGGTCCTGCCGGCGCCCCGGGGCACCCTCCTGGACCGGGCCGGCCGGATCATCGCCGACAACCGCCCGGCCTATCGGCTCTACCTGATCCCGGAGGACACCCCCGACCCCGAAAGCACCCTGGCCACCCTCTCCCGCCTCCTGGAACTGAACCCGAAAACCCAGGAAGCCATCCGTCAGGAAATCAAAAATAATCCTCCCTTCGTCCCGATCCTGGTCCACGGGGATCTGCCTTTCCGGGTCCTGGGCAAGATCGAGAGCGAGAAATTCTGGCTCCCCGGCATCCTGATCGAGGTCAGCCCCACCCGCTGGTACGTCGAGGGCAATCGGGCGGCCCACCTGCTCGGCTACCTGGGCGAGATCAGCCCCAACGAGCTCAAGACCCTCTCGGAGCGGGGATACCGGCGGGGGGATGTGATCGGCCGGAGCGGGCTGGAAAGCGCCTTTGAAAGTTTCCTCCGGGGCAAGGCCGGGGCCCTCAAGCTCGAGATTGACGCCTCGGGGCGGGAGGTGAAAAAACTCGCCGAGGTCGAGCCCCAGCCCGGGCTGACCCTGGAACTGACGGTTGATCTCGAGCTCCAGCGGGAGGCGGAAAAACTTTTAGACGAACGCGGAAACCCGGGTGTGGTGATCGCCCTGGATCCCCGGAACGGGGAAATCCTGGTCCTGGCCAGCCGGCCCACCTATGATCCCAACCGTTTCGCCACCGGCGTCAGTCCCGATTACTGGAAGGAAATCGTGAACAATCCGGACGACCCCCTCGAAAACCGGGCCATCCGGGGGCAGTACCCGCCGGGATCCACCTTCAAGCTCGTCACCGCCCTGGCCGGACTCGAGGAAAACGCCATCAGTCCCACCGAGGCCGCCTTCTGCGGGGGGAGCCTGCGCCTGGGCCGGAGGTCTTATCACTGCTGGCGGAAGCAAGGCCACGGCTCGGTGGATCTCCATAAAGCCATCGTCCAGTCCTGCGACGTGTATTTCTACCGGCTGGGGATGAGACTGGGCGTGGACCGGATCGCCAAATGGGCCCAGGTCCTCGGCCTGGGAAAGAAAACCGGGATCGAAATCCCCGGGGAGAAATCCGGGCTGATCCCGACCTCGGCCTGGAAACTGAACACGGTGGGAGAACCCTGGGTCAAGGGGGAGGATCTTTCCACCGCCATCGGGCAGGGTTATGTCCTGGTCACGCCCCTGCAGCTGCTTTCCGCCTACGCCCAGCTCGCCGAAGGTGGAAAATCCTACCAGCCCCACCTGGTCCGGAGGATCAAACACGCCGACGGCCAGGTGGTGATGGAATTCCTGCCCCAGGTCCGGAACGACTTCCCCTTTCCCGAAAATGTCCGGGAAATCCTCTCGGCCGGATTCGTCGGGGTGGTCAACGAACCCGGGGGGACCGGGGGCGCGGCCCGGCTCCCGGGGATTACCGTCGCCGGCAAGACCGGAACCGCCCAGCTCCTGACCCGGTCGGACAACGTCCCGGAATTGCGGGTTCCAGAAAACCTGCGCGACCACGCCTGGTTCACGGCTTATGCCCCGGCGGAAAGTCCCGAGATCGCCGTGGTCGTCCTGGTCGAACACGGCGGCCACGGGGGATCGGTCGCGGCCCCGGTCGCCCGGCAGATCCTGCAGAAGTATTTCGACCGCCGGGGCGGGAACCCCGCCGGCGCCCCCGCGGCGGCTTCCCCCCCGAAAATCTCTTCCCTCTCTGGAGGAGGCGACTGATGGCCCGCCTGCTGGATAAACGCGCCTGGCGCAATTTTGATTATCGTCTCCTGATCCTCGTCTTCGTGATCTTCGGTATCGGGCTCTGGAACCTGCGGAGCGCCGCCTTCTCCTCCTCGCTCGGGCCCCCGGGGACCCTGGCCTGGCGCCAGTTCACCTGGTTCGGGATCGGGCTCCTGGTGATGATCCCCATGACTCTGATGGATTACCGGATCTGGGAAAGGCTGGCCTGGCCGGCTTTCGGGTCCGCCCTCCTCCTGCTCCTGGCCGTGCTGGTCGTGGGCGCCGAAACCGCCGGGGTCAAACGCTGGTTTGTCGTCTCCGGTCTGGCCCTCCAGCCCTCCGAGCCGTGCAAGCTGGCGCTGGTCGTCATGCTGGCCAAGTACTTCCAGAATCATCCCCAGGATTTCGGTTACGGCCTGAAAGACCTGGTGGTTCCCGGCCTCCTGACCGGCCTGCCCGCCGCCCTCATCATCCTCGAACCCGACCTGGGCACCGCCCTCCTTTACCTCGGGCTGGGCGCGGCCTTCTGCCTCTTCGTGGGGGTGCAGCGCAAGACCCTGATCGTGGTGATCGGCATTCTTCTCCTCGCCCTGCCCATCCTCTGGACCAACCTGAAAGGTTACCAGAAGCAGAGAATCGTCTCCTTCGTCTCCCCCCGCGCCGACCCCCTGGGCACCGGTTACCAGATCATCCAATCCAAGATCGCGGTGGGCTCCGGCTGTTTCCTCGGCAAGGGTTACCTCCAGGGCACCCAGACCCAGCTTAAATTCCTGCCCCAGCAGCACACGGATTTTGTCTTTTCCGTTTTTTCCGAGGAACACGGTTTTCTCGGGGTGATCTTGGTCCTGGCCCTCTTCGTCACCCTGATCGTCTGGTCCATCCAGATCGGGGCCCAGGCCAAGGACCGCTTCGGTTCCCTCCTCGCTTTCGGAATCGCGATGCTCTTCCTGATCCAATCGGTCTTCAACATCGGGATGGTGGTGGGCCTGCTCCCGGTGGTGGGGATGCCCCTGCCCTTTTTCAGCTACGGCGGCTCCTTCCTGATCACCTGCCTGGCCGCGGTGGGACTGCTCCTCAACATCCGGATGCGGCGCTACATGTTCTAACCGGACGACCGCCGATTCCTCGCCGCATCTCGGGACAAGCCCCTCGTAATAACTCGGGACAAGCCACCGACCGCTGACCGCAGAAAAAAACATTCCCTTATTTTGGTTTGCTGGGTTTTACCGGAGCCCGGGGGGTGGGTTCTCGCGACGCGCACTCTGGGTAACCCAGGCTTCGATGAACACGACGATAAGGTATTGTTCGATACTGGCTAGACCCAACGGGTCAGCCGCCCGGGATTACGGCACGGCGCGTATTGTGCGCGGAGTGAAACCCGCCCCCCAAAAAAGAAAAAAGTTTAGCGGTTCAGAGGTTCAACGTTCAGCGTTAAAGGAAAAAACCCGGGGTAACGGTTTTTTTCACTACCGTTGAATCTGGGAAAAAGAGAATTGCGGGAAGGGACGATCTGGCGCCGGTTCAGGAATGCCCGGCCCGGGCTTCACTTAAACCCGAAAGGATCAGGGATTCGATATTCTTCCGGCTGGTCCGGCCCACGAGCTGGGCGAAAACCTTGCCCCCCTTGAAGAGAATGAGGTTGGGAATCGAGAAGACCTTGAACTGGCTGGAGGTCTTGGGATTGTCCTCGACGTTGATCTTGGCGAAGCTCACCTTGCCCTCGTACTTCTGGGAGAGCTCCTCGATCAGGGGCATGATCGCCTTGCAGGGGGCGCACCAAGTAGCCCAAAAATCCACCAGGGTCAGGGCGGAACGGGCTTTGAGGATTTCCTCCTCAAAATTTTCGTCCCGGATATCTTTGATCGGCATTTAGATTTGATTTATATTATAGAAAAACCCTTTACCATTTTTTTAAATGAAAGCGAAAGAGAAGTCAAGCGACAAGTTTTAATCCTATGATCCGAAACCCCCAAACCAGCCGGGGAATTTTCCCGATTCTCCGACGGAGATAGTGATGCCAAAGAATATTTCAACCCCCCGTCAAGAAATGCGGCCCGGGCTTCCTTTCATCCGGAAGCGGCTCGCGGAATCCGGCGCGGGCCTCGCCCACCTGGCCCTGGATCCCTCCCTGGCCCCGGAGATTCTCCGGGTCGCCGCCTGTTTGCACCGGGCCCTGGCCCGCGGGAACAAGGTGCTGATCTTCGGGAACGGGGGGAGCGCCGCCCAGGCCCAGCACCTGGCCGCGGAACTCGTCAACCGTTTTCACCGGGAGCGGAAAGCCCTGGCCGCGCTGGCCCTGACCACCGACAGCTCCTGCCTGACCAGTATCGCCAACGACTGGGATTTCCGCCGGGTCTTTTCCCGCCAACTCGAAGCCCTGGGCCGGCCCGGGGATGTCGCCTTCGCCATCTCCACCTCCGGGAAATCCCCCAACATCCTCGCGGCCCTGAAAACCGCCCGGAAGCTTGGGCTCCGCCGCGTCGCCCTCCTCGGCCCGGGCGGGGGCCCGGCCCGGAAACTTGTCGAGGAAGCCATCCGGGTTCCTTCCCCCTCCGTCCCGAGGATCCAGGAAACCCACCTGGTCATCGCCCACCTGCTGGCCGAAATTCTGGAGAACGAACTGACCGCGCCGAAAAGGAGGGCCCGGAATTCTCGAACCTGAAACCGGGCTTCCAGCTGGAGTTAAAATAATGCCTTACTATCCCATCAACCTCAACTGTGAAAACCGGCTCTGCCTGGTCGTGGGCGGGGGCGAGGTGGCCGAGCGCAAGGTCCGCGGGCTCCTCTCGGCCGGAGCCCGGGTTAAGGTGGTCAGCCCGGAGCTCTCTCCGGCCCTCGAAGGCCTGGCCCGGGACGGGAAAATCACGGTCGAGCGCCGGCCCTACCGCCGGGGGGATCTCCAGGGAATGTTTCTGGTCCTGGCGGCCACCGACGACCCCGGGGTCACCCGCGGCCTGGTCGAGGAAGCCCGCGCCCTCCCCTGCCTCCTGAACCTGGCCGACTTTCCCGACCAGAGCGACTTTATCCTCCCCGCCCTGCTTGAGCGGGGGGACCTCTCCATCGGGTTCTCGACCTCGGGCCGCTGCCCGGCCCTGGCCCAGTGGCTCCGGGACCGGCTGGCCGGGGAAATCGGGGAGGAATACGAAAAACTCACCGTTCTCCTCGGAGATTTCCGCGACCGGTTGTTGACTAAAGGGGTTAGCCCTCCTACGATTAGGCGTTGTATCCGGGAGGCTCTCGACGCGGATCTCCTGAAACTCGTTTCCGCCCGGGACGAGACGGGGATCGAAAAACTCTTCGCCGGGATCGAGGCCCGGACGGCAGGCCGGAATGAGTGAAATTTTTGTCATCGGGGTTTCGCACCGCACCGCCCCGGTCGGGGTCCGCGAGCGGTTTTCCCTGGCCCAGCCCCAGGCCGAGTCACCCCTGGCCGACCTGCTTCCCCAGAAATCCCTCAACGGTTTGGTCCTGCTTTCCACCTGCAACCGGATGGAAATCTACGCCTCCGCCGATGACGTCCCCGCCTGCCGAGAAACCCTGACCCATTTTCTCTGCCGTTACAGCTCCACCGCCCAGGCCAAGCTCACCCCCCTGCTTTACCAATTCTCCGGAACCCAGGCGGCCGAGCATCTCTTCCGGGTCGCTTCCAGCCTCGACTCGATGGTTCCCGGTGAAACCCAGATCTCCGGCCAGGTCAAGCAGGCTTACCTGGCTTCCCTTTACGGCGGGGTGGTGGATCCGCTCATCAACCATCTTTTCCAGCAGGCCTTCGGGGTGTCCAAGCGCATCCGCCGGGAAACCGGGATCGGCCGGCTGGCCGTCTCGGTGAGTTCGGTCGCGGTGGAATTCATCCGGCGCCATCAGCCCGACCTGACCCGGCAGCAGGTCATCATTATCGGAGCCGGCGAGATGGCCGAGCAGGCGGCCGAGGCTCTTTACAAAGCCGGGGTCAGCGAGATCCTGGTCGCCAACCGTACCTTCGCCCGCTCCGCGGAGCTGGCCAGCCGGATCGGGGGCCGGGCCTGCAATTTCGAGGATATTCCCCGCCTGATCCGCCACGCCGACATCGTGATCGCCTCCACTTTCGCCATCCATCACATCCTCTCCCTCGCGGACCTGGAACCGGTCATGAAAACCCGGAAGAAACATCTTTTCATTCTGGATATCTCGGTCCCCCGCTGCATCGATCCTGAGATCGGCAATCTGGATCTGGTCACCCTGGCCGATATCGACCGCCTTCAGGAGCTCGGGGCGGAGAACCTGAAATCCCGGATGGAGGAGGCCAAGCGGGCGGAAATCATCATTATCCGGGAGACGGAAAAATTCACCCGCTGGCAGCGGGAAAGGGCCGCGGCCCCCCTGATCTCGGCCCTACACGAACAAGCCGAAGCCATCCGGCAGAAGGAACTCGCCCGGACCCTGGCCCAGCTCGGCCAGGTCAACGGCCTCACCCCGGAAATCCTGGACCGGCTCACCCGGGCCCTGGTCCGGAAGCTCCTGCTCGCCCCCACCCGTTCGCTCCGGGAGGAAGCCCTTTTAAACGGCCGGTCCCAATTCCTGAAGGCCTTTCAGAAGCTCTTTGAGCTTGAAATCCCTCCCGAGCCGGATTTCCCCGCCGCGAAAACGTGAGTAAGCTCCGCCTGGGCACCCGGGGCAGCCCCCTGGCTTTAAAACAGACCCAGGAGGTCTCCGCTCTCCTGAAAAGCGTGCATCCCGGGCTGGAACTCGAGGTTAAAAAATTCCAAACCACCGGGGACCGAATCTCGGAATGGGATTCTCCCTCCCCGGAACAACCGGTGGGCGCCTTCGTCCGGGAGCTCGAGGCCGCCCTCCTCTCCGGAGAAATTGACGCCGCCATCCACAGCCTGAAGGATCTCCCCACCCAGATTCCCGAGACCCTGGAAATCGCGGCGGTGCTTCCCCGCCGGAATCCCGCTGACGCCCTTCTGACGCGGGACGGCCTTCCCCTTTCCGCCCTCCCCCGGGCCGCCCGGATCGGAACCAGCAGTCTGAGAAGAAAGGTGCAGATCCTGAAGGCCCGGCCCGATTTGACCGTGCTCCCCCTCCGGGGCAACGTGGATACCCGCCTGCGGAAAATGAAGCGCGGCGAGTACGACGGCATCATCGCCGCCTGCGTGGGGCTGGAACGGCTCGGGTTCTCCTCCGAGATCACCGAGGTCCTGCCCCTCTCCGCTTTTATCCCCGCCGTCGGACAGGGCGCGATCGGGCTGGAAATCCGGAAGGATAATGACCGGGTCCGCCGGCTGCTCGAGCCCCTGGACCACCGGGAGAGCCGGGAGGCGGTGGAGGCGGAAAGGGGGTTTCTGCACCGCCTGGGGGTGGGGTGCCGCGCCCCGGCGGCGGCCCTGGCCTGGGTCGAGGCCTCCGGAAAATTGGTCATCTCCGGGATGCTCTCCGACCCGGAAGGCCGCGTCGTGGCGCAGGGGGAAAAATCCGGGCCGGTGCGCTCGGCCGTCGAGCTCGGGATGGCCCTGGCGGAGGAACTCCTCGCGAAAATCCGCTCCGTCGATTAAAGGCACCCGTCGCTTATTTACGATTGCAGATTGACGATTGACGATTTCGAATTGGAATAAGAGTTAAGCCGGTTTGATTTGGAGTTTTTTTCACTCGTCAATCGTAAATCGTAAATCGTCAATTTACATTTGCAATCCGCATTCGATTCTCTTGACCCTGGCCCGGGATTTGAGGATAATTTCCCAAACCCGAAACCGATTGTCCGGCGAGACCCGCGAACAGGAGAAAAAAATGAACCGATCACCTTTTTACCAAGCCTTGAGACTCCGGGCCAAATATTTTCCCCCGGCTACCCCCTCGGTCATCTTCGGCGACCTGCGGATTACCTGGAAGGAGCAGTTCGACCGGGTCAACCGCCTGGCCAACGCCCTTTCCAAAATGGGGATCAAGAAAGGGGACAAATGCGCCTTTCTCTTCCACAATTGCCCGGAATTCCTGGAGATCAACCTCGCCATCCAGGCCCTCGGGGCCGTCCCCGTCCCGGTCAATTACCGCTACGTTAAAAACGAGGTCGAATACGTTCTCGAGAACAGCGACGCCCAGGGGTTTCTTTTTGAGGACGAGTTCCTGCCCCTGGTCAAGGAGATCCGCGGCTCCCTCCCCCAGATCAAGTTCTACGTGATCCAGACCGGCCGGTACGGGCAGAAGCCCACCGTGGCTCCCCCCCCGGGTCTTCTCCATTACGAGGACTTGATTCGGACCTCCTCCCCGAAGGAGCCCCGGGTCGAGGTGGGGCTGGACGATCTAGCCGTGCTCATCTACACCGGGGGCACCACCGGCCGCTCCAAGGGGGTGATGCTCACCTACCTGAATTTCATCGCCAACCAGCAGCAGATCACCTCCCTGCTCCTTTCCATGCTCCCGCCGGTTTCCACCCTGAACGACCCGCTTTACGCCCGCAACGAATCCGAGCGCAAGATCCAGGGCGCCCTCAACGTCCTCCTCGGGCAGCTCGCCCTCCTTTTCGAGGGCCCCGGGATGCAGGGCAAAGTCCTGGCTTTCGAGCTCCAGTCCGACGGCCCGATTGTCCTTTCTCCCATCACCGCCATTCTGAAGGAGGGAAAGGTCAAGCTCATGACCGGGACCACGGAGAAATACGACCTCCGGGTCCAGTTCAAGCTCGGCGAGAACTTCGCCGAGTTCATAGAGCTTTCCATTTATCCCTACACCTGGGCCGGCAAGCTCGCCCTGATCCCCCGGATTCTCAAGCTCCAGCTCTCCGGGCGCTTCAAGGTCGGAGGCAGCCTCGCGCTCCGCCTGAAAATGCTCGCCCTCAACTTCAAAAACCCGCCGACCACCGACTTCATCCGCACCCTCCCGGCCCCGCCCTTCTTCCACCTGGCCAGCTACGCCCTCTGGCTCCTCTTCCTCTGCAACCAGAAAGGCACCACCGTGATCCCCCTGAACCAGAGTTTCGACCCGGCCGAGGTCCTCAACCTGATCGAGAAGGAGAAAATCACCTGGACCTTCATGGTGCCCACCCAGTGGAAAAAACTGGTGGACGACCCCAGGATCGACCAGCACGACCTTTCCTCGATGAAGATCGCCCTGACCGGGGCGGCCCTGCTTTCCGATAAATACAAGAAGAAGATGCTGACCGCCTTCCACGAGGCCCTCCTGGTGGATGCCTTCGGCCAGACCGAGATGGCCCCGGTCACCACCGCCAAGGTGGACGGGGACGCTGAGTCGGTCCGGGACCGCTCGGTGGGCAAGCTCCTCTCCGGCCTGGAGGTGAAGATCGTGAATGAAAAAGACGAGGCGGTCGCCGACGGCGAGATCGGCGAGCTCCAGTACAAGGGCGCCTCCCTGATGAAGGGCTACTACAAGGACCAGGAGAAGACCAACCAGGTGATCACCTCCGACGGCTGGTTCCGCTCGGGCGACCTGGCCTACCGGGGCCAGGACGGCGAGATCTACATGGTGGAAAGGAAGCAGGAGTGCATCAACTCCGGCGGGGAAAAAATCTTCCCGCTCGATGTGGAAGACATCCTCCACGCCCATCCCAAGATCGCGGATGTGTGCGTGATCGGGGTCCCCGACGAGCAGTGGGGGGAAATCATCCGGGCGGTGGTGGTCCTGAAACCCGGGGAGAAAGCCACCCCGGAAGAGATCATCGATTTTTGCAAGGACAAGATCGCCAGCTACAAAAAACCGCGGCAGGTGGTTTTCGTCGAGGGATTGCCCGTTTCCCCGATCGGGAAAGTCCTGCGAGCCAAGATCAAGGAATTGTGGGGCCAGCCGAAAAGCCAGTAATCAAGTTCAAATGCTTAAATCCAAAGTTCAAATAAAGTTCAAAAAACAAAAAAATAATAAATCTGA